>LNAQ01000101.1_pt1 | contig 14954 bp, 13 predicted proteins | sample 602591 | NCBI WGS metagenome assembly LNAQ01 (sample SAMN02440304, study PRJNA202911) | soil metagenome | biome: Subtropical and temperate rainforests or woodlands; isolation source: soil samples (1 kg each in a 20% v/v slurry with milli Q water) were... ... | reverse complement strand
GAGATTGACCCCCGGTGCAATCGAATGACAAGCGCTGCACACCGGTGTGGCAGTTGCATCAGATTTACTCAGATGGCGCCGTTAAGGAATGGGTGCAAGTCGGCTGTCGCTCCGCAGGCATTGGCTGCATTGAATGCAAGCAGCCCGTGATTGACGGCATTTTGAAAGAGCAGGAGCCGATGCGTGAGCGCGCCAGAATGTACGAGGAAGACCCGCAACTGGTGAAGAACATTATTGCGGATGGGTGCGAGAAAGCCCGCAAGCTGGCGCAAGAAACCATGCGCGATGTGCGCGAAGCGATCGGGCTTGATTATTCGTGATGACTTGCGATGCAAGTGGGATGGCGTGCTGTCTTCTTTATGGGCAGCACGCATTGCGATGTACTAGGATTTATTGGATTCGTGGGATGCTCCTGTCGTGAATAACGGCAGTGCCGATGTGTTGCTGGACAATGTTAGCGCCGTATCACCAGCGCTGACTTTTCCTGAAGCAGTTGAAAAGGCGGTGGCCCACTTGCCCAAAATCTACGGCGAGGTGCTCGCCGAGATGCCGCGCGATCTGTACATCCCGCCCGATGCGCTGGAGATTATTCTCGAGTCTTTTGAGGGGCCGTTGGATTTATTGCTGTATCTGATTCGTCGGGCCAATATCAATGTGCTGGATATTCCGATGGCGCCGCTCACTCGCCAATATCTGGCCTATGTTGAAGCCATGCGGCGGCATAATCTGGAGCTGGCCGCCGAGTATCTGTTGATGGCCGCGATGCTCATAGAGATCAAATCACGCATGCTGCTGCCGCGCCCACCCAGCGAAGCGGAGGGTGAAGCGGAAGATCCGCGTGCCGAATTGGTGCGTCGGTTGGTGGAGTACGAGCGCATGAAAGCGGCGGCGACCCAGTTGAATGAATTACCCCAGGCAGGCCGTGATTTTGAATGGGTGACCGTATGGATTGCCGATAAAGTGGTGGTGCGCCAGCCGGAGATTAATTTGCATGATCTACAACTGGCTTGGTTGGCGCTGATGAAACAAATCAAAATGCATCAACACCATAAAGTGCAACGTGAAGAGCTCTCCGTGCGTGAACATATGAGCTTGATTTTGCGACGCTTGCAGGGGGGCGGCTATTTTCGTTTTGAACAGTTGTTCGACTTTAACTTGGGTGCGCCAGGTTTGGTGGTGAGCTTTTTGGCAATGCTGGAGCTGGCGCGTGAATCCATGGTGGAAATAACGCAAAATGAAGCCTTGGCACCAGTTTATGTGAGATTGCCCGATGCGGCCACTGTATAAACCTGACGATTACAAGCGTGTGCTTGAAACGGCATTGTTGGTGGCGACCGAACCTTTGCCGCTGGCTGAGTTAAAGAAACTTTTCGATGAAGGTTTTGATGAGGAGACCTGGCAGGCTCTGCTCGACGATTTGCGTCGGGATTGGTCGGCGCGTGGCATAGAGTTGGTGCGCTTGGCTTCTGGCTGGCGTTTTCAGACGCGACCCGAATATCAGGTGTATATCGATCGCCTGAAAAACGAGAAAGCGCCCAAGTATTCGCGCGCTGTCATGGAGACGCTGGCAATTATTGCTTATCGGCAACCAGTAACGCGCGGGGATATCGAAGAGATTCGTGGCGTGTCAGTGTCGCCCAACATATTGAAAACCTTGGAGTCGCGTGGCTGGGTGGATGTTGTCGGCCATCGTGATGCACCGGGTCGGCCAGCGCTTTATGCTACGACCAAAGCTTTTTTGGATGATCTGGCCTTGCGCAGCTTGACTGAGTTGCCACCGTTGAGCGAAATTGAACGGATGATGAGTGGTGGCGATAATCAAGCCGCCGATCAAGTTGCCTTGACTATGGGTTTTGCGGCTGCCGATAGTGAAGTGGTCGTGCCTGCTGGGGTAAGTGTCCACGACGAGCCTTCGTCGCATGATGAAGGCAATGATGAACGAAATGATCGAACAGAGGTTAGCCCATAGGGCATTATGAAGAAAGTAAGTACTTCCACTGCGTCACCTAAGCCGCGACGCAACACTGCCACTCGCAAGGCGACTCCGTTTCGTGCGCCGCAAGGTGGCGGTAGCAGACGTGAGGGCGTATCGCGTGGTACTGCACACGCAGGTGTTGCTGCGCCGGAGTTATCTGCATCCGGAGGTGCAGTGCCTGGGACGACTAGATCCAGGGGCGCCGCTCCTCGTGGCGAATCGCCCCAGTCCGCGATGCAAAAAAAACCCCGGACAGCTAAGACGGGTCACGCAAGCGCGTCGGTACTGGACGATGCGCCCAAGCTGCAAAAAGCCTTGGCAGACGCCGGGCATGGCTCTCGCCGCGAAATTGAAGTATGGATTACGGCTGGGCGCGTGAATGTGAACGGGGAGCCCGCGCACATCGGACAGCGCGTGGGGCCGGATGATAAGGTGCGCCTTAATGGCCGCCTGGTGCAGCTCAAGTTTTACCACCGCTTGCCGCGCGTGGTGATGTATCACAAGCCTGAGGGTGAAATAGTTTCCAGGGATGACCCGCAAGGGCGACCAAGTGTTTTTTCACGCTTGCCGAGGTTGAATAATGGGCGCTGGATATCCATCGGCCGACTGGATTTTAATTCATGCGGCTTGTTGCTGTTTACCAACGACGGCAGTCTGGCTAACCGCATGATGCATCCCAAGTATGAAATCGAACGCGAGTATGCCGTACGCGTACTGGGTGAGGCAACGCCGGAAGTGCTGGCGCGTTTGCGAGAGGGTGTGCAACTGGAAGATGGCATGGCGCATTTCAATTTGATTGTCGAGTCTGGGGGTGAAGGCGCTAATCATTGGTACAAAGTAGCTTTGTCTGAAGGGCGAAACCGCGAAGTGCGACGGATGTTTGAAGCTGTTGGCTTGACGGTGAGTCGGCTCATGCGTGTGCGTTATGGTCCGGTGATGTTGCCCCCGCGCTTAAAACGTGGCCAAGCCATCGATTTGACGCCTAACGAAGTTGAGGCTTTGATGAAGCTTTTGCCGCCCGAGCAAAAAACGCGCGTTAATCGCCAGCCCACGGTGTCAGGGGCTTCGTCGCCACTTGGTGAGGAAGACTTTTGGTTCGATAACGACGTGTGATCGAATTGATTTTGCAGAGGAATGCAGCCTCTGCTATAATATCGCTCCTTTAGTTGGGAGCAGTTCTCGGCTGAGAGGGAAATGGGCGTTTAGCCCATTTTTTATTTGTCGGCTAGGCGCGCGAGATGACGTGTGAGATTGAATGCAGCTGAATGATTTAATTGAAAAAACAGTGGTTGGTCTGGGGTTTGAACTCGTGGATGTCGAGTCGAGTCCCCGTGCCCGGCTTTTGCGCGTCTTTATTGATTATCCTGAGGATTGTCAAGGGGGTAAGGTGGGCGGGCTTGATGTGGCAAGTGTTACGTCTGCTCCTGGAGCGTCGGCTGCGGTATCTGATGGTAATGGCATTGCAATAGCCGGGCGCGTAATCACTGTGGAAGATTGCGCCACGGTGAGCCATCAGTTGTCCCATGTTTTTTTGGTTGAAAATGTTGATTACGATCGGTTGGAGGTTTCCTCGCCGGGGTTGGATCGGGTCGTGAAGAAGTTGGCGGATTTCCGGCGCTTTGCTGGTCGGGAGATTCAGCTGAAATTGCGTGTGCCCATGGGTAATCAGCGTAATTTCAGAGGTGTGATTGAAGCGGTTTCAAATGAAGAAGGCGTGGAGAAGTTTTGGCTGCGCGTTGAAGATGTGCTGCATGAAGTTGCGCTGGTGAATGTGGATCGTGCGCGGCTAGTGCCAGCATTCTGAATTATTGTCGGAGAGTCGCCTATATGAGCCGTGAATTATTACTGTTGGTTGATGCCTTGGCCCGCGAGAAAAATGTTGCTAGGGATGTCGTGTTCGATGCCTTGGAGCAGGCGTTGGCGCAGGCGACTAAAAAGCGCATTAATGATGATGCCGATGTGCGTGTTGAAATTGATCACAGTACCGGTTCTTATGAGGCGTTTCGCCGCTGGTTGGTGGTGCCTGATAGCGCGGTTGAGAATCCTGAGATGCAAAAGGGGTTGGCCGAGGCGCAACGTGAAATTGCCGATATAAGTTTGGATGAATACATTGAGGAGGCTTTGGAGCCTGTCGATTTTGGTCGTATTGGGGCGCAAGCGGCCAAGCAGGTTATTTTGCAGAAAATCCGCGATGCTGAGCGTGAGCAGTTGCTGAGTGATTTCCTGGAGCGTAAGGAATATCTCATTAGTGGTACGGTCAAGCGTATGGATCGCGGTAATGCCATTATTGAGCTGGGTCGGATTGAGGCGTTATTGCCTCGGGATCAGATGATTCCGAAGGAAAATCTGCGTTCGGGTGACCGGGTGCGTGCCTGGTTGATGAAGGTCGATCGGCAGGCGCGTGGCCCGCAACTGATCTTGTCGCGCACGGCGCCGGAATTTATCATGAAGCTGTTTTCGCTCGAAGTGCCTGAGATTGAAGATGGTTTGCTGGAGATTAAGGCAGCTGCGCGTGATCCGGGGATGCGCGCCAAGATTGCGGTTAAGTCCAATGATCCACGCATTGATCCCATCGGTACATGTGTTGGCATGCGTGGCTCCCGAGTGACGGCAGTGACCAATGAATTGTCCGGCGAGCGTGTCGATATCATCAACTGGTCGGCCGATCCGGCGCAGTTCGTTATTGGTGCTTTGGCGCCAGCGGAAGTGCAAAGTATTGTGGTGGACGAAGAAAAGCATGCCATGGATGTGGTGGTTGATGAAGCTAATCTTGCCATCGCCATTGGTCGCGGTGGGCAGAATGTTCGTCTGGCGTCCGAGCTTACAGGCTGGGCAATCAATCTCATGACAGTTGAGCAGTCGCAAGAAAAGTCTGAGTCCGAGTCGGCTTCCATTCGCGCCCTCTTTGTTGAAAAGTTGGATGTGGACGAAGAGGTTGCTAATATCCTGATTGAGGAAGGGTTTTCCTCGCTGGAAGAGATTGCCTATGTGCCGCTTTCTGAAATGCTTGAAATTGAGGCGTTTGATGAGGCTGTCGTGAATGAGTTGCGTGATCGTGCGCGCAATGTGCTTTTAACTGAGGCGATTGTTGATGAAGAACAGGTGGGTAAGATTTCTGAAGATCTGATAGCGCTTAATGGCATGGATGCGTCACTGGCTGCAACGTTGGCGAAAAATGGTGTTACGAATCGCGATGCATTGGCAGATCTTGCAGTCGATGAGGTAATGGAGATGACTGGAATAACTGCTGATCGCGCAAAAGACTTGATTGTCGTTGCACGCGCTCATTGGTTCTCTGAGAAAGAGTGAGGTTAAGGGCATGGCGTTGATGACTGTTTCTGAATTTGCAATCGAGCTGAAAATGCCCGTGTCTGATTTATTGGATCAACTTGCCAAGGCAGGTGTCCAGAAGCAGACGCCGGAGGGTGTGGTATCAGAACAGGACAAGTCACGCCTGTTGGATTACTTGCGTAAGTCTCATGGTGAAGCTAAGCCCAAGGCAAAAATTACTTTAACGCGTAAGCAAACGTCTGAGATTAAAGCCTCAGATGCTGCTGGCCGGTCAAGAACCATACAGGTTGAGGTGCGCAAGAAGCGCGTATTTGTAAAGCGGGATGTTAATGAAAGTGTTGCTGGTGCCACGTCTTTTGCTAGTCCTGTTTTGCCATCTGCGCGTTCCGATTTTGATGTATCCCAAAGTGCTGTGGAACTTTCGGTTATGGATTCTGGGGTGTCAGGGGGGGTGAGTGCTGAGCTGGTGGATTCTTCAGGCATGTCTGCACCGGCAACCGCTGATGTGGCAAAAACAGAGGTGGCTATAAATGCGTTCGAGATTCCTGCTGAAGCGAGCATGGGTTCAGCGGCATCTCAGTCACCTGAAGTTGTCGAGCCAGTGGTTGCCGAAGTGAGTGAAGCTGAAGCTGAAGCGGAAGTTTCTGCAAATTCGTCTGTTGTTCAGCCGGTTGCTGCTGTGACGCCATCTAAAGATAACCAGCCGATTGTTAGTGGAATGGCTGACGAAAAAGCCACTGGCCCGGCTACGCAAGCGGATGAAGTGAAGCCAGTAACAGACAAGGCGGCTGTGGTTAGATCAACAGTCAGGGCTAAGGTAAGATCGGTGATTGATCCGGCTGAGATGGCTTTACGTGAAGCGGAGGCAAGGCGACAAGCTCAATTGGCGGCGATTCAGGCTGCTGAATTTGAAGCAAGAAATGCTCGGGAGGCGAGGGCTCGTGCTGAGATAGAGGCAAGGGCTGCGCAGCAAAAAGCAACTGCTTTGGCAGCGGAGGCTGCCGCCAAGGCACCTAAGGTTGTGGCGCCTGCAGCAGGTGTTTCTGGCACGATACATAAACCTGCAGGCAAGGAAGTTGAAGCGAAAGCCAAGCCTGCGAAGAAGGGTGTCTGGAAAGAAGATGAAGCTAAACGCAGAGCGATTAAAACACGTGGTGATACAGGTGGGCAGGCTGGTTGGCGTGGTGCCAAGACGGGTGGAAAGCATGGTGGCCACCGCGGGCATGCAGAAGACAATACGCCATCTCAGGTATTGGAATCTATCATTCATGATGTTCAAGTGCCAGAGACTATTTCAGTAGCCGATCTTGCGCACAAGATGACGGTTAAGGCGTCTGAAGTCATCAAGGTGATGATGAAAATGGGCTCCATGGTAACGATCAATCAAGTGATTGATCAGGAAACCGCCATGATTGTGGTCGAGGAAATGGGGCATCGTGCATTTGCTGCCAAACTGGATGATCCGGAGGCATTCCTGGATGATCAAGCTGAATATCGCGAATTTGAGCAGTTTCCTCGTGCGCCGGTGGTGACGGTAATGGGTCACGTTGATCACGGTAAAACGTCTTTACTGGATTACATTCGCAAGAGCCGGGTTGCGCATGGCGAAGCGGGTGGGATCACTCAGCATATCGGTGCGTATCACGTGGAAACACCTCGTGGCATGATCACCTTTTTGGATACGCCAGGTCACGAGGCTTTCTCTTCCATGCGCGCGCGTGGTGCGAAGGCGACAGATATCGTTATCCTGGTTGTGGCAGCTGATGATGGTGTCATGCCGCAAACCAAGGAGGCTATCCATCACGCCAAGGCAGCGGGTGTTCCATTGGTGGTTGCGATTACCAAAATTGACAAGCCAGATGGTAATCTGGAACGTGTAAAACAGGAATTGGTTGCCGAAGGGGTTGTGCCGGAAGAATATGGCGGTGACTCGCCTTTTGTCGGGGTTTCGGCAAAAACCGGTGCAGGAGTTGACGAGCTTTTAGAGCAGCTTTTGCTGCAGGCGGAAGTTCTTGAATTGAAGGCGCCCGTTGATGCACCTGCCAAGGGTATTGTGATCGAGGCAAGGCTGGACAAAGGTAAAGGGCCGGTGGCGACTTTACTCGTTCAGTCAGGTACGCTACATCGCGGAGACTCGCTTTTGTTGGGCTCGGTATTTGGCCGGGTGCGCGCCATGCTGGATGAAAATGGCAAGCCGATTGAGAAAGCCGGTCCGTCCATTCCAGTTGAAATCCAAGGTTTGACCGATGTACCCGCTGCGGGTGATATTGGTATGGTGCTGGCGGATGAGCGCAAAGCACGCGAGATCGCACTGTTCCGTCAAGGCAAGTTCCGCGATGTTAAATTAGCCAAGCAGCAAGCAGCCAAGCTTGAGAATATGTTTGAGCAGATGGCGGAGGGTGAAATCAAAACCTTGCCATTGATCGTGAAAGCTGACGTTCAGGGCTCTCAGGAGGCCTTGGTTCAATCGTTGATGAAGCTCTCGACGAATGAGGTTAAGGTTTCCGTGATACATGCCGGGGTAGGCAGCATTAGTGAGTCTGATGTGAATTTGGCCACAGCGTCCAAAGCGGTAATCATAGGCTTTAACACCCGAGCTGATGCTGGCGCACGCAAGGCAGCCGAGAGTTTCGGTGTGGATATCCGTTACTACAACATCATTTACGCGGTGGTTGATGAAGTGAAAGCGGCATTGTCTGGCATGCTGGCACCCGAGAAAAAAGAAGTAGTGCTGGGTATGGTGGAAATCCGTCAAGTATTCCGTATCTCGCGCGTCGGCTCTGTGGCAGGTTGCATGGTGCTGTCAGGCATCGTCAAGCGCAACGCTTCAGTGCGGGTGTTACGCAACAATGTCGTGATACATACCGGCGAGCTGGATTCGCTCAAGCGGTTTAAGGATGATGTAAAGGAAGTTCGCGAAGGTTTTGAGTGTGGTCTGAGTATTAAAAACTTCAACGAGATCAATGAAGGTGATCAGCTTGAAGTATTTGAGACACAGGAAATTGCGCGGACTTTATAACAGGAAATGGTAAATCAGCGTGGTTTCTCGCGGTCAGATCGTGTTGCAGAGCAACTGCGTCGCGAGCTTGCCGAATTGCTTCGATTCTCTATCAAAGATCCGCGTATCGCTGCCAAATTGACCTTGGTGACGGTTACTGATGTAGAAGTCACTGTGGATTATGCGCATGCCAAGGTTTTTTATACATCCTTGGCCGATGCGGAAGCCAATCGCGAGATAGCTGAGGGTCTGCAGCGCTCAGCCGGATTTCTAAGGCGCGAGTTAGGTCGCAGGATTCGCATTCATCAAATTCCCGAATTGCATTTCATATTTGATACTTCTGTAGAAAGAGGCACTTATTTGTCGGGGCTTATTGATGCTGCGGTTGAGTCTGATAAAAAACTGGGTTCCGATTGAGCGCACCCCGTCGTCTTCCGCGCCGCAAGCTTGATGGCGTTTTGCTTCTTGATAAATCGATTGGTGCATCATCCAATTACGCACTGCAAGCCGCTAGACGATTATTCAATGCAGAAAAGGCAGGGCATACGGGTACGCTTGATCCGCTAGCTACTGGCCTGTTGCCGCTCTGTTTTGGTGAAGCGACCAAATTCTCTAGTGCACTGCTGGATGCAGATAAACGCTATGTTGCAACGGTTCGGTTGGGCATTACCACAGATACCGCAGACGCGGAGGGCGCTGTGCTCGCTGAACGTCCGGTTAGTGTCAGCCGTGAGGACGTCATTGAAGTACTCCTCCTGTTTCAAGGGCAGATTGAGCAAATTCCTCCAATGTATTCTGCTCTTAAGCGGGATGGCAAACCTTTGTACGCTTACGCGCGAGAAGGTGTAGAGGTAGAGCGCGCACCTCGGAGCGTACATGTATATCAGATCGGATTACTCGAATGGTATGGAGAGACCTTTGTCTTCGAGGTGCATTGCAGTAAAGGTACTTATGTGCGAACCCTGGCTGCCGACATCGGTGAGAAACTCGGTTGTGGTGCGCATTTAACTGGCCTGCGCCGAGTGGGCATAGGCGCTCTGGATGTTACCCAGGCGCATACCATAAAAGCATTGGAAGCACTTGATGCTCCCGCCCGGGACGCCTTGTTGTTGCCACCAGATGCACTGCTTGCCATGCTTTCCTGTGCCAACTTGACTGAGTATGATGCTTTGAAAATGCGACACGGTCAGGCGGTGCGGTGGGTAGCGCCCAGTGGTGAGCGATTCAAGGTGTATGACCATTACCAGCAGTTCATGGGGGTGGCTCAAATGACGCCTGATGGATGGCTACAGCCTTATCGCTTGGTGTCTACAACTAATGTTAATGGTGTATTAGATTCAGTAGAATCTGCAAATCCAGCAGGATCTGTAAAGTAAGACATCTCGAAAGTTTTGGGTACTTGGCTGAGATGTAAAAAAACGGCTTGATAAAACATGACGTGAGCCGATATAATAGCCGACTCTTTAAGGGTTAGAACACGTAAGGAAACCACTATGGCAATTTCCACTGCAGATAAAGCAAGTATTGTGACAAGCTATCAGCGCGCACAAGGCGATACAGGCTCTCCTGAAGTTCAGGTAGCGTTGTTGACCGCACGTATCAATGATTTGACCGGGCACTTTAAGGCGCATATGAAAGATCATCATTCCCGTCGTGGTTTGTTGAAGATGGTAAGTCAGCGTCGGCGTATGCTGGATTACCTCAAGCGCAAGAATGTTGAGAGCTATCGCGCACTGATCGAGCGCCTTGGTTTGCGCAAGTAATATCCACTCCTTTTTATTGCGCGATTCGGGCGGAGTAGCTGCTTGGGTCGCCTAATCATCGAATGATGACATGTTATGCCGGCTCAGCCATGTGTGCTGGGTCGGCTTTTTATTTTTATCGAAAGGGATATTTGTGCTGAGTCCAATTAAGAAAAGTTTTGCTTACGGTGACCATACCGTAACCCTGGAAACTGGCGAAGTTGCCCGTCAAGCAGGTGGTGCTGTGCTGGTCACGATGGATGACACGGTTGTGCTGGCGACCGTTGTGGGTGCCAAATCAGCTAAGGCTGGCCAGGATTTTTTCCCGCTGACCGTCGATTATCAAGAGAAGTTTTATGCTGCAGGCAGAATACCGGGTGGCTTTTTTAAGCGTGAGGGGCGTCCTTCCGAAAAAGAAACCTTAACAAGCCGTTTGATTGACCGTCCGCTCCGTCCGTTGTTTCCGGAGGGTTTTTATAACGAAGTGCAGATTGTGTGTACCGTGATGTCATGCAATCCTGAGATTGATCCGGATATTCCTGCACTGCTGGGCGCATCCGCTGCACTGGCTGTTTCTGGCATCCCATTTGCCGGCCCGATCGGCGCAGCACGTGTAGGTTATATCAACGGTCAGTATGTGCTTTGCCCTACCAAGACCCAGCTTGCAAGTACTCAAATGGATCTTGTGGTTGCGGGCACACAAGCCGCTGTTTTAATGGTTGAATCCGAGGCGCAACAGCTGTCAGAAGAGATTATGTTGGGCGCCGTGGTATTCGGCCATGAGCAAATGCAGGTGGCGATTAATGCCATTAATGAACTGGTCGAAGTCGCAGGTAAGCCAGAGTGGGATTGGCAGCCGGCGCCTCGGAATGAGGCATTGGTTGCGCGTGTGGCAGAACTTGCCGAAAATGATCTGCGTGAAGCGTACCGCATTACCAGTAAGCAAGCCCGGACTGAAAAAACGCGTGAGATTACCAAGAAGACTCTCGCGGCAGTGAGTGAGGGTGTAGAGCATCCGCCATCAGACAATGATGTCAATAATTGTCTGTTTGATCTGGAAGCCAGAATTGTGCGTCATCAGATTCTTAATGGCGAGCCGCGCATTGATGGCCGTGATACACGTACGGTGCGTCCCATTGCGATTCGCAGCGGTGTGCTGCCCCGTACCCATGGCTCAACGCTCTTCACTCGTGGTGAAACCCAAGCGCTGGTCGTTGCCACATTGGGAACAGGTCGCGATGAGCAGATTATTGATGCGCTGCAGGGCGAGTATCGTGACCGCTTCATGCTGCATTACAACATGCCTCCCTTCGCTACAGGCGAGACAGGACGCGTGGGTACGCCCAAGCGTCGTGAAATCGGTCATGGCCGTTTAGCCAAGCGCGCATTGATCGCTGTGCTGCCATCGGCAGAGGACTTTAGCTATTCCATGCGGGTTGTGTCGGAAATTACCGAGTCCAACGGTTCGTCTTCGATGGCATCGGTATGTGGTGGCTCATTGGCATTGATGGATGCGGGTGTCCCGCTCAAAGCCCACGTGGCGGGTATTGCCATGGGTTTGATTAAGGAAGGTAACCGCTTTGCTGTCCTGACGGACATCCTGGGTGATGAAGATCACTTGGGTGACATGGACTTTAAAGTGGCTGGAACCGATGCGGGTATTACTGCGCTGCAGATGGACATCAAGATCCAGGGGATCACCAAGGAGATTATGCAAGTTGCATTGGCGCAGGCCAAAGATGCGCGGCTGCATATTCTTGGCTTGATGAAGGACTCAATGGCAGGCCATCGTGAGGAGGTTTCCAACTTTGCCCCGCGCATGCTGCACATGAAAATTAATCCCGAAAAGATTCGTGATGTGATTGGCAAGGGTGGTGCGGTCATTCGTGCCTTGACGGAAGAGACCGGTTGCGTCATTGATATTGCGGATGATGGTGCAATCACGATTTCCTCAGTGAGTGCCGAGGCGGCGGAAACCGCGAAAAAACGGATTGAAGACATTACTGCGGAAGTTGAAGTTGGCCGTGTGTACGAAGGTACGGTGTTGCGCTTGCTTGATTTTGGCGCAATCGTCAGCTTATTGCCGGGTAAGGATGGTTTGTTGCATATTTCACAAATTGCCAATGAACGCGTGAATGCAGTGGCTGATTACCTGAAAGAAGGTCAGGTTGTGAAGGTGAAGGTCGTTGAAACTGACGATAAAGGCCGTGTGCGCTTATCCATGAAGGCAGTTGATGCTGAACTTTCACCTGCGGCTACAACAGAGGTGGCTGAATAAGTTGTTGTAATAGTCCACTGCGGCTAGCGCTTGGTTGCAAAAAAAAAGGACGCTTTAAGCGTCCTTTTTTTGGGTAAAACTTTTCGAGGCTAAATTAAACCGTAAATGCCTACGGGCTTTTACTTGCCAATTTGCTTTTCGCGATGCTCTTCCAGTGTTTTACAGTCAATGCATAAAGTGGCGGTTGGGCGGGCTTCCAAACGCTTTAGCCCGATCTCAATGCCGCAAGATTCGCAGTAGCCATATTCCTCACTATCAATAAGCACCAAGGATTCATCAATCTTCTTGATGAGTTTGCGTTCCCGGTCACGGTTACGCAGTTCGAGTGCAATGTCAGACTCTTGGCTGGCGCGATCATTGGGGTCGGCAAATACGGTCGCTTCATCCTGCATGGTGTGCACCGTGCGCTCAATGTCATCGAGCAATTCTTCCTTGATCGATGACAGGATGGTGCGGAAATGGGCAAGTTGTTTTTCGCTCATGTACTGCTCACCTTTTTTCGGCGTGTATTCGGGGAGGTGTTTCTTGTGCAGCAGATCTTCAGCCATTATGTTGGTCGTCAGAAAAATACGGAGGCTGCTTTATATACGAAACACATGTTTGCTGCAAGTTAATTCTTTGCGTAAAGGCTGCGGAAAAAACGAGAATCTGCATTGACCGGTGTGCTTTGTATTTAGTAGAATCCCCAAATGTTCGGGGTGTGGCGCAGCCCGGTAGCGCGCTTGCTTTGGGAGCAAGATGTCGAAGGTTCGAATCCTTTCACCCCGACCAGTTATTTTCCCGGCTAAGAGTGCTAATAAAAGAAGTTCCACAGAACTTTTGCTTTTATCAACGCTTATTGAAGGTTTTTCAGACTTTCTGATGCGAGTACCCCCATCACCTTCCCGCCCGTAGCTCATCTGGATAGAGCACCGGCCTTCTAAGCCGGGGGTAACAGGTTCGAGTCCTGTCGGGCGGACCAGTTATTCATTGATACGACTGGGTTTTATTTTTTTAGTCACATTGTTTGTCACATCGAGCTTGGCCGCTTCGCGCTTGTCATCCTCGGAATCAATCCACTTCGAGTAGGTCTTGAAAAACATTTGAGCGGTGCTGTGGCCAAGCTGTCGGCTTACAAATGAAGGCTTGGCGTCGGCCCTCAGCACCAGGGCGGCGACCGCATGCGACTAATAGCGATCGACTTCAATCAATATCCGGTTGTCCTGAATTTACCCGCACCCCGGCAACTGTCGCGGTGAGTTCGGCATCTGCACCATGATGCATGGCAAATTCATGGGCAAGCGATTCCTGCGCGGCTGTATTCACTTGGGGATTGGTCAGGCCTGCAAGCAGCGGGTGTGGCTAGCCCCGCGAGGGGATGGGGATGGGTGGGGCTACATGCCGCTTTACGCGTGTTTCAATCATCAGTGGGTGGCTTTCCTGACCTTGGGCGTCAGCGCGTGTGTTTGAAAAAGCATGTCCCATGCGTTCCATTGAGGCACGCTGGAACGGTGCAGCACGTTACAATCAAGCATATTTGGCAGGCGAGAGAAAACCGGATAAGAAACACGTAGGACAATGTGGCGGGACGACGCTGCGACATGGGGTTTTATGCCCCCACCGAACTCACTGAGATTAAATAGAAGAATATGGGTTATCGACTATCAAAAATTTACACCCGCACGGGTGATGCGGGCACCACGGGTCTGGGTGATGGTTCGCGCACGCTGAAAAATGCTGCGCGTATTGCTGCATTGGGTGATGTGGATGAAACTAATTCGGTCATTGGTGTGCTGCTATGCGAAGACTTGCCAGACGATGTGCGTACATTGCTTTTGGGTGTGCAGCATGATCTGTTTGACTTGGGGGGGGAGTTGTCCATACCAGGTGCCACGTTGCTCAAATCCACCCAGCCTGCGCAGTTGGAGGCGGCAATTGACCATTACAACGCGAGGCTGGCGCCACTGAAAGAATTTATTCTGCCGGGTGGTACGCGCGCTGCGGCGCTCACCCATTTGGCACGTACTGTGTGCCGCAGGGCAGAGCGCGCAGTGGTGGCGTTGGCTGCTACTGAAGGGGTGTCCGAGTGTGGGCGGCAATATCTGAATCGACTCTCCGACTTGTTATTCGTGCTTGGTCGCTGGCTGAATAAAACTGCGGGCAGTGGCGACGTGCTGTGGCAAAAAGGCAAAAACGCTTGAAAGTCGGCGCTGGCGGAACGGCGCAGACGGTACGGCTGCAATGAAATCAACTCAACACAATAGGGCATCCACGCGTATGCCGCACCGCGATTTTTTATAGCATGCCTGCTATGCATTCTCTCTGGTCATCGCACTTACCGCTTGCCCACGCTGCGCGGCCTTATCACGGCTGGTTGTGCGAGCGCGCATCGCTCACGCAGCGTTGGCAAAAGGCCAGCGGTGCGTTTCGTGTGCTGCCGGTTCGTCAGGGCTTGCTGGCGCCTTTTGCGGATGAGTATGCCCCGCTGGACATGGCCCCGCGGCGGCGTGCATGGGTGCGGGACGTTGTTTTGTATTGCGGCGGTACCCCAGTGGCCTTTGCGCATGCCGTGGTGCCGGTGGTGCCGCGTGGTTCGTTGCCGCATTGGTTGCGTCGGCTCGGGTGTCGTTCGCTGGGTACCCTGTTGTTTGCCCATCCGAGGTTTGGTGTTTGGTGCCCGGATCGGGCATA
>LNAQ01000099.1_pt1 | contig 15046 bp, 10 predicted proteins | sample 602591 | NCBI WGS metagenome assembly LNAQ01 (sample SAMN02440304, study PRJNA202911) | soil metagenome | biome: Subtropical and temperate rainforests or woodlands; isolation source: soil samples (1 kg each in a 20% v/v slurry with milli Q water) were... ... | reverse complement strand
TCATAGGTTGAGCAGAATAGTATCGGTACGTGGGTCAATTTCTAGTGCAATTTATATCGATAGGTGGGTCAATTCTGAGTGCAATTCAACAGTTAATGATTTATATAACTCATGGGGTAGCTTTTTCGCTTGCTTGATTAAAGCTGTTACAACACTTTCAGACTTTCTATCGCTGATTTTGGCCAACATCACATAACGTGAATGGCGCTCAACCAATGTGACGATGTGGCTGTTTTTCGATCCCGAGATGAGATCACCCTCCCAATGTCCAGGAATAGCGCGATCCTCTATAGAGGCTGGGCGTTCACTAATCGAAACTGCTTCGTTGATTTGACCAAGTCCACTTCCTTTTAAACTCGAATGCTTGGATCGACGCATAATACGTTTTGTCCGGAGGTATTGAATCAGTTCTTTTTTCAATACACCGCGGGCTTGAACGTATAAGCTACGATAGATGGTTTCATGTAACACTTGATTGTGATCTTCAGTAGGGTATTCTCTTTTCAGCCAGCCAGCGATTTGTTGTGGCGACCAGTTTAATTTTAGCTTACTTGAGATCGCTTTGATTAATAAATAATTGCCATCCAGTTTACAACGCTTTGGGCGCTTTGCACGATCCCACGCTGCTTGATCTGCTTGTGTTGCACGATAATCTTGGTCGCCGTTGTTGCGTTTTACTTCACGACTGATAGTTGATGGCGCTCGGCCTAAACGATAGGCAATCGAACGTAGTGATTCTCGGCTAGCAACACCTCTAGAAATTTCCCCACGTTCAGTAAGTGATAATGCCATACTTGACCGTGCTCTCGTTGCAGGCCGAATGCCACTAGTGAAAGATAAGATGCGGCCAATTGCGGAGTGCCCTCGATCAAAAATCCGTGCAATATCTCTTAATGAGTCTCCTTTTTGCCACCGATCCCACATGATGGCTTTCTGATCATCACTGTAATAAATTCTTGGCCTTTGTTTCATTTTTCAACACCTCATCCTTTTTTATAAGAATAACGTGTTGCGTCGACCGGTTGAACTCACACTGCAAAGACGTCCAATAAACTAATGGCGTTTCAATTTGCAACTTAGTTAGTTTTTATTCATGATTGTCTGAACAGCAGATAAAGCATCGTTCATCTCGTTTTTATAAATAGAAGTTGAAAAACTTGGACTATCTACCGTTACATGTGAAATCAAACTTTCAGAACCCGACTTTATTTTGCTGAAAATCTTAACTCGTACAGATAGGCCTGGCCTGAGTGGATGCTTCATAATTTCCTGTTTAGACAGGCTGATACGTACCGGGACGCGTTCTACAATATGAATATAGTTACCTGTAGTATTTTCCGGCGGAAAAAGGCTGAATGTGCTACCACCGGCAGGCTCAATCCCAAGAACCTTACCATGGTAAGTCACTGCATTACCGTACATACTGGCATTTACAGTCACATCCTGCCCTAGCTGCACGCGATGCATATCCGTTTCTTTTATATTAGCAGTAATCCAAAGTCCGTCAAGGGGTATGATATGCATAAGCAGTTGCCCGTTTTCTAGAGACTGGCCGATCTGCACTCGGCGATTGGCAACATAGCCGGAAACAGGTGAAGCAATTTCTGAACGCCGATATAGAATGTAATTTTCGATGAATTCTGCTTTAAGCTTCTGAACTGAGGGATGGTTAAGCACTGTAGATTTGCCAGTAAGTGCCAGGGCCTTTTGGTGGTTAGCCTTCGCTGCTTCAATATCATTGTCTATAATAGCAATATCTGCTCTAGTATCGGCTACTTTTTGAGCGGATGCTGCACCGCCAGATTCAGCTTTTGTGTAACGCAATAAGTTGCCCTCTAATTTCTCGCGCTGAGCATACAGACTTGAGACTGCAGCCACTGTTTGCCGAACTTGTGCATACTGGCTGCGTGTAAAACGAATAGTTTCAGCTAATGCAGATGAAGATTTATCAAGGCGCTGCTTTGCTAAATGCCGCTCTTGCCTGACTAATACCTGATTGGCGTTAACATACATCGTGTTGTCCGCATAAATATTAGTCACGATCCCCGGAACTAACGCATGAACCGGAATAATATTGCCAGCAACATAAGCGTCATCGCAGTCAATATCATTACCCAAGCATAAATGCCAATATGAGAATCCAGCAAGTAAACACAGCATAATCAATGCAAATAAAAAATGAATTCTGCGGTATCTGTTTTTAGTTTTGGATATCATTTTCTGTTTCCTGTAACTCACCATCTAATGCAGTTGCCATATCGGTAATTGCACATAACCAATTTAATCGCGACTGCAGGTAATCTGCGTATGCCTGTTTATTCATGATCTGAGCCTCTAGGTACGGCGATTTATCGCTAATGCCGTTATTAAACTCCGCTTGAATAGATGCCGCGTAAGCATCTCTATTTTCAAGAATCAATGATTGGGATTCCAATATGCTTTTAGTGTTTTCGAGATTTTCGAGATTGGTGGCAACTTCTTTAGCTGCATTCAGAACTGAATTATTGTAAGCAAACACCGCTGCATCATAAGCAGCCGCTGCCGCATCAAATCTACTCTTTAACTCATTATGATTGAATATAGGTAAACTAAGTGCCGGACCAACAGCATATGTTAGGCTTCCAGAATCAATTAGATTAGCTAACCTCAGGCTATTAAACCCCAACAAAGCACGTATATTGATGTTGGGATAAAAATTTTTTTGAGCAACTTTTTCCATATGGGCGGCATAATAGATTTTCCATAATGCAGCTTGAATGTCTGGCCGTCTTGAAATTGAGTCAAGATTAATGGTTTCCGGAATAGGCAATTGCTTTGGTATATGTAAACGATTCTGCTGCGGCTCTATTACCTTATCTGGGCCTCTGCCTAAAAGGTGCGAAAGTGCATATTGCAAAGCACTTTTCCGCTGGTTGATAAGCGATAAGCTTAAATTTGATTGATCAAGATATAATCGTATCGGCAGAACTGCAGAGGCTGGTTGCAATCCGACTTGCAATGCAATGATGTTTATATTTTCTATTTCTTTTGCTAATTGGATAATCTCTAACTGAGTTCTGACTAGATCGTCTGCTGTAATCAGGGCAAAATAGGTCTTAATCACTGATTGCCGAAGTGTAATTAAACTACCTTTCAAAAGCGCTTTATGCACTTCAGAGTGGGCAACTGCACTAGCGATAACTTCCTTATCTTTACCGAAAAAGTCAGTGCGATAATTAATAATTAGAGGATCTGCAACTCCAACAGTATGGGTTTCTCCATTATAAATTCCATGATCTCCATTGTTGGAATAATGCAGACGTGTAATGGATGCGTCCGCATCCACTCTGGGTAATTGACTGGATTTTGACTGCCTTAACTCTGCTTGAGCAATTTCAAGTCTGCTTCTGGCTTCTGATATAGATGGATTGTCTTGTTGCGCTAATTTTAACAAGTCTTCCAATTCATTGTTTTTAAAAATCCTCCACCATTCATTCGTTTTACTTTCATTGTCACCATTTGTTACTGCGCTATTGGAAGTTATCAAATGGACGGGGATTTTCACTTCTTTAATTTTCTCAGCATTGTTTTTTATCGCAGGCACACATCCCGACATTAATATCAGCCACAAAGCTGTTAAAGCATTATAGCGATAGATCACGGCTCTTCTCCCAAGCTCTCAACGACGCTATCCTGAACCGTAGCTTTATGTACAATGTGTTTGGGGTTGGCCCACCAGACCATCACGCCCAGTAAAATAAAAATGAGTGTTAACGTGTAAAACATAGTATTAAGTGTAAGCAGGCCGCTAACTGAATTCACTTTTAGGCGAAATACATGTTGTATTTCAGGTTCTGAGAGGCCTAATCCATAGAAGTGTGCTGTGAGTGCTTCTTTGCTGAAGCTGCTCTGAAAAGTAATGTAATTTTTTACATTTGCTACGTAATGATCCCATCCTATGTCTGACAGTGTAATTGCGAGACCGGCTGCAATATTTCTAAAAGTATTTAATATATCTACCGCATGTAACTGCTCTTCTGCAGGTACGTTGCTTAAAGCGATTGTTGTCATCGAAATTAAAAGCAATCCCATTGCTGCACCCTCTAAAAATTGTGGCCATAGCAAGCTTTCCCAAGGCGCAGGACGTGCAAAACTGCTCATCCACCAAAAACTGATTGCAAATCCGAAACATGAAATACAGGCAAGCATCCTTGGATCATATCCATGGTGTATAAAATACTGAGCCATGATATTTAATGGTTTTGAAAATACAAAAATCGGTAAAAACATTAAGCCTGCATGCCAGGCAGAATAACCTTCGATCAACTGAAGCCGAATCAGATACTGAACTATAGAGCTTTGCAACGCCATGAAGGCAAGACACAACATGATCAATCCAAATGCATAATTTGGGTATTTGAAAACTTTGAAATTTAACAACGGATACTTGGCACTATTGTTTTTAAACCAAAAAAATGCTGAAAAGAAACAGAATATTGCGGCTGCCAGCCAAAGCTCATCTTCTCTGCTGGTTAGGGCTGAAATTAGCCCTATATTGAAGAACTCTTGCAGCGCAAAACAAGCTATCGCAAACAATGAGAATAAAAATAAATGCGATTGAATAGGATAGAATTTATCAGATTGGGAAACGTTTTTTCGGTGCAAGATACAGATGATTACTGCAACTATCGTAATCAGACATGCTGATACACTAAAAAGTAACTTCCAATCGCCTAGGATAAACGCAAAAAAACCACCTAGTGCAGGGCCAATGGAAAATGGTGTGAAAGCTGCGATACCCCATAATCCTAAGGCTATATGCTGCTTAGGTTTCTTGTAGTGCATTAACAGAATTGATAGTGAGGGCGACAAACTTAAGCCAGCTGAAAAACCTTGCAATGTTCTGGCCGCCGTCATTAGCGGGTAGATTGAAGTGGTTAACAAAACGAAAATGCAAGACAAAGCAAATAGGGTATAGGCTGATATTGCTGTATTGACGGCGCCAAATCTAAGCATCAATGGGCGAGCAATCAGAAAGGCAACTCCCATGGCGGCAAAGTAATTGCTTTGCCCCCAAACGACATAAGGTAGACCTTCACCTATGCTTCCTGCTACATAAGGAAGCATAGGGAGATACGCGCCTGCATTAAGTATCGTTATGAAATGTCCAAAACCTAGAGCAATGTTTAAAATTAAAAATTGAGTGGTTGGGAGCTCATTGGAACAACGTTCCCATTTAATCATCGTGACAATCTTCTAAAGTTCAAGTTAGCCAAGGTGCAGTTGGCTGTATGGGCGATAAGTATAGAAAGAATAGATGATTATTTATAATGAATAATTTATGGATTTTATATCAGAAATTTTAATATATGGATTTATAGGCTGTTTAGTACTGGGACCAACTGATCTCGTCGGTGATGGTATCTTTTAACATTGCCAAGGCACTAGATGTTGCTAGATTGTGCTTATCACGAGGGTATATGAGGTACACAGGATATGAAAATTCCGGTGCCTGTGGCACCAATTCAAGCGTTCCATCTTTCAGAGGAGTCTGAATTACACGCGTCCTGAAATAACCGCTTCCGCCATTATTCTGTAAATAAAACAATGCCAAGGGGCCAAAATTAATAACCAGATTGGTTTTGGATAGATGAGGTAATGCTGCATCATGCTGCTGCCTGAATTCATTCCCCCAGTCTATATAGACATAGGGATCGGGTTTGGAAGGACAGCGTACCATTACCAGCTTTTCTTCTAAAATCTGCTCGACTTGCATACCTGCCCAATATTCCGGTCGATGAACGAGAATGATATCAATCAAACCATTTTCGAGTTTTTGATGTAGCGTATGTGACTCACCGATTTCAACATGAATGGCTACATCAGATTGAATCTCCCTAAGTTTATTTAACCAGGCAAGCATTAGAGGGTTCCATAAACTAAATTCCCCCCCTATGGTAATTGAAACTTTATTACCCTCAGGTAAAGGCAAATCTCTTCTTGCTGCTTCCCAAACTTGTATCAGTTGGGTAGCATGGGTAATGAAATGTTTACCATTTTCAGTAAGATTTGCTCCGCTACGGTTACGAACGAATAGCCGGCATTTAAGCTGGTCTGTAAATTTCAGTGCAAAAATGCACCAGATCTCTTAGGGATTTGCGTGTAGAAGTGCACCACCCTAGGAGTTGTTAAACTCTCGCAATTTTGCGAGGCTCACCTAGGATGATCTGTATGGAAACCATAGCCAAGATAAGGCGGCTTTATCACAAAGAGTCGCTTTCAATTCGTGCCATCGCATTAAAACTCAACATCAATCGTAGAACGGTTAAAAAGCACATCGAACAAACGCAGATTCCTGTTTACCAGAAACCTGCTAAGCGCTACCCGATGCTCGGGGACTTTTTAACTCAACTCGACCAACGCCTGTTAGAAGCACAAACACAACCTAAGAATAAACGCATGACTGCGTGTCGTCATTATGAATGGCTTCAATCTTGTGGTTATTTAGGTAGCTACAGCGCTGTATCGGCTTATATTCGGCAATTTGCTGACCAAAGTGCCACCTCGCCAGTAACGTTTATTCCCCAGCATTTCCCGATAGGTGATGCCTATCAGTTTGACTGGAGTACGGAAGCCGTCAAGATTGCTGGTGTCGTGCATAAAGCTCAAGTTGCACATTTCCGCTTGTGTCACAGCAGAGCCTTCTTTGTACGCGCTTACCCCAATCAAAGAATGGAAATGCTCATCGACGCGCATAATCACGCATTTACTTACTTTGGTGGCGTCACGAAGCGCGGCATTTACGACAACATGAAGACGGCTGTTAAAAGCATCGGTGTTGGCAAGGAGCGTGAATTTAATGCACAGTTTTTAGCGCTCATGAATCACTACATGATTGAACCTGTGGCCTGTACACCAGCCTCTGGCTGGGAGAAAGGTCAAATTGAGCGGCAAGTGCGCACCTTGCGAAAGCAAGTATTTGAGCCAATGTTAGCCTTTGCCACGTGGCAAGAGTTTAATACGTTTTTATTGCAACAATGCCAAGACCGTATTCTCACAACATCGCATCCAGAAGATAAGGCGGTGACGGTTGCAATACGCTTTGCACAAGAGCAACGCGTACTCGTTCCATGTACGCCATATCAGGGCTACCGTGTTGAATGGGTGCGGGTTAACTCGCTGTCGCTGGTCAGCTTTGATGCACATAGATACAGTGTGCCTTGCAATTACACCCTGCGTAACGTGGAGCTACATATTAGCGCAACCGAAATAAAAGTGATTGCCGATGGCCGTGAGGTCGCTAAACATCCGCGTAGCTTTGATAAACAACAAACCACTTATAATCCTTGGCACTATCTCTCAGCACTTGAGCGCAAACCAGGGGCGTTACGTAATGGCGAGCCATTTTTACACTGGCCTTTGCCGCAACCCGTTAAAACACTGCAAAGTCACTTGCTCAAACAACCCAAGGGTGATCGTGCCATGGTGAAGCTACTCAGTTTGATTGCTGATTATGGCGAGGAAATAGGCGTTAAAGCCGCCGCCATTGCATTAGAGAATGAAATGCCAACGGTTGAAGCCGTGCTCAACATTATTCATCGCCTTACCGAGCCAGTGATTCCCACAATCATCAGCTACGATGTCCCACTGCGCATACCACCACAAGCGCAGCTATCCCGTTATGACAGCTTACTTAGCTTAGGAGCGCAGTATGCAGCGGCATGAGTGTATTGCTTTGCTGGCAGAGTTGAAGCTAGGCGCCATGGCAGAAGCTTGGGATGAGATTGTGACTGATGGCATTGCGCGCAAACGATCAACACCAGACATTATTGGCCGATTATTACAAACAGAGTTAACGGATCGTCAGCGTCGCAGTGTGCAATATCGCATTACGCAAGCCAAGTTCCCACAACATAAATCACTCACGACATTTAAGTTTGAACAGTCTCCTGTGCATCAACCCAGTATTGAGTTGCTGCTTGATGGTGACTATATCAAACAAAAGCGCAATATCATCTTTGTGGGTGGTCCAGGAACAGGTAAAACCCACTTAGCCAGTGCAATTGGGGTGGATGCAGCAACTAAGGGTGCTAGAGTGCGTTTCTACAACGTGCTGGACTTAGTCAATCAGTTAGAGTTAGACAAAGATCAGCAAAAACATAAGCTGGCGCTGCAACTGACTAAATATGACTTGGTCATTTTAGATGAGCTGGGCTATTTACCCTTCAGCCAAAAAGGTGGTGCCTTGCTGTTTCATCTCATCAGTCAATTGCATGAGCAGACCAGTATCATCATCACGACTAATTTGGCGTTCTCGGAATGGGGTAAGTTATTTGCAGATGAAAAAATGACTTCAGCACTACTCGATAGACTTGTGCATCACTGCGATATTGTTGAAACAGGAAATGACTCTTATCGCTTTAAAAATAGGTCTTAAACTGGTGCACTTTTGCACGCAAACTGTGGTGCACTTCTAAACAAGCATTGACAGACGTATGCTTAACAGGCAACAAAAAAGGGCTTAAACTCCTATAGTGAATTCCGGTGATGAATTATTTGTTCATAATCAGCCGTCATTAACGATGCAGTGCGTGAACAAAAAAATCTCACAGCCAAAAAATACCCCTAAGTTGATGCTTGGGGGCAGCTTAGGGGCTATAAAGGGAGGGTATCGTTACTACACTTCACTTTATGCCGATGTTTAACTATTGTCTAGGAATTTGTTTAAGCAAACAAAAAGGGAGCCTAAGCTCCCTTTGTAAATTCCGGTGAGGAATTATTTGTTCATTACGTACATTGTTACTTCAAAGCCGAAACGCATTTCAGTAGCTGCTGGTGTAGTCCACATAATAATCTCCTTAAGTTAAGTTCAACGAGTTGTTTGTTGATGTGTGTATCTTACGCCGTCTACAGAAACCAGCACTATTTTTGTTCATGAATGAGAAGTCAGTAAAATCATGAACAACTAGTGATGTTATCTACACTGATTATTGTTACAATAATCAAAATGAAAACATCGCCCACTCACTCGCCTATCCGTCATATCGCCCTGATTGATGTAAACAACTTCTACGTCAGCTGCGAGCGTGTGTTTAATCCCAGGCTCAATGGCAAGCCTGTCGTGGTGCTAAGCAATAACGACGGCTGTGCGGTTGCCAGAAGTAATGAGGTTAAGGCACTGGGTGTTGCCATGGGCGCTCCATGGTTCAAACTGAAAGACCTGGCCAGGCAGCATGGCATCATCGGGTTGTCCAGCAACTATGCCTTGTATGCTGACATGAGCAATCGCGTCATGAGCATCTTGCGTGAGTACAGTCCGGATCAGGAAGTGTATTCAATTGATGAGTCGTTCCTGGATCTGACAGGCTTTAAAACACGGGACCTGATCCGGTATGCTCAGCACATGCGTAAACGTATACTGAAATGGACAGGTTTGCCGGTATGTGTAGGCATCGGAGCCACCAAGACGCTAGCCAAGCTCGCCAATCATTGTGCCAAGAAGCGGACGGTGTTTAACGGGGTCTGCAACTTTAACGCCATGGGTGACCAGGAGCTTGATGCATTGTTATCGGAAATTGGAGTAGGGGAGATCTGGGGAGTCGGCGGCAGGCTGGCACCTAAATTGCAGGCATTGGGGTTCAATAGCGTGCTTGACCTGAAGCGGGCGAACCCAGAGCGATTGCGTCAGCAGTTTAGCGTGGTGATGGAAAAAACTATTCGTGAACTCAATGGTACTGTCTGTATTGAATTGGAAGAAATAGCGCCTGCCAAAAAACAGATCATGAGTTCCAGAAGCTTTGGTCAGCCGGTACGTGATTATGTAAGCCTCGCTGAGTCGATTACGCTCTATATCAGCAGAGCAGCAGAAAAATTGAGACGGCAGCGGTCATATGCGGGCTCGGTGTTTGTTTATATAAGAACCAGCCCGTTCAGGCCGGATGACCCGTTCTATAGCAATGGATTGACGATCCCGCTTCCCAGTCCAACAGATGACACCAGGCAGCTTGTAAGCATCGCTTTGTGGGGATTAAAGCAGATTTATCGTCCTAATTTTAATTATGCCAAGGCTGGCGTCATGCTGGGCGAACTTGTGCCGGCACAAGGCGTGCAGGGTGACCTCTTCAGCCAGATTAAAGCGAACCCTAGATCGGCAGTGCTGATGAGTACTATGGACAACATCAACAGAAAGATGGGCAAGGAATCCATTAAGCTCGCCAGCGAGGGGTTCAGGCGGCCTTGGAAGATGAAGCAGGAAAACAAGAGTCCGAGTTACACCACGAGTTGGAGTGATTTGCCGGTGACTGGATGATAGGCTGCTTTGCGGGGACAAAGCTGTCGTTCATATTAAGTGTGTCAACTTCAGCTCACAACACTTTTGAGGCATTCGACGCCCTCAACCTGTCGTTGGCTATGGGCAGACCCCTGACAAACCTTTGTCAAGGCCAGCAAGGCATATGTGAGCACGAAAGACTCTGTAAATCGTTTAGCCAAACTGTTTTCTGCTAGAATACAAGTTGGTACTACTCTACGCCCCATGACCATCAATATGGTGCTAAATTATCAATCGTAGGGTTTAAACTACCAGATTTGGTCTTGCAAATTCAGCAAGTTTGGAACTAATTACAGTTCGCTCATCCTTGCTGGAGTTTCGCGTTTAGCTAGGCACGCCTAAGAGTATTTTATACACCTGCTATAGTAGGTGATAGTTTAGTACTTCCTTATAAATGAGAGGGCTGGAATGAGTGTTTGTAATTCCAATGCATGTGGTTGCTCGACTGATTCGTCTTCAATGATAGAAGTGTCCGATCATGCACCCGGTAAGACAGTGTTTCGTATCGACGATATGGATTGTCCGACCGAAGAAGGCCTTATCAGAGACAAGCTGACGGGGATGATTGGTGTAACTGCGTTGGATTTCAATCTGATACAGCGGCGCCTCACGGTTACACACTCACCGGAAGTTTTGGATAACATTGTTTCGGCTTTGCAAAACATCGGTTTCGAAGCGAAGATTGAGTCGGGAAATTCAACCCCTGCAACCCCACAGATTGAAGCAATTTCCAAAACCAACTGGTGGCTGCTGGCATTTTCAGGGATCGCGGCTACGTTATCTGAAGTCTTGGGCTGGATTGCCGGCGTGCCAGAGTGGGCGATCATTGCGCTTGCTTTGCTGGCGATTTTGTCCGGTGGTCTGCCGACCTACAAGAAAGGCTGGATCGCGCTCAAAAACGGCAATTTGAATATAAATGCCCTAATGTCGATTGCGGTAACCGGCGCAGTTGCCATTGGACACTGGCCAGAGGCGGCCATGGTGACGTTTCTCTTTACGCTGGCGGAACTTATTGAAGCCAAGTCCCTCGACCGTGCGCGTAACGCTATACGCGGGTTGATGGAACTTGCTCCGGAAACCGCGACAGTTCGTCAGCAAGATGGCAATTGGTTGGACATGGCTGCCAAGGAAGTGCCGCTTGGAGCGGTGGTACGCCTGCGCCCCGGTGAACGGATAGCGCTTGACGGCATTGTGACCAGCGGCCGGTCGGCGGTAAATCAGGCCCCAATCACCGGTGAAAGCATGCCCGTGGACAAGGCTGAGGGGGATGTCGTCTTCGCAGGTACCATCAACGAAACCGGCTCATTCGAATACCGTGTAACAGCAGAAGCGAGCCATTCCACACTGTCCCGCATCATCCATGCCGTAGAATCGGCTCAGGGTAGCCGTGCCCCCACTCAACGTTTTGTCGACCAGTTTGCCAAAATCTACACGCCATCCATATTTGCCATCGCACTGCTGGTCGCTATCCTGCCGCCTTTGCTCAATGGGGGATCATGGCTCGACTGGATCTACAAGGCCTTGGTGCTGCTCGTCATCGCCTGCCCGTGTGCATTGGTGATTTCAACGCCGGTCACCATTGTCAGCGGGCTGGCTGCGGCTGCGCGCAAAGGCATATTGATCAAAGGCGGTGTCTATCTTGAGGAAGGTCATCAATTAACGACCCTCGCACTCGACAAGACCGGTACCATTACACACGGAAAACCGGCTCAGACCGACTTTATCGCACTGACTGGTGATGACACTCGAATTCACACCCTGGCGGCAAGTCTGGCGGCACGCTCCGATCATCCGGTTTCATTAGCCATTGCTCGTGCAGCTAATGAGTCGGGGATTGTGTTGCTTGATGTTGCTGACTTTGCCGCCATTCTAGGACGTGGGGTGAAGGGCAGTATTGATGGTCATACTTACCAACTCGGCAACCATCAACTGATTGAAGATCTGGGCTTGTGTTCCGCAGACATCGAGGCCAAGCTCATGCCGTTGGAGCGCCAGGGTAAAACGGCTGTGCTATTGGCGAATCAGACTGGGGTGCTCGGTATTTTCGCGGTTGCCGATACTGTGCGGGATACCAGTCGTCAAGCGATTGCGGAGCTGCATTCTCTCGGGGTAAAAACCCTGATGCTTACTGGCGACAACGTGCATACGGCCGAGGCCATTGCAAGCGAGGTCGGCATTGATGAAGCGAGAGGGAACCAGCTGCCGGAGAACAAGCTCACAACCATTGAGCAACTCCTGAAAGACGGAAACGGCGGCAAGATCGGCATGGTAGGCGATGGCATCAACGATGCGCCTGCCTTGGCACGCGCCGACATAGGCTTTGCCATGGGGGCAGCTGGTACCGATACCGCCATCGAGACCGCCGATGTGGCATTGATGGATGACGATCTGCGCAAGATTCCAGCTTTCGTGCGCTTGTCTAGGGATACAGCTGCGATACTGAAACAGAACATTGCACTAGCCCTCGGGATCAAGCTGGTATTTTTTATGCTTACATTTATAGGAATGGCGACCATGTGGATGGCGGTATTCGCCGACATGGGTGCCAGTTTAATAGTTGTAGCAAATGGGCTGCGGCTGTTACGTAGATAGAGAAATATGGTTTCTACTTAGCATGCTTTCTTTAACTATATGAGTCATAGTAATTGCAGGCATAACTTGATAAAATCTTAGACACATCAAATTTCTTATCAACAGTCATTTTTCTTGAGTATTACAGATTTAAATTGAATTAGACAGGACAAATGTTCATGATGGTTGTTTTGGTTAAGTGCTTCGAGGGGCGAACATGATAATGCCCATCCCAAGTAAAGCCACACCAACTCCAAGAAAATCCCAATTACTCGGTTTAATTCCATCTACCGCCCACAACCAGAAAATAGCAACACAGATATAAACACCACCGTATGCTGCATATACTCTTCCAGCTGCGGCTGGATGTAATGTGAGCAGATATGCAAATAATCCTAGTGAAAATGCTGCTGGAATTAAAATCCAACCACTTTTATTTTTGGTTAACCACAAGTATGGTAAGTAGCAACCTAGAATTTCTGCGATTGCAGTGAGGACAAATAATCCAACTGTTTTTAACTCAAACATATTCATCCTAAATAATTTTTATCATAACATCTTGCAAGGATAGTAAATATTAATCAACTAAAATCTCCCAACCAAGTTGCTTATAAACCGCATTGAAATATGGTTGATAATTATTCTTATTAAATTAATCAACAGTATATCTATATTCAGTAATTGAGATGCTTACTCGGACGACACAGTAAATTTCACCTAGGTGAGTTTAATTTTAAGTCATTGACCTTCAACTTTAGTGAAGTGATTTTCGTAATTTGCGGAGATATGAAGGACAGCTTTGCGGATGAAGCAGACAATTAACTATTAAATATACTCAGACGTAATTCCATTTTTAAAAATGTTCGGAACATTTCAAAAATTAAAGTTCTTTCAGGTAAACATCTCACACTGCACACACTTTGTATATAAACTATTGATTTGTAAGTATTTTATTATAAATATGTGCTGACCTGTCACACACTAGCATCCCACACTCAGCGGCAGCGGGTGGTTAAGACAGATCATTTCCGAAGGTGTAACAATGCTGTATATACACCATATGCAGCTACCTACACCAATGTTAATTATTTTCTCTTGCTACCGTTCTACACTCGCCATTGTAAAAATACATAGTCATAAATCGTGCTTGTTTATTTGGCTTGGTATTTACATGTGATTTAACTTCTTTTAAAGCTTCTTCAAGCGTAACACCATCTTCTAAGGATCCAGACATAGCTACTTCCTGAATTTCATCTTCCGTATTCCAAATCCCACCAGCATAAAGCTTTACATGGCTAATTGAGCGCCTTATAGCCTCAGATAATTTAACACGGAGGTCACGCAAAGCATCGCCCTCTAAGGTTTGTAACAGATAAATTAAATCAATCGTGGCAGCACGTTGGTTGCTGCTATGAAGCTGTTCATGATTAAGTTTAATAACGTCTTTTTCAGCAGCCTGTTGTTCAGCCAATAAATCTTCAATTTCTATTTCTAGGCTACTTATACGCTTTAGTAAAGTTGCAGGAATATCTGCATTAGAACCGGCCTCTAACGCGCTTAATAAGTTATTCAAGCTTACTTGTTTGTTCTTAATAGCATCATCAAGACTTGTTAAGCGTTTGCGAGCAAGCTCTATATCTTGATTTAAGTTTTGGTTTCCATCAACCACGTTTCCAAAATCTACTGACTGGCAAAATTGTAGGATTAAGCCTTCTAAGTCATCATAATTCCACTGGATAAAGTGACAGCCAGCACCTCTGCGACCTTTGCTACAGGCAACATACCGTGTTCTTCTAACCTCACCGTTAGCCTTTTTCTTCATGTTAGCACTCATGTTCATGGGGCCACCACAATAGCCACATTTCAATAGGCCCGAGAATAGGTTGCTCAAGCCTTCACCTTTTGCCACACCACCTCTGGAGCGTCTGCCTTCTCTGATAGATGCGGCAAGTAGCCAATCCTCTTTAGACATGATCGCAGGATAGTAGTCATGTATTACATCGTAAGCGGATAGCACTCCATCTCTTTGCAGGTTAAGTTGTAACTCACCATATACAGCGCGATTAGAAAGGACTTTTTGGATATATGAGGTTTGCCAGCCATCACTTTTTGGTGAAAATAAAGGTACATTTTCACCATTTAAGCGTTTAACAAGTCTTGATGATG
>LNAQ01000098.1_pt1 | contig 15147 bp, 13 predicted proteins | sample 602591 | NCBI WGS metagenome assembly LNAQ01 (sample SAMN02440304, study PRJNA202911) | soil metagenome | biome: Subtropical and temperate rainforests or woodlands; isolation source: soil samples (1 kg each in a 20% v/v slurry with milli Q water) were... ... | reverse complement strand
CCGATCAATCGGTCAGTAACTAGGCGGGGCCGCCTGTCAAGAGCGATTAAGAAAAAATTCGCATTTTTCCGCGTCGCTTAATTGCCACACGTGTTTTTTGTGCGTATGGTAGCGCCCGCGCCGTTCCCGGACACACGTTCGGGAACGCTAGGGAAAGGCCATGGCAGAAGGAGAAGCCTGAATGCAAACGCGTGCCGCCGTCATTCGCGAACCCAAGGGGCAGTTCACCGTCGAGACCGTCGACCTGACGGAACCGGCCGACGACCAGATTCTGGTCCGCGTCGTCGCCGCTGGCATGTGCCACACGGACCTGTCGATCCGCGACCAGCTGTATCCGGCCCCACTGCCAATGGTGCTCGGTCACGAGGGGGCGGGTGTGGTCGAGAAGGTCGGCCGCAACGTGCGCAAGGTGGTGCCGGGCGATCACGTGGTGCTCACCTTCTACAGCTGCGGCCTGTGCGCCAACTGCCTGGCTGGCCAGCCGCTGTCCTGCCTGAATGCCTTTGGCCTGAACTTCGGCGGTCGCACGCCGGACGGCCAGTGCACCATCCACAGTCACGGCCAGGAAATCGGCTGCAGCTTTTTCGGTCAGTCGTCCTTTGCCGGCTACGCCCTGTCGTATGAGCGCAACACCATCAAGGTGCCCAAGGACGTGCCGCTGGATATCCTGGGGCCGCTGGGGTGTGGCATCCAGACCGGTGCCGGCTCGGTGCTGAATGCGCTCGATCCGCCGGCCGGCAGCACCATTGCCATCTTCGGCGCCGGCGCCGTGGGTCTGAGCGCGGTGATGGGCGCCGTGGTCGCCAACTGCACCACCATCATCTGCGTCGACATCAAGGAAAACCGCTTGGCGCTGGCCAGGGAGCTGGGCGCCACGCACGTCATCAACGGCGCGCAGTGCAACCCGGTCGAGGAAATCCAGAAGATCACCGGCGGCCTGGGCGTGCCGTACATGCTGGAAACGACCGGCAACCCGAAGGTCCTGGAAGGCGCCGTGTTCAGTCTGGGGATGGGTGGTGTTGGCGGCATCGTCGGCGCCCCGGCCATGGGCACCACGGTCAGCGTGGACGTGAACTTCATGCTGTTCAACCGGACTCTGCGCGGCATCATCGAGGGCGACAGCAACTCGGACGTGTTCATCCCGCGCCTGATCGAGCTATACAAGCAGGGGCGGTTCCCGTTCGACAAGCTGATCAAGTTCTACAGCTTGGATCAGATCAACCAGGCGGCGGCGGACTCCGAGGCCGGCGGCACGCTCAAGCCCGTCCTGCGCATGGCCTGAACGCAACAACAGTTTTAGGGCGTCTGTAGCCGCAGACGCGGGGAAGTCCCCTGCACTGACGGGGGGACATCAAGGGGGAGAGGGGCGTCGCCGATGGCGATTGCCGTGACTCGGTCACTCGGGAGGGATATACCCAAGATGCAAACGCAAACTGTGAAGTCGGTTCGTGCGGCGCTGCCGGCCGGTGTGGTGGCCCTGTTGGGGTCGGTGATCCTGGCGCCGGGTAAGGCGGCCGCGGTGGAGTTCGAGTACTCCGGCTACATCCGCGAGCACCTGTCGGTCAACCTGCAGGACAACGACCAGTTCGAGCCCAAGGGATCGCCGGGCGGCAATCCGGTCACGTTCGTCGGCGACGAGTTCGGCGGCCAGGGCGAGTTCTCCATGATCCGCCACAGCGGCAAGCTGGAAGCCTCGGCCGATTTCGGCCCGTTCCAGATTGCCGGCGTCGGACGCATTGCGCGCGAGACCCGCACCAGCTACGAGCGTGGTCTGCAGAATGCGTCCAAAGCCATGCCGGCCTATGTCACTACGGGTGCTTTTGGCGCGGGGTTTCTGGGCGGTGCTGGGGTAACGACGAATGCTGACGGCGGCCTCCTCACGCCGGGTGACGCGGTGTTCGCCAATGCCGGGCTGTTCGGCTACGGCGGCGGCACCACCGATGACCTGTTGCTGGACGACTACGACTCCACCGAACTGCGCGAGCTGTACGTCACGTTCGACATCACCGATCGCATGCACTTCAAGCTCGGCAAGCAGCAGGTGGTGTGGGGCGAGACCGATTTCTTCCGGGCCATGGACATCATCCACGGCTACGACCTGCGCTGGCGCTCGTTCCTGGAGCTCGAGAACGAGGAACTGCGCAAGCCGCTGAACCTGGCCAACGTCACCATCGACGTGCCGGAGCTGGCCGGTGCGCTGCAGCTGATCTACCGTCCGGGCTGGGATGGCGCCGACGACGTGGGCGACGACGGTCCCATCAACGGTGGCCGCTGGGCACCCGCGCCCTGGGCGGGCGCCGGTGTGACCAGCTCGCTGATCGGGCCGATCAACCGCCACCACAAGTACGGCGACGAGAACGACGCCAACTACGGTTTCCGCTGGTCGGGCACCTTCAAGCAGGTGGGCTATTCGTTCGCCTACTACCGCGGCATCAGCAGCGACGGCGTGACCACCTACAACCCGATCCTGAGCCCGGGCGGCAGCAACTGGCTGTGGGATCCCAAGGACAACGGGATTGGCCCCAATCAGCGCCTGGTGGAGCTGCTGTCGCCAAAGGTCGAGACCTACGGCTTCACCTTCAACGCCTACTCCGGCGCGCTGGATTCGGTGCTGCGCGGCGAGTTGGCCTTCACACCCAACAAGCCCTACAACACCGGCACCAAGACGTACCTGGACCTGCTCGGTGCTTTCCAGGGGATGGGAACGTTGCCGCCGGCCGGGACACCCTTGGATGCCGTGGGGTTGGGGCCGCCCGGTTCTTTCATGCCGCCCTTGAAGGGCATCCTGAACGATCCGAACGATCCGGGCTCCGCCTACTCCGTGGGCAACCTGTTCACGGCCGATGGCACCCCGGTGGGTCTGGCCTTGGACGTGCCCGGCCTGGGTCCGGTGATCGAGAAGGACACCCTCAAGATCATGATCGGCGCGGACAAGAACCTGAACTGGACCATGAACACGCTGGGCACCTCGCGGCCGGCATTCTGGACCCTGCAGCTGTTCGACACCTGGGTCCTGAACTTCGATCGGGACGACGACATCGTCGAGAACTTCGGCTTTGGCGCCTCGCGGCGTGAGCACCAGACGATACTGACCAATGCCTTCTCGTTCCCGTACAAGTACGACACGGTGACGCCGGGCATCGCGCTGGGTGTGGACCTGGGCAGTTTCGACTCGTTCCTGATCCCGTCGCTGGATCTGCAGTACGGCGATCACTGGCGGGTGCGTTTCGAGGCCGACCTGTTCTTCCCGACCCATGTCGAGAAGACCAACCTGGGCATGACGGACACCAAGACCCGTACGCTCGGCACCCTGCACAACCGCGACCAGTTCGTGGCGCGTATCACGTACCAGTTCTGAAGAAAACTGGGCGACGCGCCTGCAACCAACCCCTCCGGCTTTCGGCATCTGGCCGGTAGCCGGCGGGGCATATTTAACGAAGTGAGGAGTTACAGGATGTTCAAGACAGATTTTGTCCGCCTCCTGGCGGCGAGTGGCATGACCGCTGGGTTGATGCTGACCGGGCCAGCTATAGCCGAGGAAGTGGCCGACGGCACGCTGCTCAGCGCGGCCACCATCGACAGCCTGCTGGACAAGACCTTGGATGGTCAGCCCATTCGCAGCGTGCTGGTGGGTGAGCAGGAAAAAATGATCCGCCAGTACGGCTGGCAGATGAACCTGGTCAAGGCCAAGCCCGTCAACGTCACCTCGGGCCTGCTGGAGCTGACGGAAAAGCACAAGGGTGAAGCCAGCCTGGATGCCAGCAAGCGCCTGGTCAACCACACCGCCGGTGTGCCGTTTCCGGAGCTCGATCCAGCGGACCCGGATGCCGGTTACAAACTGACCTACAACATTCTGCGCGTCGGCTGGCTGGGCGATGCCCTGAACCTGCAGCCGCTGACGTTTCTGATCATCGACGGCAAGAAGGGTCTGGAAAAGGAGCAGGGCTGGGTGTACCGGCGCTTCCTGATGTCCGGCCGCTTGAGCGAGCCGCATGCATTGGACCCGAACATCGCCAAGTACGAAGCCCTGGTCAATGTGTATCCCAACGACACCCGCGGCCTAGGCCTGCTGACCGTGAACTACACCGATGGACGCTTGCCCGACGTGTATGCCTACGTGAAAAGCCTGCGCCGCGTGCGCCGGCTCTCGTCGGGGGCGTGGGCCGACCCGGTGCAAGGCACTGACCTGCTGTTTGACGATACGTTCGGCTTGAACCTGGACCCGACTTGGTACGAGAGCTGGAAGCTCATCGGCAAGCGCCAGGGTTTGGGTGTGGACCATTCGGTCCTGCCCTCGCTGGACGAAAAGGCCTCCGGCAAGGCGAAGTACCCGTTCATGAATCTGGCTGAAGCGCCGTACTGGAATTTCCAGCCGGACAACTACGAGGTCAAGGACGTCTACGAACTGGAAGGTAAACCCAAGAGCAACCATCTGGTCAGCCGCCGGCACATGTTCGTCGGTGCCACGCTGGGCGCGCCCAAGTTCTACTGGCAGGATCACTACGACCGCAAGGGTGAACACTGGCACACCGAGTTCCTTGGCTACAAGGACGTCAAGTGGGATGATGGCCGCACAGGTCCGACCGTGACCGGCGTACTGCTGGTCGATGTCCAGCGTCTGCATGCCACGGCGTTTGGGTACTCGGCGGCATTCCACCATAATCCTCCGGACGCCAAGGCTGCCGATTACACACCGGAAGCTCTGCCGCGTATGCTTGAATAGTGCGATCAGCGGGGTTGGTTAGGCCGACCCCGCCGTTTCTGGTAACGCCGCCGCAGTCTTGCGGCGGTTTTTTTTCGCGGTACCAAGGCCGAGGCGGCTGGTGCCACAAATGACCCGGATTCTTCAGACGAGGCCTTAGGACATGGCGCAGCAGTCGATGACGTCGAGAATGTGGGCGATCTTGTCGCCCGTACTGGTGGTGGTAGCGCTGACTGCCTTGTCTCGGGTGCGGCTCGAAGTGCCGCGAGTGATTATTGAGCCGCCCGTGATCGAGACCCGGGACAGGTTCATGTCGGTGGCGGTGGTCGGCGACGTGTTCTGGGCCGTCGGGAAGGACGGCAAGATCATCCGCAGCGAGGATGCCGGCAAGACCTGGGTGCGCCAGACCACCGGCTTGCACACGAATTTTCAGTCCATTGCCGCCTGGGACGATCAAAAGGCGGTAGTGGTCGCCAATGAGGGCAAGGGCCTGGTGACGGCGGACGGCGGGCAGACCTGGCAGGCAATCACGCTGCCGGTGTCGGAGATGGGCAGCGGCAAGGTCCTGCGTGTGCGTCTGGACCCACAGGGGCGAGCCTGGGCCGTGTCCGAAATCAACGTCATCATGCGCTCGGCCGATTTCGGCAAGACCTGGGAGCGCTTGACGCAGGTCGACGACGACGTGGCCTGGAACGACATCGCCTTCACGGGCGAGGGGACCGCGTGCGTGGTGGGCGAGTTCGGTCGCCTGGCGTGCAGCGCCGATGATGGCGTGACCTGGGAGCCGCGCCCGACCAATGTGGAACCCAGCCTGATGTCGATCGTGTTTCGCGACTCGCAGCACGGGCTGGCGGTGGGTCTCAGCGGCATCGTCCTGGCCACGGATGATGGCGGAGCGAACTGGCGTCAGGTCCAGGTGGCGGCTCTGGAGCGGCATTTGTTTGACGTGATCTGGACCGGCGCTCGCTGGGTCGCCGTCGGCGACAAGGGCGTCCTGCTGACCGGCGACGCCGACACGGCGCACTGGGAAATCGGCCGCGTCAACCCGGCCGATTTCGCGTGGCACATTGCACTGGCGCGCCACGGTGAAGGCTTCGTGACGGTCGGCCTCAACGTCGGGCGTTGGGAGGCCGGCCAGTGGGAGCTGTTTGGCCCGCGCCTTCGCTAGCGCCTGAGCGCTCAGTCTTGCAGCAGCACGCAGTCATCAAGCAGGGAATCAGGTAATGCAACAGGTCAGTTGGATAGAGCGGTTTGCGGCGTACTGCATCGCACGCCGGGTGCTGGTGTCGTCGGTCATCCTCGCGCTCACGGTCATGTTTGGCTATTTCGCGGCGCACGTGGAGATCAAGACGATCTTTCACGATCTGCTGCCCAAGGGCCATCCGTTCATCGAGATCAACGACAAGTACAACGAGCGCTTCGGCGGACCGAACATCGTCTCGATCATGGTCGAGGCCGAGCAGGGCGACATCTTCCAGCCCAAGGTGCTCGAGCGCATCAAGCAGATCACGGACGAGCTCTACCTGGTGCCGGCGATCAATCAGTTCCAGGTGATCTCACTGGCGTCACGCAAGATCCGATCCATCAATTCGTCCACCGCGGGCATCGAAACCAAGCCGATGATGTGGCCGGAGTTGCCCAAGGACCAGGCCGAAATCGACCTGCTGCGCGAACAGGTGCTGGCCAGCCCGTTGGTTTACGGCCGTTACGTGTCGGCCGATCTGCGCTCGGCGCTGGTGACGGCCGACTTCATCGACCGCCTGATCGACTACGAAAAACTGTACGACGGCGTCACCCGCATCGCCGAGAAGTACAACGGCGACGGCGTGCGCGTGCGCGTGGTGGGCGAACCCCTGTTGACCGGCTGGGTGGTGCATTTCCTGCCCGAGACCTTCCATCTGTTCCTGATTACCATCGCCATCATGGCGGTCTTGTTGTTCGTCACCGTGCGCACCTGGCGGGGCATATTGCTGCCGATGCTGGCCGGCGTGGTCAGCGCGGTGTGGGCGCTGGGCATCGCGAGTCTGTGCAAGGTCAATTTTGATCCGTTGATCATCGTCGTGGCCTTCCTGGTGACGGCTCGGGCGATATCGCACGCAGTGCAGATGCTGGCGGCCTTCGACGATGAAGTCGAGCGCGGTCATGTGCCGCGTGATGCAGCGGCCAAGGCCTTGGTGGCCCTGTTCCGGCCTGGCATGCTGGGCGTGGTGGTGGATGCGGTGGCGGTGGCCATCGTGGCTGCCATGCCGATGCCGCTGTTGCAGAAGACCGCATTTGTTGGCGCGGTCTGGCTGGGCACCATCGCAGTGTCCGCCATGGTGCTGGTGCCGACCTTGCTGTCGTGGGTGACCAAGCCGCATGCGGTGGCGTTTCCGATCGACACCAACCGCTGGGTGTTGCGCCCGATCCTGAACCTGTGCGGGACACTGGTGCTCGGTCGTCGGTCCGTCGCGGTGGTGCTGATCGGCCTGGCGGCGCTGTTGGCATCGGGTTTCTATGCCACCAAGGTGACGGTGGGTGACGCCTTGCCCGGCACGCCGCTGTTGTGGCCGGATCATCCGTACAACGTCGATGCCAAGGCGATCAACGATACCTTCCAGGGCAGCGACCAGATGTTCGTGGTGCTGGAGGGCGAAGGCCCCAACGCGCTGAAGGACCCCGAGGTACTGACCAACGTCGACAATTTTCAGCGGTACCTGGAAACGCAACCGCAGATCGGTGGCACCGTGTCCGTGGTGGATCTGATCGGGCCGGTGAATGCGAACCTGCACGAGGGCAATCGCCGTTTCGAGGAACTGGGTCCGACGGCGGACATCAACGGCGAGCTGCTGTTCATGTACATGCAGGGCACCGACCCGGGCGATATGGACCGCTTCGTGGACGCCGATTTCAAGGACGGCGCGGTAACCATGTTCTTCCGCGACCACAAGGGCGACACCATCCGCACCGCCGTGTCGCGTATCGAGGAATACCTGGAAAACAATCCATTGCCGGGCGAGTCGACCTATAAGCTGGCCGGCGGGCTGGTGGGTGTACTGGCCGCAGTGAACGAGGAAGTATTCGCGCGGCAGGTCGAGAGCATTGCGCTGGCCTTGCTGACGCTGTTCGTGTTGTCTGCCATCGCCTATCGTTCGACGGTGGCCGGCCTGTTCTATATGCCACTGGTGGTCATGTCGAACACGATCACGTTCGCGTTCATGGCTTGGAAGGGCATCGGCATGAACATCAACACGCTGCCGGTGGCTGCGCTGGGCATAGGCTTGGGCGTAGACTATGCGTTCTATATCGTCGATGGCGTCAAGGAGCGCTTCGAGGAAACCGGCGACGTGATGTCGGCCATCAGCGGCTCCTTGCGTACGGCCGGTCGCGGCGTGCTGATCACCGGTGGCACCATGATCGCCGCGGTGCTGGTGTGGTACGCCTCGTCGCTGAAGTTCCAGGCCGAGATGGGGCTGCTGATGGCGCTGTGGCTTACCGTGTCGGCGATCACATCGCTGTTGTTGATCCCGGCCATGATCTATGTGTTTCGCCCGGCCTTCGTGTTCGGGGATGGTACGGCTCACGCGGCACCGAAGGAGGCGCTGGCGTGATGGCGCTTGTGGCGGGCGACGTGCGCCCGCCGTGGTTTCAGTTATGGGGATGACATGTCGGATTTGATCAAGCTGTGCAAGGTGCAGGACGTGGCGCCGGGGCAATCCTTGCAGGTGGACGCCGAAGGGCTGCCCGCGCTGGCTGTCTACAACCTCGAAGGCGAGTACTACGTCAGCAACAATATGTGCACCCACGGCATGGCCTGGATGACGGACGGCTATGTCGAGGGCGACGAGGTCGAGTGCCCGTTCCATGGCGGTCGCTTCAACATCCGCACCGGGGAGCCGACGGCGTTTCCGTGCGTGGTGCCGCTGCAGACCTACCCAGTGACGGTGGTCGATGGCGAAGTGTGCATCCAGCGGCCGGCGGCCTGAGGGTTGCCTTGGCCATCCTGAAGAATCAGCCCGGGTTTGAGCATGCTTGATCTGTCTGCACTGACTCCGGTCGACCTGCACTATCAGGTCGGCAAGCTGCTCAGCGACTACGTCGAATGCATAGACGACGACCGCCTCGAGGAGTGGCCGGACTTGTTCGTCGAGGATTGCCTTTACCAGGTGATCGCCCGCGAGAATGCGGACCGCGGACTGCCGACCTCGGCCATGTATTGCGACAGTCGCGGCATGTTGCGCGACCGGGTGGTGGCGCTGCGCCATGCCAACATCTACGCCAAGCACTATTACCGGCACGTGCTCAGCAACGTCAATGTCAAGGGCGTGCAGGACGGCGAGGTGCTTGTGCAGAGCAATTACGTGGTGCTGCAGACGCTGGTCGAAGGCGACACCAAGGTCTTCAACGCCGGCAAGTACCTGGACCGGATCGTGGCCACGCCCGACGGACTGCGTTTCAGGCGCAAGGTGGTGGTGTTCGACACCTACCGGATTCCCAACCTGCTGGTGACACCGCTCTAAGTCGCGCAAGATTGGCTGCTCATCCAGCGCCAAATCGGAGGCTCCCCCCATGAATGCAATACGCGAACCGGCCCTTGGGCACTTGCGCTGGCCAACCGCCGGCGGCAGTCGGGTTCCCTACGGCGTCTTCACTGACCCGGCCATTTACGAGCTGGAACAACAGCGATTGTTTCGCGGCGACGCCTGGTCGTTCGTCGCGCTCGAAGCGGAAATCCCCGCCAACGGCGACTACAAGTCGACCTTCGTTGGCGACACGCCGGTGGTGGTCAGTCGTGCCGAGGACGGCTCGATCCACGCCTACGTAAACCGCTGTGCGCATCGTGGCGCCGCGATTTGCCGCGAGCTGCGCGGCAACGTGCAAAACCACACCTGCGTCTACCACCAATGGGCGTATGACCTCAAAGGCAACCTGATCGGCGTGCCGTTCCGGCGCGGCCTGAACGGCCAGGGCGGCATGCCGGCTGATTTCGACATGAAAAAGCACGGCCTGCAGAAGCTGCGCGTCGAGTCTTACGGTGGGCTGGTGTTCGCAACCTTCTCGGAGTCGGTGGAGCCCCTTCCGGACTACCTGGGCCCAATGCCGTGCAAGGCCATCGACCGCATCATGAACCGGCCGATCACGGTGCTGGGCGACCAGCGCCAGTACGTGGCCGGCAACTGGAAGCTGTACGCCGAGAACACCCGCGACCCGTACCACGCCAGCCTGCTGCACCTGTTCCACTGTACCTTCGGCCTGTATCGGTCCAGCCAGAAAGGCGTGAGCGTCATGGACGCCAAGCGTCGGCACTCCATGTTGACTGCCATGCGGGGCACTGACGAAGGCATGGTTGATGGCTATCAGGACACCCGCACCTACAACACGGATTTCACGCTGGCCGATCCGTCGGTATTGGCCGGCCGGCCGGAGTTCGACGACGGCGTCACGCTGGTGATCCTGGCCGTGTTCCCGAACCTGGTCGTCCAGCAGATCGCCAACACGCTGGCGGTGCGCCAGATCATCCCGCGCGGCGTCGACAAGTTCGAACTGGTCTGGAGTTCGGCTACGTCGACGATGACGCCCAGATGCAGGCCATCCGCAACAAGCAGGGCAACCTGATCGGCCCGGCCGGCCTCATTTCCATGGAAGACGGCGAGGCGGTCGAGATCGTGCACCGCTCGATCATTCGCGACCAGGACCAGACCTCCTACATCGCCATGGGCGGCGAGCAGGCCAAGGATGCCGAGCACCTGGTGACCGAGGGCAGCATCATCGGTTTCTGGGAGTACTACCGCGAGGCGATGGGCTGGGCAGCCTGAGCGATTCTGAGCGATACCGACGAGGAGGGCGTCATGGCGTCTAAGGTCATTGATTTTTATATTGATTTCACAAGTCCGTTCACGTATCTGTGCAATATCAAGTTGCCGGATCTGGCCGCCAGGTACGGTTACCAGCTCAATTACCATCCGATCGACATCCCGACCGCAAAGCTGGCAGCGGGCAACTACGGTCCTTCCAACCGGCAGGTGCCGGCCAAGATTCGCGCGCTGATGCAGGACCTGAATCGCTGGGCGGCGCACTACGGCGTGCCATTCACGTTTCCCAAGGGCCTGAACGCCTGGCGCATGAACATCGGCACCTTTTACGCCATTGAAAAAGGCAAGGCGCGCCAATATGTGGACGAGGCCTATCGCCTGGTGTGGGCGGACGGAGTCGATCCGAACGACGACGCCGTGCTGCGCGGACTGGCCGAGACTGTGGGTCTGGATGCCGACGCTTTCATGGCGTATGTGTCCTCGCGCGAGGGTGAAAAGGCGTACGAGGCATCGCGGGTCGCAGCGCACGCGCGGGGCGTGTACGGCGTGCCGATCATGATGGTCGACGACCAGATTTGGTGGGGCAACGACCGGCTGATGTTTGTCGAGGAATACCTCAAGGCCCACGCCGCCTGAGGGAAAGGCAAGAGGGTTAGGGTTCCATGCCGATTTATGAGTACGCCTGCCGCGCCTGTGGCGTGCAGCGCGAGGTGATGCAGAAGGTCAGCGATGCGCCGCTGACGCACTGTCCGGCCTGCGGGGCTGAAGCGTTCGAGAAAAAAGTCTCGGCGGCCGGCTTCCAGCTCAAGGGCGGTGGCTGGTACGTGACCGATTTTCGCGACGGAGCCCGCAAGACGGTGGGTGGCACGGACACGGCGGGCGATGCGCCGGCGACCCCTGCACCCGCAAGCACTCCGGCCAGCGGCGACAGCAAGCCCAGTACGTCGGCCCCGGCCAGCAGCGCGGCGTCGGTCGACTGAAGCGGTATCCTGCGGCGCCAGGCAGGCGGGGCCAGTCCCGTCCGCCTGGCGCCTTTTGCATTTTCTGAAGCGGGCGATCGGATACCCATCGCCCGAACAACGAGCATCGGAGCCTCTAGTGCGTAGCGTCTATTGCGGCTTGGTCGACAGCGCGGCCCTGGGTCAGACCGTCACCCTGTGCGGCTGGGTGCACCGTCGGCGCGATCACGGCGGCGTGATCTTCATCGACCTGCGCGACCGCGAGGGCCTGCTGCAGGTGGTGATCGACCCGGACACCGAGGCGGCCTTTCGCACTGCCGAGCTGGTGCGCTCCGAGTACGTGCTCAGGGTCGTCGGCACCGTTCGGCGCCGGCCCACGGGCACCGAAAACACCGCCATGCGCAGCGGCGAGGTGGAAGTGCTGGCCAGCCACATCGAGGTGCTGAACGCCGCCCAGACGCCGCCGTTCCAGATCGACGAGGACGAGGTCCACGAGGAAAAGCGTCTGCGTTACCGGTACCTGGACCTGCGCCGGCCGGCCATGCTGGACCGCCTGCGCTTGCGGGCACGGGTCAGCGGCTGGTTGCGGCGGTTTCTGGAGGCCGACGGCTTCATTGAGGTCGAAACGCCCATCCTGACCCGCGCCACGCCGGAAGGCGCGCGCGACTATCTGGTGCCAAGCCGCGTGCATCAGGGCAGCTTTTTCGCCCTGCCGCAGTCGCCGCAGCTGTTCAAGCAGATTCTGATGATGGGCGGCCTGGACCGTTATTTCCAGATCGCGCGCTGCTTTCGCGACGAGGACCTGCGCGCCGACCGCCAGCCGGAGTTCACGCAGCTGGACATCGAGGTCTCGTTCCTGGACGAGGACGCCTTCATGGGCATCATGGAGCGCATGATCCGCGGGCTGTTTGCGGACGTGCTGGGCGTTGAGCTGCCAGACCCGCTGCCGCGCATGAGCTACGCCGAGGCCATGTCCCGTTTCGGCATCGACCGGCCGGATTTGCGCAACCCGCTGGAGCTGGTCGAGGTCTCGGACCTCCTGCGCGAGACCGACTTCAAGGTCTTCTCCGGCCCCGCCAACGATCCGGAGGGCCGCGTCGCCGCCCTGTGCGTGCCCGGTGGTGGCGCCAGCATGAGCCGGCGCGATCTGGACAACTACGTCGAGTTCGTCAAGCAGTTCGGCGCCAAGGGCCTGGCCTACATCCGCCTGGCCGAAGGTGCGGATGGTGGCGTCGAATGGCAGTCGCCGATCGTCAAGTTCCTCAGCGGCGAGACCGTTGCCGCCATCCTGGAGCGGGTCGGTGCCACCGTGGGCGACGTGGTGTTCTTCGGTGCCGACAAGGCGAGCGTCGTCAATGGCTACCTGAGCCAGCTGCGCAGCAAGCTGGCGGACGATCTTGGCCTGCTCGATGGCGGCTGGAAGCCGCTGTGGGTGGTCGATTTCCCGATGTTCGAGCACGATCCGGACAGCGGCCGCTGGCAGGCGCTGCACCATCCGTTCACTGCCCCGCAGGTGCCTGACACGGACGCCATGCTGGCGGATCCCGGGCGCTGCCTGTCGCGCGCCTACGATATGGTGCTCAACGGCTCGGAAATCGGCGGCGGCTCGATCCGCATCCACCGGCCGGACATGCAGCAGGCCGTGTTCGGCCTGCTCGGCATCGGCGAGGAAGAAGCGCAGGCCAAGTTCGGCTTCCTGCTGGAGGCGCTCGGCTACGGCGCGCCGCCGCACGGCGGCATGGCCTTTGGCATCGACCGGCTGGTGATGCTGATGGCCGGTGCCAGCTCGATCCGCGACGTGATCGCCTTCCCCAAGACGCAGCGCGCGCACTGTCCGTTGACGGACGCGCCCTCGACCGTAGACGATAGCCAGCTGCGGGAACTGGGCATCCGCAGCGCGCTCAAGAAGCCCGCAACCACCTAATCTGCATAGCGATTTTCGTCATGGCCGGCCATTCCAAATGGGCTAACATCCAGCACCGCAAATCGGCGCAGGACGCCAAGCGCGGCAAGCTGTTCACCAAGCTGATCCGCGAGCTGACCACCGCCGCCCGCAGCGGCGGCGCCGATCCGGCCACCAACCCGCGCCTGCGCACCGCCATCGACAAGGCGCTGGCGGCCAACATGACGCGCGACACCATCGACCGCGCCACCAAGCGCGGCGCCGGTGGTACCGATGGTGATAACTACGAGGCGGTGCGCTACGAGGGCTACGGCCCGGGCGGCGTGGCCATCATGGTCGATTGCCTCACCGACAACCGCAACCGCACGGTCGGCGAGGTGCGCCACCTGTTCTCCAAGCGCGGTGGCAACCTGGGCACCGACGGCTCCGTGGCGTATCTGTTCGAGGCCCGCGGCAGCATTGTCCTGCCGGCGGATATAACCGAGGAGCGCGCCTACGAGCTGGCGCTCGAAGCCGGCGCCGACGACGTGCTGGTGCAGGACGGCACTATCGAACTGCTGACCGCCTTCGATCGCCTGCACGAGGTGCGCGAGGCGCTGCTGGCGCTGGGCGTCACGCCGCAGTCGGCGGAGCTGGCCGAGCGGCCGACCACGTCGGTGCAGCTGGACGCCGAACAGACGCTGCAGGTGATCAAGCTGCTGGATGCGCTCGAAGACCTGGACGACGTGCAGCAGGTGCACTCGAACGCGGAGTTCTCGGACGAGGCGCTGGCAGCGCTGGCCTGACGGGGCGGCGTGACGCGCATACTGGGCATCGATCCTGGCTCGCGACTGACCGGTTTCGGACTCATCGACGCCCGGCGCGGGCGCGCGCAGTACGTCGAAAGCGGCGTCATCCGCATCGATCCGGGGCCGCTGGACGCGCGCCTGGCCTGCATTTTCAGCGGCATTACCGATCTGCTGGCCGAGTTTCAGCCCACCTCGGTCGCCATCGAGAACGTATTCATGCACCGCAACGCCGCCTCGGCGCTCAAGCTCGGCCAGGCCCGCGGCGCCGCCATCGTGGCGGCGGCCGTGGCGGGTGTGATGGTGGCCGAGTACACGCCGGCCGAGATCAAGCTCAGCGTGGTCGGAAATGGGCGGGCTGCCAAAGCCCAGGTCCAGTTCATGGTCAGCCGGCTGCTGGGGCTGGCAACCCTGCCGCGGGCAGATGCCGCCGATGCCCTGGCCGGTGCGCTGTGCCATGCGCAGCGCCTGGCCAATGATCTGCCTTCGACAGCCAGCCGGCGGCGCCGATGATCGGACGCATCGCCGGCACGCTGCTCGCCAAATCGCCGCCGATGCTGCTGGTGGACGTGGGCGGCGTGGGCTACGAGATCGACGCCCCGATGAGCACCTTCTACCGCCTGCCGGCCATCGGCGAGCCGGTGCTGCTGCACACGCATCTGCTGGTGCGCGAGGACGCGCAGCTGCTGTACGGCTTCGCCAGCGAGGCCGAGCGGGCGCTGTTTCGCCAGTTGCTCAAGGTCACTGGCGTCGGGGCGAAGTTGGCGCTGGTCATCCTGTCCGGCGTGGCGGTGGACGAACTGCTGGCCATTGTTGGCGATGCCGATGCGGCGCGTCTGGTGCGCATTCCCGGCATTGGGCGCAAGACCGCCGAGCGCCTGATCCTGGAACTGCGCGAGCCGCTGGGGCGCATGGCGAGCACGCCGGCCAGCGCCCTGGCGCCGCGTGGCGACGCCCTGCAGGATGCGGCCAGTGCGCTCGAAGCGCTGGGCTACAAGCCAACCGA
>LNAQ01000095.1_pt1 | contig 15380 bp, 12 predicted proteins | sample 602591 | NCBI WGS metagenome assembly LNAQ01 (sample SAMN02440304, study PRJNA202911) | soil metagenome | biome: Subtropical and temperate rainforests or woodlands; isolation source: soil samples (1 kg each in a 20% v/v slurry with milli Q water) were... ... | reverse complement strand
CACCGCCCGCCCCTGAGCCCGTGTCGGCGCCCGCGGCACCGGCAGCAGTCCCGACCGAGCGCCGGCGCTCGCTGGTGGCCGCGCGCATCTACCTGCTGGGCATCCTGGAACTGCAACGGCACCCCCACGCGGCCGCGCTGCTGCATGCGCTGCAGCAGGCACGCAGCGACGAGGCGGTGATCGCCGGCCTGCATACCGCGCTGGATGCGCTGCCCGCGCTCACCTCGCCCGGCTATGCCGAGCGGGTCCGCCAGCGCCTGCTGGAAGTGCTGCCGAAGGAGCAGGTCGACGGGTTCCAGACGCTCGCCGTTTGATGGCGTCCTGGACGTCGCCGATGTCTTCACTGCTCGTGTGAGGTTCAACCGGCTTCACGCCCCAACCGGGCGACGTCGCTTGCAGGCGACGATGGCCAAGTGCAATCGCAAATCGATTTGCCATTCAAACTATAGGTTGTCGGCCGAGTGCCTAGGGCAGGATCAATTGACTGGCGGCAATCGATGCGTACAATTTTCTGTACAAGAACGCCGGAGCCATCGACCATGCAGACCCTTACCTACAGTGCAGCCCGTGCTGCCTTGGCGGAAACCATGGATCGCGTCATCAATGATCACGAACCCATCACCATCACCCGCAGCGGAAATAAAGCGGTGGTGATGATGTCACTGGAAGACTATCAGTCCATTGAAGAAACAGCGTACCTGATGCGTTCGCCGGCGAACGCAGCACGACTGGCAGCCGCAATGGAACAGCTCGACGCTGGTGGAGGCACCGCCCGCGAGCTTGCCGAGTGACGCTGCAGTTTTCCGACGCCGCCTGGGAAGACTACCTGCATTGGCAAGCCTCGGATCGTCGCAGGCTGGAGCGCGTGAACATGCTGCTGAAGGCCATTGGACGCGACCCGTACGAAGGCATCGGCAAACCCGAGCCGCTTCGTTTCAACAAGCATGGCTGGTGGTCGCGGCGGATCGATACAGAGCATCGCGTCGTGTATCGCGTGACTGACGGCATTGTGTTGATCGCAGCATTGCGTTATCACTACCAAACGCCTTGAACGTGCAAATGCACGGACTCGGCCCTGTCCGTTGGCCTCCACGGATGCGGCGCTTCCTCGTCTCGCCTGCACCTACTGATCAGCCTGCCGTCAGCGCCACAATCAACGCTTCTGCAACCGCCGGTTCTTCCACATGGCGCAGGTTGTCCACGTTGAGGATGTCGCCCTGCATCTGCGCGTAGCGGCGAAGGCGGCGCGTGAGCACCTTGGTGGCGGCATCGGCCGGTGCCGCGGACAACGCCTCCAACGCCCGGCGCGCACGTGCGGCGATGTCCGGCAGGAAAACATGGCGCGGATCGCGCGGCGGAATGACGTTATCAAGCCGGCAGTTCTCGAAGGACACGTAGTCCAGGACGCAGGCGCTGAAGTCCGCATCCAGCAAGGCCGGTGCGCCGGCGGCAACAAACCTCACGTCCTTCAGCACGCCCTCGAACCGGCAGCCGGTGGTGGCGTGTGCCGGCATGCCGGTGTCGACGATCCGGCAGTTGATGAAGGTGCAGCCGTCGAGCACGCAGGCATCGAAACGGCTCTGGCGGAAATCGCAGGTGTCGAAGACGCAGCCGCGAAACACGGTGTCATTGAGGCCACTGGCGCGAAAGTCGACACGGGTGAACTTGCACGCCTCCATCACGGTGCGCTCGAAGAACCGCACCTCGGACATATCGCAGCCCTCGAAGACGGTACGTTGCAGCGTGCAGCGCTCGAACAGCGGCGCTTCCAGGCTGACGCCGCGCAGGTGCAGACCCTCGATATGCTCGCCAACGAAACGCGCTCTGGCGGGCAGCCGCAACGAGATGGCCGCCTCGTGCAGCAGGCTCAGTGACGCGTGCGGCAGGGTCGCGCTCACGCGGTGAAGTTCGCCTTCAGCCCCTGCCAGCACTGTTGGTAATCGCGCTGCCGGTGCGCGGCGTCCATGGCCTGCGCGGTCGGGCGGATCACCCCACGGGTTTCGAACATGAAGGCCATGGTGTCCTTGATCACGTCCGGTTTGCTCAGGTCAGCCGCAGAGGCCTTGTCGAACGTGGCCGCATCCGGGCCGTGCCCGCTCATGCAGTTGTGCAGCGAGGCGCCCCCGGGCACGAAACCGGCCGCCTTGGCGTCGTAGGCACCGTGGATGAGGCCCATGAACTCGCTGGCGATGTTGCGGTGGAACCACGGCGGCCGGAACGTGTCCTGCGCCACCAGCCAGCGCGGCGGGAAGATGGCGAAGTCCATGTTGCTGGTCCCCGGGGTGTCGCTGGGCGAATGCAGCACCAGGAATATCGACGGATCCGGATGGTCGTGGCTGATCGAGCCGATGGTGTTGAAGCGGCGCAGGTCGTAGCGGTACGGCGCGTAGTTGCCGTGCCAGGCGACCACGTCCAGCGGCGAGTGGCCGATGGGCGCGCGCCACAGCTGGCCGCCGAACTTGGCGATCAGCTCGAAGTCCCCCTCGATGTTCTCGAAGGCGGCCTGCGGCGTTTCGAAATCGCGCGGGTTGGCCAGACCGTTGGAGCCGATGGGCCCCAGGTCGGGCAGCTTCAGCAGGGCGCCGAAGTTCTCGCAGATGTAGCCACGTGCCTGGCCGTCGGGCAGTTCAACCCGGAAGCGCACGCCACGCGGGATCACCGCCACCTGCTGCGGCTCGATCTCGACCACGCCCAGCTCGGTGAGCAGGCGCAGGCGACCCAGCTGCGGCACGATCAGCAGCTCGCCGTCGGCGTTGTAGAAGTAGCGGCCCTGCATGTCGGCATTGGCTGCGTACAGGTGGATGCCGACGCCATGGTGCGCGTCGGGCGCGCCGTTGCCGCCCATGGTGTACAGGCCATCGATGAAATCGGTGGGGGTGCCGGGCAGCGGCAGCGGGTCCCAGCGCAGCTGGTTGGGCGACACCGCCCCCGCGGCGAAGTCGCCGTGCAGGTGCGGCTGGGCGTAGGCAGTGAACTCACCGTGCGCCACCGCCGGGCGGATCCGGTACAGCCAGCTGCGCCGGTTGCTGCCGCGCGGTGCGGTGAACGCGGTGCCTGACAACTGTTCGGCGTACAGGCCATGCGCCACCCGCTGTGGCGAGTTGCGCCCTACCGGCAGCGCGCCGGGGACGGCCTCGGTGGCGAACTCGTTGCCGAAGCCGGTCTGGTAACCGCGGGCGGTGATGGAGGTGCTCATCTGTGCGTGTCCTGGCGGAGCCTCAAGCGCAATCAGAATGAGTTGGCGAGGTCGATGCCCGACTTGCCCGGTGCCAGGATGTTGTTCGGGTCCAGCGCCCGCTTGATGGCATGTTCAAGCTTGCGTTTGACCGGGCCGTAGCTCTGCGCCACCCGCTCCTGGAAAGCGGTGTTGACGCGGTAGACGGCGTAGCCTTCCTTCTCGAACACATCCAGCAACTCGGCGAAGCAGGCGTTCGCGCGCTGGGTCTCTTCAGGGTTGGTGCGGTCATATAAAACGTCGATGACGTGGTGCATGTCGCGCCAGCCGACGATGAACTCGCCGACGTAGTCCAGGCCGTGTTTGTTGAGGGTCTTCTTGGCCAGGGCCTGTTGTTTGTCGCACTCGCTGCCCCGGGCCTGGCTCACCGGTGCGAACCACATCGAGCCGCCGCCGCCACGCCAGTTGTACAGGCCGAATTCCTGCAGGTTAGGCACGCCTGACATCAACTGAGCGCGGTACTTGAACGGCTGGGTATCACCCGCTTCTTCCTGGGTGACGATCCGGCCTTTGCCCAGTTGCTTGAGGGCGCCGGTGACGATGCTCCAGTTGACGTCGACCTGCTCCTTGGTGCCATACAGTGCGGCGTAGACGTTCCAGGCGCCGAGGTTCTTGTCTTTCTGGATTTGCTTGAGGATCGCGTCGGGGGTCGCGCCCGGCTCGCTGGTGTAGTCGGAACGGCGGGTGTTGCAGGTGGATGCTTCCCAGAGTACGCCAGCGATCACTACCGAATTGGGAATGACTTGGGCAATGCGCAGCGGGCGGATGAATTCGACGATCTCGGCGATGTCCGATTCGTTCTCGAACTTGATCTCGAACGGTTTGAATACCGGAGGTTTTGGCATCAGCCAGAAGCCCATCTTCGTGCAGATGCCGTAGTTGGCCTGGGTGAACATGCCATCCAGGGTCGGGCCATAGCCCCACTTGAATACCTGCCAGGCATTGTCGCCTTTTACGCCGCCCATGCCGGTGCGGTACACATCGCCGTTGGCCAGCACAACCTCCATGCCGCACTGCATCAGGAAGTGTTCGCCGTAGGGTGTGTAACCCACGCCGCGATCCATGGTGTTGCCCAAGGGGCCGGCGATGGCCGACGGCGCGGAGAACGACAGCATCAAGGGCAGGTTGTGTTCCTGGATGTAGTCGTAGAGCTGCTGATAGGTCACGCCCGGCTCGACCAGGGCGGTACACAGTTCAGGGTCGACGTGGAGGATTTTGTTCATCTTCTTCAGGTCGAGAATGATCTGTCCGCGCTGGCCTGGTGCTGCCGAGCCGTAACCGAAGTTGCGACCGGTGGAGATGGTCCACAGCGGCACGCGGTGATCGTTGGCGATCTTCAGGATTTTCTGGATCTGCTCGACGCCGTCCGGGGCGACCCACATCGAGCCGCCGCCGCCACGCCAGTTGTACAGGCCAAATTCCTGCAGGTTAGGCACCCCGGACATCAATTGGGCGCGGTACTTGAACGGCTGGGTGTCGCCGGCCTCTTCCTGGGTGACGATTCGCCCCTTGCCCAGTTGCTTCAGGGCTCCAGTGACGATTTTCCAGTTGACGTCGACCTGCTCCTGAGTGCCGTACAGCGCCGCGTAGACGTTCCAGGCGCCGAGATTCTTGTCCTTCTGTATTTGCTTGAGAATCGCGTCAGAGGTCGCGCCCGGCTCGGTGGTGTAGTCGGAGCGGCGGGTGTTGCAGGTGGATGCCTCCCAGAGTACGCCTGCAATGACGACCGAGTTCGGAATGACCTGGGCGATGCGCAGTGGGCGGATGAATTCGACGATTTCGGCGATATCCGATTCGTTCTCGAACTTGATCTCGAATGGTTTGAATACGGGCGGTTTTGGCATCAGCCAGAACCCCATTTTCGTGCAGATACCGTAGTTGGCTTGAGTGAACATACCGTCCAGAGTCGGGCCATAGCCCCACTTGAATACCTGCCAGGCATTGTCGCCTTTCACTCCGCCCATGCCGGTTCGGTAAACATCGCCGTTAGCCAGCACCACTTCCATGCCGCACTGCATCAGAAAGTGTTCGCCATAGGGGGTATAACCCACACCACGGTCCATGGTGTTGCCCAGCGGCCCGGCGATAGCCGACGGAGCAGAGAACGACAGCATCAATGGCAGTTGGTGTTCCTGGATGTAGTCGTAAAGCTGCTGATAGGTCACGCCAGGCTCTACCAGGGCGGTACACAGTTCCGGGTCGACGTGGAGGATTTTGTTCATCTTCTTCAGGTCGAGAATGATCTGACCGCGCTGGCCTGGTGCTGCCGAGCCGTAACCGAAGTTGCGACCGGTGGAGATGGTCCACACCGGGATCTTGTGTTCATTGCAGATCTTCACCACGCCTTGCACCTGTTCGACGGTGGTGGCGGTGACGGCGGCAGACGGCGTGTGCTCGGCATTGTCCACGGCCATCATGATCTTGGCGTAGGGGATCAGTTGATCGTCTTTGACCAGGACGTTGTCATCGCCCAGCAGTTTGCGGAACTTGGCGATGGCTTGCTCGAAGTTTGCGCTGTCGACGCCGCGCGGGAGCAGGGTCTTGTTGTTTTGCTCAGTCATTTGATTAGCTCCTTCAAGCCTCGATCGAAAACGAAACGAAATTGCCGGTAAGCGGCACGGGTCGGCGGGCAATCAGTGGTGCCTGCCGGTCGCTGGTGGTGCCAAGGGCTGCAAGGGTGTAGCCCAGCGTGGCGGCCCATTGGTCTGAGCTGTCTCTGTTGCGGGCGGTGGCAGACGCTTGCAACGGCGCTTGCAGGCTGTGCATACGCTGTTCGGTCAGGCTGAAGCCGCTGCCACAGGCGTTCAGGCTCAGGCCCAGTTGGGGGGCGCAGCCGCTGGCGGCTTCGGCGCTGAGCAGACGGTGCTGTGAAGCGTGGGGCGTGGCGCGGTGCTGGCCGAGCCACTGCACGCGCGCGCCAGCGCTGCGTGCCAAGTCGACGATCAATGCGGCGCTGGCATCGTCGACCAGGCCGATGATGCGTTGCGGCTGGCCGCTGCGCAGGCGTTTTTCAAAACCCAGGATGAAGTCCAGGCTGAGGTCGGTACGCTGTACCTTGACCTGCTTGCCCCCCCGGCTGGCGTTGACGCCCTGGAGGAAGACCGACTCGGCCACCTCATTGTTGACCAGGACCAGGGTCGGCAAGACAGGCTGGGCTTGAGCGCCCAGAACACTACCGGCCATGCTCAGGCAGGAGCTGGTCACGGCTATGCCGGCCAGGCTGCTCAATGCCAAGCCCTTCAGTACCGTGCGACGTTCGACGTTCATGGCAGGCTCCTCAAGGCTTGGCCGCCGGGGCAGGCGTTTTGGAAATGTACTCGGCGACCTGTTGCAGCGAGTTATCGTCGATGAACGAGGCAGGGAAGGCCGGCATGGCACGAAATCCATTGCGCACAATTGCAGTGATGTACTGCGCTGGCAGCTGGCGGCCGGTGATTTGCGGGCCGACCTGTTTTTCGTGGCAGTGGCCGCACACCTTGGCATAGACGTTTTCCCCGCCTTTCCAGACGCCGTCGCCATCGGCGGCGGCGTTCCCAGCCAGCACGATCAAGGGCAGGGCAAGGCAGGCAGACAGGGTCCGTTTCACAGCTGAGCTGTTGAGGAGTGAAGACATTTCGTACTCCATTTTCTTATTGGCAGGTGGGTTCATGGGAGGCGTCATGCAGCTCAGAACGGATACGCCCTTGGCGCATGTTGCAAGGTGATCCAGTGGTCAGTGGTGAACTCGTCGATCGCCCAATCGCCGTTGAAGCGACCGAGCCCGGAGTTCTTCTCACCGCCGAACGGCGCGTTGGGTTCGTCATTGACCGGGATGTCGTTGACGTGGGTCATACCGGCGTGGATGCGTCGGGCGAACTGCACGCCGCGCTCCAGGCTGGAGGTGAATACGGCGCTGGAGAGTCCGTATTCGCTGCTGTTGGCCAGTTCCAGGGCATGCTCGGCGTCACGGGCAGACTGAATGCCGACCAGAGGGCCAAAGATTTCTTCATGGGCGATGTCCATGTCGGCGGTGACGTTGCCGAACACGTGCGGCGGCAGGACGTTGCCGTGGGCTTCACCGCCAACCAGCAGCGTGGCGCCTTCGGCTTGGGCCGTGGCGATCTTCTCTTGCAGGCCCGCCAGTTGCTTGCTGTTGATCACCGGGCCTATCACCGTTTCAGCTTTGTTCGGGTCGCCGTAGGGCAGCGCCTTGACTCGCTCGACGAATCGCCGGGTGAAGGTTTCCAGCAGCGGCTGTTCGACGATGATGCGGTTGATCGCCATGCAGATTTGCCCCTGGTGGAGGAATTTGCCCACCACGGCGGCACTGACGGCCTGTTCGACGTCGGCATCGGCCAGGACCACGAACGGACTGTTTCCACCCAGTTCCAGGGCAACGTGCTTCAGATGCTCACCGCCGCTGGCGATGCGGCCGATGTTGCGGCCGACCTGGGTCGAGCCGGTGAAGGAGATGAACGCCGGGACCGGGTGCTCGACGAAGGCATCGCCGATTTCCGCGCCGGAACCGACGACGACACTGAGCACGCCAGATGGCAAGCCGGCTTCCTCGAAGATGCGCGCCAGCAACAGGCCGCCGGTGACGGGGGTGTCACTGGCCGGCTTGACCACTACGGCGTTGCCCAGCGCCAGGGCCGGTGCGAGGGAGCGTGCGGTCAGGTGCAAGGGGAAATTCCACGGGCTGATCACACCGATCACGCCCAGGGGGGTGCGGTAGACGCGGCTTTCCTTGCCAGGGATGTTGGAGGCAAGAATGCGCCCATGCACGCGGCTGGGCAGGCTGGCTGACTCCAGGGTGATAGCGCGCGCGGCGCCCCATTCGATCTGCGCCTTGATGCGCGTACTGCCGGACTCGCGGATGATCCAGTCGATGATTTCTTCACGACGCTCGTCGAAGATTTTCACCGCGTTGAGCAGCACCTGGCCCCGTTCGGCCGGCCCTTTGGTGGCCCAATCGAGCTGGGTGACGCGCGCCTTGCGGTAGGCGGCATCGAGGTCTTCGCGATTGGCCTGGGTGATCTGCAGCAAGCGTGTCTGAGTGAAAGGGTCGAACACGTCCAACGTTCGACCGGCGCTGCCGGCGCGCCATTGTCCGGCGAGTGGCTGCAATTCAAGGTTCTGGTAGGCAGGGCGAACGAAAGGGGTAGTGGTCATGACGAGGTCACCTCTTTTTTTATTTATGTGCAGAGGTGCCTGTTAACATTTATCGTGCCATGTCTGTTTAATAGGTATATTTCCTTAATAAACAATAAGTTAAGTTGTACTGTGGTCGCGCTGAATCCTGCCTGTGGCGCGGACTGGAAGGCAGTTGTGCGCAAATTTATGCAGAGAAAATCGCACGCTGTTGAAAGCTCGACGCCAGGTGAGCGTCATCAGAAACTGTGCGGTTATCGAGCAGGCGGACGACAAGGAGCAGTGGAGTCGATCGCAAGCGGATTGACCCCGCTGGAGGGCTGGGCATACTCACAGGTTACCTACCTGCCTCTTGTTGACTGCCCATGACTCGTACTACGCACACCAAGACTGGTCGCTCTGCCGGTGAGGATTTTCTCAAGCAGATGCTTGGCCGGCAGAAGCGCCTGATCGTCGACCGCGCCAGCCAGTTCGGCAGCAGCGGCTTTCCCACGGCTGAGCAGTTGGCGGAAACGGTGGCCTTCGCTCCTCAAGATGGCAGCGTGTGGTTGTGTGGCCAGCGCATGATGCTGCTGCAAGGTTCTGCGTTCGGGGCCATCCGCCGCGAGCTGATCGAGGCGCTGGGGTTCGACAAGGCACGTGGCCTGCTTACGCGGATCGGCTGGCAAGCCGGCGCGCGTGACGCTGCCCAGGTCAGCGAGCAATGGCCGGAGGGTGATGACACCAGCCTGTACAGCGCCGGACCACGGCTGCACATGCTCGAAGGCATGGTCAATGTCGAGGTGGTGCGTTTCGAAATCGACTCTGGCATTGGACACTTCTATTCCGAGTTCCTTTGGCACAACTCACTCGAAGACGACGAGCACATTGCAGCCTATGGCCTGGGCGGCGAACCGGCCTGCTGGATGGAGATCGGTTATGCCAGCGGGTACGCCTCGTCGTTGCTCGGCCGGCTGGTCGTCTTTCGCGAGCAGGAGTGCCGCTCGATGGGTCACCCGGCCTGCCGTATCGTTGGCAAACCGGCCGATCAGTGGGACGACATCGATGCCGACCTGGCCTATCTGGACCCGAGCGACTTCCTCAGTCGCAGCACCTACGCCTCGGGGACCGAGACCACCATTGCCGAGCTGGAGGAGCCGGCCGATGGCAAACCGCTGGTGGGCATTTCGGCGGCGTTCGTGGTTGCCACTCAATTGCTGCAAAGGGTCGCACCGACTCAGGCGACGGTGTTGTTGACCGGGGAATCAGGGGTCGGCAAAGAGTTGTTCGCCCGCTCGCTGTACCAATCCAGTTCGAGGCAGCACAAGCCGCTGGTGGCGCTCAACTGCGCGACCTTGCCGGAAAACCTGGTGGAGGCCGAACTGTTCGGGGTCGAGCGTGGTGCCTTTACCGGTGCTGAGCGTTCGCGTCCCGGTCGTTTCGAACGGGCCCATGGCGGGACGCTGTTCCTCGACGAAATAGCGACGTTGAGCTTCAGTGCGCAGAGCAAGATTTTGCGTGCCTTGCAGGAAGGTGAAATCGAGCGCGTCGGTGGCACGGCGCCGATCCGGGTGGATGTACGGGTCATCGCCGCGACTAACCTGGATCTGCGTCGCGAGGTTGAGGCGGGACGTTTTCGTGAAGACTTGTTTTACCGACTGAATGTGTTCCCTATTCATCTGCCACCGTTGCGCGAGCGCCGCGAAGATATCCCGCTGCTGATGAGCTACTTCCTGCGTCATTTCAGCCAGCGTCACGGACGTCGGCTGGCGGGCTTCAGCACCAGACTGGTCAACGCACTGCTGACTTATCGGTTTCCCGGCAATATTCGTGAACTGCAGAACCTGATCGAGCGTGGCGTGATATCCGCCGGTGATGGCGAGGTCATTGATATCGTGCATCTGGCCGAGATTGGCGCGCCGTTGATGGCAATGGCCATCGGCCTGACGCCAGAGGGGCGCTTGTCGGCTGGCGAGCGCCGTGATGAGGGGGCCGGCAAGGCAGGGTCACCCATCGAAGAGGGCGGTACCACAGACGCACTTCGCGAGCCGGTATTGGAAGGCCTGCAGGCCTTCGTTTCCGGGAGCCAACGGGTGCTCAATACACCCCTGGCAGAAATCGAATTGCACCTGGTGCGCCTGGCCATGGAACGCTCCGGTGGCAACATCACGGCGGCGGCGCAGATGCTTGGCATGAGTCGCGCCCAGGTCAGCTATCGCCTCAAGGGAAGCTAGCGCCGGGTTGAACCCAATGCCCCGAGGCTCGATGCTCACGGGGCATTTTTGTTGGCGACAGGGCTCAGAGCGGGACAGTGAACTTCAGCCAATAGGCCTGGCCATCGGTACGGTTGCGAACACCGGATTCATCTTGCCATTTGGCGCTGAGGAACCAGCCGTCCCGGCTGGCGTATTGCACCGCCGGGCCGATGGAGAAGGAGCTGCCACGGTTGCCATCGGCGGCATCGACCTGGGCTGCGGCGGCGCAGTTGGAAGCGCTGCACTGGTCATCGCTCACCTGCTTGTAAGCGTGGCCACCGACGCCGAGGACCCAGCCATTGCCCAAACCCCAGCCAAGGGTATAGTCGGCGTGCAGTTCGCGGCCGGACTGATAGTGGGTGTCCTGATTTTCGAAGTTGTAATCGTACATCAGGCGTACATCGGCGTTGAAACCCTTGGGGTCCATGTAGGTCATGGCATACACCGCTTGTGCGGTGTAATAGTTGGTGCCGAGGTTAATCAGGTCGTTCTTGTCATATTCGCTGGCGGTGGGCAGAACGAAGTCGATACCCACTGCGGTGTGGAACTTGTCACTGTGGTGGAACCCGACCACCGGGCCGAGGTGAGCGTCGCCGATGCCGCGCTTGTGGTCGTGCGGGCCGTTCTTGATGTTCAGCCGCATGTCATTGAGCGGTAGCAAAGCGTGGAAACCCAGGCTGCCACCCAAGACCTGCTGTTCGGTGACCCAGATGAACCGAGGCACAATGGTGGTGACGCGCAGGTCGATGTCGGCCACCTTGTCGCCCGCGTTGTCGCGAAGGGTATCGGCCAGGTAGTCGCCGACGAAAACCTGACCGTAGGTGCCAGGCGGCGGCAGGATACCCATGCCGTAGATTTCAATGCCCAATGGCCAGGACGACACACCGCCTTCGGTAGCCTGGGCCAGTGAGGCGCTGCCGGCCAACAACAGGGCTGCGCTGAGCGAAAGGGGCGTGCAGCGGGGGAGTCTGTGATGCATGGGAGGACAACCTTATTGTTATGAGTGGTGGACCGCAGTTGTTGCCTGCGCAAGGTTGTCCTACTCAACTATTGTGCCAGCTTGGATTTTATTGTTATTCCTTTTAAATCAATAAGATGGATTATCCCTGCTAATGGTTGCAGCGACCTGTGACGCTTCTTGTTAAGAAAATTCGACTGAGTGCGCAAAGTTCGTGACGGTTCACGCGCCGCTTTGCTCGACGCCGTGGCGGAAGGCATTCGGTGTCTGGCCAGCGAGACGGCGAAAGAAGCGTGAAAAATAGGTCGGGTCACTGAAGCCCAGGCTGTCGGACAACTGGTTGATGCTCATGTTGGTGTAAGTCAGATTACGCTTGGCTTCCAGCAGCAGGCGCTGGTGAATGATCTGCAGCGCGGTTTGCCCGGCCAGTTCGCGGCACAGGGTGTTCAGGTGCACGCTGGAGAGACCGATGCGCTGGGCGAACACCTCCACCGACAGATGCTCGCGGTAGTGCTGCTCTACCAACTTGATGAAGCGGCTGAGCAAGTGCTGGTCGCGTTCGCCACGATTGCTTGGCGGCGTGCTGAGTTGACTGTGGCGGCTGGTCCAGACCATCAGCACACTGACCAATGAGTGCATCAGCACGTCGCGCGCCGGTGCGCTGCTTTCGTATTCCTCCAGCAGGGCGGCAAACAGAGTGTTGATATAGCGACGATCGCGCCCAACCGGGTAGCACCCGCAAGACGCCAGGACGGTCAACGGCGCGCCCAATTGCGACTCCAGTTTGGCCACCAGTGGCGCGCCGAGGGTGAGCACATAACCCTCGATTTTTTCCGAGAACTGAAAACCATGCACGGTCAGCGGCGGAATGACCTGGATGGCCGCTTCCAACACGTCACTACGCTTGCCCTCGATCTCGACCACTGCCTGGCCGCGTTGCACATAGAGCAACTGGAACAGGTCGGCATGACGGTGCGGCTTGATCTCCCAATGGTGCAGGCTGCTGCGTTTGGGTATGGATTCACAGTGCAGCAAGTCCGGGGTGGACCACGCCTTGTTTTCACCATACAGCTTGAACACCGGGATGTTATTGACACTTTTTTTCATCGTGTTCGGCACCCTTGAGGACGGAAACGTACAGTGTGTGTGGTCGTTCGATAATCGAACCAAATTTGTAAAAGTGCAATTTTACCCTGAAAAATCACCTTTTATTGCAAGTTTCATCAGTAAAAATGCAGGAGGTAAATAAAACAAAATAATCCGGCCGCCATCTGCAAACGGTTGGAAATCGCATATCAGAGATTAAAATAATGAAAACTCAGGTTGCTATTATCGGCGCTGGTCCTTCCGGACTCCTGCTCGGCCAATTACTGCATAACGCCGGCATCGACAACGTCATCGTCGAACGCCAGACACCGGACTACGTCCTCAGCCGAATTCGTGCCGGGGTGCTGGAGCAAGGCACCGTCGACCTGCTGCGCGAAGCAGGTGTATCCGAACGCATGGATGCCGAAGGCCTGGTCCACGAGGGCGTCGAGTTGCTGGTGGCCGGCAAGCGTATTCATGTCGATCTCAAGACACTGACCGGTGGCAAGACTGTCATGGTCTATGGGCAGACCGAAGTCACGCGCGATCTGATGGAGGCCCGCAGCGCCCTGGGTGCCCCGATCATCTATTCGGTCGAAAACGTGCAGCCCCACGACATGAAGGGCGACAGCCCCTACGTCACCTACGAGAAAGATGGCCAAACCCACCGAATCGACTGCGATTACATCGCCGGGTGCGACGGCTTCCACGGGGTCGCCCGCAAGAGCATTCCTGACGAAGTGCTTACCCACTACGAGCGCGTATATCCTTTCGGCTGGCTGGGACTGCTATCCGACACGCCACCGGTCAACCACGAGTTGATCTACGCCCACCACGACCGGGGTTTCGTGTTGTGCAGTCAACGCTCGCTGACCCGCAGCCGTTACTACCTGCAAGTGCCGCTAACCGACAAGGTCGAAGAATGGCCCGATGAGCGTTTCTGGGGTGAACTCAAGGCACGTCTGCCACACGAAGTGGCGGACAAGCTGGTGACCGGCCCTTCGCTGGAGAAGAGCATCGCGCCGCTGCGCAGCTTCGTGGCCGAGCCGCTGCGCTTCGGCAGCCTTTTCCTGGCAGGCGACGCGGCGCACATCGTGCCGCCGACCGGCGCCAAGGGTCTCAACCTGGCGGCAGCGGACGTGGGCTATCTGTCGCGGGCGCTGGAGATCTTCTACCGCGAGCGTTCGCCGTCGGCACTCGACCGCTATTCCGACCTGTGCCTGCGCCGCGTGTGGAAGGCAGAGCGCTTCTCGTGGTGGTTCACCTCGCTGATGCACCGCTTTCCGGACACCGGCGAGTTCGGCCAGAAGATCCAGGAAGCCGAGCTCGACTACCTGGTCCATTCGCCGGCCGCCTCGACGGCGCTGGCCGAAAACTACGTCGGCCTGCCGCTCGAGGACTTCTGAGTCCGCTCAGTCGGCTGTCTGGAGTGCCTGCCAGATGCGCGCCGAACTCAGCGGCATCTGCAGCAGCGGCGCCTGCGCCGCGAGGCCGGCACGCGCGAAGGCGTCGGCCACCGCATTGACGATCGACGGCGTCGCGCCGATGGTGCCCAGTTCGCCCACGCCCTTCACGCCCAGCGGGTTGTTCTTGCAGGGCGTGGATTCGTCCATCTCGGTGCGGAACATCGCTTCCGACACCTCGGCGCGCGGCACCGCGTAGTCCATCAGGCTGCCGGTCACCGGCTGGCCGGTTTCGCTGTCGTACACCACGCGCTCGTAGAGCGCCTGGCCGATGCCCTGCACCGCGCCGCCATCGAGCTGGCCGCGCACGATCATCGGGTTGACCACCCGGCCGACGTCGTTGACCGAGCTGTACGCCACCACGCTCACCTCGCCGGTCGGCGCGTCGATCTCGACCTCGCAGATGTGGCAGCCGTTCGGCCAGGTCGGGCCGCTCACGGCGCTGGTCGAGTCGACGAAGATCTGGCCGTCGGGCTGCTTGCCGGCCAACTCGAACAGGCCCAGCTTCAGGTCGGTGCCGGCCACGGTGAAACTGCCCTCGGCATAGCGCACGTCCTCGGCGGCGGCTTCGAATTCCTTGGCCGCCAGCTGGCGCGCCTGGTCGATGGTGCGCTCGGCGCCCACCCGCACGGCCGAGCCGCCAGTGAAGAGCGAGCGCGAGCCGGCGCTGCCGAAGCCGTCACCCCGGTCGGTGTCGCCCAGGATCACGCGCACCTTCTCGATCGGCACGCCGAACACGTCGACGGCGAGCTGCGCGAGCGAGGTCGCGATGCCCTGCCCCATCGCGTTCACCGCCGAGAAGACCTCGATGAAGCCGTCGGGCTTCACGGCCACGGTGACGCGTTCCTCGAAGACGTTGCCGCCAGTCCACTCCAGGAAAGTCGCGATGCCGAGGCCGCGCAGCTTGCCGGCGGCCTTCGATGCAGCGGCGCGGGCCTCGAAGCCGGACCAGTCGGCCAGCGCCAGGCCCTGGTCCATCACCTTCTCGAACTGGCCGGTGTCGTACACCTGCTTCATCGGGTTGGTGTAGGGCATCTGTTCGGGGCGGATGAAGTTGCGGCGGCGCAGTGCGACGCGGTCGATGCCGGTCTGGCGCGCGGCCTCGTCCATCAGGCGCTCCATCATGAAGATCGCCTCGGGCCGGCCGGCGCCGCGGTAGGCGCCGGTCGGCGCGCAGTTGGTGAGCACCGCCTGGAAGTGGAAGTCGACGGTCTGGATGTCGTAGACGCTGGTCTGCACGCGCAGGGCGGCATCGAGGTTGGACAGCGGTTCAT
>LNAQ01000091.1_pt1 | contig 15597 bp, 17 predicted proteins | sample 602591 | NCBI WGS metagenome assembly LNAQ01 (sample SAMN02440304, study PRJNA202911) | soil metagenome | biome: Subtropical and temperate rainforests or woodlands; isolation source: soil samples (1 kg each in a 20% v/v slurry with milli Q water) were... ... | reverse complement strand
GCCTGCGGCCGGCGGCCGCTTGACCCCCGCGGCGGCGGCGGCCGCTTGACCATCGCAAATTGACTGTGGCTATGTGCCCGTCGGAACGCCGCAAAAGCCAAACAAGCAAATAAGGCGTTCCCAGGGAGCGAGAGCAGGGATGACGACGGGAACGGCCGATACCGCGACCGACGCTCGGGACACGTTTCCCAAGCTGCTGGCCCTGCGCGCGCGCACGAGTCCTGACCGGCCGGCCTATCGCGAAAAGGAATACGGCATCTGGCAGAGCCATAGCTGGCGTCATGTCGCGGCCGAGATCCGCCTGTTCGCCGCGGGCCTGGCCGATCAGGGCTTCCGCCGCGGCGATCGGCTGATCGTGGTCGGCGACAATCGCCCGATGCTCTACTGGTCGATGTGCGCCGCGCAGTCCCTGGGCGGCGTGCCGGTGCCGGTCTACCAGGATTCGGTCGCCGACGAGCTTGCCTATGTCGTCGAGCATGCCGGGGCGCGCTTTGCGCTCGCCGAGAACCAGGAGCAGGTCGACAAGCTCCTGGAGATCCAGAAGAAGGTGCCGACCCTCGAAGTCGTGATGTACCAGGACCCGCGCGGGATGCGGCACTACGAAGGGCTGCTGTCGGTCGCCGAGGTGCAGCAACGTGGCGCCAAGCGGCTCGAGGCCGCTCCCGACCTTGTTTCATCCGAGGTCGCCCGGGGCCGCGGCGCCGACGACGCCATCATGCTCTACACCTCGGGCACGACAGGACGGCCCAAGGGCGCGGTGCTGAGCTACGACAACCTGATCTGGGCGGCCAGGGCCGGCGCCGACTTCGACGGCCTGAAGGAGGGCGACGAACTCCTGTCCTACCTGCCGATGGCGTGGGTCGGCGACCATATCTTCTCCTATGCCCAGTGCTACGTCGTCGGGCTGGTGGTGAACTGCCCCGAATCGGCGGCCACGGTGATGACCGACCTGCGCGAGATTGGTCCCACCTATTACTTCGCGCCGCCGCGCGTGCTCGAGAACCTGATCACCCAGGTCACGATCCGCATGGAGGATGCGGGGTTCATCAAGCGTCACCTGTTCCTCTATTTCATGGCGCTGGCGCGCAGGGTCGGGCCGGAGCTGCTCGACGGCCGGCCGGTGTCGCTGATCGACCGGCTGCTCTACGCGTTGGGCAACCTCACGATCTACGGGCCGCTCAAGAACACGCTGGGCATGAGCCGCGTGCGCGTCGCCTACACGGCGGGCGAGGCCGTGGGGCCGGAGATCTTCAACTTCTATCGCGCGCTCGGCGTGAACATGAAGCAGCTCTACGGCCAGACCGAGGCCTCGGTGTTCGTCACCATCCATCCCAACGGCGAGGTCTTCCCCGACACGGTCGGCAAGCCGGTGGCCAACGTCGAGCTCAGGATCGCCGAGTCGGGCGAGGTGCTCTATCGCAGCCCCGGCGTGTTCAAGGAGTATTACAAGAACCCGCAGGCGACCAACGACACCAAGACGGACGACGGCTGGGTCCATACCGGCGATGCCGGCTACCTCGACGAACGCGGGCATCTCCGCATCATCGATCGCGCCAAGGACGTCGGGAAGCTGAACGACGGCACGCTGTTTGCGCCCAAGTTCATCGAGAACAAGCTGAAGTTCTTCCCGCACATCAACGAGGCGGTGGCGTTCGGCCATGGCCGCGACTTCGTGGCGGTGTTCGTCAACATCGACATGATCGCCGTCGGCGACTGGGCCGAGCGGCGCAACCTTTCCTATGCGAGCTACCAGGAGCTGGCGGCGCGCCAGGAGGTCTACGACCTGGTGCAGAGCGAGATCGAGCGCGTCAACCGCGACCTCGCCGGCGATCCGCGCATGGCCGGCGCCCAGATCCGCCGCTTCCTCATTTTGCACAAGGCGCTCGACGCCGACGACGGCGAGCTCACGCGCACCAACAAGGTGCGCCGCGGCTTCATCGCGCAAAAGTACGGCGTGCTGGTGGATGCGCTGTACTCGGACAAGAAAGAGCAGTTCATCGAGACCCAGGAGCTGAAGGACGTGATCCTGGTGGGGCATAGCTTCGGCGGCATTCCCATCACCGGCGTGGCCGATCGCATTCCCGAGCGCCTGGCGCATCTGGTGTACTTCGACGCCATCGTGCTGAACAGCGGTCAGATCTGCATGAGCACCGAGCGCATTGTGGTGGATCGGCGCATCGCAGACGCCTTTGTCGAGAAGCTCGCAGCCAAGGTAACTCAGTTGCCTCTAGGCGATCCGCGCAAGGGGCCGGTGGTATTGGGTTCGGTAGCTGATATGAGCGCCGTCGAGCGGTGCAACGCCCTGATCGATGACGCATTGGCCAAGGGTGCAAAGCTCGTGTGTGGAGGCAGATCCGAGGACACGCTCTTCCCGGCAACGCTGCTGGACAAAGTGACACCTCAGATGCGCATCTACCACGAGGAGAGTTTCGGCCCCGTGAAGCCTGTGGTGCGGGTAGACGGCATCGACGAGGCGGTGCGTGTGGCCAACGATACCTCCTACGGTCTCTCGGCCGCTGTGTTCGGCCGTGACATCGCTCGGGCTTGGGACGTCGCTAACCGCATCGACTCAGGAATCTGTCACGTGAACGGCCCGACCGTGCACGACGAGGCGCAGATGCCATTCGGCGGGGTGAAGGAGTCGGGCTACGGCCGCTTCGGCGGCAAAGCAGGCATTGACGCATTCACGGAATTGCGCTGGATCACCATCCAGACGACCGAGCGCCACTATCCGTTTTGAGTTGGAGACTCAAGCCTCATGAAATTTATGCGTCTGCGTACGAAGGCGTGAAAGAAACACGATGAGCATTCACATGAGGAGGGGCTCGGCGGCAGTTGCGAGCAGCCTGCTTTCTGCGCGCTTCGATATCCGCGCATTGGCACAAGGCCTGCCGCAAATTGTCAAGAATCCCGAAGACCTTGCCGCCGCTCCGATTGTCTGTATGGCGCTTGGCTATGTGGTACTGTCCTAGGTAACGTAGGGATGGCCCTGCACCATAAGCTATGCCATACATTGGGCGGCAGCATTAACCTTCCCCATTCCGAAACACATACTATTGTTCTTCCACACGCGCTGGCATACAACGCCGAGGCTGCACCCGAGGCCATGCAACGTATCGCGCGTGCGTTGCATGTAGCCGATGCAGCACAGGGTATGTTCGACCTTGCCGAATCATTAGGTGCGCCAACCTCGCTCAAAGATATCGGCATGCCGGCTGACGAGCTTGACCGCTGTGCCGACATTTCTACCCAAAACGCCTATGCTAACCCCCGTCTGGTGGAAAAAGGGGCAATCAGAGTATTGCTCAAGTGTGCTTACCAAGGTCGCAGGCCCTAGAGCCTTTATAGTGAGCTCTCCAAGGCTTGTATTCGTCATACACCCGCGGCGGAGCAAAGCTCTCATTCGCGCATGTATGACCCCAGTAAACGTACCGTCGCAAGTGAGCACAAATCCTTTAGCGCTTGTGCGAGGTTTGCATCTGTGAGGATCTGCCACCCTAACCCCAATTCAGCGAGGCCGCTGCCTCTTCAAATTTGCGGACCATAACCTCTTGCAATTTTGGCATCAGCAATTTAGCCCTACTTTTAATATTGCGCTCTGCCTCAGGAAACTGGCGAAGAATTGGCGTCGATCCTGGTTCAGCAGCGATTTACTATATCGTTCGATGTCATACGGCATGCCGAAGTACTGCCGGGCATTGCCCGTCAATTGGCTTTGATTCTTGGAGTGCAGGTCGAAGAACTTACGACGCGCGTGCGCCTTATACTGAGCTCAACATAAGGCGCACACAAGATGAAAATTTGTTGAAGCGCAACGCGTACAACCTAAAGGCAAGCGCGGCCGGGCCGGTCAGGCGATCGAGCTGATCGCACACCTGTACCGTATCGAGCTGGAGTGCAAGGACGCCACGCTCGAGCAACGTCACGCCGCGCTATACCAAACGGGGTGATTTGTCCGTTGACAACAACCATTGCGAGAATGCCATCCGCTCCTATATCGTAGGCAGAAAGGCCTGGTGTTTTTGCTGATACGCCAGCCGGCGGACACGCCAGCGCCCTCTGCTGCAGGCGGCGCGAGGAAGGCTTAAGCTTACAAAAGCGTGACGAATCGCCGGTCAATACTCTGCAACTCCTCTCGCAAAATTTCCACGAAGGCCAGGGCTTGATGGCTTAGGGAAGGTCTGAAGAACTCGATTTCAAACATCCAAAAATCGACCTCATGACCAAAGTATTCAAAAATGGTTAAAAACTGCTCAAATCATCGCCACTTTCGGGTTGTTTGCACCCCGATCAGGCCCGTTTTCGGGCCTGTTGGCGCTTTTTGGGCGCACTTACCCTGCCACCGCCGTCAACGGGCGGCGTGCCATCCAGATATTGGACAGCGTAAACAACATTTTCAAATGCGCAGTGTTCTTGGCCAGTCCACGGAATCTGACTTTACGAAACCCGAATTGGCATTTGATGACACGAAACGGATGCTCAACCTTGGCTCGAAGACTGGATTTGGCCCGCTCAATGTTTTGCGTCAAACGATCAATTGCGCTGTTACCCAAGGCGCGCCGTTTGCCGGGGCGCATGGCAATGTGCCAGGTTACGTCACGCCCTTGGTGCTCGGGTCGTTTGTCTACGCCTTGATAACCGGCATCGCCAAAAGCCAACGTTTCTTCACCATGCAGCAACGCAGCCGCCTGAGTAACATCATGCTCATTGGCAGCGGTGCCCACCACCGTGTGGACCAGCCCGCTGTGAAGATCAACCCCAATGTGGGCCTTCATCCCAAAGTGCCACTGGTTTCCCTTTTTGGTCTGATGCATCTCGGGGTCCCGCGTGCCGCTGGCGTTCTTGGTCGAGCTGGGTGCATCGATAATTGTGGCGTCCACAATGGTGCCTTTGCGCACCTGAATGCCTTGATCCTGCAACAGCAGGTTGACCGCCTCAAGCGCTTGGTCGGCAATGTTGTGCTGCTCGAGCAGATGACGGAAGTTCAAAATGGTGGTCTCGTCCGGCACACGACCTCCAGGCAGTTTGGCAAACTGGCGCATCGAAAAGCTGTCGTACAGCGTCTCTTCCATGGCCGGGTCCGACAGCGAAAACCACAGTTGCATGAAGTAGATGCGCAGCATCGTTTCCAGCGGATACGGTGGACGACCGATGCCCGGTTTGGGGTAATGCGGATCGACCAGATCGGCAAAGAGCTTCCACGGCACCGCACGCTCCATCTTGGCCAGAAACTTCTCACGGCGCGTTTTCTTGCGTTTGCCAACGTACTCGGCTTCGGAAAAACTCAACTGGCTCATCGGGTTCACTCGGATCGGACTGTTTTCAATAACTTATATTCTGACAGGTTCGTTGGACTTGTTCAGAGGTTCCTTAACATCGCCAAATCGTTGACGCAGGCGCTGGACGAAAGGCCTGGAGTATTCCAGCACAAGCAAATTGGCGGGGGCTACCCCGGCCGTCAGCAGTGCTTGCGTTATCGCGCCTGTGCCGCCGCCCAGCTCGATGACCAGGCCGGGCTCGTCAAGCGGTACTTGTTGCGCCATATGCCTGGCAAGATAGCGGGAACTGGGGCAGATTGCCCCGATTGAGCCTGGCTTGGTAATCAGTTCCTGGATGAAAAGACCGGGAGCGATATTCTTGAGGTACGCGCTTAGTCGTTGTGCGCGTTCAAACCGAAGTACTCTGTGCATCGTGCAGCCTTGTCTCGTTCAATGTGCCAGACATTAACAGCAGTTTCCGCCATGTGTAATAACGAATTGTAAATGGCGGGGCCGGACTGCGGTAGTTACGGCGACGCTATTTGGATGCAAGTATAGCGAGGTCTTGGGACGAACGGTTGATCATTTATACATCGAACTGCAGGGTGGCGATGACCGGGGCATGGTCTGACGGTTGCTCGTTTCTGCGCGGGGCCTTGTCGATGACGCAGCCTGTACAGTGCTGTCGCAGCGCTTCCGAGATCAAGACATGGTCGATGCGCAGCCCGGCATTGCGTCGGAAGGCGAACCGTCGATAATCCCACCAGCTAAATTGCTTTTCCTCCTGTTCGAATTCGCGGAACGAATCAATCAGGCCCAGGTCGATAAGGCGCCTCAGGGCGACGCGCTCGGGTTCGGAAACGAGAACATCGCCTTCCCATTTGGCCGGGTCGTGGACGTCTTCATCTTTGGGCGCGACGTTGTAGTCGCCTAAGATCGCCAGGCGGGGGTAGCGCTGCAGCTCCTCGGCCAGCCACTGATGCAGCGCTTCAAACCATTTCAGCTTGTATTCGTACTTGTCGCTACCCACGGCCTGGCCATTGGGGCAATAGGCGCTGATCACGCGTATGTCGCCGATTGGGCTGGGGAGCGTGGCCGCAATGATGCGCTGCTGGTGATCGTCGAAGGCCGGCAGGTTGCGCTGCACATCCGTGCCTGTCGTACGCGAAATAATGGCAACGCCGTTATAGGTTTTTTGGCCGGCCCAGCAGGCTTGGTAACCCGCTTCCGTAAACGCCTCAAGCGGGAATTTATCATCGGGCAGTTTCAATTCCTGCAGGCAGAGCGCTTCGACGGGGTTGCTTTCCAGCCAATCCAGTACTTGTGGGAGACGAACCTTCAGTGAATTGATGTTCCAGGTGGCTAATTTCATTGTTTCGCATGAGCCTTATATGCTGCGGCTTTCAGGGTTTAAAGCGGCTTTGAATTGATTCCGGCTACTCGCATGGCCGCCCATCCGGCATGCGGTGCGAGCAGCCGCACGGAGCCAGCAGGATAGCATTAGCCGATTTATCCAGCCCGAAGGGGCTTGCCGCCTCTAAAAGGCCAGTTCCAGGTTGACCGCGACGAACTGCAGCACGCGTTTGCGCTTGTTCGACTTGGCAGGGTCTATATAAACGCTGCGCTCGATCAGTCGCCCGGTGGCTTTTTGTTGCCGAATGAAGTCGGCAACCGCCTGGGGGGAAGTGTCAGCGTTTTCTAACGGAATGTGTTGAGCTAACTCGCTGCGTGTCATGGGTTGGCTATACATAACGCTCCATCAAAATTCGCCATTTCTACCATTTCATCAGCCGGATGATGCACGTTTACTTTTACATCCGCAAATCAGGCCTGACTATTGCAGTGGTTCATCACGGTGTGGGGCCGCATTGTATCCCTAGTTGGCAGCCTGGGTTTCATCATCAGGCCCTGCCTCGATGGCTCGTCGTATTGGGCCATTGCAAGTAGGCCGAATGGCGAATGCCACATATGGTTACAGCCGGTTAGTATTAGTATATCCAAGAACAAAAAAGGACGACATCCGATGAACGAGCCAATGCCGGTCGAGGTCGTCTCGACAATGTGTAATCTATGTTTACAGCTGCCCTTGGCGACGGCGGGAACGCCGCCCCATGAAGAACTGTGTTTCGAAAGCCGGCTGAGCGATAGCGCCTATTCCAAAGAGCAGGTTTATCGCTGCGCCGTCTGCAATACATGCTGGCTGCGGCGTACCGATCGGTGGGGCGGCGACGCGGGATTCCGGCTTGCCCCCTAAGCGTTACCGGTTTGTGTCTGCGGTTCTTGCGACGATGAATCGGCTATGATTAAGCCGATAATTTCATGCGCAAGCCTTACCGGAGACGACCATGGACGATGTTGTGGTAATTGGTGCCGTTCGCACGGCAATAGGGGATTTCGGCGGAGCGCTGAAAGATGTGCCGCCTTGTGAGCTGGGCACTACGGTGTTGCGTGCCTTGCTGGAGCGCACCCGGGTCCAAAGCCAGGACGTAGGGCATGTCGTTTTCGGGCATGTCATCAATACCGAACCTCGGGATATGTATCTGTCGCGGGTCGTTGCCCTTAATGCCGGCCTTGCCCAGGCGACGCCGGCCTTCAATGTCAACCGTTTATGCGGCTCGGGGCTACAGGCCATCGTGTCGGCCGCGCAAAGCCTGTTGCTGGGCGATGCCGAGGTCGCCATCGGCGGCGGTGCGGAAAGCATGAGCCGGGCGCCTTACATTGCGCCAGCCCAGCGCTGGGGTGCGCGCATGGGCGACAGCGCGATGGTCGATATGATGACGGGTGCTTTATCCGACCCATTCGAGAAAATGCATATGGGCGTTACGGCCGAGAACATGGCCCGGAAATACGCCATTTCCCGTGACGACCAGGACGCGCTGGCATTGCTCTCGCATCAACGGGCCGAAGCGGCCATCAAGGCGGGTTACTTTAAAGAACAAATCGTCCCGGTCGTACAGAAGACGCGCAAAGGCGACGTCGTGTTCGATGTGGACGAGCACGTTCGCTTGGGCGCCACGGCAGAGAACTTCAAGTCGTTAAAACCTGTTTTTCAAAAGGAAAACGGCACCGTGACGGCGGGCAACGCCTCGGGACTGAACGACGCGGCAGCGGCTGTCTTGCTTATGACGGGCGAGGCCGCCAAAGCGCGTGCCGCTGTTCCGATGGCGCGGCTGGTGGCCTACGCTCATGCCGGGGTCGATCCCAAGTACATGGGGATCGGCCCTGTGCCTGCCACGCAGTTGGCCCTGAAAAAGGCGGGGCTTCGCCTGGACCAGTTGGATGTCATCGAGGCGAACGAAGCATTCGCCGCCCAGGCCTGCGCCGTCAGCAAGGAATTGGGCTTCGATCCGCAAAAGCTCAACCCCAACGGCAGCGGTATCGGACTGGGCCACCCCATCGGCGCCACGGGGGCCATCCTGACCGTCAAAGCCTTGCATGAACTGGCGCGGATACAAGGGCGTTATGCCCTGGTGACGATGTGTATTGGCGGTGGCCAGGGCATTGCCGCGATTTTCGAACGAATGTGACGGCAGGGTATCCCGCGTTACGCATTATTTGTCAACAAAAGGAATTATGAGTAGCAATTTACCGTCAATTGACGACGATCCGACGATGTCGGAATTTGGCGGCATTCGATATTTGCATTTCGGGACGGAGTGGGTCCAGGGGGCGATGCGCATCAAAAAGCCGGCAGAGCTGGTGCTGGCCTACACGCAACAAATGATGGCGTGGCTTTTGTTTTTGTCGCCCGAGAAAGACGATGTGGTCGGCATCCTGGGTCTGGGTGCCGGGTCTTTGTTGCGTTATACGCTGAAGCATACTCCCGGCCTGGTTGAAACGGCCGAGTGGAACCCCCAGGTTACGGCCATGTGCCGCGCTTATTTTCGTTTGCCCAGCACAGGCCGGTCGGACATTTATCACACGGACGCAGCATTGTGGGTCAACGACAGGCGCAATCACGGGCGTTACCTGGCGCTGATGGTGGATTTGTACGATGCCGATGCCCAGGGACCCGTGCGCGACTCACTCGAGTTTTACGAAAACTGCTATCGGTCATTGGACGAGGTCGGCGTGATGAGCGTGAATCTGTTCGGCAATCACGAAAGCTATCCGCGCAATATTCAAAACATACGCGAGGCCTTCGCGGGCCGGGTGCTGGAGCTGCCTGAAATCGATGCGGGCAACCGCGTTATTCTGGCTTTCAAGGGGCCGGTGCTGCAGGTGACGACCCAGCAGTTTCTAGACCGTGCCGACGAGGTTGAAACCACGTTTGGCTTGCCCGCGAGGCGATGGGCGCGCTTCCTGCTGGGACAACGGGCGCCTGCGGCAGGCATGGGTGTTTAATCGTGCCGCGTCAACATTAAACGCGTTAGACTAATGCGCAATTACCATAAGAGAACCGAGGCATACGGGACCGATGTTGCCGCAGTTCAATTCTCAAGGAGTCGTATATGAAGTTTGCCAAGTCCGCTTACCTGGCTTTAGGCGCGCTGTTCGCCGCAGGCGCTTTTGCCCAGGCTCCGGCATTCGCTCAGTCGGTTGCCGTTACCTCTATTGTCGAGCATCCCGCTCTGGACGCCATCAAGGACGGTGTTAAAGAGGCGTTGACCAAAGCCGGTTATACCGAAGCGAAAGGCCTTGAATGGCAATTTCAGACCGCGCAGGGCAATACGGCGATTGCGGCGCAAATAGCGCGTAAATTCGTGGGCGACAAGCCCGACGTCATTGTGGCGATTGCCACGCCGTCGGCGCAGGCCGTCGTCGCGGCGACCAAGACCATTCCCGTGGTGTACTCCGCAGTGACGGATCCGGTGGCCGCCCAATTGGTGCCGTCGATGGCGCCCTCGGGCACCAATGTCACCGGGGTGTCCGACAGCCTTGCACTTGAAAAACAGATTGAGCTCATTAAAAAGGTAGTGCCCAACGCCAAGCGGGTCGGCATGGTCTATAACCCGGGCGAGGCCAACTCCGTCGTGGTGGTCAAGCAAATGCAAACCTTGTTGCCCAAGGCCGGCATGTCGCTGGTGGAAGCCAGTGCGGCGCGCACCGTCGACGTCGGGGCGGCAGCGCGCAGCCTGGTCGGCAAAGTCGATGTTATTTACACCAATACCGACAACAACGTCGTTTCGGCCTACGAGTCGCTGGTCAAGGTGGGCAACGACGCCAAGATTCCGCTGATCGCCTCGGATACCGATAGTGTCAAGCGCGGTGCGATTGCGGCACTGGGCGTTAATTATTACGACCTCGGCCTGCAAACGGGTCAGCAAGTGATCCGGATCCTGAAAGGGGCGAAACCGGGCGAGATGGCTTCTGAAACCAGCGGGAAGCTCGAGCTTTTCGTTAACCCGGGTGCGGCAAAAAAACAGGGCGTGGCCTTGTCCGATGCCTTTGTGAAGTCCGCCACCAAAGTTATCGAGTAGGCAAGCTGTCGTAAACTAGCGGCTGATATTTTAAGTGAAGCAGGTGGGTTGCGGATCGCAACCTGCCTGTTTTGTTTTCTGATCGTGTCATTTTTTGGCCAGTCCATGTCTATTTATTCTTTGTGGGGAGCGCTCGAGATCGGCCTGATTTTCGGTCTGGTCGCGCTGGGCGTTTTAATTTCCTTTCGTATTCTGCGATTTCCCGACCTGACGGTCGACGGCAGCTTTCCGCTGGGCGCGGCGGTTGCGGCGACGCTGATCAGCGGCGGCATGGATCCTTTCAGTGCGACCCTGATCGCCACGCTGGCGGGGGGGCTGGCCGGAATGATCACGGGATGGCTTAACGTCAAGCTTAAGATCATGGATCTGTTGGCCAGTATCTTGATGATGATCGCGCTGTATTCCATCAATCTTCGCATCATGGGCAGGCCTAACGTTCCGCTTATTTCAGAGCCCACCGTCTTTACCGTGCTGCAGCCCGACAACCTGGTCGACTACATCGTGCGCCCTTTGATCTTGCTGGTCGTGGTGGTGTTGATCAAGCTGGCCCTGGACTGGTTTTTCTCCACACAGATTGGCCTGGCGATGCGGGCCACGGGTTCCAACCCTCGAATGGCGCGGGCCCAGGGCGTGGCCACCGGCACCATGATGCTGGCCGGCCTGGCCATCTCCAATGCGTTATGCGCCCTGGCCGGGGCTTTGTTTGCGCAATCGCAGGGTGGGGCGGATATTTCGATGGGTATCGGTACGATCGTCATTGGACTGGCGGCCGTTATTGTGGGTGAAAGCATCCTTCCGTCGCGTCGACTTATTATTATTACCTTGTCAGTGGTGGTGGGCGCGGTTCTTTACCGATTCTTTATCGCACTGGCGCTTAATGCCGACTTCATCGGCCTCAAAGCGCAGGATCTGAACCTGGTAACGGCGGTCCTGGTAACGGTTGCCCTGGTCATTCCACTGGTTAAACAGCGCTTAAGCAAAAAGAAGCGGGTGGGCTAAGATGCTAAACGTACAAAACCTTAACATTACCTTCAATCCGCGTACGCCCATTGAAACCAGCGCTTTACGGGGATTGTCGCTTGAAATTCCCCATGGGCAGTTCGTCACCGTGATCGGGTCCAACGGTGCAGGCAAGTCCACGTTGTTGAACGCCGTCTCGGGAGACTACGCGGTCGACAGCGGGTCGGTGGTGATCAATGATAAGGACGTCACTGATTTGCCCGTATGGAAGCGTGCGGATCAAGTGGCGCGCGTGTTTCAGGATCCCATGGCCGGCACGTGCGAAGACCTGACCATCGAAGAAAATATGGCGCTGGCCTACCGCCGGGGAGGCCGACGAGGTTTGTCCATTGCCGTGCGCCATTCCATGCGCGACCAATTTCGCGAGCGTCTGGCAACGCTTGGGCTGGGTTTGGAAGATCGCCTGACCGATCGTATCGGGCTGCTTTCGGGCGGACAACGCCAGGCGGTCAGCCTGTTGATGGCAACTCTGCAGCCTTCACGTATTTTATTGCTTGACGAGCACACCGCGGCTTTGGATCCGCGCACGGCTCAATTCGTTCTGGAACTCACCGCACGCCTTGTTCACGAGGGCAAGCTGACCACCATGATGGTGACCCACAGCATGCGCCAGGCGCTGGATGTGGGCGATCGCACTGTGATGCTGCATCAGGGAAATGTGGTTCTGGATGTGTCCGGCCCCGAGCGGCAAGGACTGGAAATTACCGACTTGTTGGCAATGTTCGAACGCGTGCGGGGCGAAGAGGTTTCCGACGATTCGCTATTGCTGGGGTAGTCAAGGGCATGGCGGCACGGTAATTGCTGCGGCAGGGGGATATGAACTTTGCCCTGTCCACTATGCCGGATGAGCCATCTCCGCTCGTTATAAAGATTCTTACCGTAAACACCCATAAAGGGTTTACGTTTTTCAATCGTCATTTCATTTTGCATGAATTGCGCGATGCCATCCGCGCCACCGGTGCGGATATTGTTTTTCTGCAAGAGGTCATCGGCGCCCGGCGCCATGTGGGAGTGCGCCCGACCCGTTGGCCCGATACCTCGCACTACGAATTTCTGGCCGACTCGATCTGGAGCGATTTCGCTTACGGGCAAAATGCGGTTTACCCTCATGGCGATCATGGAAACGCCTTGTTATCGAAGTTCCCCATTCTTCGCTCCCGAAATTACGACGTTTCGGTGGGCAGGCATGAGAGGCGAGGCTTATTGCATTGCGTCATCCGCTTGCCGGGCGTCCAGCAAAATCAAGAAATACACGCCATATGCGTTCATTTGGGCTTGCGTGAAATGCAGCGCCGCAGTCAGCTCGACAGTCTTTGCCGGATGATTAGCGAGGATATCCCAGGCAATTTGCCTCTGGTGATTGCGGGGGATTTCAATGATTGGCGTTTAAAGGCGCAAAAGCGCCTGACGCGCGCGACTTCGCTACGCGAGGTGTTTTTCGACACTCAGGGAAACGTGGCCCGGACTTTTCCGGCCAGATACCCTCTGCTTCGTCTGGATCGCATTTATGTGCGCAATGCATGTGCGTATCGTGCCTTGCCGCTGTCGACCCGTCCGTGGACTCATCTGTCGGATCATGCGCCGCTGGCGGCGGAGATCACTCTATGAACGTTTCCTGGACATCTGGTAATTCGTTTACCTTGCTGGAAAACGGGGAGGAGTTTTTCCCGCGTGTTTTCGATGCCATACGCGCCGCAAGCGATAACGTGATCCTCGAAACCTTCATCCTGTTTGACGACCAGGTGGGTCGGGAGCTGAGGGCGGCTTTGATCGAGGCCGCGCAGCGCGGCGTGCGTGTCGACGTTACGGTCGATGGATATGGCTCAAGCGATTTGTCCGACGAGTTCATTGAAGGCTTGATTTCAGCCGGCGTGCGCTTTCACATTTTCGATTTACGCCCGAGGCGGTTTGGCGTACGCACGAATTTGTTCAGGCGGCTGCACCGCAAAGTCGTCGTGGTCGATGGCAAGGTCGCGTTCGTGGGCGGAATCAATTTTGGCGTGGATCATCTGACCGAGTACGGACCGACAGCCAAGCAGGATTATGCCGTCGAGTTGAGCGGACCCGTCGTGGACCAAATTTACCGCTATGAAGCCGAGGTCCTCGCACCGGTCCGGCGCAGGTTTTCCTTGCGCCGCAAGAATGCGCAGGGTGCGCGGGTTCCCGACATGGATAGCGGTACGCAGGCCGCTTTTGTGTATCGGGATAATGCCAAGCATAAGGACGATATCGAACTGCAATACCGATTGGGCATTCGGTCGGCCCAGGAGGAAATCACCATTGCCAATGCGTATTTTTTTCCAGGGTACCGTTTGCTGCGCGACCTGCGGCATGCAGCCAAACGGGGCGTCAGGGTCCGGCTGATCTTGCAAGGCGAACCGGATATGCCAGTGGCCAAACTGGCGGCCAGTATGCTTTACGATTATCTGCTCTCGGCAGGGGTTCATATTTACGAGTATTGCGAAAGGCCTCTGCATGGCAAGGTAGCGACGTTTGATGGCGCCTGGGCTACCGTGGGGTCGAGCAATCTCGATCCATTGAGCTTGTCGCTGAACCTGGAGGCCAATGTCATTATTCGCGATCGGCCTTTTTGCGCGCAATTACAGGAGCGCCTGGAGCGCCTGATTACCAGCCAGTGCAAGGCGATCGAGCGGGCGTCACTGCCTAGGCGCAGCATCGAACGTGTCGTGATCGGCGTGATTGTGTTCCATTTTTTACGGCGCTTTCCATCGTGGCTGGGGCGTCTGCCTGTACGCCAACCCGAGCTGACCACCCTGGGCGATAGCACCGACTCGTTGCGAGGCGACTCGTGATGAATCGGGGCAAGCAGCCGCTGATGGCCTGGTTCCGCACGCATTGGCGCATGATATCGCGGGTGGCGTCGGCTTGTTTCATGCTGGGCGTGATCGTGTTGCTGGGTATGCTCGCCGTTAAAGTGGACTGGGATCAGGTGGCTGAAGCCCTGGTCGCTTATAAGCTAAGAACCTTGGCGCTGGCTGCCTTGTTCTCCGGTATGAGCTACTTGGCCTATAGCGGTTTCGACGCGCTGGGCAAGGCCTATACGGAGCATCCGCTTTCCTGGTTTAAAACCATGCTTGTGGGTGCTATCAGTTATGCCTTCAGCATGAATCTCGGTTCCGCGCTTGGCGGGGCGGGGCTGAGGCTACGTTTGTATACCCGGCTGGGGCTGCCCAAGGGGACGGTGATGAGAGTCATCGGCCTGAGCATCACGACTAACTGGGTCGGGTATTTTTGGCTGGCGGGCGTTTTGTTTTCATCGGCATTCATGACCTTGCCTGAGCAATGGAAGGTGGGCTCTCTTGCGATGCGGGTTATTGGCGTTTGCTTGGTGCTGGCAGGCGTGGCCTATCTTTATTTATGCGCCACCTCTACGCGACGTTCCTGGGAAATAAAAGGCCACGAGATCGAGTTGCCGTCGTTGAAAATCGCAGGCCTTCAAGTGGTGCTGGCCATGCTCAACTGGTCTCTGATGGGCGCTGTTATTTATGTGTTGTTGCAGCAAAGTGTCGATTATTTCGTCGTGCTCGGGCTGCTGTTGATCAGCGCCGTCGCGGGCATCGTCGTGCATATGCCGGCGGGCCTCGGGGTTATCGAAACCGTCTTTATCGGCGCTTTATATTACTCGGGCTCGCGGTCCGAAATTCTGGCGGCGCTGGTCGCTTACCGAGCCGTTTATTACTTGATCCCGCTTGCACTGTCAGGGTTGGCCTTTTTCTTTCTGGAAGCGCGAGTGGGCCAGGCCTCCCGGCTTGAACGACGGTAGTCTTCGGTGCGTTATCGGGTCCGGCATGGTCGTCTTTGTAAATTCTACAGCTTGAATAAATCTTAGACGGATTCCGTTCAGGCATGAATATTGCTGCCCATCCATATCGATTTTT
>LNAQ01000090.1_pt1 | contig 15659 bp, 11 predicted proteins | sample 602591 | NCBI WGS metagenome assembly LNAQ01 (sample SAMN02440304, study PRJNA202911) | soil metagenome | biome: Subtropical and temperate rainforests or woodlands; isolation source: soil samples (1 kg each in a 20% v/v slurry with milli Q water) were... ... | reverse complement strand
GCTCGACGCCGACACCTCGATGAAGATGGAGGCGCTCACCACCTTCATGAAGGAGCAGCCGGACATCAAGAAGGTGTACCTGATCAACCAGAACTACTCGCACGGCCAGCAGGTCTCGAAGTTCGCCAAGGAAAACCTCAAGATCAAGCGGCCCGACGTGGAGATCGTCGGTGACGACCTGCACCCGCTGGCCCAGGTGCGCGACTTCGCGCCCTACATCGCGAAGATCAAGCAGTCGGGCGCCGACACGGTGATCACCGGCAACTGGGGCTCCGATCTGGCGCTGCTCATCAAGGCGTCGAACGACTCGGGCCTGAACGTCAAGTTCTACACCTACTACGCCGTGACCACCGGCACGCCGACGGCCATGGGCGCAGCGTCGGACGGCAAGGTCTACCAGGTGGGCTACAGCCATTACAACGCGCCAGGCGTCATGGTGCCGCTGATGACCGAGTACAAGAAGCGCTTCAACGACGATCTGTACACGACCGACATCTACACCGTCTATGCGATGCTCAGCGAAGCCTTCGTGCGCACCAAGTCGACCGAACCGCTGAAGGTCGCGGCGGCGATGGAAGGCATGAAGTTCAAGAGCTTCAATGGCGATGTCGAGATGCGCAAGGCCGACCACCAGTTGCAGCAGGGGCTCTACATCACGCGCTGGCAGAAGACCGACGCGAAGAACCCCTACAGTCCGGAGAACACCGGCTACACGCTGGCGCCGGTCAAGTACTACGAGGCCTACGTGGCGAGCACGCCCGACCACCTGCCAGATGAAGCGGCCCTGACACGCGCGAGCGCACGAGCGCGAAGGCCCGACGTCGCGACGCGGGCTTTTTTTTTGTTTTCACCCCGCACAGGGAACGATCGAACGTCGATGAACGTGGAATTCTTTGCCATCTCGCTGCTCAACGGCGTCAGCTACGGGCTGCTGCTGTTCATGCTCAGCTCGGGCCTCACGCTGATCTTCAGCATGATGGGCGTCCTGAACTTCGCGCACACCAGCTTCTACATGCTGGGGGCGTACCTGGCGTACACCATCTCGGGCCTGGTGGGCTTCTGGCCTGCGCTGGTGCTCGCGCCGCTGGCGGTCTTCGTGTTGGGGGCGGCCTTCGAGCGCTACAGCCTGCGGCGGGTGCACAAGTTCGGCCATGTGCCGGAATTGCTCGTCACCTTCGGGCTTTCCTACCTGATCCTGGAAGTCGTGCAATTGCTGTGGGGCCGTTCCACCGTTCCCTATGGCCTGCCGACGCAGCTGCAGGGGCCGCTCTTCACGCTGTACGGCACGCAGTTTCCCAAGTCGCGCTCCTTCATCATGGCGGTGGCCTTGCTGATGCTGCTGGCGGTGTGGCTGCTGCTGACGCGAACGCGCATCGGGCTGGTGATCCAGGCGGCGCTCAAGCACCCCGAGATGGTCGAGGCGCTGGGCCACAACGTGCCGCGCGTCTTCATGCTGGTGTTCGGCGGCGGTGCGGCGCTGGCCGGCCTGGCCGGCGTGATCGGCGGCAACACCTACATCACAGAGCCGGCCATGGCGGCATCGGTCGGCTCGATCATCTTCGTGGTGGTGGTGGTGGGCGGCATGGGCTCGCTGGCCGGCGCGTTCCTGGCGTCGCTGCTCATCGGCATCATCCAGACCTTCGCGGTGGCGATGGACTATTCACTGGCGACGGCGCTCCAGGGCCTGGGCGTGGCCATCACCGACCAGACCTTCGGCTACGAGCTGATGAAGCTCACGGTCTCGCAGGTGGCGCCCATCCTGCCTTACCTGTTCCTGGTGTTGATCCTGATCTTCCGCCCCAAGGGCCTGTTGGGAACGCGGGAAGACTGACATGAACGCCATTGCAACCCCCTCGACCCCCTCGACGCCTGTGCGCTACTACCGCTTCCAGCCCTGGAACATCGGCCGCTGGCTGATCTGGTCGCTGTTCGCCATCGCGCTCATCGTGGCGCCGATGCTGTTCCGCAGCAGCTTGGCGCTGACCATGCTCTCGCAGATCGGCTACCTGATCATCATCTGCCTGAGCTACAACATGCTGCTGGGGCAGGGCGGCATGCTCAGTTTCGGGCACGCGGTATACACGGGGCTCGGCTCCTTCATCGCCATCCACACGATGAACCTCGCCGCCAAGGGCAGCCTGCCGGTGCCGCTGGTGCTGATTCCGCTGGTCGGCGGGCTGGGCGGCATGTTCTTCGCCATCCTGTTCGGCTACGTGACCACCAAGAAGGCGGGCACGACCTTCGCGATGATCACGCTGGGCATCGGCGAGCTGGTGGCGTCGATGGCGCTGATGTTCCCGACCTTCTTCGGCGGCGAGGGCGGCATCACCACCAACCGGGTGTACGGCACGCCGTTACTCGGCCTGACCTTCGGCCCGCAGATCCAGGTGTACTACCTGATCGCCGCATACTGCTTCGTGTGCACCGCGCTGATGTATGCCTTCACCGGCACGCCGCTCGGCCGCATCCTGAACGCGGTGCGCGACAACCCGGAGCGCGTGGAATTCATCGGCTACAACACGCAGCGCGTGCGCTACACGGCCTTCATCATCGCCGGCTTCTTCGCCGGCATCGGCGGCGGGCTGGCGTCGATCAACTTCGAGATCGTGAACGCGGCCGACAGCCTGAACGGCATCCGCTCGGGCGGCTACCTGCTCTTCACCTTCCTGGGCGGCGCGACCTTCTTCTTCGGGCCGATCATCGGTGCGGTGCTGCTGGTGTTCGCATCGATCCTGCTGTCGGAACTGAGCAAGGCCTGGCTGCTGTACCTGGGCCTGGTCTTCCTCTTCATGGTGATGTTCGCGCCCGGCGGCGTGGCCAGCCTGATCATGATGAACCTGCGGGTTGCCAAGTTCGGCAGGTTCAAGCCCTTCTGGTCGCTGTACGCCGGCCTGATCGCTACCGGCGCCCTGCTGGTCGCGGGTGTGGCCGGCGTGGTGGAGATGATCTATCACATGCAGCTCAACGCCGCGCTCGGGCCGACGCTGGAGTTCTTCGGGCTGACGCTCGACACGTCCAGCCCGACGAGCTGGGGGATCGCCATCGGGCTGATGGTGGTGGGTGGCGGCCTGCTGGAAATCGTGCGCCGCCGCTTCGTGCGCGCGTGGGGGCATGCGCAGGAAGAGATCGAGCGCGAGATCAAGCGTCGTGAGGTGACGGCATGACCTTCGCACTCGAACTCAAGGACCTGCGCAAGAATTTCGGCAAGACCGAGATCATCCGCGGCGCCAACCTGGCGGTGAACGCGGGCGAGCGTGTCGCCATCATCGGGCCGAACGGCGCGGGCAAGTCGACGCTGTTCAACCTCATCAGCGGGCGGCTGGCACCGACCAGCGGCGAGGTGCTGCTCAACGGCCAATTGATCAATGGCCTGCGGCCGTACGAGATCAACCGGCTGGGGCTGTCGCGCAGCTTCCAGATCACCAACATCTTCCCCAAGCTCAGTGTGTTCGAGAACCTGCGCTGCGGCGTGCTGTGGAGCCTGGGCTACCGCTACACCTTCCTGCGCTTCCTCTCGAAGCTGGACGACGCCAACGAGCGCACCGAGCAGCTCATCCGCCAGGTCGGGCTGGAGCGCAAGCGCGATGTGCTGGCGGTGAACCTCACCTACGCCGAGCAGCGCGCGCTGGAGATCGGCGTGACCATCGCCGGCGGCGCCAACGTGGTCCTGCTCGACGAGCCCACCGCCGGCATGAGCAAGACCGAGACCGCGCACTTCATCGCGCTCATCAAGGAGGTGACGGTGGGCCGCACGCTGCTGACGGTGGAGCACGACATGGGCGTGGTGTTCGGCCTGGCCGACCGGATCGCGGTGGTGGTGTACGGCGAGGTGATCGCCTTCGACACGCCGGCCGCGGTCCGCGCCAATCCGCGCGTTCAGGAGGCTTATCTGGGCTCTGCCGTGGCCGATGCACAAGGAGGCCACTGAGATGCTGAAGCTTCGAGACCTGCACGCCTACTACGGCAAGAGCCATGTGCTGCATGGCGTGTCCTTCGAGGTCGGCGCCGGCGAGATCGTGGCGCTGCTGGGGCGCAACGGCTCGGGCCGATCGACCACCGCCAAGGCCATCATGGGCCTGGTGCATGCGGAGGGCGCCCTGCACTGGAAAGGGCAGGACATCCTGCGCCGCAAGGCCTACGAGATCGCGCATCTGGGCATCGGCTACGTGCCCGAGAACCGGGAGATCTTCCCGAAGCTCACCGTGCACCAGAACCTGATGCTCGGCCAGAAGGGCAAGGCCGCGGCGAAGAACAGCCGCTGGTCCTTCGACGACATGTACGCGATGTTCCCGCGGCTCAAGGAGCGTCAGCACACCGAGGCTGGCGTGTTGTCGGGCGGCGAGCAGCAGATGCTCACGCTGTGCCGCACGCTGATGGGCGACCCCGACCTGATCATCATCGACGAGCCGACCGAGGGCCTCGCGCCGAAGATCGTCGAGCTGGTCGGCCAATACCTGAAGCGGCTCAAGGACCGCGGCATTTCAGTGCTGCTGATCGAGCAGAAACTCACCATCGCCATGCAGATCTCCGACCGCGCGCTGGTCATGGGCCACGGCAGCATCGTCTTCGACGGCACGCCCGACAGCCTGCGTGCCGACGCGGCCACGCGCAAGGAGTGGCTGGAGGTCTAGCCCGTCAGGCGATGGCGCGCCAGGCCGTGACGACCAGCGTCATGCCGGCCGCGGCCAGCAGCCCGGCGACCAGCCGCTTGAGCGTCGTGGGGCTCAGCCTGTTCGGCAGCCGGTGGTGCAGCCGCGTGACGCCATAGACCACCGGCACGGCGCAACCGGCCAGCCAGGCCGAGCGCCACGAGAACTGCCCGGTGGGCAGCACCACGGCGATGCGCACCAGGGCGTTGAAGGCGAACATCAGCAGCAAGCCCCGCCGCACGAGTTCGCGGTCGATCGGCTGGCGATACATGTGGAAGACGATCGGCGGCCCGGAGCTGGAGAACAAACCGCCCAGCACGCCCGACAGGGCCCCGATCAGCGCGAAGCTCGTGCCGCTCGACACCACCGGCCGCGGACGGCCCTGCAGCACGAGCAGCAGGGCGCACAGCAGGATCGACACGCCCAGCAGGCCGCGCAGCCACGCGACCGCGCCGCCGCTGAGCCAGGCCAGCAGCATCAGCCCCGCGAGCACGCCGACGGTGCTGCCGTTGAGCGCCGGCTTCATCAGCTTCCACGGCACCGGACCCGGGCGGGCACGGAAGTAGGTCCATGCATTGATCAGGGTCAGCACCATGGCGGCGTTCGCGGTCTCGCTCACACTCGCGATGTGAAACAGCGACACGAGACCGAGCAGGATCAGGCTGAAGGCGAAGCCTGTGAGGTTCTGCGCATAGGTGGCGAGCGCGACGCAGGCCATGAAGGCCAGCAGCTGGCCGGCATCGACGGGGAGGGCGGGCATCTAGGATCGGGCCGCGGGCGGGGTCGTCGTCAGGGTCATCGCGGTCGATTGTCGTGGCTGCGGCGAGGGCGCCCGGCACACCCGGCGACGTCTTGTCCCTCCAGCGACTGGGCGACGTTGTCCGGTCGCCGGAAATGCCTAGAATTCTCGAAGAAAAAAGAACACTCGTTCTTTTCGGAGACAAGACAAACGGCACCGCGTGTGTCGCGCGCGCTGTGCTCCGCCGTTCTTCCTCCTCCCAACTTCTCACTCGAAGGAACGCAGCATGACGGCTGAATACAAGGTGCTCGGCGATATCGCCGTGATCACGCTGGCCAACCCGCCGGTCAACGGCCTGGGCTACGCGACGCGGCTGGGCATCACCGACGGGCTGGCCAAGGCGAATGCCGACGATGCCGTCAAGGCGATCATCATCACCGGCGCGGGCAAGGCCTTCTCGGGCGGCGCCGACATCAAGGAATTCGGCACGCCCAAGGCGCTGCAGGACCCGAACCTGCTCAGCGTCATCCTCGCGCTCGAAGCCTCGCCCAAGCCGATCGTCGCGGCCATCCACTCGGTCTGCATGGGCGGCGGGCTCGAGCTGGCGATGGGCTGCCACTACCGTGTGGCGGCGCCGGGGACCAGCGTCGCGCTGCCCGAGGTCAAGCTGGGCCTCTTGCCGGGCGCCGGCGGCACGCAGCGCCTGCCGCGCGTGCTGGGTGTGGAAACCGCCCTCAACATGATCGTCAGCGGCGAAGCGGTCAAGAGCGAAGTGCTCGCCTCGCTGCCCGGCCAGAAGCTGTTCGACCACCTCGCCGCATCGGCCGAGTCGCTGTTCGACGAAGCGCTGATCTACGCCAGGTCGGTGACGGGCAAGACCGGCGATGCGCTGCCGTTGGTGCGCAAGCTGCCGTGCCAGCACCCGCAGGGCGACGCCTACTTCCAGTTCGCGCGCAACATGGTGGGCGGCATGTCGAAGAACTACCCAGCGCCGCTGAAGTGCGTGGATGCCGTGGAGGCCGCCACCAAGCTGAAGTTCGACGAGGGCATGGCCGAAGAGCGCCGCCTCTTCGTCATGCTGATGTTCACGCCCGAGTCGATCGCGCTGCGTCACCTCTTCATGGCCGAGCGCGCGGCCAGCCGGATCCCGGACGTGCCGGACGACACGCCCAAACGCGACATCAAGTCGGTCGCCGTGATCGGTGCCGGCACCATGGGCGGCGGCATCTCGATGAACTTCCTGAACGCCGGCATCCCGGTGAAGATCCTCGAGATGAAGCAGGAGGCGCTCGACCGCGGCATCGCCACCATCAGGAAGAACTACGAGGCCCAGGTCAAGAAAGGCAAGCTCAAGCAGGACGCCTACGAGCAGCGCATGGGCCTGTTGAGCACCACGCTGAGCTATGCCGACCTGAAGGACGCCGACCTGATCATCGAGGCGGTGTTCGAGGAACTGGGCGTGAAGGAACAGGTCTTCAAGCAGCTCGACGAAGTCGCCAAGCCCGGTGCCATCCTGGCGTCGAACACCTCGACGCTCGACGTGGACAAGATCGCCGCCTTCACCAAGCGCCCGCAGGACGTGCTCGGCATGCACTTCTTCAGTCCGGCGAACGTGATGAAGCTGCTGGAAGTGGTGCGCGGCGCCAAGACCGGCAAGGACGTGCTCGCCACCGTGATGGGCGTGGCCAAGAAGATCAAGAAGACGGCCGTGGTGTCGGGCGTGTGCGACGGCTTCATCGGCAACCGCATGATCGAGCAGTACAGCCGCCAGGCGGGCTTCCTGCTGGACGAAGGCGCGACGCCGCAGCAGGTCGACAAGGCGATCGAGAAGTTCGGCTTCGCGATGGGCCCGTTCCGCATGGGCGACCTGGCCGGCAACGACATCGGCTGGGCCATCCGAAAGCGCCGCGCCACCGAGCGCGCCGACATGAAGTACAGCAAGACGGCCGACAAGCTGTGCGAACTGGGCCGCTTCGGCCAGAAGACCGGCGCCGGCTGGTACGACTACCAGGCCGGCAAGCGCGACGCGATCCCGAGCCAGGTCGTGCTCGACCTGATCGAGCAGCACCGCAGGGACGAAGGCATCGTGCCGCGCAAGATCAGCGACGAGGAAATCGTGCAGCGGCTGGTCTATGCGCTGGTGAACGAAGGTGCGCACATCCTGGAAGACGGCATCGCCAGCAAGTCCGGTGACATCGACATGGTCTACCTCACGGGCTACGGCTTCCCGATCTGGCGCGGCGGACCGATGCACTACGCCAGCCAGGTCGGCCTGTACAACGTGGCCGAAGCCATGAAGCGATTCGCGAAGAACCCGCGCGACGACGGCAAGTTCTGGGAGCCCGCGCCGCTGATCCAGAAGCTGGTCGCCGAAGGCAAGCAGTTCAGCTGAGCCCGGCCGCATCGTCACCCCCATTCAGGACATCACCACCATGACTTCTGCCGTCATCGTTTCCACCGCCCGCACGCCGATCGGCCGGGCCTATCGCGGCGCGTTCAACGACACGACGGCGCCCACGCTGGGCGGCCACGCGATTTCGCATGCCGTGGCGCGCGCCGGTATTGACCCGGCCGAGGTTGAAGATGTCATCATGGGTGCGACGAACCTCGAAGGAACGACTGGCGGAAATATTGCCCGGGCCATCGCGTTGCGCGCCGGCCTGCCGGTCACGACAGCCGGCTTGAGCATCAACCGTTTTTGTTCGTCCGGTTTGCAAGCCATTGCATTGGCGGCGCAGCGTGTGATGACCGAGCAAGTGCCGGTGATGGTGGCTGGCGGCGTGGAAAGCATCTCTTGTGTGCAGAACGAAGCCAATATGCACATGCGCCGCGATCCCTGGCTGATCGAGCACAAGCCGGAACTGTATTGGAACATGTTGCAAACCGCTGAAACCGTAGCCAAGCGCTATCGGATTTCCCGAGATACCCAAGATGAATACGGAGCGCGTAGTCAGCAGCGCGCTGCGGCGGCTCAGGCGGCGGGGCTGTTTAATGATGAAATCGTGCCCATGACCACCAATATGGGCGTTGTCGACAAGGCCACGGGGCGAATCAGCACGCGTCAAGTCACCATTGCTGCCGACGAAGGCATACGCGCAGACACTACGCTCGAAGGGGTTTCGAAAATACGACCGGTATTCCCTGGTGGTGTGATTACCGCCGGCAATGCCAGCCAGTTTTCCGATGGGGCTTCAGCTTGCGTCGTCATGGATGCGAAACTGGCGGAGCGCAAAGGCTTGCAGCCATTGGGTATTTTCCGAGGCTTTGCAGTGGCCGGCTGCGAGCCTGATGAAATGGGCATAGGCCCGGTATTTGCCGTGCCTCGCCTGCTCGAGAGAAACGGCTTGAAGATGCATGACATCGGCTTGTGGGAACTGAATGAAGCCTTTGCCTGCCAGGTGCTGTATTGTCGCGACCGGCTGGGCATCCCCGACGAACTTCTCAATGTAAATGGCGGGGCTATTGCCGTAGGCCATCCGTATGGCGTGTCGGGCAGCCGGCTTACTGGCCACGCCCTGATCGAGGGAAAGCGCCGCGGCGCCAAGTATGTGGTGGTCACGATGTGCATAGGCGGCGGCCAGGGCGCGGCGGGCTTGTTCGAAGTCGCCTGAGCGACACAACACAGGAAAATGATATGAGCGTGAAGGAACTGTTCAAACTCGATGGTCAGGTGGCCCTGATTACCGGTGGTTCGCGTGGCCTGGGACTGCAAATTGCCGAGGCGTTAGGTGAAATGGGCTGCAAGCTGGCCATTACGGCCCGCAAGCCCCAAGAGCTGGAAGAGGCCCGCGCCCACCTGGAACGGCGGGGCATCGAAGTGATTGCAATTGTCAACAATCTGGCTCAGTTCGATACCATTCCGGGCATGGTGGATCAGGTTCTGGAACACTATGGCACTATCGATGTTCTGGTGAATAACGCGGGCGCGACCTGGGGCGCTCCGGCGGAAGACTACCCCGATGCCGCCTGGCACAAGTTGATGGACCTGAATATCAATGCACTGTTCTATCTGTGCCGCGAAGTCGGCAAGCGCGTGATGATCCCGCGGCAACACGGCAAGATCATCAATATCGCTTCGGCAGCCGGGTTGCGCGGTACGGTCAAGGGCGTTACTACCATAGGCTACAACACCTCCAAGGCGGCCGCGGTGAATTTCACCCGAACCCTGGCCTGCGAATGGGGCCAATACAACATCAACGTCAACGCGATTTGCCCCGGGTTTTTTTCGTCAAAGCTGGCCAACAACCTGATCGAGCAGTTGGGCCAAAGCCTGCTGGACCGCATCCCGTTGGGACGCATAGGGGGCGAAGACGATCTGAAGGGCGTCGCGGTATTCCTGGCTTCAGAGGCTTCCCGTCATATTACGGGTCAGGCCATAGTGATTGATGGCGGGGCAAGCGCGTAAGTCGCCTCCGGCGATAACGGTTGGTGAATTCAACAGTAGGAACAAGAGCAAGCAATGGTAAACAAGTTTGTGGACAGTGTGCATGAGGCCGTGGTCGATGTATTCGACGGTGCGACCGTATTGGTCGGGGGTTTTGGAGGGGCCGGTCATCCGACCGAATTGCTCCATGCCTTGATAGACCAGGGGGCAACCGACCTGACCGTCGTCAATAACAACGCCGGCAATTTCGAAGTGGGCCTGGCCGCGTTGATCAAGGCCGGGCGGGTGCGGAAAATGATTTGCTCTTTCCCCAAGGCAAGCCATTCGCATGTTTTCAATCAAATGTATAAAGAAGGCCGGATTGAGCTGGAATGCGTGCCGCAGGGCACGATCGCCGAGCGTCTGCACGCGGCGGGGGCTGGCATTGGCGGATTTTTCACGCGCACCAGCTACGGCACTGATTTAGCCAAGGGCAAAGAGGTACGCGAAATCGATGGCGAGTTCTATGTGTTTGAGTCCCCCATCCGCGGCGATTTCGCCCTGGTGCTGGCGCAAAAGGGCGATCGCTGGGGGAATTTGGTTTATCGCAAGGCAGCCCGGAACTTCGGTCCGGTCATGTGCATGGCGGCAAAGACGACCATCGTGCAGGTCAAGCAACAGGTGGAACTGGGCGAGCTGGATCCCGAAAGCATCGTTACACCAGGCATTTTTGTTGACCGCGTAGTCGAAATTTCTAATCCACAAATTTCAAGCTGAGGGCAGACAATGCAAAGACTGACACGCCAAGAAATGGCCCAACGCCTGGCCCAGGACATTGCACCGGGCAGCTACGTTAACATCGGCATCGGCATGCCGGAATTGGTGGCAAACTACCTGAATCCTGCTGACGAAATCTTGCTGCACAGCGAAAATGGCATATTGGGCATGGGTCCGTCCGCGCAAGAAAATGAAATTGATCCCGAAATGATCAATGCCGGCAAAAAGCCTGTCACCCTGTTGACAGGCGGTGCTTTTTTCCACCATGTCGACTCGTTCGCCATTATGCGTGGCGGCCATCTGGACCTATGCATCATGGGCGGCATGCAAGTGTCGTCGACGGGTGACCTGGCGAATTGGTCGGTAGGCAGGCCCGGAGAACCCCCTGCTGTGGGCGGCGCCATGGACTTGGCGGTGGGCGCCAAAAAGGTGTTTATCCTGATGGAGCACAATGCCAAAGACGGCACACCCAAGGTCGTCGAGAAATGTACATTGCCGATTACAGGGTTGGGTGTCGTGTCGCGCATTTACACGGACCTAGCCGTTATCGAGTCAACGCCCCAGGGGCTGCAAGTTATAGAAAAATTGGTCGACATCTCTAATGCGGAACTGCAGTCCCTGACAGGGGCAGTCCTGCACTTTCCTGCTGCGCAGTAGTGGCAGTCTCCGGCGCAGCTACTGCCTCAGTTCGCGTCGCAGTATCTTGCCCACATTGGTGCGCGGAAAATCGTCCCGGAATTCCACTGACTTGGGTGCCTTGTAGCCCGTAAGCATGCTGCGGCAGTGCTTGATCAGCGCCTCTTCGGTAAGCGTGTCGTTCTTGCGGATGACAAACAGCTTGACGACCTCGCCGGAATGTTCGTCGGGTACGCCAATGGCCGCTGCTTCACGCACGTCGGGGTGCTGCATGGCCACCGCCTCGACTTCATTCGGATAGACATTGAATCCCGACACCAGAATCATGTCTTTCTTGCGGTCCAGAATGAAGATATAGCCCTCGTTATTGACATAGCCAATATCACCGGTGCGCAGGAAGCCGTCCGGATCAAACGCTTTCGCTGTCTCATCGGGTCGGTTCCAGTATCCGGGGGTCACCTGTGGCCCGCGCACGCATATTTCTCCGCTTTCTCCCAGGGCTAGTTCCTTTCCTTCGTCGTTGCGTATGGATATCTCGGTGGATGGCACCGGCAAACCAATGGAGCCGTCGAACGTGACCTTGTCCAGCGGGTTGATGGTGACAGCAGGAGAGGTTTCGGTGAGGCCGTAGGCCTGGGCCAATGGCTTGCCGGTAGCCCTCAACCAGCGTTGCGCAACGACTTCCTGAACCGCCATCCCGCCGCCGAGAGTGATCCGCAAGGATGAGAAATCCAGTTTGGAAAACTCAGGGTTGTTGAGCAGCGCATTGAACAGTGTATTTACGCCGGTAATTGCCGTGAACTTGACCTTGCCCATGTTCTTGATGAGATCGGGAATGTCGCGGGCATTGATCACAAGCAGGTTCTGCGCACCCAACTTCATGAAGGTCAGGCAGTTGGCCGTGAGCGCAAAGATATGATACATGGGCAGGGCTGTGACGATGCATTCCTTGCCTTCGGTCGTGTATGGCTTGACCCAGGCATGGGCTTGGCACAGGTTCGATACCAAGTTTCCATGCGTGAGCATTGCGCCTTTCGCCACACCGGTAGTACCACCCGTGTACTGCAGGCATGCAAGGTCGCCGTGCGTAAGCGTCACAGGCGTATACCGGGCATTTTTTCCGGCCTTTAGCGCCTGCTTCAGACTGATTGTGCCGGGCAGCTTCCAGGCTGGAACAAGTTTCTTTACGTGTCGTACAACCAGATTGGTAATTGCACCTTTTACCGTCCCCAGCATTTCGCCTATCGACGTAACCACGATATGTCTGATGGCCGTATTGGGCAGCGCTTTTTCCAGGGTGGCGGCAAAGTTTTCAGCGATGATAATGGTCGTAGCGCCCGAGTCCGCTAGCTGGTGCGTCAATTCGGCGGGCGTATACAAGGGATTGGTATTGACGACCACAGCGCCCGCGCGTAGTGCACCGAACAGGCAGATTGGATACTGCAGCACGTTGGGCAGCATCAAGGCCACACGGTCCCCTTTCTGCACGCCGATCGCATGCAGCCATGCAGCGAAGTGGCGCGAATGGGCGTCCAGCTCGCCGTAGCTCATCCTCGTGCCCATGCTGATGTAGGCGGTGGCCCCGGAAAATCGTGCACAGCTTTCCTCGAACATGGCTACAAGCGAACTATAAGCGTTCGCCTGCTCGGTGATGTCGCCAGGTATGCCGGGCGGGTAATGATCAAGCCAGATGCGTTCCATGGTGTGTCCCCATTCTGTTATATCTATCCGGGCAGGGCCGTGCTCTTGCGACCTGGCGTCCGGCATTCATGCAGCAAGTGCGCGCACCGTCTCGCTCTGCTTCCCTTAGCATAACCGACGGCCCCCTGGCTGACGTCGACATCCAATTTCACTCACGCGCAGGACTGTTAGTTGCTGTTGGCGCAGACTTGGCGCGCCGGCATGGCGCAAATGCCATCCGGATGGCTCCATACCATCACAACTTCCGAAGCAAGGAGCGCAAGCATTGTGTTGAATGATCCCCTGGTGCTTATCTGGTTTATTTTGTTGTGCCCCTTTGGCTGGCCGCTGGATTCGCCGACTGGTTATGCCATCGCGCAAGCCATATTGAAACGACATCGGGGCCCAAAGAGTCGGTATTTCATCTACTGCAGTTCGGTGAGGTGGGCTTTGGCCTGTTGGCCGTGATTTTTCTCGGGATCAACGCCGGCATAATCGCATTCATAATGCTTATGTTTGTCGTACACGAGGCCACCGCATTGTGGATGCCAGGCATCGTTAGCGAGACAACGTCCGCTGTTGTCTCGCGCCTTTGCCGGGCATCGGGTTAGAAGCGATGCGATACTTGTACCCCGATCAGGTTGGCATTCGAATCGTAGTTGCCGCGAACGGTTCCTTTGGTTGGGTCCGTATCGTTGTTGATTGACGTGTTCTTGAGAAACAAATGGGTGTATCCCACGTCCACGGTCGTCCGGTCGTTGACGTTGTATTGCGCACCCACGGAGACCCAATAGCGGTTGTTGTCCGGCAGCGATGTGGGACGGTAGGTGTCGGAGTCGACAGGAGACTGGTCCCAAGCGAGGCCGCTCTTGAGCGTCCACTGCTGGTTCAGCCTGTAGTTGGCGCCCAGGGCCACACGCCACGTATCGCGGAATCGGAGGTCCAGACTGTCTTGCCCAAGCGGGCCGTTATCAATGTCCAGGGACTTGATACTGCTCCAACCCGTCCATGAAACGTCTGCAAGAAGCTGCCATTTGCTGTTCAGATCATGCACTACGCTGAATATGGCGGTGTCCGGTAATTCCACGGAGGTGGCGGCATTCACGCTGCGGGCAGGTATTGGCGCCGGCACGCTTTGATTGGTCAACTTGGTAGAACCATCCGGGTCGATCTTGACCTTGGACCGATAAGACAGGCCGATACGGGTTTCCGGTGTGACTTGATACTGAGCACCCAGGTTCCAGCCCCAGCCGTCCCCCTTGAGCTTGACCGTAGCGTCAAGATCGCCCATGTATCCAACGGGACCCATTGCAGGTACGGCCCGGCTGAACTCGGCATCCAGGTACATCCAATTGACACCGGCGCCCAGCGAAAGACGGTCGTTGACCTTGTAAGCGATCGAGGGATTCACGTTAATGGTCTTGATTTCGAACTTTTTGGAGTGATACCGCCCTGTCCAGTTGCCGTCCTCGTATTCGGTCATCAAGCCGAATGGCGCACCGACGCCCAGGCCAAGGTACCAACTTGGCGTAAGTTCCCACGACAGGTAGGCATTGGGCACGACGGCCCAGGAGCCGGCATCGCCGCCATTCGGGCCCGTTGCGCCGGGTACCCTGCTGCCCTCGTTGTCGAACTTGAACGATGGGCGGATTGCCGTTAGCCCGCCTGAAACATTGACGCCCTGCAGGCGCGTCATCCCAGCGGGATTGTAGTAAATGGTGCTGGCGTTTTCCGCTATTGCGCCCGAACCCGCATAGGCGTTACCTAGTCCGCTGGCGTTTTGCTCCATGATCTGGAACCCTGCCGCATGAGCATTTGCCGCGGCAAGTCCGGCTACGACTGCGGAAATAATGCGTATCGACGAAACTACCTTTTTCATTTGTCACCTCCAGTTGAGTCGTTTTTATATGTATGTTGCGTGATCGGCTGCCGGGCTCTGACTCTTTTGTTGTAATGCAGCGGTCCCCCAGTAAACGGGGCGAACCCTGTGCCAAAAATTACCCCGGCGTCAGCAAGATCGGCGTCGTCTACGATGCCGCAGTTTACCTGTTCCTGTGTCTTCTCGATCAGCGGAGTAATGAGTCGTTGTTCAAGCCCGGCGGGAATAGGTCCGCTTTGCTGTTTCACGGGTTTGTTGTCTTTCCATTGATAAAAGCCCCGGCCCGTTTTACGGCCGAGCTCCTGGCGGGCCAGGTGAGTTTCCAGGCAGACAGGTGTGCTGGCCTGGCCTGTCAGATGTTGACCGGCGTCCCGCGCGATATCCAGGCCCACGGTATCGATGAGTTCTATCGGGCCCATCGGCATGCCGAAAGCCACCATTGCGGCGTCGATGGTTTCGGGCCGAATACCTTCATCAACGCAGCGCATGGCCTCGAGCATGTAGGGTGCAAGTACGGCATTGACCAGAAAACCGGGTGTACTTCGAACCGGCAGCGGCAGCTTGTCGATCTGGCCGACGAAGGCATGCGTGGCGATTAAGACGTTGGGGTCCGTTTCCGGCGTTTCAACCACCTCGACCAGTGGCATCTTGGCCACAGGATTGAAAAAGTGAATGCCGACCAGCCGTTGCGGCGACTGCAGGCCATTGCGTAGTTCTTCAATGGAAATACTGGAGGTATTCGTGGCCAGGATGGCGCCGGGTTTCATTAGCGGCTCGATCTGTGCGTAAAGACCGCGCTTGATTTCGGCATTTTCAGTAATGGCTTCGATCACCACATCGGCGCGCCGCAGCCCTTTGCCATTCAGGTCGGGTATGAGGCGGTCGGCGGCGGCGCGCGCTTCCAGCACTGCCCGCTGGTTGATGTAGCCCTTGTCC
>LNAQ01000089.1_pt1 | contig 15691 bp, 12 predicted proteins | sample 602591 | NCBI WGS metagenome assembly LNAQ01 (sample SAMN02440304, study PRJNA202911) | soil metagenome | biome: Subtropical and temperate rainforests or woodlands; isolation source: soil samples (1 kg each in a 20% v/v slurry with milli Q water) were... ... | reverse complement strand
AGTCAACGTGAGCGTAGTGACGGTTGGCCGTTTCATACTCCACGTGGGCGGTGTTAATGGTTATGCCACGCGCTTTCTCTTCCGGCGCCGCATCAATCTGGTCGTAAGCCTTCGCTTCACCACCAAACTTCGCCGATAAAATCGTTGTGATCGCCGCCGTCAATGTAGTCTTGCCGTGATCCACGTGGCCGATCGTGCCCACGTTTACGTGCGGCTTCGTACGCTCAAACTTGCCTTTTGCCATGTCAGTTACCTCAACAAAGAGTCAATTATATAAAGTTCAAAAATGGTGCCCATGACGTGGATCGAACACGTGACCTCTCCCTTACCAAGGGAGTGCTCTACCACTGAGCCACATGGGCAAAACTTGCCTCTTTACTACTCAAACCTCAACTACCAAACAAAACCCGTCAAAACCTGCGATCTAGCGCATGGAGCGGCGAGCGGGAATCGAACCCGCGTCATCAGCTTGGAAGGCTGAGGTTCTACCATTAAACTACCGCCGCTCGCTTAACTTCTAATAACAGATCAAAAGCTTACAAATAACACGAGAATAACGACACAATAATAACGACACAATAATAAATATAAATAACGATCCAGTAACTACCCGGATAAAGTAAAGCCAAGCCACATGACCAACAAATGGTCAACAAATGACCAACAAACTGCAAACCATTAACTATTGCTTGACTCGAACATCACTGGTGGAGGGGGAAGGATTCGAACCTTCGAAGGCAGAGCCGTCAGATTTACAGTCTGATCCCTTTGACCGCTCGGGAACCCCTCCAGCGTAATCGCGAATTATGTTCAAAACTTTTGTTATCGTCAAGCCTCATTGCTATTTTTCTTTATAGCCGTTCTTCATCACGCCGCTTCATTAGCCCATATTTTTATACTAAGCCCATGATAGATTGATTTATTTTATGAAAAAACATATTTCTTGCAATTTACCCCAAACCCTCACTGATTCCCTTAAGACACACTTTGGCAACCGCTTTTCTGTCAGTGAAACCATTCGTCTACATCACGGCAAAGATGAATCCTCGCACCCGCCCATGCCTCCTGATGCGGTTATTTTTGCCACATCAAATGAAGATGTTGCTTTTGCGCTTGCCTGTGGCAACTCCCACCAAATACCGGTCATCGCCTATGGCGCAGGACCTCGCTTGAGGGGCATATTCTGGCGCCTCACGGTGGCGTTTGTATCAATCTGTCGGCAATGAACAAAATGCTACAAATTCATGCAGAAGATATGGACATTACCGTGCAATGCGGCGTGACACGCAAGCAGCTCAACCAGTGCCTGAATGGCACAGGCCTGTTCTTCCCTATTGATCCAGGGGCTGATGCCAGTTTAGGCGGCATGGCAGCAACGCGCGCCTCGGGTACCAACGCGGTGCGCTATGGCACGATGCGCGAGAATGTGTTGGGCATGACGGTCATCCTCGCCGATGGCCGCATTCTCAAAACAGGGGGCGCGCGCGCAAATCTTCGACCGGCTATGATTTAACCCGTCTCATGGTAGGCTCCGAAGGCACATTGGGCATCATTGTCGAGCTTACCCTACGCCTGCATCCCTTGCCAGAATCCATCGCCAGCACGGTGTCTACTTTCCCCAGTATTGCTGATGCAGTCAACACGGTAATCCAGACCATACAGCTCGGTGTGCCGGTGGCGCGTATGGAACTGTTGGATGCGCTGACCATTTCAGCGCTTAACCAATACAGCAAAACCACCTTACGTGAAGAGCCCACATTGTTTTTTGAGTTTCATGGCTCGCCAGGCGGCGTGCAGGAGCAAACCACCCAGGTCGCTGAACTGGCAAAAATCAATCACGGTAATGATTTTGAATGGGCAAACCGCCCCGAGGATCGCTCACGTTTGTGGCAGGCAAGGCACGATGCCTTGTGGGCTGCGATTAACTTAAAACCTGGTTCGCGCGGCTTATCGACGGATGTTTGCGTACCCATCTCGCGCCTGGCCGATTGCATTGCGGAAACCCTGGCCGACATTGCCAAGGCGAAACTGCCCAGCCCAATTGTAGGACATGTGGGCGACGGCAATTTTCATGTTGTCTTGCTGATCGACCCGAATGATACTGACGAAACCCACCGCGCCCATGCATTTGCCGCACGCCTGGCCGAGCGAGCCATTCGCATGGAAGGCACCTGCACGGGTGAGCATGGCGTGGGCCTGGGCAAACGCGAATACCTGATTCCTGAGCATGGCATCGTGGCGATTGATGTCTGCGAACCATCAAAGCAACGCTTGATCCGCACAACATCCTTAATCCAGGAAAAATCCTGCCACCCGCTTGAACGCCTCACCCCATGCCTGCCCATCGTCAAGCATTCACTGCGCCCTCGGTTACCCATCGCCCAAATCGTTTGGCGACAGTTTTTCTGCCTGAATTCCGTCAAGGCATCACGCCGCGCCGTGCTGCCGGCGCCGACTTTTTTCACCTCATTTGACCCGCATCAACAACTGCTGACTTTGCAAACGACTCAAAGGCAACGCAACGCCGCATGAACACATGAGCTGCTGTAAGATGGGATTTCTAGCCAGAACGGAGGAGAAAAGCATGAGTACGCAGCAAAATGACCGTATGGATCCCATGGCGTTTTTGAAGACACTATGGGGAAGCGCTGGCATGCCCTTGCCTGGGCTGGTCACGCCAACGTTGGATACCGACGAACTAGAAAAACGGATTACCGACCTCAAGGCCGTCGAAGGCTGGCTTAAAACCAACCTGGGCGTATTGCAAATGACGATTCAAGGACTGGAAGTTCAACGCGCCACACTCACCACCTTGCAAGCCATGAGCCATTCGCTCAGCACCTCGCATGCTGAAAATTCCGATGCGGTCAATGCAATCAATCCCGCGATGTTTAATCCATTGACCAACCCTGATTTATCCACGCTGTGGCCGTGGAATTTAATGCAAGCAGCTAGCGCAACGGAATTGCCGCCCATGCCATCGGGCAAGCCCACGGCAAGCAACGCTGCTACCCCCGCATCGAAAAAAGCTGCCCCAAAAACCAAACGCAGCTAAAACTGCTAAATCACATCCGCCGCCCGCAAAGCGTCAATCTCTGCGGTAGCGTATCCCAGCGCCCGCAAGATTGAATCACTGTCAGCACCGGCCGCAACGGCTGGTTGTGGCGTCGCAGGCGGCCAATGCGAAAGCTTGAACGGCGGCGCCGCACTGTGTCATGCCATCTGCTTGCAGCGTCACTTGGCGCGCAACAAACTGCGGGTGCTGAACCGCCTCATCCAACCGCAATACCGGCGTCACACAACAATCCAGCGGCATCAGCGTTGCTTCCCAATGCGCGAGCGTCTGTGTCCTGATCACTGCCGCCAGCGCTTCACGGGCATGAGCTGAAGTTGAAGCATTTGTCATATCAAAATCTGCCAGCGCAGGTAAGTCAAGTGCATGGCACAAGGTGCGCCAGAACTTATACTCGATCGCACCGACCGCGAGATAACGTCCATCGGCAGTGGCATACAGACCATAGCCAGGCGATGCGCCCGTCATGTCACCTGCACCGCGCGGCGCTAACCCGCCTTTGGTCCCAATGGCCGCCAAAGGCAGCACTGAATGCACCAGCAACGCATCGGCCATTGACACATCCACATAAGAACCTTGTCCTGTCGCCTTCGCACCGATCACTGCTGTGAGCACCCCGACCAATGAGGCGAGACTGCCACCCAAAAGGTCGCCGAGCTGAAAACCCGGGATAGCGGGCGCGCTGCCCGGGGTTCCGATCTGATCGAGCAAACCCGCCATGGCGATAAAGTTAAGATCGTGACCGGCATAGTGCGCCCAAGGCCCGGTCTGCCCGTATCCCGTAATCGCGCAATAGACAATGCGTGGGTTGATGGCACGCACGGTTTCATAACCGATGCCCAAACGGTCGACCACACCGGGACGAAAGCTCTCGACGATGACATCGGCATTTTCCGCCAGGCGCAAAAATACCCGTACTCCGGCGGGCTGCTTAAGATCCAGGCGCAGGCTTTTTTTGTTGCGATTCAGCATGCGGAAAAACGGGCTGTCCTTGCCTTCTGCATTGGCCTCATCCGCGCCAGGGCCAAAGGTGCGGGCATAGTCGCCCAGCCCTGGATCCTCGATCTTGATGACTTCAGCCCCCTGATCGGCCAGGTGTAATGTCGCCATGGGGCCGGGCAAAAGGCGCGTGAGATCGAGCACCCGCAACCCGGCAAGCGGGCCGTGGGCCATCATGGGCTGTGGTGGCGTGGCTTGCGTTGCGTTTTTTGCCACTTCTTGTGCCGTACCGCCAGCGCCGACTTTTTCGGCAGCCTCCACGCCCAGCGCACCGGATCAAGCGTAGATGTAAAAGCCACGCCCGCTCTTGCGCCCCAAATAACCTGCGCCAACCATTTCTTTTAACAACGGCGCGGGGCGGTATTTGGAATCATCAAAGCCTTCGTAAAACACCTGCATCACGGCCAGCAAGGTATCCAGGCCGATCATGTCCGCCAAGGCCAGGGGACCGATCGGATGGTTACAACCCAGCTTCATGCCTTCGTCAATCGCATCGGCCGTGGCCAAGCCCTCCGACAGCGCAAAAATCGCCTCGTTGATCATCGGGCACAAAATGCGATTCACCACAAACCCCGGGTTGTTTTTCACTGTGATCGGACACTTGCCCAAAGCTTTGCCCAACGCCTCAACCTGCGCGTGAGTTTCGTCCGATGTTTGCAGGCCGCGCACAATTTCTACCAGTGCCATGACCGGTACAGGATTGAAAAAATGCAGCCCGACAAACCGATCCGGATGCGCGGTCGCTGCCGCCATGTGCGTAATCGAAATGGATGACGTGTTACTGGCGATGATGGCGTGGGGCGCCAGCACACGATCGACATCGCGAATAATCTTGAACTTCAAGCTTTCATTCTCGGTCGCCGCTTCAATCACAATATCCACAATGCTCATGTCATTGATGTCGGTCGTTGTCTTGATGCGCACAAGGATTTCCCCCTTTTGCGCCTCACTGACTTTTTCCTTCTTGACCATGCGGTCGATGCTCTTGGAAATCGTCGCCAAACCCTTGGCAAGCGCGGCATCATCCACATCCAGCATCACTACCGAAAATCCCGCCATTGCAGCGCTTTGCGCAATACCATTGCCCATCGTGCCAGCGCCAATGACGCCGATTGTCTTGATACTCATCATGCAAACTCCTAGTGGTTTAAATTCGGTGGAATAACTTTTTACATGCTGCGCCGGTATTGGCCGCCGACTTCATAGAGTGCATTTGAGATTTGGCCCAGCGAGCAATGGCGCACCGCGCCCATGATGGTCTCGAAGACGTTTTCATCCTGGATGGCCGCCTCACGCAAACGCAGAAGCCAGATGCCAGCAGAATCCGCATGCTGCGCATGGAACGCCGCCAGGCGCCGCAGCTGCGACTGTTTTTCGTCTTCAGTTGAACGCGCCAGTTCAATCTCGCCGGGGACAACATCCGCATGCGGATTCAGAAAGGCATTCACCCCGATGATCGGATACGAGCCATCATGCTTGCGCTGCTCGTAAGCCATCGACTCTTCCTGGATCTTGCCGCGCTGATAGCCCGTTTCCATCGCCCCCAGCACGCCGCCGCGTGAAGCCAGCGCCTCGAACTCTTTCAGCACTGCCTCCTCGACCAAATCGGTGAGCTCGTCGATGATGAACGCGCCCTGATTCGGGTTTTCGTTCTTCGCCAAACCCCACTCGCGGTTGATAATCAACTGGATCGCCATCGCGCGCCGCACCGAGTCCTCCGTCGGCGTGGTGACCGCCTCGTCATAGGCATTGGTATGCAGGCTATTGCAATTATCATAAATCGCAATGAGCGCTTGCAGCGTGGTGCGAATGTCATTGAAATCCATTTCCTGCGCATGCAATGACCGGCCCGACGTCTGGATGTGATATTTCATTTTCTGGCTGCGTTCATTCGCGCCATAACGATTTTTCATCGCTACAGCCCAGATGCGGCGCGCAACACGGCCAATCACCGCATACTCCGGATCCATGCCATTACTGAAAAAGAAACTCAAGTTCGGCGCAAAATCGTCAATGGTCATACCACGCGCGAGATAAGCCTCGACAAAGGTAAAACCATTGGCCAAGGTAAATGCCAGTTGCGTAATCGGATTCGCGCCCGCCTCGGCAATGTGATAGCCGGAAATGGACACCGAATAAAAGTTGCGCACCTGATGATCGACAAAAAAGGCTTGGATGTCGCCCATCATCTTGAGCGCGAATTCGGTGGAAAAAATGCAGGTGTTCTGCCCCTGATCCTCCTTCAGGATATCCGCCTGCACCGTGCCGCGCACATTTTTCAAGGCAAAGGCGCGCACAGCCTGTGCCTCTTCCGCCGTTGGCGCACGGTTTTCCCGCGCGCGGAACTTGTCCATCTGCTGGTCAATCGCCGCATTCAAGAACATCGCCAGAACCATCGGCGCCGGGCCATTGATGGTCATCGACACGGAGGTTGCCGGATCGCATAAATCAAAACCGGCATACAGCGCTTTCAAATCGTCCAGCGTGGCAATCGACACCCCGGCATTCCCCACCTTGCCGTAAATATCCGGACGCAAATCGGGGTCGCAACCATATAGCGTGACGGAATCAAAGGCGGTGGACAAACGCTTGGCGGGCATACCGTCGGACAAGCGGTGAAAGCGCCGGTTGGTGCGAAAGGCATCGCCTTCGCCGGCGAACATCCGCGTCGGGTCTTCGTTTTCACGCTTAAAGGCAAACACCCCGGCGGTGTAAGGAAAAGCGCCCGGCACATTTTCACGCAGCAAAAACTTGAGCAACTCGCCTTCATCCAGAAAGCGTGGCAGCGAAACTTTGCGAATCCGCGTGCCAGAGAGCGACGTGCTCACCAAGGGCGTGCGCGTCTCTTTATCCCGCACCTTGACGACAAATTCCTCACCCGCATAAGCCGCCCGGGTGGCGGGCCAGGCAGCCAACAAGGCACGCGCGTCTTGCGTGAGCTGACTGTCCTTGACCGCAATCAAGGCGTCAAAATCACTCGCGTTTTTGTCACTCTGCAGAAAAATATTTTTCGCCGTGGCAAGGGCTTGCCGCTCGTGCGCAATCCCGGCTTGGGCGCCCACGTGCCGATGATACGCACGCACGGTATCCGCAATATCTGCCAAGTAGCGCACCCGCCCGGGGGGCACAATCGCCCGGCCAACGGACGAATGCTTGACAGCCACCAACGGCAACGCGCCGGGTTGGACCACCAGACCTTTATTGACCAGCAGCGGCAGGACCGCCTGGTATAACGCCGTCACGCCATCGTCATTAAAGCGCGCGGCCATGGTGCCAAACACCGGCATTGCCTCGGTTTGTTCGGCGAAACGGTTGTGGTTGCGCTGATATTGCTTCTGCACATCGCGCAGCGCATCTTCCGCGCCCTTGCGGTCGAACTTGTTGATGGCGACAAAATCCGCAAAATCCAGCATGTCGATTTTTTCCAGTTGCGACGCCGCGCCAAACTCGGGCGTCATCACATACAGGGAACAATCGACCAGCGGCACAATGGCAGCGTCTCCCTGCCCTATGCCGGAGGTTTCAACAATAATCAAATCAAAGCCGGAAATTTTGCAGGCAGCCAACGTCGCTGGCAGCGCACGCGAAATCTCGCCGCCGCCCCCACCCGCAAAATTACGCGTCGCCAAGGAGCGCATATAGATGTTGGGATGCCCAATGGCATTCATGCGGATGCGGTCGCCCAGTAAAGCACCGCCCGTACGTTTGCGCGATGGGTCAATGGAAATCACCGCAAGCCGCAAGCGATCTTGTTGATCCAGACGAATGCGGCGGATCAATTCGTCCGTCAATGAGCTTTTCCCAGCGCCCCCCGTGCCGGTCACGCCGAGTATGGGTACGGGACGATGCTGCATCGCCGCAGCGGCTTTTTCCCAGAGCAGCTGTTTTTCCTCCGCCGTCCAAAGGTCATTTTCCAAGGCGCTGATGGTTTGGCTCAACACCCGCCGATCACCTCGCTCCAACGCCGTCCAGTCGGGTGCTGCAACAGGCGCTGTGACCTTATCGCAACGCACCACCATGTCGTTGATCATGCCTTGCAAACCCAACGCCTGGCCTTCTTCCACCGAATACAAATGGGTGACGCCATACGCATGCAGCTCATCCATTTCCGTCGGTACAATCACCCCGCCGCCACCGCCAAACACCTGGATGTGCCCGCCACCACGCGCTTTCAACAGGTCAATCATGTATTTGAAAAACTCGACATGCCCGCCCTGATAGGATGAAACCGCTATGCCATGCGCATCCTCTTGCAAGGCCGCCGTCACGATGTCGTTCACCGGCCGGTTGTGGCCCAGATGAATCACCTCCACCCCGGTCGCTTGCAGGATGCGCCGCATGATGTTGATCGACGCATCATGGCCATCAAACAGCGATGTCGCGGTAATGAAGCGTATCTGCCGCAATGGCTTATACGGCGCTATGATGTGCTTGGGTGGGTTGTGCGTCATATTGATTTTCAATGCAGCATTGATAAGTCAAACAGAATAGGTTCCAGGCCAGGAAAACCCCAAAAAGCATAGGCCATTAACAATCCAGCGTCACCGCTCCTTTTCGAGAAATGAAATTGATTCGCGCAAACGGACATTGTAAATCAAGCACTCATGCATAGGCAGCCCAACGGCGTCTGACGCAATGCAAGTTCCGCATGCCCATTTGGCTGGCCTAGAATGGGCAGTGTCGAACCTTCACGCCGTATGGCCAGCGCCGACTTTTTTAAATTGCGGCCCGCTGGCCAAAACACCCATGGGAGGATAACGCTTATGGCCTTGCATCAAGCACTGATAGAACAAACCGACGATGCGTTTATTTTTTCGGATCCGAACGGCAAGATTCAGTTATGGAACCACGGCGCTGAGCTCCTCTTCGGCTTTACTGCCTACGAAACCATCGGGCAATTACTCGATATCATCATCCCGGAACACCTGCGCCGTGCGCATTGGATGGGTTTTCAAAAAGCAGTCGCTTCAGGCCGGATGGCGCTCGGAGACAAAGTGATGACCACCCGTTTTTTGCATCGGGATGGCGGCAAGCGCTATGCTGACATGCGCTTTAACCTGATCAAAGACAGTAATGGCCATTTGCTAGGCGTGCTGGCGACAGCCCGCGACAGCACCGATCGCCATCTTGCCGAGCGCGCCTTGCGTGAGCAAATCGCCGCATTGACATCTACCCAGAAAGCACAAAACAGGCTCTGAAGCATCAGAAAACCATGCCCTCAACAACACCCCCACACCATGCTTTTCCCGGATTTTCCAGCCTCTCCGCCGGACCTGAAGCGCCACTGGAAATGCTTGCCGCCTGCCATGAAAAAATCCGCCAGCAATGCGCCACCTTGCAGCGCCTGGTACCCCACGTCGAGACTCGCGGGGTCGACGCTGACGCCCGCCTGGCTGCGGCCAATGTACTGCGCTATTTTGAGACAGCGGGAAAATTGCACCATCAAGACGAAGAAGATGACCTGTTCCCTGCGCTCATCGAATCCATGGCCGCTTCAGACGCCGGGTGTCTGGTGGCACTCACGCAAACACTGCTGGCCGGCCATCGCACCCAAGATGCCCTCTGGCTGCCGCTGCGTGACGCCTTAACGCGCATTGCCCGTGGCGAGCGAGCCACCCTGTCAGCGGCCGATGTCTTACCCTGGCTGACACAGCATGCGCAACATCTTCAGCACGAAGACGAGGTATTGCTCCCCATGGCCAAGCGCCTGCTAAGTGATACCGCACTGGAACGAATTGGCCGCGCCATGTGCGCCCGGCGCGGGGTCAGTTTTTTCACGCGGTAAAACATGCAAAAAAGACCGCATCGAAGACCGCATCGGGCAACCCATTGCGTGCTCATGGCCCCAAACGAGGATATTCTTACCCAGGTGGGCTCCCACAAAAACCCCTTCCTATGCAATCTCTGCGGTATCGTCAGCGGGGCGGGCTGCCCATAAATAGCGGAGGAAAGTGCCGCGGGCATTTTGGAATGCGATCACTAAACCACGCCACCCGTCAATAAAACCGCCACGCAGAAAATAGCCACGAAAAAAAGACCACCCGCCATGCAAAACTGCACTCAGCGCCCCCCCCTTCCCCCGCGCCCTGAGCTTGACGGCGCCTAGCTTGGCATAGCGCAATACCTTCTCTTCAAACTCTGCAGTTGAAATCACACTCTCATGCCATAAAAAGCCTGGCAATGTCTGGCAAGCCCCTGGGCAAATCACTCGCTCATGCACCAAGTCGTCACTAAAGCAAGCTGCCCCCCGCAAAAACAGGCGCAAAACGCGGTCGTTACGCCAATCCCCAAAACGGATGACTTTCCCGCAATACAAAGAGCGGCGCTTGATCCAGTAACACACCGTATCGCCACCTGCCTCGCCCCCCACTGCTTGCAAGATGGCACTTCTGAGCTGGGGCTGCACAATTTCATCAGCATCAATGGATAGAACCCACTTACCCCGCGCAAGCCCAAGGGCGCGGTTTTTTTGCAAGCCAAAACCAGGCCAATCGTTTGACGAAAAAACCCGTGCGCCCATTAATTTTGCAATCTCAATGGTGTCATCCGTGCTGCCGGAATCCAGAATGACAATTTCATCCGCAAAATCGACAGATGCCAGGCATTGAGTTATGCAATGCGCCTCGTTTTTGGTGATGATGACAACGGAAAGATTGACGTCTAAATTCACGACTGGGGAATGCTGCGGAGGATTTTCATTGGGATCATCCTGATGCAGATGATAAATAAGATTGTGCCGTTAAGAACTATCAGGCGTAATCATTTGCTGCGGATAACGCGCAAAAAGCACACCCGCCATCCATACAAACAGCAAGCCTTCAGCGTGGTCAATCAGCAGGGAATTGAATAAGCTGCCCACCACCATGGTCAGCACCAGCGCGCGCGCGGCCAATTGCATGGGCTTGGGCAGCCTGCTTGCAGCAAACCACATGGTGGCAAACAACGCCAAAAGGGCAAACAGTCCAATCACGCCCAACTGTACAGTGGTCAATAAAAATTGATTGTGCGGATTGTTCCAGGCAACCAGGCCTGTACCGGCAACCTTGTTTGCGTACGCTTGCGTGAATCCGCCGGTGCCCACACCGAAAATCGGGTGATCCTGAATCAGCGCCCAGCAGATCCGGTAAAAATCCATGCGGATGCCGATTGACGTATTCCCACCGGCGCCAGCCTTCCATTGGTGCACTTCAGAAAACATGAGCGCAATACGGTTGGCAAGTGGGGAGTCAATCACAACACCAGCAGCAAAAACCCCCATTGTGATGAAAATCACCACGACCAAACCACGCCAGCGGAAACGCTCGAAAAAAAAGTATGCCGCCAAAGTGCCTAACACCAGATAGCCAGTCCTGCCTTGCACCATGAACAGCACATTGAAAGCCGCGAGCATCGCTGCGATGAACAAGACAATCCGCCAGTGGCGATCGGTGGCATGAACAGCGGCAACAACGGCAAGGAAGCTCGCCAAGGCCATAAAAATGCCGTGGGTGATATGCAGTTTGAATACGACCGGATTATCGGCTGTGTGGTTATTGAGCCATGCCGGAGGAAGCAAGCCTAGCCACAAGCCATACGACAAAACGAGTGTAACCGCCATCGCCAAGCCAAAGGCGATCAGCGCACGCTGTTTATCTTGCTCATTTGCGAACAGCGTGATGAGCACAGGCAAATACAAGAGGTCTGAGTACTTGCGTAAAAAATGTGACGTATCTTGCCAGCCACCTGATCCATAAGTGCAGCCAGCAAGTAACAGAAAAATGAATAGTAGCGCCATGCAGGCCACTGGATTTGTACGGATGGATGCCAATTTCTCACGGTAGTGTCCACTCACCAGCCAAGCCAGCAGCATGGTCAGCAGCAGGACATTATCGAGCGCCACCGATATCGGAATAGATACGCCAAGCAGAATGGCTGACCAACGCGCCGTGGATTCTGCACGATTGGAAAACGAGTTACTTTGCTTGGTGCTTATTGGCGCTGGGTTGGTTTGCATTTAGCTGCCCTGACGAATGACGATTTGAATCTCATGCCGGAGCAAACCGTCACTCCACCGTCACGGATTTGGCCAGATTGCGCGGCTTATCGACATCCGTGCCTTTGACCAAAGCCACATGGTAGGACAGCAATTGCAGCGGCACGACGTGCAACACGGGGCTGAGCAGCCCATAATGCTCAGGCAAGTGCAGCACATGCACGCCCGGCTCTTCGGCAACGCTGGAATCTGCGTCGGCAAATACATACAATTCCCCACCGCGTGCGGCGACTTCCTTCAGGTTGGATTTCAATTTTTCAAGGAGCGCATCATTCGGTGCAATGCTGATCACCGGCATGTCCTTATCCACCAGCGCGAGCGGCCCGTGTTTGAGCTCGCCTGCGGGATAACCTTCGGCGTGGATATAAGAAATTTCCTTGAGCTTTAATGCCCCCTCCAGCGCAATCGGATAATGCTGGCCACGGCCAAGAAACAGTGCGTGATGTTTGTTGGCAAACTGGCCTGCCCACTGCTGGATGTCAGCTTCAAGACTGAGCACTTTTTGCACGGCCACCGGCAGATGGCGCAAGTCGGCCAGATGGCGCGCCTCTTGCGCTACATCAAGACGGCCAGATTGTTTGGCCAGCGTAGCGGCGAGCAGAAACAGCGCGGCCAACTGCGTCGTAAAGGCTTTGGTCGACGCCACACCGATTTCCGGGCCGGCACGCGTTAAAAAGCGCAGCGCGCATTCGCGCACAATCGCCGATTCCGGCACATTGCAAATGGCGAGTGTGCGCAACATGCCCTTCGCCTTGGCATGACGCACAGAGGCCAGGGTATCCGCCGTCTCGCCCGATTGCGAAATCGCCACCACCAGTTGATCCGCATCAGGAACTGACACGCGATAGCGGTATTCGCTGGCAATCTCGACTGTACAAGGCACACCCGCCAACTGCTCAATCCAGTACTTCGCCACCAGTCCGGCGTGATAGCTCGTGCCGCAGGCCAGAATCAAAACAGATTTCACCCCGGCAAGTAATTCAGGTGCGGCCACGCCAAACAAATTCGGCGTAAAGGTTTGCGCGCCACTGACCATTTCCAGCGTGGCAGCCAAAGCTTGCGGTTGCTCGAAGATTTCCTTTTGCATGTAATGCTGATATTCACCCAGCGCCACGGCGTCCGCCGACAAGCCGCTTTGCACCACGGCACGCTCTACTGCCGTACCGCCAGCGCCGACTATTTTGAGCGCATCCTGCTTGAGCTCCGCACAGTCGCCCTCCTCCAGATAAATGATCTGCCGCGTCACTTGCACCAAAGCGGCCGCATCGGACGCCGCGTAATAGCCATCGTCGCCCACGCCCAGCAATAAGGGCGCGCCATGGCGCGCGACAATAATGCGCGACTCACCCTCCTGCACCACGCCAATGGCATAAGCGCCGGTGAGCCTGCCCGTTGCCAGCCGGACAGCAGCGAATAAATCCGGCGTGGTTTTTTGAATATGCTGAATCAAGTGAGCAATCACTTCGGTATCCGTGTCGGAGGTAAAAACATACCCTTCCGCCATCAAGACTGTGCGCAACTCGGCATAGTTTTCAATAATGCCGTTATGCACTACCGCCAAATTACCCGAGACGTGTGGATGTGCATTGCGTTCGCTCGGCACGCCGTGCGTCGCCCAGCGTGTGTGTGCAATACCGATAGGCGCGGTCTGGCTTGCCGCTTGCACTACCAATTCCGCGACACGTCCGACACTGCGCAAACGCGTGAGATGAGGGTTGAGCAGCGCCAAGCCAGCCGAATCGTAGCCGCGGTACTCCAGGCGTAACAAGCCTTCAATCAAGACAGGGACAACGTTACGGTCAGCAACTGCAGCGACAATGCCACACATGGTTAATCCTTTTCCAGTTGTTTAACGGGACGCTTCCAGCCCGTGAGTGAAAACTGCCTGGCGCGCGAAATAGTCAGTTGATCAGGCGGCGCATCCTTGGTCAGCGTCGTGCCCGCACCCAGCGTCGCGCCACGGCCGACGGTGACAGGCGCGACCAGTTGCGTATCCGAACCAATGAACACATCATCCTCGATCACGGTACGAAACTTGTTCGCACCATCGTAATTGCAGGTAATCGTGCCAGCGCCCACATTCACGCGCTGGCCAATGGTGGCGTCGCCAATGTAAGCCAAGTGGTTGGCTTTGGAATGGTCGCTGATAGTGCTATTTTTCACTTCGACAAAATTGCCGATATGCACGTCGCAGCCCAACGCGGCCCCCGGGCGCAGGCGCGCATAAGGCCCAATTTTGCAATCAGGGCCAACGCTTGCGTCTTCAATATGACAAAACGGCGCAATGACTGCACCTGCAGCGATATGGCAGTTTTTAAGCACACAATTTGCGCCAATGTGTACGTTGTCCGCCAGCGTAACGCGCCCTTCAAAAACATTATTCACGTCAATGAACACATCGCGGCCGCAGATGAGCTCACCACGCACATCTATCCGCCCAGGGTCAGCCAAGCCGACACCCGCATCCAGCAGACGATGCGCAGTGTTCAGCTGATATACACGCTCTAAGGTCGAGAGCTGTACTTTGCTATTCACGCCATCCACCTCCCACAAGTGCTCGGGATGCGCAGTGACAATCGGCAAACCTTCTTGCACAGCCAACGCCACAATATCGGTCAGATAGTATTCGCCTTGCGCATTGCGGTTACCCAAGGCGGGTAACCAGCGCACGAGCGCCGCTGTTGGCGCAACCAAAATACCCGTGTTGATTTCGCGTATCTGGCGCTCTATGTCAGTAGCATCTTTTTCTTCGACAATACACGTCACCTTGCCTGCTTCACGCACAATGCGACCATAACCCTTGGGATTATCCAAATGCGCGGTAAGCAAAGTTAACCCGCCATGCTGGGCAGCTTTCAACAGATGCTGCAGGGTGGCTGCCTGAATCAGTGGGACATCCCCATACAGCACCAGCGTGAGCGAAGCATCAGCCGACGAACTTTCTGCCAACTGAGGCATGGCCTGCAGCACCGCATGCCCGGTGCCCAGCTGGGGAGACTGCATCGCCCAGCACAGATCGGGGGCTTGTAAAGCCGCTTGAACTTGCTCGCCACCATGCCCATACACCACGCAAATACGCGCTGCACTTAAAGTGCGTGCTGTATCCAGCACATGTCCCAGCATAGGTTTACCGGCCAGCGGGTGTAACACTTTCGGTAGCGCTGAGTGCATGCGCTTACCCTGGCCTGCCGCAAGAATAACAACATTGATTTTCATGCAACAAGCTCCTGACCGGGCGAATTTAGCGGGATTATTTTACCGTGGCAAAACGCTCTCGCCCATCAAGAATTCATCCACGGCACGGGCGCACTGCCGTCCTTCGCGTATCGCCCAAACCACCAGCGACTGCCCGCGACGAATATCGCCTGCGGCAAAAACGCCAGGCACATTGGTGTGATAAGCCACCTCGCCTTCGGTGCTGGCACTCGCATTGCCACGTGGATCCTTGGCAATGCCAAAAGCCTCCAGCACGCCTCCAACAGGACTCACAAAGCCCATGGCAAGGAACACAAAGTCAGCCTGAATTTCAAACTCAGAACCTGCCACTTCGTGCATCTTGCCATCTTTCCATTCCAGCCGCACCGCAC
>LNAQ01000086.1_pt1 | contig 15894 bp, 10 predicted proteins | sample 602591 | NCBI WGS metagenome assembly LNAQ01 (sample SAMN02440304, study PRJNA202911) | soil metagenome | biome: Subtropical and temperate rainforests or woodlands; isolation source: soil samples (1 kg each in a 20% v/v slurry with milli Q water) were... ... | reverse complement strand
CGTCGGGCACACTGACGCGCGTAGCGGCGTCGCTCGTATCTACACCCATCCCCACGGCAAACGCCCGCAGCGCAAGCGCAGTCGCGTAAATGTTCCCGCCGTCGATGCTACCGTCGGCGCCTTGCGCGCTGGCCAACGAAGCGAGCAGCATGCCGGGATCGGCGCCGGCCTTCGTAAGCGCCATGGCCGCCAGTGCCCGCAGATGCGTGGGCGACGCCGTCGTGACCACAGTCCCGAGGGTCGCGGCCGCGTTGGCAATGAGGGGATTGAGTGTGCTATCGGTCGCCGACCAGGGTTTCAGCGCCAGGATCACCTGCGCGGTGGTCAAGGCCTCACTGGCGGTTTCGCTCGCCACGGCCCAACCGCGATTGTTGGTGCCCGTCAGTTGTGCAGTCTTGAGATAATCCAAGGCGGCAACGGTATCGACGCCGGACGCGGTGGTCGCCGCCGCCTGTAACGCAAAGGCGGTATCGAGCGGCGAGCCGATGTACGCCCCTGTCACGCCCCAACCTCGATTGCCGATGGTCGTGCTGCCGCCCTGCGTGCTTTGTAACTTGCTCACATCACTCGCAACATTCTCGCCCAAGCTTGCGAGCGCACTGACTCGCCTCGACGTGAAATCCGTGCCGGGTGTTTTGTGATTTTCCAGCCAGGTGACGCCCCAGAAATAGGTCGGCGAGCGTTGATTAAAAGTGCGCAGCGCCAGCACGACTTCCAAGGTCAGCAATGTGCGCACCGCATCATCGTTACCCCAGCTGCCGTCCAGCTTTTGCTGCTGCGCGAGCCACAACGCGGCTTTCTCAGCAGGTTGCTGGTACGGGCTGGCGGCAAGGACGCTTGAAACATCCAGCGACAAAGAGGTAAGCGATGCCGCAATGACGATACGCGCGGCAAACTGCAGGTAAGCTCGCATCAGATCCCTCCCCGGGGCTCCGTGTCCTCGTTGAACAATAAAATCTTGCACCGTCACTTTGACAGAACGGTGAAACTAGCCCTACTAATCCGTCAAAAACCTTCCTGATTAGCGCCAATCTTCAGCGCCGTCTCAGGATCCGGGACGGTGGGGGCGTAGGGTAGTGGTCCCGTAAGCCGGCATCGCCCAGCGCATCCGTTTCCTGCCCGTGCAGCAGGGCGTGCGCCTGGGTCACGTCGTTGACGTTGGCCGGCGTGGTCAGCACCGTGTACACCAGCCCCGAGTCCAGATCGACGCCGATGTGCGCCTTCATGCCAAAGTGGTGAGTCGGCCGCAGGAACTGCCCCCGCAGCCGCTCGCAGAACCGTACGTGACACTCTCGCGTCATACGGCTCCCGTCATCCAACCTGGGGGCCGGCCACGCGCCAGTGATGGAACAGCAGTGGTGCAGCGGCTTGCATCTTGTCCAGCCATCCGGCGCTGGCCGCCTTGCGGCGGTGAAGGGCCTTGTACTTTCGTCGGGCCCAGCGTTCAAGCGCGCGATCGATGTGCTGGAAGATGCCGAGCATGGCGGTCCTGTAGAACGCGCCATAGTATTGCCACCACCCCTGGATCACCGGGTTGTAGAGCCGGGCCACGTCGGCCAGCGACACGTGTGTCTGGCGATTCAGTCGCCAGCGGCGCACCGCCTGGCGCATCCGCCGCAAGGCATCATCACTGGCTCCCGGCAGGAAGCTCGTGAAGAGCTGGTCTTGCTTGCTGTGAGCCTTCCTCGGCCGGAACGTGAATCCCAGGAAGGTGAAGCTCACATTCGGATGCTGTGCGGTGCGGTTGCTATCCTTGCAGTAAACGACCTTCGATTTCTCGGGATGCATCGTCAACCCGCAGTCCGCCAACCGTGACGCGATGGATCGCATCACGTACTCCGCCTGCTTCCGACTGCGGCAATGAACCACCGCATCATCTGCATACCGGGCGAACGGACAGTTCGGGCTGCTGCGCTGCATCCACGTGTCGAAGGCGTAGTGCATGAACAGGTTCATCAAGATGGGACTGACCACTCCGCCTTGCGGGGTACCTCGTTCGCGTGGAACGTGGACGCCGCCCTCCGTTTCAAACGGCGCGACCAGCCACCGCTCGATGTACAGAAGAATCCAGTCTTCCTTGATGTGGGTGCGCACCGCCTTCATCAGCAGCCCGTGATCGATTTGATCGAAGGCCGCCTTGATATCAAACTCCACCACCCAGTCATACCGCCAGCAGCGTTCACGCGTGATCGCCACGGCTTGCTTTGCCGACCGTCCCGGCCGGTACCCATAAGAGTCCGGATGGAAGATCGGGTCCAGCTCTGGCTCGATGAGAAGCTTGACGACGGTTTGCGCAACACGGTCACAGACCGTGGGCACTCCCAGCTTGCGCGTGCCTCCCGATGCCTTGGGAATCTCAACCTGCCTGACCGGCGGCGGGAAGTACGACCCCGACGACATCCGGTTCCACAGCTTGTACAGATTCTTCGACAGATCCTGCTCGAAGTCGGCGATGGTCTCATCGTCGACGCCGGCAGCACCGCGGTTGGCCTTGACCTGCTGGTATGCCTCCCATACCGTGCGCTTCGCTATGCCGTAAGGTTTCGCCGAGTTCACGCCGCTCATCCCCGCAGGTTGGCAGCATTCATCGGCAGTATAACGCCGCCCCTTCGCTCCACCCCCATTACAGAGGCATCGTCGCTACTACTGGAGGCTCCGCCCCTCGCCCCAGCATCGGTATTCTTCCTCATGGTGTTAGCCACTTGTCATTTCCCTTAGCATCTGGAGAGAGGTTCTCACGTTCCGTACCAAAGCCTGTATTGAGATCATGCCGCCTATACACCGGCTGCCATCGGGTCCGTAAGCAGGTAGCGTCCCGATTCGTCCTGAAGCCAATGGTCCACCTCAGTTTTGACAGCGCTTTAGGCATAACGATGCGTCGTCGGACGGTTTGCTTTCGCTCATCTTCTCATTACACACCTGCCACCCCTCAGGGGGTGACTTTCCCCCAGTCGCTCACCACCGCGCCTTTTGAACACAGCAGCACCGGGTGGTTTGAAGCCTGCTCCTGCAAGCCGGCTTCGGGAGGCCTACTCCCATCTTCGGTACAGCACCACAGGTCTGCCGCCTGTGTTCGTGACACACGCCATTGGTTCCCCTTCTTGACCTGATGCATGTCCGGATCGCGCGCCCGGTCGCGGTTCTTGGTCGACCCCGTGTCGCGGTTCTTGGTCGACGGCGGGGCGGCGATCAGCGTCGCATCCACGAGGGTGCCCTCACGCAGCAGCAGGCCCTGCCGGGCCAGGTGCGCGTTGATCGTCTCGAAGATCACGCCGGTCAGACCCTGATCTTCCAGCAGGCGGCGGAACTTCAGCAGTGTGGTCGCATCCGGCGCCGCCTCGCGGGCCAGGTCGATGCCGATGAAGCGGCGGATGGCGTGGCTGTCGTACACGGCGTCCTCGATACCCTCGTCCGACAGCCCGAAGCACTGCTGCGCCACATACATGCGCAGCATGCGCGACAGCCCCAGCGGTGGCCGGCCGGGGCCCTTGCCGGCCGGGTAGAACGGCGCCAGCGCCGCCTCCAGCCGCGCCCACGGCGTCAGCGTCTCGAGCTGCGCCAGGAAGCGCTCGCGGCGCGTCTGCTTCTTCTTGCCGGCATACTCGAGGTCGGAAAAGCTCGTTTGCATGACGTCTGCTCACCACGGCTGCGGACCAAGGCCGCATTGTCTCAGGAGCACGGCCTCACGCCACCAGCCGGCGGGAATAAATCAGCGTTTCCTTAGCTACTTAAATATATCGGACTTCTTATTTTTTGTTTTATTCCATACTTTCTTAATGGTTAACACCTACCTGGTCGATGTCCTGCAGCGCGTCGGCCAGCCACCCGGCCGCACGCGTCGCCGAACTCACGCCGCGGCTGTGGAAGCAGCACTTCGCACACAACCCGCTGCGCTCGGATTTGCACAAGGCTGCTGCGTAGGCAAGGACGCCGGGCTCTTACCGCTTACGAAAATACTCCGTGCGCACCCGCCGGTTCAGCGCGTCACCACCAAGTAACTTGCTTGGAAACTTTAATCTCCGACAACTTATTCGAGTCATCGAAAGTAATCACGACATCAATCCATGCACCCTTATTGCACCCTTCGGTTATGGCCGCCACATAGCGGTTTTGGAACTCATCATAACCATAATGGAACTCATCATCAGCATACTTCGTGCTCATTGCCTTCAGTACGGTATCAACCATCTCAGGAGAATCCCCGATACTTAGCTTGCTGTGAAGTTCCTTTTCAATCTTCCTTGCATCACAACCTCCGGCACACGCTGAAAGATTTAGCAACATTAGGATCGCCATTAATAACCATTTAGCGCCGGCCAGGATGCCATTTCTCACGCCACTATTCATATCACTTTGAATACACCTGCTGCAGCATATTCGTATTCGGCTTATTCGGATACAGCACGAACCCACCGCCTGCGCCACCACTGCTATTGATAAACGGTGTGGGGTCGAAAGACAGAGCAGGAGAAGGTGTTCCCAAACCCGCACCTGGCGACAGCAGATTCGCCTCGGGGCGTGTTCCTGTTAAGGCTTCGATGAATGTTGAAGCATACGAGTTGCTGTTGGGCCCCAGGGGCCAGTACGGGATTCTGTTCTGATTGGTGACGTTCGAAAACTCGATGGCGCTAGCCTTGGCATCGGCAAAATCCAACTCAATAACCCCAAGGTTCTGAGTGGCCTGCACATTCTTAAAGTCTCGCCCAAACCCCTCGTTGAAATCGCGTGCGATAGCCTCAATCTGACCAAATCCGAAACCGCCCGAGCCCCCATTCCCCGACGAAGCAGACAGCGAGCCACCACTGGCGGATAAACCGCTATTGGATGCGCTCCCAGAGAAACCTTGTGCCGAAGGACCTGCACGGGTTGCGAATTGTTGCCCGGTTTCGGTATCGGTAAGAATCACGAATTGATGATTCGTGGGGCCTATCACTTTGGTATAACCAAGCGAGACCTGTGTATCTTCGCCAAACGGATCATTGAAGTTAACCGGATTATTGTTCACATAGGCATAGAAGTTGACGCCGGCGGCGAAGCCCAGCGGGTCCTCGGAGAGGAAGCGGCCGGTGTCGGGGTCGTAGTAGCGGGCGCGGTAGTAGTAGAGGCCGGTGTCGGGGTCTTCTTCACGTCCGGTGTATTTGAGGTGGTTGGTCGGGAACAGGCCGTTGAGGTTGTTGGCGAGCACCCGGCCGAAGGCGTTGTAGTGCAGGGTTTGCAGGTTATCGCCGTTGTGGCTGGAGAGGCCGGTGATGCTGGTGACCCGGTCGTGGTGGAAGGTCAGGTTGGTGGCGGCGTTGGCGGCATCGTAGACGAAGCCGTTGACCAGCTCGTCGATGCGCGCGCCGCGCAGGTATTTGGCTTTGAGCGTCGTCCCGCTGTAGGTGGCGTCCAGGTGCTCGCCTTCCAGATACTGGCTCAAGGGCCCGCGGCTGTCGCTGGTGCCGATGCGGTAGTCGAACGGGTCATAGCTGTAGCCGTTGGTCGCCGGCACGCTGCCGCTGACACTGGCGAGGCGGTCCTGGGCGTCCCAGGCGAGGATGATCACGGTGCCGCCGGTGCAGCTGGTGGCGCTGCGGGTCACGGTGCCGCCCGCGCACTTTTTCGTCACGTTGCCGTTGGCGTCGTAGACGTAGGCGGTGAGGAGCGGTCCGCTCGTTGAACCCTGACGAGTTTCCAGCAAGCGATTGCCCGCATCGACGATGTAGTGGTGCGTGGTGGCGCCCCGGGTATGCGTCTGGCGGTTGCCGACCTTGTCGTAGGTCCAGCTCTCGTCGTTCGCGGTGCCGGGGTAGTCGGCGCTCCTGAGGCGATACAACGCATCATAGACGTAAGTTGTTACGTTGCCGCCCGCGGTCTCGGTCAGCGTATTGCCGCGCCGGTCGCGCGTGTAGCTCGCGTCGGCGAGCACCGCGCCGCTCGCCGTGGCGTGCTTGAGGTTGAGCAGAAAGCCGTTGGCATCATAGCGGTACTGCGTCGTCGCGCCGTTGGACAGCACCCGGTCGAGCACCCGCCCGACGGGGTCGTGATGGTAATCGACCGACACGAAGCGGCTGTTCTGCAGGTTCGCCAGGCGGTTGGCCGCATCGTACTGGTACAGCGTCTGGTCGCCGGTGTAGCCCTGCTTGAGCAGCACGTTGTCCGCCCAATCGTAGAACCACGCCAGCGCGCGGTTATTGCGCGTGTCGAGCTTGTTACTCAGCCGATGCTTGGCGTCATAGCCGAAATGGTAGCCGGTGGCGGCGTTGCTCACCTGCGTGCGATCGCCGAAGTGGTCGAAGGTGTGCGTCTCGGTGCTGGCGTCGGCATAGAGAACGTCAGTCAGGCGGTTGACGACATCGTAGGTGTACTGTGTCACCTGGCCCTTGCGATCGGTCTTCTGGTAGACGTTGCCGGCTTCGTCGGTCAAAAGTGTCGTCACCTTGTCGGTCGGGATTTCAATGAGCGGATCGCGGATCTGCGTCAGCCGGCCCAAGTCATCGTACAGGAACGCGGTCGTGCGGCCCTCGGCATCGGTGATCGCGGTGCGATGGCCGAGCAGGTCCCAGGCATACTGGGTGACCCCATTCAAGGCATCGGTCTCGCGCACCAGCCGGTTGAGCTCGTCATACTCCCGGTACACCGTGCAGCCCTGCGCGTTCTTCGGCTGCAGAGCGGCCTGGGCATTGGCGTCCACCGTGCAGGCGAGGTTGCTATTGGCGTCATAGGCCAGGGTGCTCACGAACCCACGTGCATCGGTCACCTTGACGAGCCGGTTCAGCGCGTCGTACCCGCTCGTCACCGTCTCGTCGTTGGCGTTTTCAACGGCGACCGCGTTGCCGGCTAAATCGTAACGCGTCTCACTGCGCTGGCCGGTAGCGGCTATCACCGAGGTGCGCCGGCCCAGCGCGTCATATTCGTAGCGCGTCGTGTGCTTCTCCGGATCGGTGACGCGCACCACGTTGCCGGCGGCGTCATAGCCGTACGTCGTGGCATGGCCGAAGACGTCGCGCTCTTCAATGAGCCGATCGGCGGCGTCATAGGTGCGGGTCAGGATCGTGCGGACATCGAAGCCGCCGCCGGGGCGCTTGTACTGCCCCCTCACGCTGCTAACCAACCCGTTGGCATCAAAGACCGTCTCGGTGATGTCCCCGCGCGGGGTGGTCAGCTTGATGACGCGATCGCGCTTGTCGTAGTCATACGCGGTCGTCAGCGCCAGCAGCGCAGCATTGGTCGGCGATGTCCGCCGGTACAGCGTTTCGGTCTTCACACGCCCGAGACTGTCGTAGGTGAACGCGGTTCGGACGGTCTGCCCCGCGCCGGTCACATTGATTTCCGCGACGTTCAGGCCATTGCTGCCGGCTTCGTACGTATAGCTCGTGACGCGCCTGCGCGTAGTGTTGCCGGGCTCGATGTACTCGGTCCTGCTCGCGAGCGTGCCATCGGCATTCCAGCAAAACTCTGCGAGCAGCACATTGGTGGCCGTACCGAGCCGAGAAAGGCGCACCTCCTTGGGCTTGTTGACGACCGCGCAGGCGCCGGCGGTCGTGTAGAACCCGGTCGTGGTGATCGTGCCGCGCTTGTCCTTGACGGTGGCGATCTGATCAAGCGGCCCGTAGGTGTAGTCGACGTCATAGTTGAGCGCATCGCGTTCCCGGGTGACCTGGCCGCCGGCATCCGGCGCGCCGGTGAAAGCCCTGTCGGTGCGGTAACTGTAGGTGGTACTGTAGCCGCGGCCGTCGGTCTTCCGGGACCGCAGCCCTTCGGCGGTGTTCTCGAACAACAGGACGGCGCCATCGGGCTCTTCGAGCTTCGCCAACGCCCCGGTGGCGGGATCGTAGGTGTACTCGCGCGCGTAGCCACGTGGGTCGGTCACCGCGGTTTTGCCGCGGAAGAGATCGTAGGCCAGCGACTCGGTGTCGCCGAGGCTATTGGAATAGTTGTACGCCTTGTGGTTGCGGTAGTAGTCGTAGGTCATCCGCACGATCTGCCCGTTGCGCAACTGCGGCCTGACGATGTCCTTCAAGCGGCGCGTTCCCGTGTGATAGGTATACTGCGTGACGTAGCCCAACGCATCGGTGACAGTGGCCAGCGTGTCGCCGGTGTGGTACGCGTATTGCCATTGCCGCCCGCTCCAGTCGCTCACCGACTTCAAGCGCGTTGACGTACTCCAATAGGTGAACGCCAGGCCGGTTCGTCCGGCAATGCCCAGATTGTCCACGACCTGGCTGAGCCGTCCGCTCGTGTCATAGCTCATGTTGAGCTGATTGCCGAAAGGATCGGCGATCTGCACGAGCCGCGCAACCTTCCCTGGCACCTTCTTCAGATCCGATGCCGCGCTGTAGCTCGGATCTTCGAACACGTATTTGACCCCGTTGCGGAAGGTCAGCGTGTACTGGCCGGCTGCCGGTGTGTCGAGTGCCAGCGTGTCGTACTCGCCCGTCGGCCGCGTCACGGCGAACGTGGTTTCGTCCACCAGATAATTGTGCTCGCCGGCCCGCTCATCGAGATAGCTGATGCTGGCGGTCTTGCCGTTGCCGTTCTCCGGGCTTTGGCCGGCGCCGCTACCGGCCGGGCAGTTGGGGCAGTTGCCGAAATCGTTCGACTTCAGGCGCATCGCGTAGCTGTGTGTCCAGCCGTAACCGGTCGGGCCGAGCAGATTGCTTTGCGCCGGCGCCGAGTTGTACGTGCGCGTGAACACGTAGTCGAGGCCACGGCCCTTGATCACGAAGTCGATCTCATCGTGGTACATGTTGCCGGTCACGGTGGAGACCGGATCGATAGTCGAGGGCGTCTTAACGGTATCGTTGTTGGTCACTCCGACCAACTGCTGATCGGTGAAGAACTCGTTGTTGTAGGCCGGCGTACGCGCGGTCGTCGTGGCTTGCGGCAAGTACTGCTCCAGGAGCAGGCTGGAATCGACATAGCCACCGCCGCCGACAAGCGTGTTGTTCGCAATGGCGAAGGTTTGCAGTACAAGGCGATCGGACAGGGCTGTCAGGTACGCGCTCTCAACGTACACACCGAAGTATTGATCATTGGGAAGCGCGACCTGGCGCGATGGGATCTGGTAATCGAACCATTCCTGCGCGATGTTGTGCAAATAAAGATTGTCGCGGAGATAGTGAACCGTCGACGGGGCGTGATAGTCACTCGCCAGTGCGAGGTCGCGGTACACCTGGGCGGTGGGAACAAACCCTTGCGCCTTGTCGAGATAGCGGTCGAGGTCAGTATTGGTGAAAGCGACGTAAAAGCTTTGGAGCTCGTCCAAGACCGTCTGGCAGTTCCCGAAATGGTCGCTGCCGCCGAAATAGTATCCCGGCGGGGACAACGTGCAGTTGGCGCCATACTGCGCGATACCGCCCTGCAAGGTGTTTTCCATCGAGTCAACGGCCGTAATGAAGCCGTCCTGATCATTGTCAGACCAATAGTTGAGCCCCAGCCGCCGCAAGTCAGGTGTCGAAAGCGATGGTTGCGCAAGCAGCGTGTGGAAGGCATGCAGTTGAGCATCGTCCGGGCTCAAGTACCATGTCACCGGTTGCGAGCTGAATACCGTCGACTCGCGCTTTACAAAGGGGCTCGATGCCGCTGTGAAGTAACCCAGGTCGTCATAGAGCGAGGGTAGCGTATTGGCCGTGGCATTGCGTTTAGGATTGAGCAAGGTTCGGCCGTCGGCAAGCGCGAACTGGATCCCGCGCATGGTCGAGATCGCGTCGTAGCCGGTCAGTTGCTGCCAGATCTCGTGTTCAAGCGATGAGCCGGCATGCCCCATGAGCTTGAACGTGCTGCTGGAGTAGTCATCGACCGCGTCGACCCGCCAGATTCCGAGCAGCGCGATGCCGGCCATGTCGATGAGCAGGCCGCCGGGCACGATGGAAAACGGCGTGCCATCGAAATCGTACTCGACATTGTAGAGTGAGGAGACAATGCCGACGAAGCCGCGGATGGGCGTGATGGTATGGTCCAGCTCGTCGAACCGCTGATACATCTCCCGTTCCTGGCTGTAGTAGGAATACAGCGCCGTTTCCAGCAAACCGCCGGTCAGCGCGTCCATGGCCGCCTGGGTTTGCAGTAGCGGCGTGTCGCCGGCGTCATACCCGCCGCTGGCATTGACATCGACATAGGGCACGTTGCCGGAGTACACGACCGGATATTGCTTCGTCGCTGCCAGCAGCTTGTCCGTCGCACGCTTGATTTGCGCGCGGTTGGAGGTCTCGCCGCCCGTGCCGATCAGCACGTAGCCGCCGAGTTCCAGTCCAGGATAGGTCGCATTGATGATCGCGTCGGTGCCGCCCGGAGTGGTCGCGGGCTCGGCATCCAGATCGAGAATGAGCGCATAGCGCGTGCCCGCCACGATCGGATTGCCCTCACCGTCGAGCTGGCTACCATTGAGATTGAGGAACGCGATCGTGGTGCCGCCGAGCGAGAGCGCTTGGCGCGGTGTGGTCCCGGGCACATACGAGAAGCTCAACCGCTTGGTCCCGAGCTCCGAGATCCTGACCGCGGGAGCGCTGAACAATGCGCCGGCGATGTCGAACTTAATATTGAGATAACGCGCCCATTTCTTGGCTTCGGTAGCGGGCACGGCGGCGTCGTGTGCATCGACCGAATCGTAACGGCGCAGTGTACCGATCACGGTGTAGGGCAGCGAGGCCGGCAGCACACCAGGCGCTTCCGCGACGATCCACGCGTGACGGGCGACATCCTCCAGCGTCTTGGCCGGATATGAAGCCCTAAGGTACGCAAGGATGTTCTCTTCGTAAATCTCGAGCGGATTCTTGTCGCGCAAGGCCGGATCGTCGTCCTTGATGGCGTTGAAGTAGCCCATGTAATCGAAACTGACTTCGCCGTAGACATCGAGCAGCCCAGCCCGGTAGCTGCGGCGCTTGAAAGACGGATCGAGCGCCACCCAGCGGCAGCGGCTTCGATTGGCACCGCAATTGAACGTCGCGCTCGCGCCGGTACCGCGGTATTCGTCGAACAACACCAACGCCTCGACCCAAACGTGCTCCAGCTCGGCGTAACTGCGATCCGCAGCCAGGGTGACGCCTTGAATACCCATGTCATTGAGCAGTCGCACGGCCAGATCCAGATCGTCCACGCCGATCCAGCTCTTCGCGTCGGATGCGCTGAGCCGGACCCTGCCGACGACGTAGCGTGCCGGAATGGAGCGCGCTCGCAGCATCGCGATCAGCGTGCTCGCGGCATCGACGTCGTTGCCGCGCATGCCGAGGAAGGTGTTGACCGAGTCGCTGCGTGCGCCGAAATAGACCGCGAACTCCAACGTGTTTCGCACGTACTCGTAGATCGCAACCGCGCTGCCCAACTCATCGGCTTTCGCCTTCAGCGGAATAGCCTCCGTGGTCAGAAACCGCACTTCCACCGTCTCGGCGAGATCGTCGGCCATTGCCGACCATGGCAAGACTAGCAGGAGGACACCGAGAAAGGTCCTGATGGAAAACATGGCGCGGGATCCGTCGTGTGATATCGAGGGCTATTCCTGGGGTAAGGGCCGATGGCGGCCGATCGCCTGAATGGTCGGGCTCTTGCGTCGCGGTGATTCGGACTCCATGGAGCGGTTCAGACGCGCATGCAGCGCGATGAGTTTGGCCTCGCTCTCGGTTGGACCCATGGCTAACAATTCCTCGACCTTGGCCTGCAACTCGCCGGTCTTGCGCTGCACCGCGGCCTTCAACGCCGCGCGGTGCGCGGGCTCCACGTGGCCGGTACGCATCGTGGCAGCCGGCGCGAGTGCGCCCTGGCGCTGGCGCAGCCGGTCACGCACGGCGCGCAGTTCGGCCGACGGCCATTGCACCGAGCCGGTCCGCGTGCCGCGATCCGAGCCAGCGGTGATACGCCCCTTGCTTGCCGATGCCGCCTCCGGCAGCACGAGCTTGCGCACCGTTGCACGCAGCGCCTCCATGTCAGCGCGCGCGGCGTCAAGATCCGGATCGCGGGTCTCGCTGTGTTTGGCATTGAGCACAGCTCGGCTGGTCGCGCGAATGGATTCCAGCGCCTGCGGGTCGATCCCCAAGCGCGATGGTCCATCGGTAGGTGGCTGCGCGAAGCCAGGTTGGTTATCCAGCAGGCACAGCATCGTAAGAACGGTTACCGTGGCTTTGCGCGTCTTCATCCAGTTCTCTCCTTGCCTACCGGTGACACCGGGTCGCTGATCGCTCAGGCCGGATCCCAGCGCCGACCTATCTGCGCGACCGATGCGAGCACCTGGCCATAGTGACAACTGCCCAGAACAGGTACGCCGGCACGCGGTGGATGTCGTCGCCGGACCGCCACCCGCCACCGGATTGCCGTCGATCTGCAACGTCGTCAATTGAGCGAGCTCTTGCACCGGCGTTATGTCGTTGTCGCGCAGGTCCGCCGTCTGCAGGTTCACAGCCCACTCGAGTCCGGTGAGGTCGCTGATCGACAGGCCCACCGCGGACAGGCTGGTCAGGCGCAGCAACTCGCTGCGATCCAGACTGTCCATGGCATTGCGGCCCAACGCGTCGTTGATGGCGGCGCGCAGGTTCTTGTCGGGAATCGCCACGGCGGACTGGTTGGCGGCGCTGTCCGTGCCGTCCGCCGTCGCGAAGGCGCGCATCGCCAGGGCCGTGTCGTAGATCCGGCCCGACCAGCCGCCGTCACCGCCCTGACCGCCGACCAGCAGCGTCAGCCAGTTCTGCGCCGCCGTGGCATTCCCCGCCAACAGGGCCGCATGCGCGGCCAAGGCCTGCAGGTACGCCGGCGAGCCGCTGACGACGGTCGTGCTCAAGGAAGCGAGGCCATCGGCGATCGGTGCGGCGACCGACGGGTCTCGCGATTGCAGTTCGGCCAGCGTGCGCACCACCAGCGCGGTGACGAACGGGTCACTGGCCGTTTCCATCGCCACCGGCCACCCGGGACTGCCACCGTCGAGCTGCGCGGTTTTCAGATAGTCGATACCCGCCTGCACGTCGGCGGTCGTCGCCAGCGTCGACAGGCTGTTCAGGACGATGGCGGTGTCCAGGGGTGACTGATGATAATCATCGCTCAGGCCCCAGCCGCTGCGGCCACTCACCGCCGTGTCCTGTTGCGCGTCCAGCAGGGCGATCACGCTGTTGACATTGTCACCGTGCGTCGCAAGGGCCAGTGCGCGGCGTGCGCCGTAGTCCGCGTTATCCGCCGCGTGATTTTCCAGCCAGGTGATGCCCTTGAAGTAGGCGCCGTTGCGCTGCCCGGCGGCGCGCAACGCCTGCACCGCTTCAACGGTGTAGAGAACATGTTCTTGCGTGCTTGCGCCCCAACTGCCATCGGCATTTTGTTGCGCACTCAACCAGGTTGCGGCCTGATCGCTATTGCTCTCGTAGGTGGCGAGCGCGATCGACGGAAACAGCACCAAGGCCGCGATCGCCGCAGAAACGAAGCGCCTCGTTCCCTCCATGGGCCACCTCCCTTTCCATCGTTTCAGTGATGTGGGGATGATGGATAACAGCGCGATATGGCAAAAATATGACGCACAGGCATCAATCGCCGATCATGACGATGAAGCCGCGCAGCGCCATCAACACCGACCGGTTCGCTGACGAACCCCACCGCCGGAAGATCGACACGCTGGTCCAGATCGAGCCGCGCATCGACTGTGCGGCGTTGGCAGCCGAGGGTGGGCGGGTGGCGCCGCGCCCGGCGAGTGCGCAGGGCGGCCGTCCGGCGTACCCGACCGGGACGATGGTGCGCCTTGCGGCGTTGAGGCGGCTGTACCACCTGCCCGATGGGCAGATGGCATACCGATTGCCCGACCGCGTGAGCTACAGGCGCTTTCGCGGACTGGCGCGGGCGACGAACGTCCCGGACCGCACCCACGGTACGGACCTTCGAGAACCGGCGCGGCGAAGCGGGGGCGAAGGCCCTGTTCGATGGGGTCTCGGCGCCGTTGCCCGATCAGGGCCTCATCGCGCGCGGCGGTCAGATCAGCGACGCGACCGCGGTGCCGGCGCCCAAACAGCGCGAGCGGCAAACTGCTGCGCACCACCGGTCAGGCACGGGCGAGCCTTGCGCCGACCATGACCGCGGCCTGCTACAACCTGCTGCGACCTGAAGCGGCTGGCGTATCGCCGGCGGGCGGGACCCATGGCCTTCTGACGCCCAACCTGACCCGAATCGCCCAAACCGAGGCGATTTGAGGCAAAACGCGGCGCTTTGTCAGAACAATTGAACCGAATACGGTCGCGGTCATGCTCGGGCGACACGGTTCACTGAAAACCCCGGGTTGTTCGAGGTGCCCTGGGGTCGATGAGGCGGGGTTGATGGGTGATGTAATACGAACTCTATCGCTTCGTATGACAAGTCCAATTATATGCTGCACGCCAGACGGCAATCGTGAGTGCTGCGGCGATCAATGACAAGGCAAGCCGCCCGCCGCCGTTCATGAAATTCATGCCTTGCACAAGGAAAGACGAAGACAACCGTTTCTCGTCGAAGTTGAACAACACCAGATCTTCCAGCGCCCCGGCCAGCACCAGTGGAACATCGAGTGCTTCGACCACCAACAGCGCCGGGACTGCCAGCATGATCAAAGCGACACGGTGCCACCAGCGCCGAACCGGCCACAATAGCATCGCGGAAAATACGACGACGACGTGTTGCAGCGCATGACCCGCCAAGGTGGAGCTGGAGATAGGCACGCCGCTCTGCACCGATCTTCCGGCAAGCAGGCGTACACCCGCCGTCTGCGCGCGGACCTTGATGACGTGTTCGCCGTTCTCCTGCTCGATACGTAACGACTGGACGCCATAGTGAGGCGTGAGCGTTTCAAATGACCATTGATAGACCGGCAACAGGAACTGTACATAGCGATCGCCCCACAGCCAGGCAGCGGCGTTCAGCGCCATAAAGACCGCTGTAGCGACAACTAAGCGTGTGGAGAGGCGCTTTGCGTAGGCGTGATTTGATGCGGCCACTGCATCCACCATAAGTAATATACACAGCCTACCGCGATGATCAGCGTTGGCGCAACATAACCGTGCAACGCGGAAAAAAGTGCCGGGTCGCTTCGAAGCGCGAAATACAACGACACGATACGCGCCTGATTGGCGAGATAGATGACAGCGACACCCAGCGCCAGACCGACCAGCTTATGCCGCCATGAGGTGCGAAACGCCAAAATGGCCGCAATGATCAAAAACAATGATTCCGTCCCCTCGCAGCCGTTGAGTACCGACAGCTTGGCAAAGGGCGACACCAGGCGATGGCCCTCCGCGAGAACCTGTTCCGCAGGACTGATCTGATTGATCAGGAAGACACTGGGGCGAACCGTCGCAACGTCGATGATCACTCTTTCGAGTTCCGTGCCCGATGCCTGCCGATAGCCCCATTGCAGCAAGAAAAATACCCCGGCGAATACGGCCACCAGACGTAACAAGGATTGTTCAGTCCAATAGGTAGAATTCATTGCCACGATTTACCTCTAAGGAAACGCTGATCAATCCCCCGAAACCGGCGCCGTGGACATGACGGCGCCAACGCGCGACCGATCTTGGGGGAAAACGGCCCGTTTTCGGGTGTGGATCGGGCCAATGTGCGCGTTCTGGCCGGATATTCCGGGTGTTGGGCTCCCTCAGGACGCACGGAGGCTGTGCCGCGCCCGAAGGCGCCAGCCGGCCAGCACCAAGTTGGCCAGGCCAAACAGCGTGAACATCTGCGCCTGGTTCTTGGCCAGTCCCCGGTAGCGCGTCTTGCGGTGCTTGAACAGATTCTTGACGATGTGAAACGGATGCTCGACCTTGGCCCGCAGGCTCGCCTTGACCTGTTCGATCCGTTCCTGCAGGCGGCCCAGCGCGTCATCGGGCAGGGCCCGGCGCACGCCCGGGCGCAGCGCCACGTGCCAGGTGACCGGCGTGTCCCGATGCTCCGGGCGCTTGGCCACGCCCTGGTAGCCGGCAT
>LNAQ01000084.1_pt1 | contig 15905 bp, 17 predicted proteins | sample 602591 | NCBI WGS metagenome assembly LNAQ01 (sample SAMN02440304, study PRJNA202911) | soil metagenome | biome: Subtropical and temperate rainforests or woodlands; isolation source: soil samples (1 kg each in a 20% v/v slurry with milli Q water) were... ... | reverse complement strand
GATGCAAGACACCCTGAATGCGTACCGCGACGTGCGTGACGCCACTCAAGAGATCTGTTTCTACGGTATTTACGGCGTACTGGGCGCCTTCACCGGCGCCCAGCCTCCGCGAAATCTCCACGCACCTGAGCCGAGCGCCCAGTGAATCGTTTGTCATCCTGGAGGCCCTCGTGGAACTCCATCTCTCAATGTGCCTTCACAGGAGATTAGCGGTGCATCCGTTCGACGTAATCTCTGGCGAAGCTTGGGATCTTGTGATCCCCGCGCCGACCTATAGCACTCATGGGTAGGACCGGCACGACGTCCTTGAGCACAGGCAACGACTCATGGGTTCGATATTGGCCGGGGGTCATACCGAACCAACGGGTGCACGCCTTGTGGAAGCTGCTGTGATCATGAAAGCCGAGCAGGTGGGTGACATGCTTCAGGTTGAAATGAGAGTGGCGCAAGTAGAATTCGGCCATCTGCCGGCGCACATCGCTCAGGACATCCTTGAATTGCGTCCCATCCTTCTCAAGACCGCGCTGAAGTGTGCGCTTGCTGATGTTCAGCGCTGCTGCAATCGACTCCATATCACACTGCCCCTGGCCTTGCCCCTGGCTCAAGCGCTCGGTCAAAAGGCGGCGAATCCTGCCAACGATCGAGTACCCGGACAACTGGTCCAATTGAGCTTCGGCAAAACTGTCATGCAGCGTGGCCAGCGCCTCATTGGCCATGCTCAATGGCGTCAGGAGCTCCTGGCCGTCGAACAGGATGCTGTCATAGGCCGCCCCGAAACTCAGCGGGCAGCCAAAAAGTCGCTGATGCTGCGACGTGTCTTCTGGCTCGGGATAGGAGAACTCCACACTCATGGGTTGCGGTGACTTGCCACCTGCCAGCCAACGGCAGAAGCCCAGCAGCGACGCCAAGGCTGCATCCGTATATTGCCGTGGTTTGACCGAGCCATCTTGCTGATGATCGAGACTGGCCAATCGGTAATGCTGCTCCTCCTGGACAAGGAAAAGGCTGAATCCGGTGCCGATCAACGGGCTGAAACGGACCAGGCGTTCAAGCGCCCTTTTCAGGTTCGAACTGGACATCATCGTGTAGCCCACGATCTGAAAACTGCTGGGATGGCATTCCCCGTAGGCTTTCAGACCGATATTCGGATCGTTCGAAGCCTGGGCCGCCAGATCCCAGAGACGATAGATAACGTTTCGCTCGCAGAATGCCCCTGGTTTATTCACGAACCCGATATCCAGTCCCGCCTCCTCGCACAGAGCGGCAAGGTCGAGACCCTGGGCCAAAAACGTATTCGCCAGCACGCTGGCATAACCTGAACTTATCCTGTACATGGCGTCCTCAATGACCAGTGGAACCGAACGTCCTGTCCGGAGCCGATGCTGACACGTGTAGAACATATTTCAACTCTGTTGCAGAAATATTAACTATCCATTCAGTTTTAAGTATTGATCCAAGTATAGGTACTCCTCATTTTTTGCCATCCCCCTCCCTTCCGCGTGGCACCGAAGGACAGGAGAACGTCACCTTCAAACACTTCCCCCACAGCCCGTCGATAACCAACAATCACCACTCCTGCAGCGCAAAAAAAAAACGGAGTAGATGTATGGAATCGCGTAGTCGTATTGCTTTGGTAACGGGTGGTATGGGCGGTATCGGTACAGCAATCAGCCAACGTCTATACAAGGAAGGATTCAAGGTAATCGTCGGCTGCAGTTCTGACTCCAGCCGCAAGGACGACTGGGCTGCCAGCCAGCGTGAGGCAGGTTACGAGTTCGAGTTCATCTATGGCGACGTCACCGACTGGGAGTCGACCCGCAAGGCTTTCGAGATGGCTCGTGAACAATTCGGCCCGATCGATGTGCTGGTCAACAACGCCGGCATCACTCGCGACGCCTCTTTTCGCAAGCTCACCCCGCAAGACTGGGACAGCGTGATCGGGACCAACCTGACGGGCTTGTTCAACACCACCAAGCAGGTCATTGAGGGCATGCTCTCCAAAGGTTGGGGGCGGATCATCAATATCTCCTCGATCAACGGTCAGCGTGGCCAGTTCGGCCAGACCAACTACTCCGCCGCCAAGGCTGGCATCCATGGTTTCACCATGGCACTGGCCCGGGAAGTCTCCGGCAAGGGCGTGACCGTCAATACCGTATCCCCAGGCTACATCCAGACCTCCATGACCGCGGCCATTCGCCCGGACATTCTCGAAGGCATGATCTCGGGAATCCCGGTGGGTCGCCTTGGCCTGCCGGAAGAGATCGCCTCGATCGTTGCCTGGCTGGCGTCCGATGAATCCGCCTACAGCACCGGTGCCGACTTCTCGGTAAACGGCGGCATGAACATGCAGTAACCCTGACCCGGGCCTTAATGCCCAGGTTTGCTCGTCGAATTTTGTCTTTTCCATGAGGTCATGCATGAACGAAGTCGTAATCGTTGCCGCTACGCGTACCGCCATTGGCAGTTTCCAGGGTGCCTTGTCTGCAATTCCCGCGACCGAACTGGGTGCAGCAGTGATTCGCCGCCTGCTGGAGCAGACGGGTGTCCAAGCTGCGCAAATTGATGAAGTGATCCTCGGCCAGGTGCTCACCGCCGGCGCTGGGCAAAACCCGGCACGCCAGACCGCGATCAAGGCTGGCTTGCCCCACACCACGCCTGCCCTGACCTTGAACAAGGTCTGCGGCTCCGGCCTCAAGGCGGTCCACCTCGCCGTCCAGGCCATCCGTTGCGGCGACGCGGAACTGATCATCGCTGGCGGTCAGGAAAACATGAGCCTGGCCCCCTATGTCCTGCCCAAGGCACGCACCGGCCTGCGCATGGGCCATGCGCAACTGCAAGACAGCATGATCCAGGATGGCCTGTGGGATGCATTCAACGACTACCACATGGGCATCACCGCCGAGAACCTGGCGCAGAAGTACGAGATCTCCCGTGAAGCACAGGATGCCTTCGCTGCCGCCTCGCAACAGAAGGCCGCCGCCGCCATTGAGGGCGGGCGTTTCCAGAGCGAAATCACGCCGATCCTGATCCCTCAGCGCAAGGGCGAACCGCTGGCCTTCGACACCGACGAACAGCCGCGTGTCGACAGTACGGCGCAAGCCTTGGCCAAGCTCAAACCGGCCTTCCAGAAAGACGGCAGCGTGACCGCTGGCAACGCTTCGACCCTCAACGACGGTGCGGCCGTGCTGTTGCTGGCCAGCGCCGCCAAAGCCCAAGCGCTGGGCTTACCAGTACTGGCCAAAATCAAGGCCTATGCCAGCGCCGGTGTGGACCCGTCGATCATGGGTATCGGCCCGGTCCCGGCCACACGCCTGACCCTGCAAAAGGCCGGCTGGAGTGTCGAGGACCTGGACCTGATCGAAGCCAACGAAGCCTTCGCCGCCCAGGCCCTGGCGGTTGGCAAAGAGATGGGCTGGGACACCAGCAAAGTCAACGTCAACGGCGGCGCGATCGCCCTTGGCCATCCGATCGGCGCGTCGGGCGCACGGATCCTGGTGTCGCTGGTGCACGAACTGATCCGTCGCGATGGCAAGAAAGGACTGGCCACCTTGTGCATCGGTGGCGGACAAGGCGTTGCCCTGGCCATCGAACGCACCTGAAACGGGGGGCTGCTCATGATGCACCTCAGATGCGCTTGAACAAGGCCGAACGGGTGCTGTCCTCGGCCCCATCGGCGGCGGTGAAGAAGCGCTCCATAAAGATGTCCCGCTCGAACAACCGGCCCTGCATCAGGGTGGTGATGGCCGCGTCGATCATTGGCGGCGGGCCGCACAAGTAGGCCTTGTGCCCGCCGAAGCGGCCGTCGAAGTGGGCCTTGGCGGCGTCGTGGACGAAGCCCTTGAAACCCTGCCATTCGGGATCGTCGTTGGCCTGGTTGAGTGCCGGCACGTAACTGAAGTTGGGGTGGCGCGCGGCCAGTTCCTCGAACAGTTCGCAGTTGTACAGCTCGGCGCGGTTGCGCGCGCCCTGGAACAGGGTGATCCGCCGCGTGTCGCCCTGCGCCAGCAGGTCGAGGATCATCGACTGCGGGCTGGACAGGCCGGAGCCGCCGGCGATGAAGATCAGGTCGCCGGCCTGCGAGCCACGGACGAAGAACTGCCCGTAGGGGCCGGACAGCTCAACCGCATCGCCGACCTTGAGCTGCCGGTGGATGAAGCTGGTGGCCGCGCCGCCCTCGACCAGGCGGATATGCAACTCGACCTCGTCGGCCCGGCTCGGCGGGTTGGCCAGGGAGAAGGCGCGTGATCCTTCAACGCCCGGCAGGGTCAGGTTGATGTATTGCCCGGCCTGGAAGGTCATCGGCCGATCGAGCTTGATGTGCACACCCTTGATGGTCGGCGACAGGTCGACCAGGGCGCTGACCACCCCGCGGTAGTCCTCGACTTGATGGCCGGCGAAATCCGGATCGACGTCGATATCCGCCTCTATCACCATATCGCTCATGGGCATGGCGCAGCAGGCCAGGACCTTGCCCTCGTCACGCTCCATGTCCATCAGGGCAAAGGGTGAGGCGGCGCCGTGGTCGGCCTCGCCTTCGACTACCTGCACCTTGCAGGTGGCGCAGGTACCATGGCCGCAGGCGAATGGCAGCCAGACGCCCTGGCGCAAGGCCGCTTGCAGGATGGTCTGGCCCTCCTCGACCTCGATGATTTCACCGGTAGGCTCGATGGTGACGTTGTAAGTCATGTCACACCTCTCAGCTGCAGGAACCCTGGATGCCGTTCAGGCCCGGGGTGTTCAGACGCAGCATGCTTTTGTGGTCGATGCCGTTGGCTTCCAGGCTGGCGGCGTAGTCCGGGGTGAATGGCTGATCGTTCAGCTGCCAGAGCGCCTGGCTGAAATCGATTTTTGCGCTGTCCGGATGGGCCTGGATCGCGGGCTTGAGCACCTGCTCGAGGAACTCGGCAAAGGGCATGCCGGGGGCTACCAAGAGCGCGAGCGCGGAGCAGTACATCAGGTGCTCTTCCCAGTAGAGGTAGAGCAGTTGCATGCCGTTGAAGTTGGCCTGCACATCCCGTGGCGTGGCGGTGTATTCGCCGATTGAGTTGACAGTCATGATCGAACCCTCTTGTTCTTGGAATGGCTCAGGGGCGGTGCTTCACCCCTGAGCGGCTGGTTCTGCCTCAGGAGGCGTCCAGGTTCTTGTCCGCCGGGGCGGCAGTTGGTGGGGTCTGACCTTTCAGGGCCAGCCAGCGCTGGTGCTCGGGCGAGCCCAGGTACTCCAAATTGTCCACGCCGCTTTTGATGTGGTAGTACTTCTGCACCACCGTCTCGACATCCCCGCCTTCGCAGTTGCCCTGGTAGATCTGGTGCACCGGCAGCCAGGCCTGGATGTACTTCACCGGCTCGTTCTTGAAGATGTCGCAGCAGCCATCCGAGCAGAAGTGATAGCGCTCCCCCTCGTGCACCAGGCTGCGCAGGCTGAGCTTGGTCGGATCGTCCGGCTCGGTGAAAATCGCCGGTACCTGGCACACCTGGCAGAGGTGCGGCAGGGTGTCGTTGTAGAAGCGCTCACCCTTGGCCTGCTGCTCACGCCAGAACTCGAAGCGCGGGCGGTAGTATTTGTCGAAGGTGTCCGGGTATTTCTCCGACAGCCAGTTCAGTTCCTCGTCGCCGGGTATCCAGGTATGGAAGTTGGTGGCCTTGCTGTATTGATAGAAGGCCCCCCACACCTGGTGGGTGATGTGCTCCTTGCCGATGGTGGCCTGCTCGACGTATTTCGGCGGCCGGATGCCATAGCGCTCCAGATCCTTGAACAGCGCGCCACCGGCCTGCTCGAAGTAGACCCCCCAGGCCTCAGACCAGGACATCACTTTGTTCGGCAGCATGTAGTCCATCATCACGCCGATCAGGGTCAGCAGGCGGTAACCGCGCCAGAACCACTTATCGATCCAGCGCTGGATGATGGGCACGTTGTCTTCATGCTGTTCGAGCATGAACTTGATGCACTCCAGCCCCAGCGTCATGTGCCGCGCCTCGTCGGACTGCGCCGAGAAGCCGAAGGTGACGGTGGCCATGTCGCCGTTGTAGGCGGCACCGGACATGAACGGCACGAACAGCAGGTTGGTCAGCACGTATGCGAACGAAAAACCGATGGCGATCATGAACTCGAACGGGCCGGCGGACATGGCGTCGTCAAAGAACGAACGGGCTACCGAGGTGTACCAGATGCGGTCGCGCTGATCGGCAAAGGCATGGAAACCGTTGTAGAACTTGTTGTAGTTGGACAGTGCATGGATCTGCGTCTGTGCATGGCGAATCTCATCAATCGCCTGCATCTGGCAGGCCACTTGCGTACCCACACCACGGAGCTCGCGGCCAGCACGGGCAAAACCTTTGTGCGAGGTATATTCAGCAGGGCTAATGGCCTGCAGGAAAATCTTCAGGGCCGACAGATAACGCGCATCGGTGATATTCAGGTGGCCATTGTTCTGCGCGTGGGCGTCGATGATAGCGTAGAACTTGCGCTCTTTTTCCGCCTGATATTTCCAGTAGGCATCCATGGTCAAGCGGAACGGATCTTCCCACTTGTTCCAGTCATGGATCTTCAGCCCTTCGTAGGCGATATAGGGGAAAACTTCTTCTTCGGTGCGATAAGACGGCTCCCACGCCAGATCACGCGTTAGCAGGCGGTACTTGTCTTTCGCATTCATCTTTTTGTTAGCGGTTTTCATGTCCATGCTAAATGTCCTCGCTTAGTTGCCCCAGGTCAGGGTCAAGGAGTCTTCGTCTTCAACGACGTTGCCGGAGAGCGTGATCAGATTGATATTCAGCTCTTGCATGTCGAAGCTGCGGCCCAGCTGTTCTTCAATGGTTTCTCGGCGAATGACCAGACGGCCAGGCGCATTGATCTTGACCATTGCCGGTTCGCGATTGACTACCGCCTCGGGGTTATCCAATTCAATCGCCTCGATAATCGGGCGCGTTTCTTCATTGGTTTGCAGCGCAATAAATACAGTCGACATAACAACTCCTCAGAACAAACTTCCTGTGATCATCGTCGGCGGCGGCATCGGCGGGCTGGTGACGGCCCTGACGGCCACCGAGCAGCGAGCCCCCTGTCTGCGAGGAGCGGTACAGGCCGAAGGTGGCATGAAACAAGTGCAGAAGACTGGCGTGATAGGGGTCGCGCGTGTTTTCCGCGTAGAGCTTCCAGTTCCCGTGAATGTACTGTCGCTGATCGCCCAGGACCTTGATCGGGCGATTGAAAATACGTGCTATCGCATTAACCGTCCGCTCGCCCAGGTACTCCTGCAGCGGTTCGACCTCTTCGGAGAAGGTGGCGAAGACCACGCCGTGCAACGTCTCCACGCGCAGCTGCGTGAGGCCGTGCCTGCTCATGTCGAACGACTCAGGCATGCCGCCCTTGCGCTTGATGCCTCGGCGGAACGGCACGCCGATCAGGTTGCCTTTGAGATCATAGGCCCACTGGTGATACACGCACTCCAGATTAGGGGTGTTGCCGCGCAGGCTGCGGCACACGCGCGCGCCGCGGTGGGCGCAGCGGTTCTGCATCACGTGCACGCTGCCGTCTTCGGCGCGGGTGACGATCACTGGGATCTGCCCCACGAAAGTGGCCTTGTAGTCGCCCGCGCTGGGGATCTCGGCCTCCAGTGCGACGAAGGACCAGCTATTGCCACGAAACAGCCGCTCCTGCTCCAGATCGAAGTACTTGCGCTCGGTGAAGACCTTGTACGGAACGCGGTGGCCTTCCTCCGTCAACTGGACCCGTGCCTGGGCCTGCTCAGATGCGACATTCATTGTGTGTTCTCCTCTGTTCAGAGTCTGCGCGACGTTCGCCCTAAAGAGGGCGCGCGAGCAGGGTGTCGATGCGATAAGTGTCCAAGATCACCAGTTTTTCCTTGAAGCGCAGGGCGTCGCCGACCGCGACGATGCGGTCCATGTAGCGGCCGGCACTGTAGAGCTTGGTAGTGCCGTCGTTGCGGGTTTGCAGCACCGCATAGTTGCTCTGGACGCTGATCTCGCCATTGTCGATGCCTGCTATATGGACACTGCTCACCAGGTGCCGGTAAAAGTGCTCGGGATAGACGTTGGCATTGCGTAGCGAGACGACGCGGTCATGCAACATGCCGCGGCTGTCACAATCCATGATGCCGATCGACATGCCGCGATCGGCATTCTCGCGCGGAATGATCCGATAGCTGCAATCGTCCACGAACAAGTCCGGCCATGCTTCCAGCCGATCATCATCGATGCATTGGACATAGCGGGTTAGCAATTGCTCCACGTGGTACTGGAGCTCCATCGCCGATAGTGTCTCCACTTGCATGTCTTCCTCCGATTCGGAAATGACTCTTTGCGGCATTCATATGCCGATGTGTTTTTGAAGCAGTTCCGGCTGGCCCTGCAGGGCCAGGCTTGGACCGTCGTAGACAATGCGGCCCTTAACGAGAATCATGCTGCGGTCGGTAAAGCCGAGCAGCACGTTGAGGTTTTTGTCGACGATCAGGGTGGCGATGCCGGAATCCTTGATGGTGCGCACCACCTGCCATATCTCCTTTCTGATCAGCGGCGCCAGGCCTTCGGTGGCCTCGTCGAGGATCAGCAGGTCGGGGTTGAGCATGAGGGCACGACCGATCGCCACCATCTGCTGTTCGCCGCCGGAGAGATTGCCAGCAAGGTGATCGATGCGCTCGGCAAGCCGCGGGAACGTCTTCAGAACTCGGGCAAGATCCCACTCGTTGCGTCCGTCGCGTCCAGCGCGGGCAGCCATGACCAGGCTCTCGCGCACGGTCAGGTTTGGGAACATACCGCGCCCCTCGGGCACGTAGCCGATGCCTTGGCGGATGATTTCGTGGGTCGCCGCGCGGCTTACGTCGCGCCCATTGATCAGTACGCGACCTTCTCGTGGCGGGGTCAGACCCAGGATTGAGCGGATGGTGGTGGTCTTGCCCATTCCGTTGCGTCCGAGCAGGCACACGCTCTCGCCGCGGGCGATATTCAAATCCACTCCATGCAGCACATGGCTGTTGCCGTAGTAGGTATGCAGATGACTCGCCTGCACCAACAAATCGGGCGCGCTTTGCATTGCTTCTGCCATCAGTAGGCCTCCTCGCCGTCGCCCAAATACGCTTCCTGCACTGCAGCATCGGCGCGAATCTGATCCACCGGCCCGCTGGCCAGGACCCGGCCGTTGACCATGACCGTGAGCACGTCGGCGATGCTAAATACCGCATCCATGTCATGCTCGACCAGTACCAGGGGATAGTCCTCAGCCAGCTGCCTGAGCAGTGTGGCCAACTGCGCCGACTCCTCCTGGCCCATGCCGGCCATTGGCTCGTCAAGTACAAGACAGGTGGGCTCGGTGGCCAGCACCATGCCGATTTCTAGCTGACGCTGTTCCCCATAGCTCATGGCATAGGCCGGCATCTCGGCACGGTGGTTCAGGCCACACAGCTCCAGCCCACGCTCGGCGCGGGCACGCACCGCACGGTAGGTCTCGGCGCGGCGGAAGAAGCGCATCGAATGTGGAAGGCGCGACTGCGCGGCCAGCCAGCAGTTTTCCAGGCAGGTAAAACTTGGAAAGATATTGGTGCGCTGAAAGCTGCGACCGATACCCAGCTGTGAGATCGCATTGGGCGACAACCCAGAAATATCACGGCCGTGGAAGAGCACCTGACCTTCGCTGGGCGCCAGATGCCCGGTGAGCAGGTTCACCATCGTGCTTTTTCCGGCCCCGTTGGGGCCAATGATCGCGTGCACCTGGCGCGGGCCCACGCTCAGCGAGACATCGCAGACGGCGGTGAGCCCACCGAAGTGGCGCGTCAGCCCGTGCGTTTCGAGAATATTTTCGCTCACAAATCGGCTCCTTCATTCACTGGGGGCGGCCTTGTCGGTGTCCGGCCCAGCGGGCTGGACGATGGGCTTGTTCCTGCGATCAGCCCATTTCAACAGCAGTCCGCCGATCCCGCCGGGCAGCAGCAGCACCAGCGCGATCACGGTAAAACCCATGGGCAGCTCCCAGTGCGGGGTGATCGTCGAGTACCAATATTGCAGCCCTTCGAACGCGAAGGCGCCGAGGATAGGGCCAAACAAGGTACCCATGCCGCCGAGGATTACCATGATCAGCGCGTGCGCCGAAAGCATCCAGCTGACGTCGCCCGGATTCACAAAACCATACTGCGTGGCCGAAAGAAAGCCCGCGTAGCCCGAAAGGGTACCGGCGATAACGAAGGCAACGAGCTTGTAGATCACCGGGTTATAGCCCAGCGCGCTGACACGGATTTCGTTCTCCTTAATGCCGGACAGTACCCGTCCGAAGGGCGAACGTAGCAGCGTACGCAGCAGCAGATAGACTACCAGCATCGAGGAAAACACCACGTAAAAAAGCGTGGTGCTGTTTTCCAGATCAAGCAGCTGTACGCCAGCAATGCTCACCTCGGGCTTGAACATCAGGTAAATTCCGTCGGAGCCGCCCGCGAACGGGGCGTCGTGGAACAGATAGAAGAACATCTGCGAAAAGGCGATCGTGGCGATGATGAAGAAGATGCCCGAAGTGCGGATGATCAGCGCGCCAATGATCAGAGAAGCCGAAGCCGCGAGAAGCAGGCTCATTGGCAGGGCGACCCAGATATTGGCCGGTGCGAACTCCGGTGCGGTCAGTGCCAGGGTGTAGCCGGCGATGCCAAAGAAGACAGCCTGTGCAACGCTGACCATGCCCCCCACCCCGACCAGCAGATCCAGGCTCAGGGCCATAATGGCCAGAATCATGATCGTGGTAACCTTTTGCGTGAAATAGTCATGCTTGCTTCCGGCCAGCGCTTCGCCAAACACGGGGTAAAGGGCAAGCAGAACCGTAAGTACCAATAACATGATCTTTATTGAGCGAGGCAGAGAGCGCATCGAGAAATTCCTATGCAAAGAGGCCGCGGGGTTTCCACAGAACGATGACCGCCATCAGGGTATATACCACTGCGCCTGCGAAGTGAGGGACCAGTACGGCGCCCCAGGTGGAGGTCAGCCCTACCATCAGCGCGCCGAGGAAGGCGCCCTTGATTGAGCCGATGCCGCCGATGACCACCACCACGAAACAGATGATCAGGACCTCATTGCCCATGCCCGGATACACCGAGGAGATCGGGGCGGCCAGCACGCCGGCGAAAGCGGCCAGAGTGGTACCGACGGCGAACACCAATGTATGCGTCCAGGAAATATTAATCCCCAGGGCCTGCACCATCTCGCGGTTGCTGGTGCCGCCGCGGATAATCATGCCCAGCCGCGTCTTTTGCAGGATCACGTACATGGCGATGGCGATGGCCACGCAGATGCCCGAGAGGAACAGGCGGTAAACGGGATACTCGAGATTCTCGGTGAGCACGATTGCGCCGCGCAGGGACTCAGGGATGGGCACGCTGTGCACGTCATTTCCCCACAGGATGCTTTGCATGGCATCGAAGACGAGGATGAGTCCAAAAGTGAGCAACACCTGGTCGAGGTGGTCACGCTTGTAGATGCGCTGAATCAACAACTTCTCCAGCGTGATCCCCAGCAGCAGCGCGATTGGAAGCGCGGCGAGGGCGGCCAGCCAAAAGTTGCCCAGAACCGAGGTCAACCAGAACGCCATATAGGCGCCGATCATATATAGCGCGCCATGTGCGAGGTTGATGATGTGCATGATGCCGAAAACCAGGGTCAGGCCGCTGGCAATCAAGAACAGCAGCAAGCCCTGCTGAATGCCGTTGAGCATCTGTATGAAAAAAGTGGACAGGTCCATCGACAGCTCCTCCCAGCTATGTAAAGGGCGGCCGGTATGGGCCGGCCGCCATCTGCGCTACTTGGCCATCTTGCAGCCGGTTGCCGGGTCGTCCAGGGCCTTTGCCGCAGTGCCGACCATCACGTTCTTGCCGCCGCGCACTTCGCTCATGTAGATGTTCTGGATCGGGTTGTGCGCCTTGGACATGGTCCAGGGGCCGCGCGGGCTGTCTTGGAACTTCACCTTGCGCATCGCCTCGATCAGCGCTGCCTGATTGGAGGTGTCGCCCTTGACAGCCTCCATAGCGCGAATGAGCAATAGGCCGGAGTCGTAACCCTGCACCGCATAGACGCCGGCTTCGTCGTTGTAGCGATCCTTGAACGCCTTGCGGAACGCAATGTTGTACTTGTTGTCCAGATCATCGGCGTAATGCAGGGTGGTGCGAATGCCGTCCGCGCGGTTGCCCAGGCCCTCAAGGCTCTCGGTCAGGAAGCCGGTGGAGAGCAGTGGAATCTTGCCCTTGAGGCCGGCGTCGGCGTAGTCCTGGATGAACTTCACCGCACCGCCGCCACCGAAGAACGTATAAACGGCGTCGGGCTTGATCGATGCGATCTCGGTGAGGTAGGTCTGAAAGTCGACGCTTGGGAAGGGAACCAGAATCTGCTTGACGATCTGGCCGCCGTGGCGCTTGAATTCTTCTTCGAAACCGCCCAGATGCTCAGTACCAGCCGCGTAGCGCCAGGATATGGTCACGATGCGGCGATAGCCCTGATCATAGGCCGGCTTGGCCATCGCGTAGTTGGGCTGCCAGTTCGAGAACGAAGTGCGGAAAATATTGGGCGCGCACAGCTCACGCGTGGCCACGTTCAGGCCGGCGTTTGGGATCACCAGGATGGTGCCGGTCTGGCGCGCCACCTTGAGCGCAGCCATGGCGACGCCGGAGTGGATCGGGCCGACCACGAAGTCGACCTTCTCGGCGGAGATGAGCTTTTGCATGTTGCTCACGGCCTTGCCCGGGTTGGCCTCGCTGTTGACCACGACAAATTCGACGTCGCGCCCCCCAAGCTTGCTCCCGCGTTGTTCGATCGCCAGGCGTATGCCTCGGTCCACGCTGGTGCCGAGCATTCCGTATGTACCTGAGTAGGGAAGCAGCAGGCCGATCTTGACCTTCTTCTGCGTCGATGCTGCACCCGTCATTGTAACCGTCATGAGTGCAGCAGCGGCTGCAGCCAGTGCAAAGCGTTTTGCCAGTGCGTTGAAAAAATTCATCTGCTTCTCCTTTTTAATTATCGGCCTCGAAAGAGGCCAGGATTATCGGCCTCGAAACAGACCGGGACCTATGGCTCGACTACGCGTTACGCCCTTACCAGTATCTCCTCGCCATCGACTTGCACGAGATAACTGTTGATGCCCTCCGTCACCGGCGTACCTGCTGGGCTGCCATCGCGTACGTCGAAAAGCCCCTGATGCAGCGGGCACTCGATCAGGTAGCCCTCAAGAAAGCCCTCGCACAGGCTCGCCTTGCCGTGGCTGCACATGTCGTCGGTGGCGTGGAACTCGCCGTTCACGTTGTACAGAGCCAATCGACGGCTGCCCGCCTGGACACACAGCACGTCCTCCTCACCGAAGTCGCAGATACTGGCGACCCGCTGCCAATCCAGAGTCTTCGCTTCGCTTCCCATAAAATGAATGACCTCGTTGCGCTGGAGAATTTCTGTTAACAGGCACATCACCGGAGCAAGGGCGCTACGCAGGCTGCCGGTGCAAAGGATTCGCCATTCCGCCAAGCCTGCGTCGTGTTCCGTTCTGTTTTTGGTCAAAAACGATAGCGGACACCGGCCATCGATCCGAGCTGGGAATTTCCCGGGGCCGGCGAAGCCCCGCCGCCGCCAGTGGATACGCCATAGGCGGCCTCCTCACTGTTATCCACGAAGCCCAGCGACAGATAGGTACTGAGCCGGTCGTCGAATCTGTAGGTTCCACGGATCACGTAAAGGTTGGCCTTGGTGTCCTGATCGTCGTTCTTGATATGGAAGAAGCCGCCATCGACGACCACCTTCGGCGTAATTGCATATTCACCCTGCAGCCAGGCCATATCCTGCGTCACATCACGACTGGTCGTGCTGACCTTGCGCCCCAGCCAGCCGCCGGCCAGCTTCAGGGCGCCGAAGCGCACGTAGCCGTTGGCGGTGATGCGGCGGTCTTCGTCGCTGGACGAGGGCATCGGGATGAGCGATGCCCCGTTGAATAGATTGGCCTGGGTCGTTGCGCTGCCGCCGCTTTGATTATCGATGGCGGCCGCAATGCCAAAGCGAGGATCGTCGTACCTGGCCATGGCCGACCAGCTACGGCAACGCGAGGCATCGCCTGGATCTTCGCCTCCGCAGATACCGGAACCAGGCACCGAGACCGATGATGTGGCAGACGCGTCGCGGCCGAACGAATAGTGGGCACCGAGCGACAGCTTGTCGAACTTGGTACGCCACACGACCGAATTATCGTGCCTGGCGTTGGGAATATACGCGTCGAACGAGCCGATGCCCTGGATATTGGGGCCCAGGATATCGCCGCCCACGAGGGCATACAGCAGCATCGAATACTGGCGACCGACAGTGAGACTACCAAAGCGGCCCGAATCAAGGCCGATATAGATCTGGCGACCGAACAGCCGGCTGCCCTGGCCGGAGCTTCCGCTATCCAGGTAAATCCCCATTTCGGCCTTGCCCACCACGGCAATCGAGTCGTTCACACGATGACGAAGATCCAGGCCCACATTGCTGGGGACCGAGCCTGTCGTGGAAGGAACACGGGTCACCGTGCCCTTGTCCGGGCCGACATTGGTCACGTTTTCCACGCCGCTGTCCAGCGTCCCGTAAATCGTCAACCCTTCCGGCAGAAGATTGCCAGACCTGACCGTGGCTGCCGGCGTGGGCGTCGAGGCCGTTGCCGGCGCCGCTGGCGTGGCACTCGAGGCCACTGCCGGAGCCGCCGCCTTCTACGCCGCCTCGATTTCTTCGATCTTCTTCTGGAGCTGTTCGACCATCGCCCTCAGCTCCCGAACCTCTGTATCGGATGCCTGAGCAAATGCCGGTGCTGCTGAAAACGCCTGGGCAACCAGCATCGCCACGCACAGCGTGGTTTTCCTCATTGGCAAGCCATTGGTTCTTTTATGATCAATCATCGATTATCTCTCCCGTTTTAATCAAAAAACGCTGTTTTTTTAACCGCCAAAAGAAAGGACGCTTCAATGATCAAGTGCAGCATTTGACTTGAATCCTTCGCCTTCCTTCTCCATCGCTTCGCGCAGCGTGGGTTCGGCATTTACCCGCTGCAACCTGCTGCTGTTCGATGTTTCTCTGCCACGGCACCAGTACTTCGCCTTCCAGATGGCATCCGCGCTGGTGCCGGGTGGCATCTCTGGCCACCGCTCCAGGGCGATGCCCGGCGCGAACGATGACGCCGGTGATGGCCCCGCAGGGCAGGCGCACCGAGTGGCAGTGATGGGTGGATCCATGTATTCCCTCCCAGGAATGACCTTGATCGATGCCCTGCCCGGCGATCCCGATGCAGTGGCGGTGTAGCGGTGCAACTTTCCGTCGCGCGATGCAGGCGCGCCGGCCCCCCTCGCAACAGCCGCGTCAGCGCAAGGCACCTCCCGCAGGCACCGCCACGCGGGCGCGGCCCCGCATCAGCAGGTGCGTGGCCACGCCGAACACCAGGCTCCAGAACGCTGCACCCAGGCCGAACAGCGACATCCCCGAGGCGCAGACGATGAACGTCACCAGCGCCGCATCGCGGTCACGCGCGTCGGCCACTGCCGCGGTCAGCGAGGTGGCGATGCTGGGGAACAGCGCCAGTCCGGCCAGGGTGGCGATCAGCTCCTTGGGCAAGGTCGCCAACAGCGCCAACACGGTGCCAGCAAAGCAACCCAGCACCAGGTAGGCGATGGCGCCGGCCGCACCGGCCACGTACCGGCGCTGCGGATCCGGATGCGCTTCGGCGCCGGTGCAGATCGCGGCGGTGACCGCGGCCGGATTCAGGCCATGGCAACCAAACGGTGCCAGCAGCGCCGACCCTGCCGCCGACCAGGCCAGCAAGGGTCCGGCCGCCGGCCGCGCATAGCCGCTGGTCCGCAGCACCGCGATGCCCGGCATGAACTGCCCAGTCAATGCCACCACCACCAGCGGAATGC
>LNAQ01000081.1_pt1 | contig 16040 bp, 14 predicted proteins | sample 602591 | NCBI WGS metagenome assembly LNAQ01 (sample SAMN02440304, study PRJNA202911) | soil metagenome | biome: Subtropical and temperate rainforests or woodlands; isolation source: soil samples (1 kg each in a 20% v/v slurry with milli Q water) were... ... | reverse complement strand
CGTGTGAAACAAAGGGCAGCAAACGATCTGATAAATCCTCACGACTGCTTGCAATGTTACCTGCCGCTATGCTACCCCCCCTTGCCACCACCAAGACATTATGTGCCCCAGTCTCAAGCAGTGACTTCACGCGACCAAGGCGTTGACCTTGCAAGTTAACCACATGCAACCCAATCAAATCTTCCCAGTAATACTCATCCAATTTGACAGGAGGCAAAAGGTCGCGGGTTACCCCGAAATAAAAGCCATCCAAGGCTTCAGCGACATTACGATCATCGACACCAGAAAGCTTGGCAATCAAACCATCGGCATGCACCCTGATCGCCTTCGGAACATGAGGCTTCCAGCTTAAATCTGGCGCATCCGCATCAGGAGACAAAAACCAGTTTGGCATTTTCGCCCAAGACAATGGATCATCACCAAAAGCATGAACGCGCAACCAGCCCTGCACACCAAAAGGGGAAAAAAATCGCCCCAATACAATCATTCTTATTAAGCGGTTTTTTGCACACCAGACTGCTTGACCAGACGCGCGGCAGTCGAGGACAACTGCGCACCATGCTGCTGCCAATATGCCAAGCGTTCAGCGTTGATTACCAAACCTTGTTCAGTTACTGCAGCGGATGGATTGTAGTAGCCAATCCGCTCAATAAAACGACCATCACGACGATTGCGTGAATCAGTAACCACCATATTGAAAAAAGGACGGTTTTTTGCGCCACCTCGGGCTAAACGGATAACTACCATAGTGTTCTCTTAAAAGATACGGTAAAGCGCAAAATTATAGTTCAAATAACCTGCCAAAACAAGCGCATTGCCAATGTACTGTACTTTGACTGTTTTTGTCTTGGGCACTACTCGCTAAAAAGCATACCTATCGTTTTCTGAATGTCACTTGCTGCTTGACGAGGATCAACTGCCTGCCGTATCGGTCGGCCAACCACGATGTAGTCCGCGCCATTCTTAAAAGCCTGTACAACATCTACCGTTCGTTTTTGATCATCACTGGATTGATTATCGACTGGCCGAATGCCCGGCGTTACGACAAGCAATCTATCCCCCAGCTCAGTGCGGATGGCAGGTACCTCTAGACCCGATGAAACAATGCCATCAACGCCCGCCTCAAGCGCACGACGAGCACGTGACAGAACCAAACGCTCAACATCGCAGTTAAAGCCAAGATCATCCAGGTCGCCCCGGTCAAGGCTGGTAAGCGCAGTGACAGCCAAAATCTTTAACGCCCCCTTGTCTTTGACTGCAGCCTCCATGATGGACTGATTGCCATGGACTGTGGCAAGGGTTGCACCGCTATCAGCCAATGCTCTCACAGCAGAGCGAACGGTCTCTGGCACATCAAAAAACTTAAGATCAACAAATACTTTTTTGCCATTCGCAACCAGCCAGTTCAGGAAATCGAAATAACCCTTCGACATGAACAACTCAAGGCCAATTTTGTAAAACCTGACAGTGTCTCCCAGCGTCTCCACTAACGCGCGAGCAGCTTCTACAGTAGAGAAATCAAGAGCAACAATTAACCGATCCTTAGGATCAATCGTTTTGGTAGAGAGAAAATTTTGCATGTAAATTAACCGACGAAATGAATGGCGCTGGATATTTTACTGAATTACAAGTTAGTCTTAATCGTAATTTAATCGTAATCGCTTACCGGCCTAGACATTTCGGCAATTCAGCCACCACCAATGCCGAGACCAAAACGATGAGCCATGAACTGTAGAGCCAAACCAAAAATACTGGCACAACAGAAAAAACGCCATAAATTGCCGTGTTGGCAGCCATCCCGGTAATAAAAAGCGTAAATAATTTTTGCATGCCAACTAATCCTGACGCGGCCACAACCCCACCAGACAAGGCATGCACCCACGCTACTGGCTTATTGGGTACTGCCCAGTAAAGCAGGGAAAACAATGTTGCCATCAAAAAAAAGGGCAAAAGGTCGCGATTGACAAACAACCTGACCCCTGAGTCCTCATCCATCACACCAAATGATGCCCTGACAGTCATGGCAATCACGATAAGACTGACGCCAAAAACCAGGGGGCCGACCGTCATCACTAAACCATGCATAGCAAGCTGACGAAAAATTGGTCGTGATTTTTTTATGTGCCATAACTGATTGAACATTCTCTCAATCGTCATCATCTGCATCATCGCAGTCACACCCAGTGCCAGAAGCCCAAAAAATGTCACCTGCCCTACTCGACTAGCAAACTGACCTACATACTGTGCAATGACAATCCCTGCCTTATCAGGCAACAGGTTTGCCAATAAGAATTTTTCAATGGCATGCCCCAACCCCACGCCAGGTGGCAGCACAGAAAGGACTGAAAAGCCAACCGCGATCATGGGCACCATGCCTAGCAAGCTGACAAACGACAGTGCTGCCGCAATTTGCGTACCGCGTTCGCGTTGAAAACTTTTAGCAACTGACACAATAAGACGAAAAGGCAAGGTAATCCACATTTTTTCAATTTAATGACTAATCTTGATCGCGCATCGAAACCAAATCGAAAGCACCTTAGTACAAAACACGCGACAATGGGCAAGAACTGGGTTTGGTAAGATAATGAAGTGCCGAGCAAACAGCACACCATGCATCAGCACACCTTAGCCAGCAGTCACTACCAAGTTTTAAGTGCCTGGCTTTTAAACTTGACTTTTCCTGCACAATCTCTAAAAAAGACACTTATGGCAATATCTACGTGGTCAAACCGCACCGCTCTTTTTAGCTTAACCAGCCTGCTTTTTCTGTGTCTTGCCTGGGAACTATGGCTTTCCCCCCTCCACCCTGGGGGTTCTACTCTCTTTATCAAGGCAATTCCCCTGCTGTTTCCTTTTTTTGGCATTCTCCATGGCAAGCGCTATACCCACCAATGGACATCCATGCTGACGCTAGCATACTTGACGGAAGGAGTTGTGCGGGCAACCGTAGAAACAGGAAACAGCCAAGTCTTGGCGGTAACAGAGACGATCCTGGCTGTCCTGCTCTTTATCAGTTGCGTTACTTACGCGAGAGTGACTGCACCTTCAATGCTCGCTAAACCTGCGGATTAAGCTTCTCGTGCCTTGAACTCAATGTATTCAAAGCATGAACATAGGCTTTAGCAGAAGCCACAACGATATCGGTGTCTGCACCCTGTCCATTTACCATACGCCCATTTTTCGCTAACCGGACAGTCACTTCACCCTGAGCATCGGTGCCAGTTGTAATGGCTGTCACCGAATACAAAAGGAGCTCGGCACCGCTAGACACAACACTTTCAATCGCCTTGAAAGTGGCATCTACAGGACCGCTTCCGCTGGACTCTGTTTGTGTTTCTATTCCATCAATCGAAATCACAAGTCGAGCAATTGGCGCCTCACCTGTTTCAGAATGGAACATGGAAGAGACAATTCGATACCTTTCCTGTTCTGGGGTAATCGCTTCATCGCTCATGATGGCATGCAGGTCTTCATCGAAGATTTCATGTTTTTTATCTGCAAGCTCTTTAAAGCGCATAAAGGCAGTATTGAGAACAGCCTCACTATCCACCTCGATGCCAAGCTCTTTGAGTCTTGCTCTAAATGCCGTCCGCCCTGAAAGCTTACCCAAGACGAGTTTGTTTGCGTTCCAGCCAACATCTTCTGCGCGCATGATTTCATAGGTTTCACGATGTTTTAATACGCCATCTTGATGAATGCCTGATTCATGCGCAAACGCATTTGCACCGACAATAGCCTTATTAGGCTGCACGGGAAAACCTGTAATACTTGAAACCATCTTTGATGCGGGTACGATCTGTGTCGCGTCAATACGCGTCTCACACGGGAAAAAGTCCTGCCGTGTACGGACGGCCATCACAATTTCTTCGAGTGCTGCGTTGCCAGCCCGCTCACCTAACCCATTGATGGTGCACTCAACCTGGCGAGCTCCCGCCATGACAGCGGCAAGGCTGTTGGCGACCGCCAGTCCAAGATCATTGTGGCAATGGACTGACCAAATCACCTTGTCGGAATTGGGCACGCGCTCGCGCAATTGCTTGATCCGTTCAGCGAACTGCTCGGGAAGGTTATAGCCCACCGTATCCGGGATATTGATTGTCGTTGCGCCTTCTTTGATCACAGCTTCGATGACTCGGCAAAGAAAATCAAGTTCAGAGCGTCCCGCATCTTCACATGAAAACTCAACATCATCAATCCCATTCCGTGCAAAACGAACAGCACTTTTGGCAGCGATCAGCACTTCATCTGGCGACATGCGCAACTTCTTTTCCATGTGAATCGGACTGGTCGCCAAAAACGTGTGGATGCGTCCTGATGCAGCGGGTTGAATAGCCTCCAATGCCCGCGCAATATCCTTATCAAAAGCGCGGCTAAGGGCAGCTACCGTGGAATCCTTAATCACCTCAGCCACAGCCTTGACTGCGGCAAAGTCACCGTTGGATGCCGCAGGAAACCCAGCTTCGATCACATTCACGTGCATTTTTTCAAGCTGTCTGGCAATGCGTAATTTCTCTTCTTTGGTCATTGATGCGCCAGGGCTTTGCTCGCCATCACGCAAGGTAGTATCAAAAATAATCAATGGGTCTTTAGACATCATCATCTCCTGATGAGAATTTCAATAAGCAAACGTAAAAAAGCCACTCCATCAGGGAGTTGCTTCTAACTAACCAAAACAGGGGAAGGGTTTATTTAGTATGCGCAACGCGCAGCAGTGGCGAAGCTTTGGCGCGCAACGCAGGACGCACAGTAAGCACGCCAAATAAAGCGAAGAACAAAGCAAGAAATGCAACTGGCAAAAATGTCAAAGTCAGATTCATGGAATGACTATAAATGCTTTATTCCTTTGTTGCAACACGGCCACCTCGCAGAAAACCATTTTCCTGCATGACACTGGCCCGAATCACTTGGCGCGCTCAAAAAACAAGTGCAACATTATCGGGAGAGAATGTTGCATGGGAAGAAACTATAGGCAGTTGAGCATTGAAGAACGGACGATGATCCAAACGCAACTGGAAATGGGGATCAAGCCTGCGGCCATCGCCAGGGAGTTGGGGCGTGCTGCATCGACGCTTTCGCGTGAGTTGAGCCGAAACGGATGGGTTCGACCGAAGGGGCGACGTGAGCGTGGGCGTCCGCTGCTGGCGGGCGGGTACCGTTCCGAGGGAGCGCACCGACGCGCTCATGCCTGTACGACGAAGCCACGCGTTGAGCGGCGGCTGAGGCAGGGTACCCCTCTGTGGGAATGTGTCTGCTACTACCTCAAGGCGAGGTATTCGCCGGAGCAGATAGCTGGCATACTGGCGCTCGTGCATCCTGATACGCCATCCCTGCAGGTTTCTCACGAAACCATCTACACCGCCATTTACGCGATGCCGCGCGGTGAGCTGCGCACGGAGGTCATTGGCTGGTTGCGGTTTGGACATACCAAGCGCCGACCCCGGGCGCGCGGTGAGGATCGGCGTGGCCGTATTCCAGACATGGTCAGCATTCATGACCGGCCACCTGAAGTGGGCGAACGACTGGTGCCGGGCCACTGGGAAGGTGACCTCATCAAGGGGGCGTTCAACCGTTCGGCGATTGGTACGCTGGTGGAACGCACGACGTTGTTCACTGTGCTGTCCCGGATAGAGGATGGCAGTGCCGAGTCTGCACTCAGCGGCTTCAGCCACGTCCTCAGTCGCATCGAGTCGCAGAAGCGCCTTTCGCTGACGTACGATCAGGGCAAGGAGATGACCGAGCACCAGCGCTTGACTGAAGCCACCGGCGTGAAAGTTTACTTTGCCGATCCGCACAGCCCATGGCAGCGTGGTATCAACGAAAACACCAAGGGACTGCTCAGACAGTACTTCCCCAAGGGAACTGACTTGGGCGGTTTCACTCAAGAGGAACTCGATGCCGTTGCCTGGCAGTTGAACACGCGTCCGCGAAAATCCCTCGGCTTCAAATGCCCCGCCGAATTGTTCTCTGCAGACGCTTTTGACTTCAGGCATCATCACGCTTCACTTTTTGCACTTGGTCATTGAAACCGCCCAGCCATTGATGCAATGAGGTTGACGGATTTCATGATTCGGGCGGCTCATCGGAAAGATGAGCGTTAGGCTGCGGCAATTTTTTAAAAATGCTGCTCGGCAGTTGAACCTGGAGGCCGCCGTTTTCCGTTTCCAATATCGTTGAACCGCGGATGGATACTGAATTTTTCCTCTTTTGCGGCCCTTACCTGCCGGGGGACTCTGCCATAAGCGCTTGGCTTGCCCTATCTCACCGGCTTTGCCGTGTTGCAGGACGGTATGCCTTTGCCCGCTTGTTCAAAATAGAGCTGGGTAATCGCTTAGCGCAGCAAAGCCGGGTCGAGCACGGGGCATGAGATACCTCGGCGAGATTAATCTGCCTTGTTTAAAAAGGTAGCAAATGTCGTGTTGGTGGCCAGTTGGCCGGAAATAAAAAACCCGCAAAGCTAGTAGCCATGCGGGTTTCAGTGCTATCAATGGCGGAAGCGGTGAGATTCGAACTCACGAACGCCTTGCGACGTTGCCAGTTTTCAAGACTGGTGCATTCAACCGCTCTGCCACGCTTCCAATGTTGGCGCGCATTCTATCAGACAAGGGGAATGCCGATGAGCCGTGATGTTTGCGCATGAAAAATAAATTAGCGAATAATTTCAAGGGAATCAAGGCCGGTCTATTCTGTTTGATTATTCGGAGGTGTATGCTGTTAGCTTGTTGGCTGGTATTTTGGTCCAGATTTGATGTGAGTCCTCGTGTGGTTTTTTATTCAAGGAGATTGAAATGAAAGCGGAAAAGGCAGTGATTGATGTTGCATCTATCCGGTTAAAACTCGGGATCAATCAACAACAGTTTTGGGCGCGCTTGGGTGTGACGCAGAGCGGTGGTTCGCGCTATGAGAATGGGCGCAATATGCCGCGGCCAGTGCAAGAACTTGTGCGGTTGGTGTATGTCGAAAATATCGACATCAAGAAAATCAAGCGCGAAGATATGGAAGTTATCGAGTATTTACGCACAGCGAAGCCGGCTGTCTTGAAAGAGTTGAAAAAAGAAGCGAAAGCAGCAGCGAAAAAGTAAGTTCCTGAAAAGCGTTGGAATCCGCCAACGGTTCGCGCCATCCGCTTGTCAGGTGCAAGCCGCGTCACTGAGGTTATGGGAATGGCTAGGGGCTGACATGGACGGTGAGTCCTAGTTTGCGCACTTTTGCTGCAATTTGTTCCAGTGTTTGTGGGTCAAGGCGCGTTAAGCGGTGTGCTTTGGCCTGGAGAGAAGGCCTGGCCAGGCCGTAGAGGTGCACGCCTTCGAGTTGCTTTGCCAGGGGCGCAATGAGCGCTGTGTATTGATTGATCTCGGCCTCGCCAGGGGGCTCGTTATCCAGCGCAAACAGGCAGGTTTGCACCCAGGTGGGTGCCAGGCTCGCGCAGCGGGCAAGACGTCTTGCTACTGCCTCGGGTTTGAGATCAACCCCGTTGATGTTGGACATGCCAGCTGCGTTGGCGCTATCTATCTTGAACCACACTTCCCCTGCGGCTTGGCCGATTTGGCCGATGCCTGTTTGGACTTCCGGGCGATCCAGCAAGCTGCCGTTGGTGATCAGTCGTATCTTCACTTGCCGTTCTAAGCCATGGGTTTTTAATATATTTTGAACAAGCGATACGGCCAGCGGAAATTCCGCGGTGCTGGTGGGCTCTCCATTGCCTGAGAAGGCTACGTCACGTACATCCGCTAATCCGTATTGCTTTTGTGGCGCTTCGTCGGACGCAAAAGATAAGCTTCCTTCTGCTATGGCAGCCAGCAGACTGGTGAGCTCTTCTTGTAGCAGGTCGAGGTTGATCGGCGGGGGGGCGCCTCGAGTAAGGTTTGGCACTTGGCAGTAAATACATTGCCAGTTGCAGGCGTTGTTAGGGTTGAGATTAATGCCAATGGATATGCCGCCAGCCCGGCGGGAGAGTACGGGGTAGATGTACTGCATGCCTGTGCTATTGCGTGCATGATCCGTGGTTGTGAGTAAGATTTTTTGCATGGCGTGATTGGAAAAGTCGGCGCTGGTAAGACGGCGCAAGGTAGTATCCTTGGGGACGGCGAGGCTTAAGCGTGGAGAAGGAACGGTGCGCTAAAACGCTTTGGGCGCACAATCTAATCGCAAATGACGCCAAGAGCACGCGATAAGCTCACTATAATGCAGTCTTTGTTGTAGATGCACATTTCGTTACGAAAACTTCGCTCCCATGCAAATTACCCGCCGCCTTGAATTTGATGCCGGTCACCGGATTCCCGATCATAAGAGCCAGTGCCGTCATTTGCATGGTCATCGGTATGCGCTGGAGATCACGCTGACGGGGCAGGTCAAAAATCTGCCGGGACAGTCGGATAACGGTATGGTGATGGATTTTTCCGAAGTCAAAATGCTGGCCAAAACGCATGTGATTGACGTCTGGGATCACGCGTTTTTGGTGTGGCGTGAGGATCATGCCGTGGCGGGATTCCTGACGACTTTACCCCATCATAAAACAGTCATCATGGATGCGGTTCCCACGGCTGAAAACCTTGCGCGCACTGCGTTTGAGATTTTGGACAGGGTATATCAGGCAACGTATGGCAACCTGATTCGCCTGGAGCGCATACGTTTGTTCGAGACGCCGAATTGCTGGGCGGATGCGTTCAGGGATTAAGCGCGTGGGCAAGCGTCAGGCTGAGGTAGGTTGGGTTTTAAGCAGCGGATTATTTTATTGGCAGTATTGGCAATATTGGCAGCTTATTGTTAAAGGATTAGCAAAATGTCGCAGGATGAAAATCGAGTGCAAAAGCCGATGGGTGACGACCAATGGGAGCGGCGGGCCATTGAAAATATCGCGCTTGCGGCAATTACCGAGCAACGGCGCAGTCGTCGGTGGGGAATCTTATTCAAGCTACTGGGATTTGTTTATCTTAGCGTGATCCTTGCCTTGGCGATGGATTTTGGCGGCGCAGACCATTTGGCTGAAGGCCAGAAAATCACCGCACTGGTCAATTTGAATGGGGTTATTCAAGATAAAGGCGGTGTGAGTGCCAAAGACATTAACAAGTCGCTACGCGATGCCTTCAAGAATAAAAATACAGCAGGCGTTGTTTTACGCATCAACAGTCCGGGCGGCAGCCCGGTGCAAGCGGGCATGATTAGCGATGAGATTGTGCGTTTGCGGCAGGCTTATCCGGCGATTCCGTTGTATGTCGTGGTCGAGGATGTTTGTGCTTCAGGTGGCTATTATGTTGCGGCGGCGGCGGACAAGATATTTGTTGATAAGGCCAGTATTGTTGGCTCAATTGGGGTGTTGATGGACGGATTTGGGTTTACCGGCACGATGGAAAAACTCGGGGTGGAGCGCCGGTTAATTACCGCTGGAGAAAATAAGGGATTTATGGATCCTTTCTCGCCACAGTCCCAGCAGCAAAAAGACTATGCCAAAAGTATGTTGGCTGAGATTCACGCACAGTTTATTGATGTAGTTCGCCGTGGCCGCGGCAAGCGCCTGAAAGAAACGCCGGAGATTTTTTCAGGCCTGATGTGGAGCGGGGCCAAGAGTATCGACATGGGCTTGGCGGATGGTTACGGCACGGCTGAGAGTGTGGCGCGTGATGTGATCAAGGCAGAAAAAATCCACGACTTCACTGTGGAATCAAATATTGCCGAAAAATTCGTGCAACGGCTGGGCGCGGATATGGCAACAGGCGCGGCCAGTGTTTTTTCACGCATTACAGTTCATTGATGGAAGGTGCCTGCAGGGCGGCTAACAACCGCTCCTGGGCGCAAAGCCGTGCGCGTTTGGTGGGCTTGATGGCATACTCGCCTTGGCTATCCATCTCCCAGGCTTGCGTGTTGTCAGCCAGGTAAGGTTGCAAGCCTTCCTTGAAAACGCGGCGTTTGAGCTTGGGGTCCAGTACAGGAAAGCTCACTTCAATGCGGCGGAAGAAATTGCGTTCCATCCAGTCGGCGCTGGAGAGGTAAATATGCTGTGCGCCGCGGGCGTGGAAATAAAAGATCCGGTGGTGTTCTAGCAGGCGGCCAATGACCGAGCGCACGCGGATATTTTCAGACAAGCCTTTGACACCAGGCCGCAAAGAACAGACCCCCCGAACAATCAAGTCGATGGTGACACCCGCCTGGCTGGCTTCATACAGTGCCTCAATGATTTCAGGCTCTAACAAGGCGTTCATCTTGGCAATGATGCGGGCAGGCTGGCCTTCGCGCGCGGCAGCCGTTTCACTGTAGATGGCAGCCAGCATGTTGGCATGCAAAGAGAACGGCGCCTGCCAGAGATGCTTTAGCTGGTTTGCCTTGCCCAGTCCGGTGAGTTGTTTAAAGACTTCATTGACATCATCACCAATGTCAGGATTGCAAGTCAGCAAACCAAAATCAGTGTAAATGCGGGTTGTGCGGGGATGATAATTGCCTGTGCCCAAATGAATATAACGGCGGTAGCCTTGCCCTTCACGGCGCAATACCATCAACATTTTGGCATGGGTTTTGTAACCTACGACGCCATATACCACATGCACGCCCACCTCTTCCAGTCGCGAGGCAATGGATAAATTGGCTTCTTCATCGAATCGCGCCATGAGTTCAACCACGACGGTGACTTCCTTGCCCTTTTGGGCTGCGCGCAGGAGGTGTTCCATCAAGACGGAGTTTGTTCCCGTGCGATATACCGTCATTTTGATGGCGACTACCTGAGGATCGTCCGCTGCCTGTTGCAACAGGGTAATGACTGGCAGGAAAGACTGGTAAGGGTGATGCAACAGGATGTCCTGCTTTCGAATGCTGCTGAAAATATCCACGCGTTTGGTCAGCGTTTTGGGGATGCCGGGTTGAAAGCTCGGATACTTGAGATCGGGACGATTGACTTCATCCGGTACCGACATCAAGCGCACGAGATTAACGATGCCCGGCACGCGATACAGATCATTTTTATCCAGATCAAATTGCTGCAGTAAAAACTGGGTCATGCTGCTAGAGCAATTATCCGCAACTTCCAAGCGCACCGCATCACCAAAATGCCGCTGTGGCAATTCACCTTGCAAGGCCAGGCGCAGGTTTTTAATTTCTTCTTCGTCAACAAACAGGTCAGAGTTGCGGGTGACGCGGAATTGATAGCAGCCGAGTACTTCCATACCGGAAAAAAGCTCGCCCACATGTTGGTGCATCACGGACGATAAAAACACGAAGCTGTCTTTTGCTACGCTCAACTCAGGCGGTAAACGGATAATGCGTGGCAGGGCACGCGGGGCTTGGACAATAGCCGTGCCAGAGTTCCTGCCAAAAGCATCTGTGCCGACTAGCTCGACGGCAAAGTTAAGGCTCTTGTTGAGTACCTTGGGGAATGGATGTGATGGATCGAGGCCGATTGGCGTGAGCAACGGCATGACTTCACTGCGAAAGTAATTTTGTATCCATTGACGTTGCTCGTCAGTCCATTGGGCGCGACGAACAAAGGCAATGCTTTCCTTTGCCAGGGAGGGCAGGATGTCGTCATTAAGTAAAGCATATTGTTCAGAAACCAGGGTGTGGGTTTGCTGGGTAATCCGACGAAAAACCTCTTGGGGCAGCATGCCATCCGCTTCGACAGCCTGGCTGTCGAGTTTGATTTTTGTGCGGACACTGGCCACGCGAATTTCGAAAAACTCATCCAGGTTGGATGAGAAAATGCACAGGAAGCGTAAACGTTCGAGCAGGGGAATGCGCTGGTCTGCAGCTTGGGCTAGCACCCTCCGGTTGAATGCAAGAAGCGAGATCTCACGGTTTAGAAAATTGCTCTCGACGCGTGGTGGTAAATTCATATGGCATGACCCTTATTCTGATGTTCGATTATGTGCCATTTTTGTTTCTTTTGTGTGACAAGCGTTTCCATGATGATCGTTGCTAAAATCATTGGACAATGAATAAATTGACTGCGGCTGTTGATCTTGGTTCCAATAGTTTTCGCTTACAGGTTGGGCGGATTATTGATCATCAAATTTATCCTCTGGATGGTTTGAAAGAGACGGTCCGTTTGGCGGCTGGCTTAACGGCAGACAAATTGCTGGACAATGCAGCGCAGCAAAGGGGGCTTAGCGCGCTATCCATTTTTTCCGAAAGGCTGCGCGGCTTTGATGCTTCATCGGTGCGTGCTGTGGCGACCAATACGCTAAGGGTCGCAAAAAATGCGGCGGCGTTTTTAGAAAAAGCAGAAGCCACGCTGGGTTTTCCCATCGAAGTTATTTCGGGACGGGAAGAAGCGCGCCTGATCTATCTTGGCGTAGCCCATACCTTGGCGAATCCGAAGCAACGGCAGTTGGTTGTGGATATTGGCGGCGGGTCGACGGAACTGATTATCGGCGAGAATGGCGGGCCGCTTGAGCTTGAGTCGCTCTACATGGGTTGTGTGAGTTATAGCTTGCGGTTTTTTCCGCAAGGACGAGTCAATAAGAATAATTTTTGCGCAGCAGCACTGGCTGCAAGCCAAGAGTTGCAAACCATCGTGCATGCCTATCAAGCGCTTGGCTGGGCGGCGGCCATTGGTTCGTCTGGTACGGCGAAAGCCATCATGGAACTGCTGGTGCAGAATAAGTTGTCAGATTATGGCATTACCCGTAGTGGGCTCAATGCCTTGTGTGCAGAGCTGATACGTGCGGGCAATGCTTCCCGGATGCGGCTGCAGGGGTTGCGCGCGGATCGTTTGCCAGTGCTGCCTGGCGGCTTGGCCATCATGTCGGCAATTTTTAATGTGTTCGACGTGGATAGAATGGTTTTTTCCGAAGGTGCGTTGCGTCTTGGGGTGCTGTACGATCAGTTGGAGCGCTATCATCATGACGATATGCGTGAAGTGACGGTGAATCGCTTCATGCAGCGCTATGAAGTTGATCGGCAGCAAGCGGGCAGGGTGGCTAATACGGCGCTCGGTCTGTTGCATCAGCTCGTGCCCATCACGCAAGACGCGGATAACGCCGATGCGCAGTTTCTTGTTTGGGCAGCGCGATTGCATGAAGTGGGTATTTCTGTCGCCCACTCGAGTTATCACAAACACAGTGCCTACATTCTGTTGAATGCCGATATGCCGGGATTTTCTCGGCGCGACCAGATTCGCTTATCGCAAATGGTATTGGCGCATCGCGGCAAACTGGAACGTGTGGACCGCTTGCAAAAGGATGCGGCCGAGTGGACCTTGATTTGCTGTTTGCGGATTGCTGTCTTGCTGCATCGTGTGCGGGATGATCAGCCTTTGCCTGACATGACGATACGGTTTACCAAATCCGGTTTTCATCTGGCTTTTGCTGATGGCGGGCTGGAAAGGCTGCCCTTAACTGCAGCCGTGTTAGCCGAAGAGGCAAAGCAGTGGCTAAGCGTCGGCAGTGAGTTGAAAATCGACGCTTAACAGCTTGCGGGTTGTCTATGTGGTTGCGCGCACACTCAGCAACTCCTGGCGTAGCAAGCCAATGGCGGCCAGGGTAAATAACGAGAACGCAATGAGCGACCATTCCGCAATGGACAGGCCAAAAAGCTTCCATCCAGCTTCAGAGCACATACCCGTTGCTTCAAAAAACCAGGGTGCTTTCTCTCCTGCCCAATAGACAAAACGCTCCCACCATGGCTGGTTTGCGGCACAGCTGGTGTCAATAGCAAAGCGTTGCAACCATGTCTGGTAGCCTGCGGTATAGACGCCTGTGGCAGCTAGCATAGCCATGAATGCAATGAGGAGATGGCTGATTTTTCGGTGCTGCGCGACCAGACATGCCATGAAAGCAGTCATCGCCAGCGCGAAATAAAGCATCCGCTGCAAAATGCATAACGGACAGGCTGCCAGGTTGAGGGTATGGGCCAGGCCTAAGCCAGTGGAAACCAGTCCAAAGGCAGACAGGCCAATCAAGGCGAGTTGCCAGCGCAGTGAATCAAGTGACGTTTTCACAGACAGCGAAAAATTATTTGGATTTATTTTTGCGCTCGGCACGGGCTTTGGCGATCAGTTTGTCCGTCGTGCTTAACAGGCCAGTGTAACTGCCAGCAGCTTCATTGTTGAGCAGATACTTGCCATCGACAACGAGGCTGGGCACACCGCGAATGCCAGCAGATGCGGCCTCTTGATCCGCGCGAGGAGCGAGCGTTTGCACCATGCTGAAAGAAGTGAACATGTCATTGAATTTTTTGCGGTCCAAGCCTTTTTTAACGGCCCAGTCGACTACCGCTTCATCGCTATTCATGGCAACGCGTTCTTCATGCAACGCGGTAAAGACGGCGCTATTCAAACGGGGGGCTTCTCCCAGCGCTTCCAGGGTGAAATACAAGCGCGATAACCGCGCCCAGGGTGGGCGGTTAAAGCTGACAGGCACGCGGCGTAGCGTGACATCTTTGGGGAGCGCGGCGGCCCAGGCATCAAGCGCAGGATGAAACTCTTTGCAGTGCGGGCAGCCGTAAGAGAAAAACTCAATGATTTCAATCCGGTCTTTGGGGGACGCGAGCGGCCGCTCAAGCACCGTATAGTCGCGCCCCAGCTGAGGTCCATCTGCATAAGCTGCAGTTGCGCCAATGAGCGTGACGAAAAGCAAGCCGGAAACAACGCGTAGCAAAGATGTCATCATGAGGAGGCTCCATTAAAAAAGCATTAGACGAGGATTGTATGACATGGTTCCTGACAAAGGCGTGATTTACTCAACATCCTCGTTCATCGGCAGGCAAGCGCAGAACAGCGTGCGGTCGCCATACACATCGTCGATGCGATTGACCGGCGGCCAGAACTTGTTGGCCGCAATCCAGGGCAGCGGGAACACGGCTGTTGCACGCGAATAAGGCCGCGTCCATTCAGCGACCAGGTCGGCGCTGGTATGTGGCGCATGCTTGAGGGGCGACTCATCCAGCGGCCATTCGCCACGTTCAATGCAGCGGATTTCTTCGCGGATGGCCAGCATCGCGTTGCAAAAACGGTCGAGCTCGGCCTGGTTTTCCGATTCGGTGGGTTCCACCATCAGCGTGCCCGCGACCGGAAAGCTCACCGTCGGCGCATGAAAGCCGTAGTCCATCAGGCGCTTGGCAATGTCGCTTTCGGTCACGCCCGTGGCGGCTTTAATGGCGCGAATATCCAGGATGCATTCATGCGCCACACGCCCCGCTTTGCCTGTATACAGCACTGGATACTGCGTAGCCAGACGCGCGGCGATGTAGTTGGCGTTGAGGATGGCCACTTCGGTGGCGCGCTGCACGCCGCTGGCGCCGAGCAGCGTGATATACATCCAGGAAATCGGCAGGATGGCCGCTGAACCCCAAGGGGCGGCGGAAACGGCGCCTTGTTCGTTGCCCTGCAAATCATGCCCCGGCAGGAAGGGCGCCAGGTGCGCCTTGACGCCAATCGGCCCCATGCCGGGGCCGCCACCACCGTGCGGGATGGCGAAGGTCTTGTGCAGATTGATGTGCGACACATCCGCGCCGATGTCCGCCGGGCGTGTTAAGCCGACCTGCGCATTGAGATTCGCACCATCCATATACACCTGGCCGCCCTGCGCGTGGATCACGTCGCAAATCTGGCTGACCGCTTCTTCGAACACGCCGTGCGTCGAAGGGTAGGTGAGCATCAGGCAGGACAGTTTTACCGCATGCCGGGCGGCCTTGGCGCGCAAGTCGGCCAGGTCGATATTGCCTTCTGCATCACATGCCACGGCGACCACGTCCAGCCCGCACATTTGCGCGCTGGCCGGGTTGGTGCCGTGCGCCGATTGCGGAATCAGGCACACGGTGCGTTGCGCTTCGCCACGGCTGGCCTGATAGCGGCGGATCGCGGTGAGGCCGGCGTATTCGCCCTGCGCGCCGGAATTCGGCTGTAGCGAGACGGCGGCAAAGCCGGTGATGGCCATCAGCTGTGCCGATAGTTCATCGAACAGTTGCGCATAACCCTGCGCCTGATCGCGCGGGGCGAACGGATGCATCTGCGCGAATTCTGGCCAGGACACAGGCATCATTTCGGCGGCGGCGTTGAGTTTCATGGTGCAGGAACCCAGCGGGATCATCGCATGGTCGAGCGCCAGGTGTATATGGAT
>LNAQ01000080.1_pt1 | contig 16064 bp, 14 predicted proteins | sample 602591 | NCBI WGS metagenome assembly LNAQ01 (sample SAMN02440304, study PRJNA202911) | soil metagenome | biome: Subtropical and temperate rainforests or woodlands; isolation source: soil samples (1 kg each in a 20% v/v slurry with milli Q water) were... ... | reverse complement strand
CGATGGCGGACGGCACGGGGGATATCGACGAGCAGGCTCGAGGGCTTGCTGTCGCCAACCTTCATCTTGGAAATCTTCGCGGACAACCAGCCCTCGATTAAGGACGGCATCGCTCAAGCGCAGTGAGCCGCCGCGAAAGGATGAAGCGCTGGCGTGTGCCGAGCCGGTGAGGATCGGACCCGCTCGCCAGGCTCGCCCAGACCCACCTTAACGATTGGTTCTTGACGCAATGCTGATATATTATTGCGACTGACTCGCATTAACATTACCAAGAACGTCAGTTTTCACCCCTGTCCGGCACTCACGACCATGACTGACAGCAACGCACCGCCGCGCAAAGGACCGACCGACGAGGCGGAAGGCGCACCGCCCCGCTACACCAGCGAGCAATTGTTTGTCGGGATGCGCCATGTGGTGATCGTGCATGGCACGCGCGAGTACAGCCTGCGCCTGACGGCCGCCAACAAGCTCATTCTGACGGCCTGAGCCATGCCCATGACCGATCGGGTAGGCCGTGCGCAGCCTGTGCACGAGGGCATCGCCGGCGCCGGCTGCGCCGTTGTCCTGCACGCACTCGCGGCCTTCCTGCTGCTGCGTCAGGTCCCGACGGTGCCACTGACGCCGCCGCAGATCATCCAGATGAGTTTGATCGCTGAACCTCAACCGGAACCACGCCCGGCGCCGCAATCCCCAGCCCCGCAGCCGGCTGCGGCACAAGCGGCGAAGGCGCCACCGATTCCCAGCCCACAGCCGCGACCGCAGCGCCGCCCGGCACCCAGGCCGGTGGTGGCGAAACCGATGCCCTTAGCCCCGGCGCCGACCCAATCCGTCCCCTCGGCACCGGCCCCGACAGTCGTATCCGCCAGCGTTTCGGACACCCCGGCGGTCGCGGCACCCGCCGCCACGACTGCGCCCGTGGAAGTGACCCAACCGCGCTTCGACGCCGCGTATCTGAACAATCCGGCGCCACCCTATCCGCCCCTTTCGCGTCGTCTGGGTGAACAGGGACGCGTCCTGATGCGGGTCTATGTCGATCCCAACGGAACACCGACGCAGGTCGAGTTGCGCCAATCAAGCGGCTCACAGCGACTTGACACCGCCGCCCAGACGGCCGTGCGGCGCTGGCGCTTCGTCCCTGCCCGGCGCGGGAGCGAGGCGGTGGGCGCCTGGGTTCTGGTGCCTATTTCATTCAATCTGAGGAATTCCTGATGGAGCAGACGCTTGGCATTGCCCACTTTCTGTCGCACGTCGACGGCGTCGGCCGGTTCTTGCTGGTGATCCTGCTGGCGATGTCGCTGGCCACCTGGTACCTGATCGCGACCAAGACCCTGTCCAGCTGGCGCATGGCGCGTCAGCGCCGGCAGTTCATGGCCGTATTCCAGCAGGCCCAGGGGCTGGAGGAACTGGGTGATTTCGTACGGGCGCGGGGTGCCGACGAGCCGTTCTCGAACTTGACCGCCCAGGGACTGGCGGCGGCGCAGCAGTACGCCGCACGCACCGGCCAGCGGTTGATCGAATCCGTGCCGCCCGATGAGTTCCTGACGCGCGCCCTGCGCCGCGCCATCGAGCAGGACACCGCCCGCCTCGAGTTCGGCCAGACGCTGCTGGCTTCGGTGGCCTCGGCAGCGCCATTCGTTGGCCTGTTCGGCACCGTGTGGGGCATTTACCACGCCCTGCTCGCGATTGGCATGAGCGGCCAGGCCAGCCTCGACAAGGTAGCCGGCCCGGTTGGCGAGGCGCTGATCATGACCGCCTTGGGTCTTGCCGTCGCCATTCCTGCCGTGCTGGCCTACAACGCCGTCGCCCGCAGCAACCGCCTGTTGCTTGCCGCGCTCGATGGCTTCGCGCACGACCTGTTCGCCTTCATGTCGACCGGCATCCGCTCCACTCCGGCACGCCGGGAGCCCACCCCGGCACACCCTGCGCCGCCGGTGAGCCGATTGATCGAGGAGTCCGCCTGATGGCCTTCGGAGGCTTCGGCGACCAGGGCCAGCAACGGCCGACGGCGGAGATAAACATGATCCCGCTGATCGACGTAATGCTGGTGCTGCTGGTGATCTTCATCGTCACCGCGCCGCTGCTCACCCACGCCGTGCGCGTCGACCTGCCGCAGGCAAGCAGCGCGCCGGCGCCGGCCGATCCGCAGGCGATCGAGGTCAGCATCGACGCCCAGGGCCAGACCTTCTGGAACGCCGAACCGGTGACTGAAGAGGAGCTCACCGCCCGCCTGGCCGCCACCGCGCAACGCCACCCGCAGCCGGAATTGCGCCTGCGCGCCGACGGTGCGGTGGCCTATCGCAAGGTGGCGCTGGTAATGGCCGCCGCGGCCAGCGCTGGACTCGAGCGCATCGGTTTTGTCACGACCCCGAAGGGGGAAACGCCATGACCTGACCCGTTCCGCCTGTCGATCACCAAATCCAGCCAGCCAGCCCGTGCATGCCAGCCAGCTCCACCGTCCGAATCCATCCCGGAGCACTCCATGCAATGCGCGAAGCCCCACCGGACCACGCCGGCTGCAACCCCGACTCCCGCCTCAAGAATTTCCCTGCCGCTGGGCGCCCTGGTCACCGGCATGCTGCTGGCGCCACTGGGCGCACTGGCCGCCGACGAAACCACGCTGCCGCAGGTGAACGTGCAGGACGACCGCCTCGACGACACGCCCGAGGGCTACCAGGGCGGCACCACGCGCGTTGGCAAGATCGACCAGCTGGCCAAGGACGTCCCGCAGGCGCTGACGGTCGTATCGCAGCAGCTGATGCAGGAGACCAACGCCAACACGCTGAAGGAAGCCCTGCGCCACGTCAGCGGGCTGACGTTCAACGCCGGCGAGGGCGGCCGCATCGGCGACAACATGATGTTGCGCGGCTTCTATTCGTTTGGGGACCTGTACCTGGACGGTGTCCGCGACGTGGCCCAGTACAACCGCGAAACCTTCAACCTGGAACAGGTGGACGTGCTGCGCGGCTCGGCGGCCATGCTGTTTGGCCGCGGTCAGGCCGGCGGCGTCATCAACCAGGCCAGCAAACAGCCGATGCTGCAGAACCGCAACGAAGTGGCGCTGACCGGCGGCACCGACACCTACCGCCGCGGCACGGCCGATCTGAACTATGTGCTGGCCGATCACACGGCGGTGCGCCTTAACGTGATGAAAACCGATGCCGGCAGCACCCGCGACTACGTCAACTCCGAGCGTGAAGGCGTCGCACCGAGCATTGCGCTGGGCCTGGGCACGGCCCACGAACTGACGCTCAGTCACATGTACCTGAAGACGCACAACACGCCCGACTACGGCGTACCGTTCTTCCAGCAGCGGCCGCTCGATGTGCCCAAGGACCGTTTTTTCGGCACTACGGACGACTACGAAGACAACCGCACGAACATCACCACCGCCACTTACAAGTACAGCTATTCGACCAATACCACCTTGCGCACGGTGCTGCGCCACGCCGACTACACGCGCGACCTGTGGGGCGTGGTGCCGCGCCTGGCGGCGGGTGCTACGGAAGCATCGATTGCCAACGGCACGGCCATCCTGAACCGTGGCCGCCAGGCGCGCGGCGGCGAGGAGAAAACCTGGACCAGCCAGACCGACCTGACCACAAAGTTCGACACCGGTTGGCTCAAGCACGAGGTACTGTTTGGCTTGGAGTTGCTCGACGAGGAGGCCGGCCGCTGGTCGTACAACGCCATCGCCAGCGCCGTCGCACCCCCCACCACGGTGGGCAATCCGAACGCCTCGCCACTGCTGCCGGCAACCTACGGCAACCGCGTCAAGAACGGCATCACCACCTACGAGGGCCGCACCTGGGCGCCATACCTGCAGGACATGATCGAATTCCTGCCCGGCTGGAAGGTCTTTGGCGGTGCCCGCTGGGACGATCTGGACGCCGACTACAGCACCGGTGCCAAGGTGAAGTACGGCGAGTGGAGCTACCGGGCCGGTCTGTCGCACCAGCCGACCGATTTCCAGCACTACTACGCCGCCTGGAGCGACTCGTTCAATCCGACCGCCGACCTCTACCAGTTCACGCCGACCAGCGTCGTGTGGCCGGCCGAGCGCAGCCGCACGTATGAGCTGGGCGCGAAATGGGAGCTGTTCGAGGGCGATCTGTCACTGCGCACATCTATCTACCGCACCGAAAAGACTTGGGAACGCAATACCGATATCGAAACAGCCGGCGCCAATCCGCTGCTCACCAAAAAGCGCCACACCGATGGCATCGAGCTGGAAGCCGCCGGGCGCATCACGCCGCGCTGGGAGGTATTCGCCGGCACGGCGCTGATGGACCCGCGCATCGACACCGCCCGCCCGGGCGGCAATCCGAATGTCGAGGGCATGCGCCCACGCAACGCACCCACCTATACCTACAATCTGTGGACTACCTACAAGCTGGACCACGGCTGGAAAGTGGGCGGCGGCGTCGAAGCCAAGGCGAAGCGTCTGGCTTACGGCATCGGCGGCGGCACGGCAGCGATCACGCCCAACGTGGCGCCCGCCTACCGGCGCTGGGACGCCATGGTGGCCTACGAACAGCGCCGCTATGAGGTGAAGCTGAACCTGATGAACGTGTTCGACAAGCGTTACTACGAGTCGCTGTATGAAAACGGCGGTCATGTGGTGCCGGGCACCGGCCGGGCAGTGCAGCTGGTAACCGAGTTGAAGTTCTGACCCTGAGCGTGCCGAGCGCCCTTGCCAGGGGCGGCCCGGCGCGCCCTAATCGCTCGCGGGAGGCGCCGTGCTGCTACAGATTCCGCAGGTCGTGGATGCCGGCACCCTTGCGGAGTGCCGCCGCCTGCTGACCGGCGCCGACTGGATCGACGGCGGCGTCACCGCCGGCACACAGTCGAATCTGGTTAAGAACAACCAGCAACTGCCGGAAGACGCACCGGCGGCGGCGCAGGCGCGCGCCCTGGTGCTGCAGGCATTGAGCACGAACGCGCTGTTCTTCACCGCCGCATTGCCCAAGCGCATCTACCCGCCGCTGTTCAACCGCTACGAGGGCGCCCGAAACGCCTTCGGCAGTCACATCGACAACGCCATCCGTACTCATCCGGCCACCGCCCGCCACGTGCGCAGCGACCTGTCGGCCACGCTGTTCCTCTCGGACCCGGACAGTTACGACGGCGGCGAGCTGGTGATCGAGGACAGCTTCGGCAGCCAGCGGGTCAAGCTGGCGGCCGGCGACCTGGTGCTGTATCCGGCCTCCAGCGTGCATCGCGTCGAGCCGGTCACCCGCGGCGCCCGCCTGGCGTGCTTCATGTGGATCGAGAGCATGGTGCGGGAGACCGAACGCCGCCGCCTGCTGTACGAGCTCGACATGGCCATCCTGGCCCTGCGCACCGACACCGGCGACAGCCCGGCCGTGGTGCGCCTGACCGGGTGTTACCACAACCTGCTGCGCATGTGGGCCGAGGTCTGAACGTCCGGGGCCGCGCGCCGCCCGGCGCGGCCGCTTAAAGGATGTAGCGGCTCAGGTCCTGGTCGCCGGCCAGATCCTTCAGGCGCTGGTCGACGTAGTCGGCGTCCACCGTCACCTGCTCGCCGCTGCGGTCGGGCGCCGCGAACGACAGGTCCTCGAGCAGGCGCTCCATGACCGTGTGCAGGCGGCGGGCGCCGATGTTCTCGGTACGCTCGTTGACCTCGAACGCGATCTGCGCCAGCCGCTGCACACCCTCCGGCACGAATTGCAGCGTGACGCCTTCGGTGGCCAGCAGCGCCGTGGCCTGCTCGGTGAGCGCCGCGTCGGTGTCGGTCAAAATGCGCACGAAATCCTCGACCCGCAGCGATTCGAGCTCGACGCGGATCGGCAGCCGGCCCTGCAGCTCCGGGATCAGATCCGATGGCTTGCTCAGGTGAAACGCGCCGGACGCGATGAACAGGATGTGATCCGTGCGCACCTGGCCGTACTTGGTGGTCACGGTGCTGCCCTCGATCAGCGGCAGCAGGTCGCGCTGCACGCCCTCGCGCGACACCTCGCCGCCGCTGCCACCTTGGCCGCCGCCGCGCTGGGTGATCTTGTCGATCTCGTCGATGAACACGATGCCGTTCTGCTCGGCATTGGTCACGGCGCTGCGCTTGATGTCGTCGTCGTTGACGAACTTGGCGGCTTCCTCGTCGGTCAGCAGGCGCAGCGCCTCCTGCACCCGCACCTGACGCCGGCGCGTGCGCCGCCCGCCCAGGTTCTGGAACATGCCCTGCAGCTGCTGGGTCAGTTCTTCCATGCCCGGCGGGGCCATGATCTCGACCCCGACCTGCGGCAGGCTGACTTCGACCTCCACCAGCTTGTCGTCGAGCTGGCCTTCGCGCAGGCGCTTGCGCAGCTTCTGGCGCGTGTCGGCGGCGGCGTCGGCGGTCGACCAGCTGTCCTCGCTGCGCGAACCGGGCAGCAGCAGGTCCAGCACGCGCTCCTCGGCGGCGTCCTGGGCGCGGTGGCGCACCTTGGCCAGCTCCTGCTCGCGGGTCTGCTTGACGGCCACGTCCATCAGGTCGCGGATGATGGACTCCACGTCACGGCCGACGTAGCCGACCTCGGTGAACTTGGTCGCCTCGATTTTCAGGAACGGCGCCCCGGCCAGGCGCGCCAGGCGGCGCGCGATCTCGGTCTTGCCGACGCCGGTCGGGCCGATCATCAGGATGTTCTTGGGCGTGATCTCGTGCCGCAGCGGCTCGGCCACCTGCTGACGGCGCCAGCGGTTGCGCAGGGCGATGGCCACGGCACGCTTGGCGGCGTCCTGGCCAATGATGTGCTTGTCCAGTTCCTGGACGATTTCGCGCGGGGTCATGGACATGGGCCGATACGGGCGTCAGGCGCCCAGCTCCTCGAAGGTGAATTCACGGTTGGTGTAGATGCAGATGTCGGCGGCGATGCCCAGCGCCGCCTCCACGATCTGCCGCGCATCGAGCTGCGAGTGATCCAGCAGCGCGCGCGCCGCGGACTGGGCGAAGGCGCCGCCGGAGCCGATGGCCATCAGGCCATCCTCGGGCTCCAGCACGTCGCCGTTGCCGGAGATGATGAGCGAGGTTTCCGCGTCGGCCACCGCCAGCATGGCCTCCAGCCGCCGCAGCAGCCGGTCGGTGCGCCAGTCCTTGGCCAGCTCCACGGCCGCGCGGGCGAGTTGACCGGAGTGTTTTTCGAGCTTGGCGTCGAACAGCTCGAACAGCGTGAAGGCATCCGCCGTGGCGCCGGCAAAGCCGGCCAGTACCCTGCCGTGGTGCAGGCGGCGCACCTTGCGCGCGCCGCGCTTCATGACCATGTTGCCGAGCGTGACCTGGCCGTCGCCGCCGAGCACCACCCGGCCGTTGCGCCGGACGGACAGGATGGTCGTGCCGTGAAAGGCTTCCATGCGGTTTCCGTCGTTGTTTCGATGAACCGGCGATTCTACCCGCCGCCTGCGCCGTCTCAGTCTGGTACGACCGCCAGCGCCGCGTCGAGTTGCTGCAGCGGCGTGTGGAAGTGCGGCGAGAAGCGCACCCCGCCGCCGCGCGGCGCGCACACCACGCCCGCTTCACTCAAGCGGCGGTGCAGCGCGGCGTTGTCGATGCCGCGATGGCGAAAGGTGACGATGCCGCTGCGACGCTCGGCGCGCGGGTCACTGAGCAGCTCCAGGCCGGGCGCGGCGCTGATGCGTTCGATCAGGTGCGCGCTGCGTTCCAGCAGGTCTGCCTGCACGCCTTGCATGCCGTATTCCTCCAGCAGCGACAGGCTGGCATCCAGCCCGTGGGCACCCAGCAGGTTCGGGCTGCCGCACTCGAAGCGCCGCGCGTCGTCGGCCGGCTGCCATTCGGTTGCGTCGAAATCGCCGGCCTGGCGCGTCATGTGCCAGCCGTACTGGTACAGCGTCAGGCGCTCACGCCAGGCTGGCCGCACCCACAGCAACGCCAGGCCCTCCGGCCCCAGCATCCACTTGTGACCGTCCGCCATCACGAAGTCGGCCTGGACCGCGTCGACATCGAAGGCCAGCGCACCCAGGCTCTGGATGGCGTCCACGCACAGCGCCACGCCGCGCCTGCGGCAGGCCGCGCCCAGGCGCTCCAGGTCCATGCGCAGGCCGTTGCCGTACTGCACGGACGACACCGTGAGCAGGCGCGTGCGGCTGTCGATCAGGTCCAGCAAGCTCTGCTCGGGATCGCTGGCGCCGGTCAGCTGTGCCACCCGGCACTGCACGCCAAGCCGCGCCAGCGCCAGCCAGGCAATCCGATTCGACGGGAACTCCTCGGCTGCCAGCACCAGGTTGTCGCCGGCCTGCCAGGGGAACCCGAAGGCCACCACCGAGATCGCCTCCGAGGTGTTCTTCAGCAGCGCAACATCCGGCGCCTGTGCACCGATCAGTCGCGCCAGGCGCTCGCGCAGCCGCCGCTCGACCTGCAACCAGCGCGGATAGTGGCGCGCCCCATCGCGGGCATTCTCGGCCGCAAAGCGCGCCACCGCATCGGCCGTGCGCCGCGGCCACGGCGCGACCGCGGCGTGGTTCAGGTAGATCAGGTCGGGAGCAAGGTCGAATTCGGCAGCAAGGTTCATGTCGGGCCATCCCGGCGGGAGTCGTGGGTCCAGTATCGCCCGCGACCGTTCGCAAGGGCGTACCCGGCACGCTTCAGCGTGACTTCACGGTGCTCGGCCTGAACGAAACGCGGCACAATCCGCGGCGCCTTTTCTCGACTGTGTCGAGCATCGGCAGACGTGCTGATCGCGGCCGACAGACCAAGGACAACGATGACCGAAACTTCCCGGTCGCTGCAGGCGCAGCTCGACGCACAGCCGTTCAGACGCCTGCAGTGGCAGGTCGTGGGCCTGTGCTGGCTGGTCAACATCCTGGACGGATTCGACCTGCTGGCCATTTCCTTTGCAGCCCCGACGCTCGCCAAGGCGTGGCAGCTGGACCCGCGCACGCTGGGCATCGTGTTCAGCAGCGGCCTGCTGGGCATGACCGTCGGCTCGCTGCTGCTGGGACCGGCCGCGGATCGCATCGGCCGCCGACGGATGATCATCCTGGCGACCGCCGTGCTGGGTCTGAGTACGCTGGCCACCGCCGCTGTCACCAGCGTGCTGCCCTTGATCCTGCTGCGCGGCGTCACCGGGGTGGCCATCGGCGCCCTGTTGCCGAGCCTCAACACGCTGGTGGCGGAATACACGCCGGATCGGCGCAGAAATCTGGCCATCAGCTTCATGCACCTGGGCTACCCGGTCGGCGGCATCGCCGGTGGCTTTCTGGCCAGCCGGCTCATTCCTTCCGCCGGCTGGGAGGCGGTATTTGTCGTCGGCGGCCTGTTCACCCTGGCGACGCTGCCCGTGCTGCTGCTGGGCCTGCCCGAGTCGCTGCACTACCTGCTCAGGCTGGATCGGCCCCGGTCGCGGGCCGCCGCCGACAAACTGGCCGCCAGGCTGGGCATCGACCTTGCCGCTGCCGGCGCCCAGGCGGATGCGGTGGGCACATCGAGCGTGCGCGACGTGCTGCGCGGCCACTGGCTGCCCCCCGGGCTGGCGCTGTGGGGCTGCTTTTTTCTCGGCAACCTGACGCTGTATTTCCTGCTCAACTGGACCCCGACCGTGCTGGTCGAAGCCGGACTGCCGGGCGAGCAGGCCATTCGCGCGGGAATGATGCTGAATCTGGGTGGTGGCCTTGGCATGCTGTGCCTGGGCCACATGTCCGCGCGCTGGTCGATCTACACCATGATGAGCGCCTTTTTTGCGCTCGGCGGATTGCTCATCATGGCCCTGGGTCAGGCCGGCAAGGCCACCGACCTGCTGTTCGCACTCACGATCCTGGCCGGCTTTTTCTCACTGGGCGGCCTGATCGGCCTGTATTCCCTGGCCGCGCGCCTGTATCCGGCATCGAGCCGCGCCACCGGGATCGGGCTCGCCATCGGCGCCGGGCGGTTTGGCGCCATTCTCGGCCCATACCTGGGTGGCGTCCTGATCAGCCTGGGCTGGCCGTGGTGGCTGGTCGTCGTGCTGGCGGTGATGGGCGGCACGCTCGCCGCCACGTTCGTCGGCTGGCTGTCGGTGCGCACCGAGGGCATCTACACCATCATGATCACGCTCGCGATCGGCGCGGCTTTCTACTACTTCACCAACCAGAACTGGCCGATATTCAACGGCCACACCGGCATCAACAACGTCGCCACGCCGCATTTCTGGGGCGTCGACTGGCGCTGGGATGTCCCCTTCTACTATATCGTGCTCGCGGTCGCAGCGCTCTGCTACTTCGCCGTCGACTACATCTCCCGGGCGCCGTTCGGTCTGGCGCTTCAGGGCGTGCGTGACAACCCGCGCCGCATGGCCGCACTCGGCTTCAACGTCAATGCGCACCGCGTTGCGGGCTATGCGGTGGCCTCTTTCATCGCGGGCCTCGCCGGTGTGCTCCAGGTCTGGAACTACCGCCAGATCTCGCCGGGCTCCGTCAGCGTCGGCGCCTGCATCGACGTGCTGATCATCGCCGTCGTGGGCGGCACTTCAACCAAGCCATTTGCCGTTTTATCAAGCTGATTGTTATAAACTTCTTTCTCTAATGGCACACCTTGCAAAGTGCCATCAATCCCATATGCCCAGCCATGATAACTGCACACAAAGCTGCGCGTATTTCCAGCCTCCGCAGCACAAACCCGGGAACCACGGTGCGAGCAAGAATTGACAAACGCTTTGACTTTGCCATTTTGCTGGCGCACGACAATCACATTGTCCTGCCCCATTTTTGTCGCGACGAAATCCCCCGTATTCGGAATCAGGCTCTCATGCGTTAAAAACAGCCAGCAACGCGCAAAAATTCGTTCATTAAGGCATGTAACCATGTCAACTAAATCAATTTTAGTATTACATGGCCCCAACCTTAACATGCTGGGACTGCGCGAACCTGAACACTATGGCAGCGCCACTCTGGAAAGTATCAACCAGACTCTGGTCAGCCAGGCAAAATCCGCTAATATTGCGTTAGAAACCTTTCAAAGCAACTCTGAAGCGGATCTTGTTACTAAAATTCAGTCTTTAGCTATCAATAAGGTTAATTTTATCATTATCAATCCAGCCGCATTTACGCATACATCGGTTGCCATGCGCGATGCATTAAGTGCAGTAAAAGTACCTTTTATTGAAGTACATTTATCCAACGTTTTTGCACGTGAAGCATTCCGTCACCACTCATATTTCACTGATATTGCCGTTGGCATCATCAGTGGTTTAGGCGCCCAGGGTTATTCATTGGCGCTTGACTACGCTATTCAACATATCGATCGTTCTCACTGCCCGGATCGAGCGCTGGCCGATCGCCGGCGCCTTCACCATCAGCCGCGGCGCCAAGACCGAGGCCGTGACGGTCGTAGCGGAGGTCAGCGGCGGCGGCCATAGCGGGCGCGGCGAATGCGTCCCCTATCCCCGCTATGGCGAGACGCCGGAGGCGACGGTTGCCGCCCTCCAGGCGATGCAGGAACCCTTGGCACGAGGGCTCGACCGGCAGGCCCTGCAGGCCGCGATGCCCGCAGGCGCCGCCCGTAACGCATTGGATTGCGCCTTCCTGGACCTCGAGGCCAAGACCGCCGGCCGGCGGATCTGGAACCTGCTCGGACGCCCTGCGCCCAAGGCATGCACCACCGCCTATACGATCTCGCTGGCGTCGCCGGAGGCGATGGCGTCGGCAACGGCCAAAGCGGCGCGCCGGCCGCTGCTCAAGATCAAACTCGGCGGCGACGGCGACGGGATGCGCATCGCGGCGGTGCGCAAGGCGGCTCCCGAATCCGAACTCATCGTCGATGCCAACGAGGCGTGGCGACCGGACAATCTCGAGCAAAATCTCGCAGCCTGCGCCAACGCCGGCGTCACGCTGGTCGAGCAGCCGCTTCCCGCCGGCCAGGATGAAGCGCTGGCGCGCATCAGGCGGCCGGTTGCGGTCTGCGCCGACGAGAGCGTGCATGATCGCTCATCGCTCGACGGGCTGCGTGAGCGCTACGACGCCGTCAACATCAAGCTCGACAAGACCGGCGGGCTGACCGAGGCGCTTGCCATGGCGGATGCGGCGCAGGCGCTCGGATTTAACATCATGATCGGCTGCATGGTCGCGACTTCACTGGCGATGGCGCCGGCGATGCTGCTCACGCAACAGGCGCGCTTTGTCGATCTCGACGGACCCTTGCTGCTGGCGCGCGACCGCGACGGCGGCCTGCGCTACGACGGCAGCCTGGTCTACCCGCCGGAAGCTGCGCTTTGGGGGTGATGATTCGCCAGTCGATGCCGCGCCAGCCACATCACCAGCGCGCCTGACGCCGCCATCGCGGCCATCACGTAGTAGACGCCCTGCCCGTATCGCGCATAGACCGCGCCGGACAGGATGGATGCGCTGCCGGCGACAATGCCGGTGCAGGCCGCGAGATACCCCTGCCCTCGCGCCATCACCTGATGCGGCACATGGCGCACCAGCAGGCCCATGGTGCCGACCATGGTCAGCCCAAAGCTCAGCCCGTGCATCAATTGAACGATCGCCAGGATCGCGATCGGCGGATCCTGTGCGGTAATCAGCCAGCGCACCACCGCACTCAGCGCCGAGATCACGACCAGCACCGGCGGCGGCAGCGTGAAGCGCGGCGACAGCGCGAACAGCACGATCTCGGCGAGCACGCCCAACGACCACAGGCCCGCGATGGTCAACCCGCCGAGGCCCGATTGCTGCCAGGCGATGGAGGCGAAAACGTAATAGGCAGCGTGGCTGCCCTGAACCAGCGCTGACGTCACGATGATGGCAAGAAAGCCGCCATCGCGCAGCAGCGCACCCGCGCGGTGCGGCGTCGCATGGGCGGTCTTCGGATTGTCGAGTGGTTGAAGCCCGAGACTGACGAGAGCCCCGAGGCCAGCCATCGACGCGATCACCCAGATCAGGTGTCTGGCCGCGATGACATCGACCAGCAACCCGCAGGCCAGCGCTCCCGCCACGAACGCCGCCGAGCCCCACAACCGCAATGGGCCGTAATTGAGCCCATAACGCGCCACGCCCCGCAACGCGTAGGCGTCCGTCAGCGGCACCATCGGCGTCCACAGGCAGCAGGTGGCGGCATAGACCAGAAGTACCAGAACCGGCAGGTGCTGGGTGCCGATCACAGCAAACCCGAGCGCGGTGGCAAAGGCCGTGACGATCATGGCGCCGCGCAGCGATTCGCGCCGTTCGGCGAACCCGGTCACCAGCGGCAGGATCGTGAACCGCGCGACGGATGGAACTGCCGTGATGACCCCGATCCAGGAGGCGTCGATGCCGATCGCCTTCAGCCACACTGGAAAAAACGGCAGATGGGTACCCACCAGACCGAACAGCGTGCCGTAAAACAGCGCCAGCCGCGTCGCGAATCGCCCGGACGCAGCCTGAGATGCGATGGGGATTTGTGATTCGGATGGCATCAATTCAATTGCGATTCGCTCGATATCATGATGATCGTTAGCGTAACGCGCGCTGATTTGCGCGATGAGTTTGCCATGGCCGACGAAGCATTCGCCCTATCGCCGATTTCCGCCCGCGCTGCGCAGCCGAGCGAGGAAGACTATGACGCGATCAGTGAAGCCTTCATGGAGACTTCGCGGGGCCGCTGGTTTCTCGGTGAATACGCCAAGCGCAACCGCAATGCGGACACAAGGATGGTGCTCGACGCGGTCGCGCGGATCGAAGCAAGCCTTGCCGCGCAGCGGCAACCGGCCGCCGAACCCGACAATGGACTGGCGGAAGCGCTGGCCGCGATCAGAACTGCCGTCAGCGAAGCGCGAACGTCAGCGATGGCGGCGCTCGATGGTCTGTCGCTCGAGGAAACACTCGCGCCGGTCCGCAAGGGCGCCCGGATCATCCGGGAAATCTCCTGGCGGTGGCGGGAGATCGGTGCCGACGGCCGGATCTGCGATCTGCTCGATTCGCAGGTCGGCGCCATCGAAACGAGTTGCGGACAGATTTCATCGAGCGGACCCCGCGAAGCATTGAGCGCGGCATTCGACGCGATCGAACAGCGGATCGCGGAATTCGGCGACCGTGATGCAGCGGCCGCGCCAACCGCGGAAGCGACCGACCTGTCGCCTCCGCCGCCTCCATCCGAAGAAATGCTTGCGGCGATCGCGGAGGCCGCCGAAACAACGATGGCGGCAGAGAGTGCGAAAGCCGCGACAAGCGCCTCTGCCATGCCATCTTCTCCGTTTGCCCAAACCGTGGCCCCCGCCGAGGCCGCGGACGTGGCAACGCCGGTCGAGGCGACCGAAGAGCCCGCGGACATGACGCCTCATGCCGCCGATGCCTATGACGAAGCAATGCTGGACATGGTCGCCCTCGAGATGGCCGCGCCCGATCCTATCGATATCGAATATCCGACCGAGGCCGAAACGGGTGAAATTCCTCTCGTGGAGCCGCCGCCAGCCAAACCAGAAGTGGTGTCGCAGAGTCCCGAGCCGATTCCCGCACAGCCGCCGGCAGCCATTCAGCTCACCCCAGAGCCTGCTCCGGAAGTCTCACCCGAGATTTCTCTCGGCTCGAGCCTGATCGCGAGCGGGATCGTGCAAAGGCCTGCAGCTTCGCAGCCAGACCCGCTGGCGGCGATCCGGCGCATGAGCCAGGCCGAGAAAGTCGCGTTGTTCTCGTGATTTTGTAGCGTGCTCAGACAAACTTTGCTGGTCTGAATTGATTTGATCGGCGCGCCGATCTATCGAAAAGAATGTCACCGACCGAGAAGACTGTCACCCTTTGGCGACCAGTCGGCCCAAAAGAGCTTGAATTGATCCGGCAGACCGGCATGCGGGCCTTTCCTTTCCGGCTGCCCGAACAGCCGATTTTCTATCCCGTGCTGACTGAAGAATACGCCGTGAAAATTGCTCGCGATTGGAACGTTCCGGCGAGCGGTTCGGGTTTCGTAACGCGTTTCCAGGTCAACCGGAACTTTATCGACCGTTACGACGTGAGAGAAGCAGGCGGTCGATCTCATTTGGAGTATTGGATTCCGGCAGAAGATCTGAACGCCTTCAATGCCGCGATCGTTGGCCTTATCGAAGTTGTTCGCAGTTTCCCTTGAATGACCTACGCGATCAGTTTCGCGAACATGTCGGCATCGACATTGCCACCCGACAGAACCAGCACGACGTTCTTGCCGCGCGCATCGATGTGGCCGGCGAGCAGTGCGGCGAGGCCGACGGCGCCGCCGGGTTCGACCACCAGCTTCAGTTCGCGAAATGCAAATCCGACGGCGACGCCTACTTCGGTATCGGAGGCAGTGATGCCCTGCGTCAGCAGCCGGCTGTTGATGGCGAAGGTGAGCTCGCCGGGGATCGAGGCCATCAGCGCATCGCAGATGGTGCGGCCTTTGGAGCTGTGCGGTTCGCGCTTGCCGGCCCGCAGCGAACGCGCATGGTCGTCAAAGGCTTCGGGTTCGCCGGACATCACCATCGCCTGCGGATAGCGCGCCTTGACCGCGGTGGCGACGCCCGCGATCAGGCCGCCGCCGGACGCTGGCGCAACCACGATATCAGGTGCGATGCCGAGCGCCGCCATGTCCTCGGCGATCTCACGGCCTACGGTGCCCTGCCCGGCAATCACGAACGGATCGTCATAGGGGCGCACCAGCGTGGCGCCGCGCTTGCCGGCGATGCCGTTGGCGATCGCCTCGCGATCCTCGCGGTCGCGGTCGTACAGCACGACATCGGCGCCATAGGCCTTGGTGCGTTCGCGCTTCGACAGCGGCGCGTCGGCCGGCATCACGATGGTGGCCTGCATGTTGAGGATTTTCGCCGCCGCCGCCACGCCCTGGGCGTGGTTGCCGGACGAGAACGCGACCACGCCGCCGCCCCGCGCACTTACCGGGATCGAGGACAGCTTGTTGAAGGCGCCGCGGAACTTGAACGATCCAGTCCGCTGCAGCATTTCCGGTTTCAGGAAAACCCGGGTGCCGACGCGCTCGTCGAGCGCCGGCGACGACAACAGCGGTGTCCGCACCGCATAAGGCGCCAGCACGCGCGCCGCTGCATCGATATCCACCGAACTGACAGGCAAGGCCGAGGACAAATCCACCATGCCCGACTTGTATCGCCGATCCCGACGGGCGGGCAAGCCACTTCCATCGATCA
>LNAQ01000079.1_pt1 | contig 16093 bp, 18 predicted proteins | sample 602591 | NCBI WGS metagenome assembly LNAQ01 (sample SAMN02440304, study PRJNA202911) | soil metagenome | biome: Subtropical and temperate rainforests or woodlands; isolation source: soil samples (1 kg each in a 20% v/v slurry with milli Q water) were... ... | reverse complement strand
CGGCAGGACTGGGAGAACTGGATTCTCTACATGCTCCGCGCGGTGGAGAGCACGGCGCAGCAGACTTTTGAGCAGGTCACGCGCATCCGACTGCTGATGGAGCAGATGCGTGAGCGGGTGCAAAAAGAAGCCCCGGGCATTTACAGCAAGGACCTGATCGAGGTCATCTTCCGCCACCCGTACACCAAGATTCAGTTCCTGGTGGATGCAGGCATTGCTAAGCGCCAAACCGCTTCGGCCTACCTGCAAACCCTGGCAGGCCTGGGTGGCATCTTGCGACCCAACAAACATGGGCGTGAGATGTACTACATCAACGACGCGTTGTTTGCCGAGCTGGTGAAATGACGATGACATCGACACTTCATGAGAATGCGTCGATTTTTGTCTGAAAAATAAACACATTCCAGCATCATGTCGATGTCGTGAACATGAGAGAGCACAGCGCATGACCGAAGACCAACTCGAACAAGAAACCCTGGCCTGGCTGCAAGACGTGGGCTACGCCCACCGCTACGGCCCCGACATTGCTTTCGATGGGTCTTCGCCCGAGCGCGCCGACTACCGCCAGGTGGTCCTGCCCTTTCGGCTGCGCGAGGCCATCAACCGCCTGAACCCCGGCATTCCGGTGGCTGCGCGGGAGGATGCCATCAAGCAAGTCATGGATCTGGGCATTCCGTCGCTGCTGTCTGCCAACCGCGCTTTTCACAAGCTGCTGGTGGGCGGGGTGCCGGTGCAGTACCAGAAGGACGGCGAAACGCGTGGCGACTTTGTGCGCCTGATCGACTGGGCGCAGCCCGAGAAGAATGAGTGGTGGGCGGTGAACCAGTTCACCATCAAAGGCCCCCGCAAAACCCGCCGCCCCGACATCATTTTGTTTGTCAACGGCCTGCCGCTGGTGCTGCTGGAGCTGAAGAACCCGGCGGACGAAAACGCCAGCATCTGGAAGGCATTCGACCAGATCGAGACGTACAAGGAGCAGATTGCCGATGTGTTCCAGTACAACGAGGTGCTGGTGATCTCCGACGGCACCGAGGCGCTGATGGGCTCGCTCTCGGCCAATGCCGAGCGCTTCATGGCCTGGCGCACGGTGGACGGGGTGAGCCTTGATCCGCTGGGGCCGTTCCAGGAGCTGCAAACCCTGGTGCGCGGTGTGCTGGCGCCCGCGTATCTGCTGGACTATCTGCGCTATTTCGTGCTGTTCGAGGACGATGGGCAACTGGTCAAGAAGATTGCCGGCTACCACCAGTTTCATGCGGTGCGCGCGGCCACACAGCAGGTGGTGGCGGCATCGCACCCTGGCGGCACGCGCAAGGGCGGCGTGGTGTGGCACACGCAGGGCAGCGGCAAGAGCATCACCATGACCTGCTTTGCCGCCCGCGTGATGCAAGAGCCCGCGATGCAGAACCCCACCATTGTGGTCATCACCGACCGCAATGACCTGGACGGGCAACTGTTTGGCGTGTTCAGCCTGGCGCAAGACCTGTTGCGCGAACAACCCGTGCAGGCGCTGACCCGGCCCGACCTGCGCACCAGGCTGGGCAACCGGCCCTCGGGCGGCATCATCTTTGCCACCATCCAGAAGTTCATGCCGGGGGAGGACGAAGATGTCTTTCCGGAGTACCTACGTTAAATAGAAATGATGTGCACGCCTTCAAGGTTGAAATACCCGTGGATAAAGACGAACAAACCGCCATCGCCACCATCCTCAGCGACATGGACAGCGAACTCTCCGCGCTGGAGTCCCGATTGGCCAAGGCCCGCCAGATCAAGCAGGGCATGATGCAGGAGCTGCTGACCGGCAGGATTCGTTTGCTATGAATTTCGTAGCTTTTTTCGCTTGAGAGATAAGCGCCAGAGGCCGTTTTGACCACAGACATTCCGTGTCGCGCCATCCGTAGCAGCGCATGCGCTGATTCCGGCTGGTATAAGTCTTACCCACCAAGGAGTACCCCATGAAGACCCCTTCTCCGATGAGCGAAGAATCCATGCAACGCATGGAGGCCCGCATTCCCGAGTTGGCCGGCAGTGCCGTCAAGCGGGCCTACTTGCAGGCGCTGACCACCAGCGGGAAAGTGATCGAGGCCCGTGGTGGGCAGTTGATTGAAACCACTGCAGAGGGCAAGGTACGTGTGATTCGCTCCATCGCCAAGCCTGTTGCGGTGACGATGGGGACTAAACGGGTTCGGGCGCGCCAGGCATGACGGCGCCCGTTCCACGCCTGCGCATGTTCGCGGGGCCCAATGGCTCGGGCAAAAGCACCATCAAAGACATGCTGCCGCCGCAGTGGCTGGGTGTGTATGTCAACGCGGATGAGATCGAAAAAGCCATCCGCTCTGATGGTTACTTGAATTTGGCCGACTTTGAGGTTTTGGCAGATGCGGCAGAGCTTCAAGCCTTCCTCCAGGCGTCCACCTTGTTGGCCAAGGCGGGGCTGCTGCCACAAGCGCAGCAGTTGACGGTGGTGGATGGCAAGGTCGGTTTTGGCGCAGTCGTCGTCAATTCGTACTGGGCCTCGGTTCTGGCTGACTTCATCCGCCACAAGCTGCTGGCTGCTCAGGTCTCTTTCACGTTTGAAACCGTCATGTCGTCACCCGACAAGGTGGAGTTTTTGCACAAAGCCCAGCAGGCTGGTTATCGCACCTACCTGTACTTTGTGGCCACGGAAGACGCTGAAATCAATGTGGCCCGTGTGCAATACCGCGTAGAGACGGGTGGGCACCCGGTAGCAGAAGACAAGATTCGTAGCCGCTACGTGCGGTCGCTGGAGTTGCTGCCGCAGGCAGTTGCCTATGCCGACCGGGCATACATCTTCGACAACTCGGGATCGGAGCGCGTGTGGATCGCAGAGGTGACGGACGGTGTAGAAATTGAAATGAAAGCAGACGAGATGCCTGCGTGGTTCAAAACTGCGCTGTGGGACAAGTTTGAACCGGAAGACTCGGCGCCATAACCACCACACAGAACGGCTCTGCAATATAAGAACTGTGACTCATATCCGTCAGTCGGCCAGCTTGACCTGTGCGAAGTACGCCGCGGCTTTTTTTGCGATGTCGCGCTCCATGCGAAGGCGAGCATTCTCTGCACGCAACCGGGCTATCTCCATCTGCTCGGGCGAGACTTGGATGCCCTTGTCACCACCGCCCGCACCGTCCAATTCTCCCTTGGCTGACAGCCGCACCCAGTTGCCCAGGCTCGCTTTGGGGATGCCCAGTACCTTGGCCACCACCGCAATCGCCTGACCCGAGCGGACCTGCCGAACGGCCTCCTGCTTGAACTCTCGCGTGTACTGCGCACGCACCTGCCTGTCACTCATCTCTGAACTCCTTGTCGGTATTTTCAACAAGGGTTAAGAACTCCACTTTTCAGGGGCAACCTCAGGCCAGCCTGCTGTACCTCAAGCACAGCTTCAACCTCAGCGACGAAGAACTCGTTGTGCGCTGGAGCGAGAACATCCTGTGGCAGTTCTTCAGCGGCATGGATTACTACGAGCATCGCCTGCCCTGCGACGCCACGCAGATTGGACGCTTTCGCCGCGACCTGGGCGAGGAGGGCTTGGAGCTGCTGCTCAAGGCCACCATCGACACGGCCGTTGCCATGGAGGCCGTCAAACCTCAAGACCTGGAGCGCGTGATTGTTGACACCACTGTGCAGGAGAAGGCCATCGCCCATCCGGTGGACAGCCGCTTGCTGGAGATCGCTCGCCATAAGGTGGTCAGTGCCGCCAAGCGCGCAGGCATCGGGCTCAAACAGACCTTTGCCAAGGAAGGCAAGGCCTTGCGCTGGAAGGCCGGCGGCTACGCCCACGCCAAGCAGTTCCGGCGTCTCAGACGCGTACTCAAACGCCAGCGCACGATTCTTGGCATCGTCATTCGCGAGGTGCAACGCAAAATGCAAGGCGAGGGCTTCGCACCTGAGCACCCCAAGGCCGCAAGTGACTTGTCGATGTGGCTTGCGCGAGCTGAACGCATCCGCACGCAACAGCGTCACAGCAAGAACAAGCTCTACGCGCTGCACGCGCCGGAGGTCGAGTGCATTGGCAAGGGCAAGGCACGCAAGCCCTACGAGTTCGGTGTCAAGAGTGCGGTGGTGGTCTCACACCAGCATGGCCTGATGCTGGGTGCACGCACCTTCCCCGGCAACCCCTACGACGGCGGGTGCGATTCAAACTGATGTGGCGTTATTCTCGGCCATCTATCCATCCAACCAAGGGGCGACGACATGACTGAGCCATTAATGAGTGACGCGGAGTTGGTAAGAAGATTAGGGGCGCATCCTGATCTGCGAAGCCGAATGGAGTCCCTGCTGCTGGCCGTCGAAGATGAGACGGGAGAGCTCAAGACTGCCGATGCGGCTGAAATGCGGGTAATCGAGGAAATGCGACGCACCGGCCAAGTTGCGCTTCAATCATGGGCGACACGCCAGGTAATGCAGACCTCGCAAGAGCTCAAGCAAACCGCTGGCGTATGGAGCGAGGGTAAAAAAAACTCTGCTGGCACACCACCTTTGGTGACATCTGCATTGACGAGCCTCAATACCGCAACGCCACCAAAAGAGTCCGCCCGTTTGCGCAAAGCGCCCAAGTCAGCAACCGCGGCTGCTCACGCCCGCTACAGCGCGTAGTCACCGACTTCGGTGCTGACCAACCCTTTGCCCAAGCCATGGACAAACTCGTTGAGCACTATGGCGTCGTGTTGAGTGAAAGCACCATTGCCCGCATCACCGAGGGCCATGCCAAAAAGATATTTGAGTCGGCCCCGCCACCCCAAGGCTGGCCCACACAACCGGGCACCAGCACCGCAGTCATTGTGCAGACAGACGGGGGCATGGTGCCCATCATGGAGCCTGATGTCAACAGTGCAGACAAGCGCAAAGGAAAGAAGCTTCAGTGGAGAGAGGCAAAAATATGCCTTGCACACCCGCAGGGGAGCAAGACACTGGCCTTCGCCGGCACGCTGCTGGGAGACGTTGACACAGCCGGGCAATGCCTCTTTGAGTGTGCTGTTCAGGCCGGCTTTGGTACCGGCACGCCAATTCATGGCGTAGGCGATGGAGCGCCATGGATAGCCGATCAGGTTGAAAAGAAATTTGGTGCACAGGGCCGCTACCTGGTTGATTTCTTTCATGCGTGTGACTACCTCAGTGCAGCCGGCAAGGCCATCATCAGCTCAGGGCAGGAACACAAAACGTGGATGGACAAGCAAAAAACGCGACTCAAAACAAACCAGGCAAACGACGTATTGCACGAGCTGCAAACGCATCTTGAATCGCCACAGGTTCAGGACAGCGAGGCCCCGGTAAGGCAGTGCCACCGCTACCTGTTCAACAGACCAGACCAACTCAATTACCAAGACGCAATCAAGCGCGATTTACCCATTGGTTCGGGGGAAATTGAAAGCGCCCACCGCTACATTGTTCCATGCCTATCCGGTTAACGCCCAAAAGCTCGGTGCGGCCACTACAGGTAGCGTCTGGCGCCGGGTCAAGCTACCACCTATAGTGTCCTTGGGTGCCAACCGGATAGGCATGCATTGTTCAACAGCGCATGAAACGCCCGGGCGCTTGGTGGCGTGCGCACAATGCCGAGCACATGCTGGCATTGCGGCTCAATCGCGCAAACCGTCAGTGGGACAGCTATTGGCAGCGAATTTCAAACAACCAGCATGATCAACTCACCACATCAGTTTGAATCGCACCCTACGACGGCCACATCCTGAGCGCAGTCCTGGAACAGGCAACGAACTTGATGCAAGACTTGCCTGTCAAGCTCAAGCACATCGTGGTCGATCTGGGCTTTCGCGGCGTGGACGCCGACAACCCGGACAAAGAGATCATTCACCGGGGCAAGTACAAGCGCCTGAGCACCAAGCAAAAGGGCTGGCTCAGACGGCGCCCGGCCATCGAGCCAGCCATAGGCCACTTGAAGTCTGATCACCGCATGGATCGCTGCTGGCTGCAAGGCGCGCTGGGCGACGCTTTGCACTCCATCAGTTGTGCTGCTGGCTACAACCTGCGCTGGTTGCTGCGCGCCATTGCCCGTCGGGGCATAGGGGCGGTTTTTTTGCGCCTGTTGCAGGCTGCGTTGTCACCGCCATGGACGAAGGGAACATTACAGCGCTCTCATGCTTGCGTTGGGACTTGGTGTTTGAGCAACGGCGCCGGGGCGGTCGAAAAACCGAATTTTGGCCAGACCGCATGGGCTGGATTTTGAAAAATGAATTTTGCAGGGCCGACTAACTATAGCGGGTAGTCTGCGTTTCCTCCCTCTTTGAATTGGAATTCTTGAATTGATCTTCAACGGGGAAAGCTGCTTAGGGCGAAGCCCGAAGCTGAAGGCTTCGAGAATAGCCGTTGAACACCTTTGTAACCAAATAATGAATGAGGTTAATGGGGTCAATGCAGAGTGTAAAAAACTTATTATCAGCGTTATCTCAATATTTATTAATCATCGAGCGTAGCGACAAAGAGCTTGCGAACTCATTATAGGAGGAGGCCTGGGCGCAAGCCCGGGCCGGGAGACATGAGCACCATCCGGATACCCTGCGCGCCCAGCGTCTGGACGTATATTTGACTTGACCGCAGTCCGACATGAGTTACCTCACCCACCCAACTGCTGCTCCAGCGCATGCAGCACCCGGTAACACGGCAACACGCTGGCGACGCTGGAGTCGGGCTGGCGACCCTCGCGGATGGCGGCAAAGAACTCACGGTCTTGCAACTCAATGCCATTCATGCTGACGGCCACCTGGGACACGTCGATCTTTTCTTCCTTGCCATTGAACAGGTCGTCGTAGCGGGCGATGTAGGTGGCGGTGTCGCCGATGTAGCGAAAGAAAGTGCCCAACGGGCCGTCGTTGTTGAAGCTCAGGCTCAGCGTGCAAATGGCGCCATTGGCACTTTTGAGCTGGAGGCTCATGTCCATGGCAATGCCCAACGTGGGGTGAATCGGCCCCTGGATCGCATTGGCCTTGACGATGGGGCTGCCGCACTGATAAGCAAACAAGTCCACCGTGTGGGCCGCGTGGTGCCACAGCAAATGGTCGGTCCAGCTGCGCGGCTGGCCCAGCGCGTTCATGTTGCTGCGCCGGAAAAAGTAGGTCTGCACGTCCATTTGCTGGATGTTGAAGCGGCCCGCCGTAACCTCCTTGTGCACGTACTGGTGGCTGGGGTTAAAGCGCCGGGTGTGGCCGCACATGGCGACCAGGCCCGATTGCGCCGCCAGCTGCGCCACCTCTTCGCCGTCGTTGAGCACGTCGCACAGCGGAATCTCCACCTGCACATGTTTGCCGGCGCGCAGACAGGCCAGTGTTTGCGCGGCGTGCATCTGCGTGGGGGTACACAAAATGACGGCGTCCACCGCTTTCAGCGCCAGGCTCTCGGCCAGCTCGGTGGTGACATGGCCAATGCCGTATTTGGCCGCGATCTCTCGGGTTTTTTCCAGCTCACGGCTGACCAGTGAGACCACTTCAACGCCTTCAATGTTCTTGATGCCGTCGAGGTGTTTGATGCCGAAGGCACCTGCGCCCGCCAGGGCGACTTTGATAGGTTTTGTCATTTAGGTATTCTCCATGATCAGGTGGCCCACGGCGGTGTTGCTCGCGGGCACATGGTAAAAGCGGTGCTTGACTGCGGGCGGCTTGCCGCCGGTCACGTCGGCCATGGCGCCGCGTGCGATGAGCCACATCACCAGCTCGATGCCCTCGCTGCCGGCTTCGCGCACGTAGTCGATGTGCGGCACTTGGGCACAAGCGGCGGGGTCGGCAATCATTTGATCGAGCCAGGCGTTGTCCCACTCACGATTGATCAGGCCGGCGCGCGGGCCCTGCAGCTGATGACTCATGCCGCCGGTGCCCCAGATGTGCACATTCAGGTCCTGGTCATAACTCTCCACCGCCTTGCGAATGGCCTGTCCCAGTTGAAAGCAGCGCTGGCCCGATGGCACCGGGTACTGCACCACGTTCACCGCAAACGGAATCACCGGACACGGCCATTGAAACGCATCCGCGGGTGGTTGGCCGCACATCAGGCTCAGCGGCACCGTCAGGCCATGGTCCACCGGCATCTTGTTGACAATGGTCAGGTCAAAGTCCTGCTGGATCACCGACTGGGCAATGTGCGCGGCCAGCTCAGGGTGACCGATGACGGGTGGCACCGGGCGCGGGCCCCAGCCTTCGTCGGCCACCGGAAATTGGGGCGCCGTGCCAATGGCAAAGGTGGGAATCATGTCGAGGCTGAACGCGGTGGCGTGGTCGTTGTAGACCAAAAAGATCACGTCCGGCTTATTGTCTTTCATCCATTGTTTGGAATACTCGTAGCCGGCAAAAACCGGCTGCCAATAAGGCTCCTTGTCCTTGCCGAGGTCGAGCGCCGCGCCAATGGCGGGCACATGCGAGGTGTAAACGGAAGCGGTGATACGCGCCATGTCAGGCCTGCACTTTCTGGCCAGCACGGCCCTGGGGTTGATGTTGGGGCTGGGCGTCGCCGTCTTCGCCGACAAAGCGATTACCTTCAATGCTGCGACCGCCGTGCAACATCATGTCGCGGTACTCGGCCTCGGTCATGCCGGTCATGGAACCGGCCATTTGCTGAAAGCTCAGGCCATCGGTGGCGCCAATACGGGCCAAAAAGTAGATATTGCCGCCCAGCGCCATGCAGCGGTTCAGGTCGCGCGCCATCACGGCCAGTTTCTGCTCTTCGGTCATCGGCCATTCGTCGAGGTAGGCCCGCTCGTCCTGCTTGAAACGCGCGCGATTCTCGGGCTTCATCAGTGAGACGCAAAACTGGTTCAGGTGGTAACCCTTGCGGCTTTGCTCGGCATCGAAGATGGTGGTACCTGGGACGTCGAGGTAAGGTTTGTCGAGTGCCATAAATTTCCTTCAGATCGAATCAAATAAAAACCTGGATTGCCACGCTACGCTCGCAATGACACATCAAGGCGGAGACAGTTCTGGCCAGTACAAGCGCATCGGGTTGTCCACCAGCAGCTTGTGCTGCAGCGCTGCGGTGGTGGCGATGTGTGGAATAAAGTCCACCAGCAGGCCGTCGTCGGGCATGTGGTCTTTCAGGTTGGGATGTGGCCAGTCGGTGCCCCAGAGCACGCGGTCCGGGAACTCTTCAACGATGGTTTTGGCAAATGGCACCACGTCGCGGTAGGCGTTTTGCTCGCCGTTCAGGGCCTTCGGACCGGTCAGGCTCAAGCGCTCCGGGCAGCTCACCTTGCTCCAGACGTTGGGGTGCTCGCGCATGAAGCGTCGGAACAATTCAAACTGCGGTCCGTTGACGGGCAGTGACACATCGGGGCGGCCCATGTGATCGACCACCACGGTGGTGGGCAAGGCGGTAAAAAAGTCCCACAGTTCGGGCAGGTCCACCGCTTCGAAATAGATCACCACATGCCAGCCCCAGGCTTTGATGCGCGCTGCAATTTCCAGCAACTCGTCCTTGGGCGTGAAGTCCACCAGGCGCTTGACGAAGTTGAAACGCACGCCACGCACACCGGCCTCGTGCATGGCCTGCAATTCGGCGTCACTCACGTTGCGCTTGACCGTGGCCACGCCGCGCGCCCTGCCGTTGGCGTGCAGCAGCGCGTCGACCAGGGCGCGGTTGTCGGCTCCGTGGCAGGTGGCTTGCACGATCACGTTTTTGTCAAACCCCAGGTGGTCGCGCAGCGCAAACAACTGGGCCTTGGAGGCGTCGCAGGGTGTGTACTTGCGCTCAGGCGCGTAGGGAAACTCGGCGCCCGGACCGAACACATGGCAATGCGCATCGACCGCGCCGGCGGGCAATTTGAACGTGGGTTTGGCAGGACCGGCGTACCAGTCCAGCCAGCCGGGGGTTTTGGTGAAATCACCGGGAGTGCTTTGGTTCATGGTTTATTTCTTTTGATTGACCTGCGCCAACATACGGTCCGCTTCCACGCGCCAGTCGGTGCTGCGGGCGAATTCAGGCGTGCCTTTGGTTCCGAACACACCGCTGTCGGCCAGATCGGCCACCCAGGCCTGGCGCTCGGCGGTTCCCGACGCCGACCAGGGCGTCAGACCGGCATCACGCACGGTCTCGGCAACTTCGCGCACTTCCTCGCTGCGGCGTCGGCCGTGCTCGATGACGCGTTGAAAGAAATAGGCCGCCTGTTTTTCCCAGCCGATGCCGGGGAAGGTCTCGTACAGGGACGCCACCACCGCGTCTTCCACGCCGTAGTGGCGGGCTGTGGTGAAGCTCTCGATCACCATGGCTTCCAATCCCTTGATCATGACGCTGCGGCACATCTTGGTGGCACTGGCCACGCCGAGTGTGTCGCTGGCCACCTTGCTGGCGAAGCCCAGCGTGTTGAGCAGCGTGCATAAGGCATTGGCGTGCGCTCCCCCCAGCAGCAGCGGCACCTTGATGCGGTACGGCGGGATGCTGGTCATGACGGCGCCTTCCACATAACGGCCACCAGCTGCGTCGATCAAGGCGGCAGCACGCTGCTTGGCGCCGGGAGACGCCGAGTTGAAGTCAAGGAAGAAGCTGCCTGGCTGAACCGAACCGGCGCAGGCCTCTGCCACCCGCACGGTCTGGCTGGCCGTGACCGCGCTGATGATCAGGTCAGCGCCCGCAGCCAGTTCACCGCTGGAGCCGAGAAAACCCACACCATGCTGTGCCGCGTGGGTCTGCAGGGGCCCGGCGGTGGACGCGTTGACCAACTTGAGGTCATAGGCACTGACGGCCATGCCCTGGGCGCGCAGGTCTTCGGCCAGGATGCGGCCCACCTCGCCATAACCGACCAGTCCGACGCGCCATTGTTTGGGGTTTGTTTTCATCGTTTTTTCTGTCAACATGAAGCATGGTTTCATTGCGAGCGCAGCGCGGCAATCCAGGACTCAGGCAACCATGGATTGCCACGGCACCAAGCGCCTCGCAATGACGGCGAACTTCAAATTAGTCAATGTATTTCAGACCAGCTTTTTCCAGGCCTTCACGCATCTTGTAGTAGTCCAGCCCGAGCACGCCTGAGGCAAAGATGGCACGCTTGGCACCTTCGTTGGCCTCACGCGCCTCGGCCGCATCGGCGACCTGTTGCGCGAACGCGGCGGGCACCACCACCACACCGTCGATGTCGGCAATCACCACATCACCCGGGTTGACCTGGGCGCCCGCGCACACCACGGGCACGTTGACCGAGCCCAGCGTGGCCTTGATGGTTCCTTTTGCGTGGATGGCCTTGCTGAACACGGGAAAGTCCATCTCGGTCAGATCTTTCACATCGCGCACGCCGCCGTCAATGACCAGGCCGACCGCGCCACGCGCCTTGAACGACGTCGCCAGCAGGTCACCAAAAAAGCCGTCGGCATTGTCGGTGGTGCAGGCCGCAACCACCACGTCGCCGGGCTGCAATTGCTCGGCGGCCACGTGCATCATCCAGTTGTCCCCCGGCTGCAGCAGCACAGTGACGGCGGTACCGCAAATTTTGGCCTCGTTGTAAATCGGACGCAGGTAGGGTTTCATGAGGCCGACACGGCCCATGGCCTCGTGGATGGTGGCAACGCCAAAGCGCGAGAGCTTTTCTACCGTTGCTTTGTCGGCGCGGGTGATTGTGCGTTTAACAATGCCTAGATTATTCATTTCGCTTCCGTTCCTTTCAAAAGAGTGTCGAGACGCGGGAAAACCCGCCGGGCGTTGCCCTCATAAATCTGCTGGCGGTCGGCAGCACTCAGGATATTGCTGGCTTCGATGTAGCGCTTGGTGTCGTCGTAGTAGTGACCGGTCTCGGGGTCGATACCGCGCACCGCACCGATCATTTCACTGGCGAACAGCACGTTCTTGACGGGAATCACGGTGTTGAGCAGATCGATGCCCGGCTGGTGGTAGACGCAGGTGTCGAAGAAGATGTTGTTGAGCAGATGCTCTGACAACAGTGGTTTTTTCAGCTCCTGCGCCAGGCCACGGAAACGGCCCCAGTGGTAGGGCACGGCGCCGCCGCCATGCGGGATCAAAAACTTGAGCGTCGGAAAATCCTTGAACAAATCGCTGGTCAGGCACTGCATGAAAGCCGTGGTGTCGGCATTCAGGTAATGCGCGCCGGTGGTGTGGAAGCAGGCGTTGCAGCTGGTGCTGACGTGAATCATGGCGGGAATGTCGTACTCCACCATCTTCTCGTAGATCGGGTACCAGGCCTTGTCGCTCAAAGGCGGCGAGGTCCAGTGGCCGCCGCTGGGATCGGGGTTGAGGTTGATGCCGACGTTGCCGTATTCACGCACGCACTTTTCCAGTTCGGGGATGCAGGTGGCCGGGTCAACACCCGGGCTTTGCGGCAGCATCGCCACCGGCACAAAGTGATCGGGGAAAAGCTGGCTGACGCGGTAACAGAGTTCATTGCAGATGGCCGCCCAGGTGCTCGATACTTGGAAATCGCCGATGTGGTGCGCCATGAAGCTGGCGCGCGGGCTGAACAGCGTGAGGTCGGAACCGCGCTCGCGCATGAGGCGCAACTGGTTGCTCTCGATCGACTCGCGCAGTTCATCGTCGCTGATGTGCAGGTCAGAGGCTTTGGGCATCAGGGCAGGATCCTTGATGCCAGCAATTTGCTGGTTGCGCCAGGTTTCCAGCGCCTTGGGCGCGGTGGTGTAGTGGCCGTGGCAGTCGATTATCATGGTAATGCTTTCTAAAAATCAGGGGTGAATCAAGCCCGGGGGTCGGCGAAGTCGAGTGGTAGCGGGTCTTTCAACTCGCCGATGCCTGTCCTGGCCAGATCCTGGCAGGCACCATGACCTCGCCACGCATGATCAGGCGCGCGGTGCGCAGCAGGGCCGCCCGGGTCACTTTTTGCGGGTCTTTCGGGTCCAGCCCCAAGGCCACACTGAATTCGCCGGTGGGGTGCTCGACCGAGACGGTCGGCGCATTGCCCGGCGGCATCACGGCCACGCCGTCGCAGACCGAGCCCTTGAGCACACACGCGGTGCCCACCGTGACCGCGGCCAGCACACCAATGGCGTCATGGCACACATGGGGAATAAAACTGCGGGTGCTGATGCTGCCACCGGCGCGCGGCGCTGCGATCAGCGTCATTTTTGGGTAGTTTTTTTGTGACACATCGCCCAGGCCCATCCTGAGCGAAATCTGCAGCCGCAGCGCTTCCAGGCGGCGCTTCAAGTCGTCGTCGGCATTGAGCTCGGCCACCGTCTCGTAGCCGGTACGGCCCAGGTCAGTGGCTTCGATGAGCACCAGCGGCATGCCGTTGTCAATACAGGTCACATCGATCGTGAACGGCACAAAACCGTCACCGGTGACCGTGATACGGTCACGCACCTGCCCGGTGGGCAGCAAGCCGGAGCACACCGAGCCGGCCGTATCCAGAAAATTGATGGTCACCGGCGCAGCGGTGCCGGGCACGCCGTCAATGCGGGCGTCGCCACCGTAATTCACGCGGCCGCCCTGCGTGACCACCGTGATGTCGCACTGCATGCCGGTGTTAAGTGTGAGCACGCGTGCTGTCGTGGTGTCACCCTGCACGGGTACGAGGCCGCGCTCGATGGCAAAGGGCAGCACCGCCGCCAGCATGTTGCCGCAGTTGGGCGTGGTGTCCACCGTGTTGCGCTCGGGCTGCAACTGGGCAAACAAGAAATCCACCGCGACGCCGGGCGTCTGGCTGGGGCTGACGATGCCGACCTTGCTGGTCAGCGGATGCGCGCCACCGAGCCCGTCGATCTGGCGCCGATCGGGCGAGCCCATCACCGCCAGCAACACCCGGTCCCGCGTGGCCACGTCAGCGGGCAAATCCGAGGCCAGAAAGAATGGCCCGCGTGAGGTTCCGCCGCGCATGAAATAACAGGGAATGGGAATTTGCATGGGCCGGATTTTGGCCGCATCCACCGGTCTTCAAAAGCCAAAAAGGCCACTAGCAGATATAACAACTTGGCATAATTGGCAGCTTGTTATGGTTAACCCTTAGACCCGCAATACAGACAATTCACCACCTGCAGCCATGGACCTGAAACAACTCGAATACTTTGTGTGCGTGGCCGAGCTCGGCAGTTTTACCCGGGCCGCCATCGCCCTCGACATCGCGCAACCCGCGCTCAGCCGCCAGGTGCGCCTGCTGGAAGTGGAGCTGCGGCAAACCCTGCTGACGCGCAACGGCCGCGGCGCCCTACCCACCGAGGCCGGCAAACTGTTGCTGGCGCACGGCCGCGGCATCCTGCACCAGGTGGCGCGAGCACGTGAAGAGCTGGGCCGGGTGCGCGGTTCGCTGGCGGGCAGAGTCGCCGTGGGCCTGCCCACCAGCCTGGCGCGGGTGCTGACCGTGCCCTTGATCCGTGCCCATCAGTCCGAGTTGCCCGATGCCAGCCTGGCCATCAGCGAAGGTTTGTCGGTGCCCATGCAGGAGTCGCTGATCGCCGGGCGGCTCGACATTGCGGTGCTCTACAACGCCCAACCCAGCGCCGACATCGACATCACCCCGCTGCTGGAAGAAGACCTGCTGCTGGTGCAACGGCGACCGCCCGGCTTGGCCGAAGACCCGGCTCCAGGCCCCATCACCCTGCGCGAACTGGCCAAATTGCCACTGGTGATCCCGACCCGGCCCAACGCCATCCGCATGCAGGTGGAGTCTGAACTGGCCAACCTGGGTTGCCGCCTGAACATGGCACTGGAAATTGATGGGGTTTCGGCCATTCTGGATCTGGTGGCGGACGGGGCCGGCAGCGCCGTGTTGTCACGTAACGCCGTGGCCAGCTCGATCCGGCCGTCGGCGTTTTGCGTGCGCACCATCACAGCCCCGGTGCTGCGCACCAAAATTTGCATGGCCACCAGCGCCCTGCGGCCCAGCACACTGACACAGCAGGCCACGCTGGCGCTGCTGCAGCGCACGGTAGAGCAAGTGTTCAAGTGCTAACTTTCACGTTAATCCGAATGGCACTTACTTAAGCCTCACAACCTTGAAGTCACGGGCGTAAGCATTTGAATTTGAAGAAAAAAGGAGGTGGCTGACCAAGGGATTGATAGGATGGTTGTTACGAAGCTTCCAAACCATCTTTCGAAAGGCCAGCCACCATGAATCGTAATGCACGAAGCGCTTTGCATCAACGTCGAAGCAGGATCGGACGCCGGGCACGGGCAACCCCGGCGGTGGAGTTCTTCAACGTGCTGACCAGCCCGGAATTGCTGGCGACAACCGAAGCGCTGCTGCCTGAGCATCGCGAGCGGCTCTATCCGCCCACGGTTGCGCTGTCCATGTTCATGCGTCAGGTGCTGGAGGCCGATGGCTCGTGCCAGAAGGCGGTCAACGGCTGGGCAGCGCAACGCGCAGCCGATGGTCTGAGCCCGTGCAGCGTTCGCACCGGCGGATACTGCCGGGCGCGCCAGCGCCTGCCGCTGGAGATGGTCAGTACGCTCACGCGCGAAACAGGGCGCTTGCTCAGCCAGAAGGCGCTGGCGCCATGGCTGTGGCGCGGGCGTTCGGTCAAACTGGTCGATGGCACCGGGATCTCGATGCCCGATACTCCGGAGAACCAAGCCTTGTATCCCCAGCCCAACACCCAGGCGCCCGGAGTGGGTTTTCCTCTGGCGCGACTTGTCATGGTGATTTGCCTGGCCAGCGGCGCGGCGCTTGATATGGCGGTAGGACCCCACAGCGGCAAGGGCAGCGGCGAACTCGGACTGGTGCGCGGCCTGCTCGAAGGCTTCTCCCCAGGCGATGTGATGCTGGCCGATGCCCTGTACTGCAATTATTTCTTGATCGCCACTCTGATGGCCACAGGCGTGGATGTGTTGTTCGAGCAAAACGGCTCGCGTATCACCGACTTTCGCCGTGGCCAGTCGCTGGGCACGCGCGATCACTTGGTGCACTGGCCCAAGCCTGCGGCGCGCCCAGAGTGGATGACGCCCGAGCAGTACGCTCACTTCCCCGACGAACTCATGGTCCGTGAAGTCAAAGTCGCCCACCAGGTGCTGGTCACCACGATGCTCGATCATCGCAAGGTCAGCAAGGACGATCTCTCGGCGCTGTATGCGCGTCGCTGGAACGTCGAGCTTGACCTGCGCAACCTCAAGACCACCACGGGCATGGATGTGCTGAGCTGCCAGACGCCGCAGATGAACGAGAAACAGCTGTGGGTCCTAC
>LNAQ01000078.1_pt1 | contig 16141 bp, 12 predicted proteins | sample 602591 | NCBI WGS metagenome assembly LNAQ01 (sample SAMN02440304, study PRJNA202911) | soil metagenome | biome: Subtropical and temperate rainforests or woodlands; isolation source: soil samples (1 kg each in a 20% v/v slurry with milli Q water) were... ... | reverse complement strand
CCAAGTTTGCTGCCGTGGCAGATGAACTGCTGGACTACCTGCAGGGCGCTGAGATCATCATCCACAACGCGGCATTTGACGTGGGCTTCCTGAACAAGGAGCTGGAGCTGGTGGGTCGCCCCGCGTTCCGCAGCTTTGTGGACAGCATTACCGACACCCTGGCCATGGCCAAGGAACTCTATCCCGGCAAGCGCAACTCGCTCGATGCGCTGTGCGACCGCCTGGGCGTGGACAACTCTGGTCGCACGCTGCATGGCGCCTTGCTGGATGCCGAGCTGCTGGCGGACGTGTACATCAACCTCACGCGGGGCCAGGATGCGCTGCTGATCATTGACGATGCGCAGGAAAGTGCCGGTGGTGCCAACTTCGTCCAGATCGACCTGCGCAGCTTGGCTTTGACCGTGTTGCAGGCCAGCGAGCAGGAAGCCGCAGCCCACGAAGAGGTGCTGACACAGATCGACAAGGCCAGCGGCGGAAAAACAATTTGGCGATCCGCTCAGGCGGTCTGAAAAGCTGTGCCATAATCTAAGGCTGTCACAGCGACACGGGTGATTAGCTCAGCGGTAGAGCACTGCCTTCACACGGCAGGGGTCACATGTTCGATCCATGTATCACCCACCAGGTCTGCTGACAGCCTCGCTAGCCCTTCTTAAGGCGCGCGACGGGTGATTAGCTCAGCGGTAGAGCACTGCCTTCACACGGCAGGGGTCACATGTTCGATCCATGTATCACCCACCAATTTTGAATGAAATCAAGGGCTCAGCAGAAATGTTGGGCCCTTTTTCTTTGTGTACCCAAACCGGGCGCACCAAAGAAAAACCCCGCTTGCGCGGGGCTGATCAGAGGGCTGCGCCGGGCTTAGTGCTTGGCGTTTTCCAGCAGGAAGTCGAGCACGATCTTCTGTTCGTCAGCGGTCAGGCCTGCGCGCTGGAACATGCTGGGCGTGATGCCTTGCCATTGCTTCTCGGTGAACTGGCCCGGATCGCGCGGGCCGTGGCACACGGTGCAGCGCTGGTAGAAGATCTTCTCGGCCGGTGACAGCGAGGCGGTGGCCTTTTCGCGCAGAGCGGTAGCCCGCTCGATGCCGAAGAACTTCTCGTCAAATTTGACGTCGCTCTTGACGATCTTGGGCGGATCGAAGGCCTTGGTGCCGCCAGGGTCAGCATCCGTGCATTTGCGTATCGAAGCAATGCAGGTGTTGGCCGTGGTGGCCTGCGTCAACCCGCTGGCGCGCCGGCTGGAGGTCAGGAAGTTCACCAGGCCATTGTTGCAGCGGCCCTTGCTGTCAAGCTGCGGCCAGGCGCCCTCGTACAGGCTGACCACGCCGGGCATGATCTTGTCGGACACCCGTGCGCCCACCACCACTGCGCCGCGCTCGTTGTAGAGCTCGACCAGGTCGCCGTTGCGGATGCCGTGGGTTTTTGCATCTTCCACACTGATGGTCAGCGGCTCGCGCGTCTGGACCGTGTAGCGCTTGCGCAGCCGCTCGGAGTTGTTCAACTGCGAATGCAGGCGCCAGTACGGGTGCGGGCTGACCACATGCACCTGGCCCTTGCGCGCGTTGCCCAGGTACTCGCCGGGTTCTTGCCACGTGGGCATGGGCGGCATGTCGGGGATGTTCATCTTGTCGATGATGGACGAATACATCTCGATCTTGCCGCTGGTGGTGTGCAGCGGGTTTTTCACCGGGTCGGTGCGGAAGTCGCCGTGGCGCACCCACTTGTGCGCCTCCTTGGGCACCGGAATGCGCGCCATGCCCTCGGCCCAGAACTTGTCAAAGGGCGTGTCTTTGGCGGCGCTGCTGGCTTCGTAGGCCGCCTTGACGTAGTCCAATTGCGTCTTGCCCTCGGTGAAGGCGTATTCAACGCCGCACAACACAGCAAGGCGGCGGAAGATTTCAAAGTCGTCCAGCGCATCAAACTGCGGCGCGATGATCTGCTTCATCGCGTACACCTTGTCGATGCTGTAGGTGCCGGCTGAGGTGATGTCGTTGCGCTCCACCGTGGTGGTGGCCGCCAGCACGATGTCGGCCCAGCGCGCGGAGCCGTTCCACCAAGGTTCCTGGCAAATGATGGTGTCCACGTCCTTGATGGCACGGGCCAGTTCATTCAGGTCCTGCTGGTGCGAATAGGCGTTGTTGCCGGCGTTGTAGATCAGCTTGACCTTGGGGAAGGTGTACTTGCTGCCGTTGTAGGTGAACTCTTTGCCAGGGTTGAGCAGCATCTCGCTGATGCGCGAAGCCGGGCAAATCTTCTTGACCGGATTGCGCCCTTGCGACAAGCCCGTGGGCGCAGTGCCGCCCGACTGGGGCATGCCGCCGCCGCCGTAGTGCCAGGAAAAGCCCACGCCTTGTCCGGGCAGGCCGATGTTGCCCAGGATGCAGGCAAAGTTGACGATGGCCCAGTAAGGCATCTCGCCATGGTGCGCGCGCTGAATGGCCCACGAGCCGCACAGCTGCGTGCGCTTGGACGCCATCAACTCGGCCATGGAGCGAATCTTGGCCGCTGGAATGCCAGTGATTTTCGCGGCCCACTCGGGTGTCTTGGGCGGCGTGCCGTCCTTGCCTTCCAGGTAGGCGCGGTATTTGTCAAAGCCGACCGTGTACTTGTCGATGAAGGCCTGGTTGTGCTTGTTCTGGCTGAGCAGGTGATAACCCATGGCCAAAAACAGCGCGGTGTCGGTGTTGGGGATGATGCGCACCCACTCCGAGCCCATCTTTTCGTCGGTGGTGGTCACCTGCGGGTTGATGGACATGAACTTGCAGCCAGCCTTCTTGATGGCATCCCAGCCGCCGTACATCTCGTGGTCGGGCACCGTGTATTCGATGCGGTTGTTCTTGTCGGGGTCGCAGCCCACAAACACGACCAGTTCGGTGTTGTCGCGCAGTTGTTCCCACGCGGTCTGGCCCGAATACACCTCCATGTCGCCGATCACCATCGGCATGATGATCTGACCGGCACCGGTCGAGTAGTCGCCCGTGGTCATGGACGAGCCGCCCAGCAGGTTGAAAAAACGTCCCTGCAGCACGTTGGGGCGGAAAATACCCGCGTGCGACCAGCCGCCGTAAGAGCTGGAGAAACAGCCTTCGTTGCCATGTTTTTCAATGGTGTCCAGGATGGCCTTGGCGGTCAGGCCCAAGGCCGTGTCCCAGCTCACCTGCACCCACTCGTCCTTGCCGCGCAACTCAGGCTTGTTGCTGCCCTTGCGGCCGTTTTGCTCCCACTCCAGATACGACTTGCGCACCATGGGGCCGGCGACGCGGGTCTTGTCGTAAGTGCGGTCCAGAACGCCCTCGGTCAGCATGGGGGTGGGCATCTTGTCGCTGGCCTGGGCCTCGATCTTGACGATGCGGCCTTTCTCCACCGTAGCAATCAGCGGGCCGTAGTGGGTGGCATGCGGCACCTTGCCGCTGAAGGATTTCAGCGCGGCCAACTGCGCGGCCGCGTCCATCTCGGTGGCGGCCAAGGCCTGCGCTATCGGGGTCAGCTTCATTCCGGCGGCGACAGCGCCCAGCATGCCTGCTGCGCCCACGCCCATCCATTGGCGACGAGTGAAATTCATAAAAAAGCTCCTCGGTTGATATGCATGGCATTAAGCGGCAGGCCACGATTAAACATGATGACTCACATCAAGTGGAATCGCAATTATTTTTGTTAGGCCAAGCCCTCCCCTTGCGTGGTCGCTGTGCATTAGCACGTTGCGTCAGCCATTAAAGTTGGCAGCCTAATTTTTCAGAGCACAGGAAGACAAACATGACGGACCAAGTTGATTGCGTAGTGGTGGGTGCGGGCGTGGTGGGCCTTGCCGTGGCCCGTGCGCTGGCGATGCGGGGGCGCGAGGTGATGGTGCTGGAGGCCGCGGACGCCATTGGCACGGGTACCAGTTCGCGCAACAGCGAGGTCATTCACGCCGGGCTGTATTACCCCACGGGCTCGCTCAAGGCGCGCCTGTGTGTTCAGGGCAGGGATCTGCTGTACGCCTATTGCGCCGACCATGCCGTGCCGCATCGCCGCTGCGGCAAGCTCCTGGTGGCGACTTCGCCGGATCAGCTGGCAGGCCTTCGTTCGATTCAGGCGCGTGCCACGGCGAACGGCGTGCCGGACCTGCAGTGGCTGGACCGCGACGCAGCCCGGGCGCTGGAGCCCGCACTTGAATGCGTGGCGGCCCTGCATTCGCCCAGCACGGGGATCGTGGACAGCCATGCGCTCATGCTCGCCCTGCAGGGTGATCTGGAGCATGCCGGTGGGCTTGTGGCATTGAATTCGCCTCTAGCGCTCGCGGAATGTGCGCAAGATGCTATTGTTTTGGAAGCAAAAGACGGCACGCGCCTGCAAGCCCGCACCGTGGTCAATGCAGCGGGCTTGCATGCGCCGTCCCTGGCCCGGCAGTTCTCCGGACTCGACGCACGCCATATTCCTGCCGCGCACTTCGCCAAGGGGAGCTATTTCACACTGACCGGAAAGGCACCATTTAGCCGCCTGATCTACCCGGTGCCCGAGGCGGCTGGCCTGGGGGTGCATCTGACGCTGGATCTGGGCGGGCAGGCCAAGTTCGGGCCCGACGTGCAATGGGTGGACTCGGCCGATGACCTGCTGGTCGATGCGGCGCGGGGGGGCGTTTTTTACGGTGAAGTGCGCAAATACTGGCCCGGCTTGCGCGACGGTGCGCTGGCGCCGGGCTACGCCGGCATCCGCCCCAAGATCCATGGTGCCGACGCACCCGCTGCAGACTTTCTTATCCAGGGGCCGCGCGACCATGGCGTGCCGGGCTTGGTAAATCTTTTTGGCATCGAATCTCCGGGCCTCACTAGCGCACTGGCCATTGCCGGCCATGTGCTCCATATGGTTTGACATGCGTCAAATCCCGGTCTTTTGGTAACGTTTACCGACCATGCGGCGTGACGGTTTCTGGGCATGTCGCTAAGATGATCCACAAGCGCTTGCAGCGTCTGTGCTGCAGGTGCTGCTCCTTTATTGCAACGAAAGGCCTCTATGACTGCTTCTGACACCACAACCACCCAGGGCGAACTCGAAAAACTGGTTTCTGATCTGCGCGGCTTGCTGGCCAGCAGGGATCTGGATACTTTCCCCGAGATCAAGGTGCTGCGCCAGCGTCTGGACGACGGCTTGCACTCGGTGCGCGAGTCGACCGTGCGCGCCGCACAAGAGGCTGCACGCCAGGCCAAGGACGCCGCCCTGGCGGCCGACCGTTACGCCCACGACGAGCCCTGGCGCGTTGCCGGCGCGGCGTTGGCCGTGGGCGCTTTGGTGGGCTTTTTGCTTGCGCGGCGCTGATCGACTGCCGTCCATCCCGCTCACGCAGGGACGGCTCCTATGAACTGGCTCTCCCTGCTTGGGCTGGAGGCATTCGCGGCGCGCTGGCGGGCGAATGTCATCGAAGGAGCCATTGCTGCTGAAGACCGGCTGGAATTGGCGCGCCTGGAATGGCTGGAGCAAAAGCAGCGTTTGCAGCATTTGCTGGTGCTGTTGATTGCTGTCACCGGGCTCACCGTGGTGACCTTGGTGTTGTTGTCGCTGGCCGTGCTGGTGCAGTTCTGGGACACTCCGCACCGTGGACTGGTCGCCTGGGTGGTGGCCGGCACCTGGCTGGTGGCTTGGTGCGCTGCCATTTTCAGGCTGGTCGCGGTGGTGCGCAGCACGGGCAATGGCTTTGCCCTCACCCGGCGTGAGTTGTCGCAAGACTGGCGTGATATCAAGGAGCGCTTGTGAACTCTTCCGAACAGGCTTTGCCCGTGCATGCAACGGCCGCGCAGCAAAAGGTGCTGGACCGCATTGCCGTGCAGCGCGAGCGTTTGCGCGCTCGCCGCGCCGCCCGGTTGCAGTCCCAGGCTTTGGCTGCCGTTGCGGGGACAGAGGATGCCGATGCCCCGTTTCTGGCGCGCGCTGTTGCCTTTGCCCGTCAGCACCCTGCCGCAACAGTGGTCGCCCTGGCCGGCGTGGCCATTGCGGCAGGCCCACGCCGGCTGATCCGGTGGGCAGGGGTTGCGCTGCCGCTGGTGATGGGCCTGCGGCGATAGGGCGATAGGGCCCTCTATACATACGGGGCAGCGCAAGGCCTCGTCTGTCGCCCATGAATCAGACGGTCAGCCCATCGCCTTGATGGCGCGCGCTGCCTTTGCAACGAGTGCGGGGCCTTCATAAATCAGGCCGGTGTAAATCTGCACCACGTCCGCCCCTGCGCGGATTTTGCCCAGGGCGTCTTCGGCGCTCAGGATGCCGCCCACGCCGATGATGGGAAAACGGCTTCCCAGCGCGGCGCGCAGTTGGCGGATCACCTGGTTGCTGGCCTCCAGCACGGGTGCGCCGCTGAGCCCTCCCAGTTCATTGGCATGGGGCATTCCCTTGACGGCTTCCCGGCTGATGGTGGTGTTGGTGGCGATAACACAATCCATGCCGTGGCGTTGCAGCGTGGCGGCGATCACCGACACCTGCGCCTCGTCAAGGTCCGGGGCAATCTTGACGAAGATGGGCACGCGGCGCGCCTTGGTGGCGCCTTTGCCGTCCTTCTGGGGGTGTTGCGCGGCCAGTGTTTCTCGGCGTTCGGCAATGGCGCCCAGCAGGGCATCGAGTGCTGCGTCGCTTTGCAGTGCGCGCAGGTTCTGCGTGTTCGGCGAACTGATATTGACCGTGACGTAATCGGCGTGCGGGTACACCCCCTCCAGGCAGGTGAGGTAATCGCTGGTGGCGTTTTCAATCGGCGTGCTGGCGTTCTTGCCGATGTTCAGGCCGAGCAACATGGGGTGCTTGCGTTTCTGCGTGCGAAAGCGGGCCTGCTGCACGTTGTGAATGAACGCATCCAGGCCATCGTTGTTGAAGCCCAGCCGGTTGATCAGGGCCCGCGCCTCGGGCAGGCGGAACATACGAGGCTTGGGGTTGCCCGGCTGTCCCTTGGGTGTGACCGTGCCCACTTCCACAAACCCGAAGCCCATGGCGCCCAGGGCGTCGATGCAGCGGGCGTTTTTGTCCAGGCCTGCGGCCAGACCCACGCGATTAGGAAAGGTCAGCCCGGCCAGCTCGATGGGGTCGTCTACGGTTTCGTTGCACCAGGCCCACTGCATGGGGGTGTGCTGGCCCCGCGCAAGCATGCCCATGGTGAGTTCGTGGGCGGCTTCAGCGTCCATGCCAAAAAGAAAGGGGCGGGTGAGGGCGTAGGGGATCAATGACATGGGAAGATAATTCGAGGATTACCTTTTGATTCTCTCCCATGACGACTTCACATCCTTTGACCCAAGACGAACTCAAGGCCATGGTAGGCCAGGCAGCGCTGCAATATGTGGTGCCAGGCAGCATTGTGGGGGTTGGCACGGGCTCCACAGTCAACAAGTTCATCGACGCCCTGGCTGGTATGAAGGATCAGATCAGGGGCGCCGTGTCTAGTTCGGTGGCCAGCACAGAGCGACTCAAGGCACTGGGAATACCGGTGTTCGATGCCAACGAGGTGGAGTCGCTGGCGGTGTACATCGATGGTGCGGATGAAATCGATGAACAGGGCTACATGGTCAAGGGCGGCGGCGCTGCGCTGACGCGCGAAAAGATTGTGGCAGCCCTGGCCAGCCGCTTTGTCTGCATCGTCGATGCGTCCAAGCTGGTGCCGGCATTGGGCCGCTTTCCATTGCCGGTCGAGGTGATTCCCATGGCGGCGCAGCACATTGCGCGGCGGTTTGCCGCGCTGGGCGGCGTGGCAAGCCTGCGCATGAAGGATGGGCAGCCGCTGGTGACCGACAACGGCCAGCACATCCTGGATGTGCGAGGTCTGACCATCACTGACCCGCTGGCTTTCGAGACCGAAGTCAACCAGTGGCCGGGCGTGGTGACGGTGGGCGTGTTTGCACACCAGAAAGCCAACATCTGCCTGCTGGGCACGGCGCAGGGCGTGAAGATCCTGGCCTGCTGAAATTCAGCCAGCGATGCTGGCCGGCTTGCCGGGCGCAGGCCTGGGCGGGCGTGGCCGTGCGGAACGCGCGGCACGGCACTTGACGGTTCATCCAGGCCGCTTGCCCGTCATGCCTTTGTCAAACCCCCCGAGAACAATCCGCTTTCTTGTAAACCACAAAGGAACCGGCCGTGCTTCGTGACCCATCGACAAAGCGTGATTTCCGTAGCGCTTCGCGCAATCTGCTGCTGCTAAGCGCTCTCTTGGCCTTGTCGGCCTGCGGCGGCAGCGACGATTCCCCTGCGCAGAACGCCACCGCCCAACTGGCGCTGCTGGAAACGACCGATCTGCACTATTACGTACGCAGCTACAACTATTACTCTGACAAGGCAGACAATTCCGTCGGCCTGGAGCGCACCGCCACGCTGATCCGCCAGGCGCGCACCGATTTCCCGAACAACCTGCTGGTCGACAACGGTGACACCATCCAGGGTTCCGTTCTGGGCACCTACGAAGCGCAGGTGGCCCCCATCCCACCCACCCAGCAACTGACCATGTACAAAGCCATGGCGCCGTTGAAGTACGACGCTGGCGTGCTGGGTAACCACGAGTTCAACTTCGGCCTGCCTTACCTGAGCCAGATCCTGGGTGGCGGACTGGACGTCGATGGCGTTAACCCGGCGATCGGATCCAAGGACAAGGGCCCCGGCTTCCCGATCGTGACGGCCAACGTCACCAGCCTGAAGACCGGCAAGCCGCTGGTCGAGCCCTACGTCATCCTGGACCGCAACCTGACGGCAACCCAGGCCGACGGCAAGACCGTCACGCTGCCGATCAAGATCGGCGTCATTGGTATCACCACGCCCGGTATCCTGAACTGGGACAAGGACAAGCTCGACGGCAAGGTCAGCACGCAGGACGGCCGCGAGACCGCCGCAAAGTATGTGCCCGAGGTGCGCGCCAAGGGCGCCGACCTGGTGTTCGTGTTGCTGCACGGCGGCATGAGCGCCAATGGTTATTTCGCCAATATGGAGAACCCTGGTTACTACATCACCAAGGATGTGAAGGGCATCGATGGCATCGTGATGGGCCACGAGCACAACACCTTCCCCGACCGCGGTACCAATCCGGCCTACAAGTTTGAGGGCGCGGACAACGCCAAGGGCACCGTCAACGGCGTGCCTGCCGTGATGGCCAGTTCGTGGGGCAAGGCGCTGGGCGTGATCAACTACGCGCTCCAGTGGGACGGCGCGGCCAAGAAGTGGTCGGTGGACACCGCCAAGACCGATGTGCAGGTGCGCACCATCCAGACCGGCAGCAACCCCAGCACGTACGTGGCATCTGACACGGCCGTGGTGCAGGCGGTACAGGAACTGCATGACAAGACGCGTGCGTACGTCCTTTCGCCCATCGGCACCAGCGACTTCCGCCTGAGCTCCATGTTTGCCGACGTGGGTGATGTGACCGCCTTGCAGCTTGTCAACCAGGCGCAGCAAGAGCATGTGGCCAACTACGTTAAGAACAGCCTGCCGCAATACGCCAGCCTGCCGGTTCTGTCTATCACCGCGCCCTTCAAGGCCGGCTACCAGAGCAGCACCGACTACACCGACGTGAAGGCCGGCACCATGACCGTTGCTGCCGCCGCTGACCTGTACCTGTACGACAACAACACCATCAACGCGGTGAAAGTGACGGGCGCGCAGATCAAGCTGTGGCTGGAAAACGCCGCCAACCGTTTCAACCAGATCGATCCGGCCAAGACGGCAGACCAGTGGCTCATCAACGACAGCAAGACCGGCGTGCAGCCTGGCTCGGCTTTCCCGGGCTACAACTACGACGTGTTCACCTCGCCGGACATCAGCTACGAGATCGACGTTACCAAGCCCAAGTACAACGTCAACAAACCGGTGGCGGGCGAAGAGCGCATCCAGAATCTGATGTACAAAGGCCAGCCGATGAACCCCACGCAGGAGTTCATCGTTGCCACCAACAACTATCGTGCCAACAGCAGTGCTCCCTATATCCTGGGTACGGGCAAGAAGTTCGACATTGTTTGGGCTTCGCCCGATGCCAACCGGGAAGTGGTCTTGAACTATGTCAAGGCCAAGAAGGACATCACCCGCGTTGCCAACGGCTCGGCCAGTAGCTGGCGTTTTGCCAAGGTGGCTACAGCGGGCAAGGTGCTGTTCAAGTCTGGCAAGAACGAGCTGAGCCTGGCACAGGCAGCCGGCCTGACCCATATCAGCGTGGACAAGGCGGATGACACCGGCGTTAACAACGGCACCGGCACTTACACGGTCTATCGCATCGACCTGAGCCAGTGATGCCCTCGTGCCCTGATGCCGCGTTGCGGCAACAGGGCAAAAACAAGGCCACTCCGGGCGGGGTGGCCTTTTTTTCAGCGGGTCGTTTACATCCCGTCAGAAGCGGATGCCCGCCGGATTGCTGGGTGTGGGCCCGCTGTTGACAGGGGGAGCCACCGGGCGCGGCGCCGGGGCCGATGCGGCAGCTGATGCAGCAGTAGGCGTTGCCTGCTTGACGGCCACCAGGGGGGTGGGGGCAGGTGCCTGGTAGTTGGGCGGTAGCTGCGATTGCTGCGGGTAGCCGGCTGCGTTCAGGTACTGGGTCCACTCGACGTCGGAGAAGCCGCGCAGCTGCTGTGCGCCGATCGTGCCAAAGGGCAGGCTGGTCTCGCCGCTCAGGCGCTTGAGCGCGTCGATGTCGTCGTTGCTGGTCACGGTGCGTTCGGTGAACGGAATGCCACGGTTGGCGAGCAGGTTGCGTGCGCTGTTGCAGGGCGCGCAGTCGTTGCTGGTGTACAGCGTCACGGGAAAGCGCGTGGTCACCTGGCGCAGTTGGTAGGGCAGGGCCTCCGGACCGCTGGCGCTACGCGGGCCGCCGCTGAGGGTGGCACTTTCGGCGCCCGCGGCGGGCGCGCGGTCGGAGAAAGTCACCTTGCCATCGGGGCCGACGATGCGATACACCTGCTGGGCCTGCGCGGCGGTGGCCAGCAAGGTGGCTGCGGCGCAGGTGGCGGCAAGGGCGGAAGCGGTGCGAAGGCTAAACATGCGGTTTCCTTTGGGCTGTAGACTATCAAAAATCATAGCTGCCAGCGCTTGTATTTAAAGGGCTAGAGCCCAAAAATTACCTAAAACACGCGAGAGAAAGGCGCTGGCAGCATTGCTTTTAAGTGGCCATGCCCTGGTGGCGCAGCAGCGCATCCAGCGTGGGCTCGCGGCCGCGAAATGCCTTGAAGGACTCCATGGCGGGGCGACTGCCGCCCGCTTCCAGGATGGCTTGCCGGTAGCGGCGGCCCGTTTCGGTGCTGGGCAGGCCGTCGCTGCCGGCGGTTTCTTCGAAGGCCGCATAGGCATCGGCGCTGAGCACTTCCGCCCATTTGTAGCTGTAGTAGCCGGCCGCATAGCCGCCGGCAAAAATATGGCTGAAGGTGTGGGCCGTGCGGCTGAACGAGGGCGGGGGCAGCACCGACACCTCGCTGCGCACCTCGGCCAGCAAGGGCATGAAGTCCTGGGCCGGGTCGTGGTCGGTGTGCAGCAGCATGTCGAACAGGGCAAATTCGATCTGGCGCAACGTGCCCATGCCGCTCTGGAAGTTTTTCGCGGCGGTCATCTTGTCGAACAGTTCGCGCGGCAGTGGCGCGCCGGTATCGACATGGGCGGTCATGTTGCGCAGCACATTCCATTCCCAGCAGAAGTTTTCCATGAACTGGCTGGGCAACTCGACGGCATCCCACTCCACGCCGCTGATGCCTGATACATCGCGTTCGTTCACTTGCGTCAGCATATGGTGCAAGCCGTGGCCGAATTCGTGAAACAGCGTGATCACGTCGTCATGGGTGAGCAGCGGTGGCTTGCCATCCACACCGTCGGCAAAATTGCACACCAGATGTGCCACGGGGGTCTGCAGCACGCCGGTGTCGGGGCGCAGCCAGCGGGTGCGCGCATCGTCCATCCAGGCGCCGCCGCGTTTGCCGGTGCGGGCGGGCTGGTCGAGATAGAACTGGCCTACCAGTTCCGTGCCGTTGGGGCCGTTGCGCTCGATGCGATAGAACTCGACGGCAGGGTTCCACACGGATGCGCTGTCGCGGCGGATGCTGACCTCGAACAGCGTTTCGATGATTTTGAAAAGACCCGCCAACACCTTGGGGGCCGTGAAATATTTTTTGACTTCCTGCTCGCTGAAGGCGTAGCGCGCCTCTTTGAGCCTCTCGGCAAGATAGGGCCAGTCCCAGGCCTGTGGATCGTGCAGGCCCAACTCGCTGGCCGCAAAGTCGCGCAGATCGGCCACGTCCTTTTCGGCGTAGGGGCGGGCGCGGCGCGCCAGGTCGCGCAGAAAGGTCACTACCTCGTCGGGCGATTGGGCCATCTTGGGCACCACCGACACCTGGCCGAAATTGTCGTAACCAAGAAGGCGTGCCTCCTCGCGGCGCAGCGCCAGGATTTCACGGATGAGCGCCGAGTTGTCGAAGCGCCGGGCATCGCCTTCAGCCTGGTCGGAGGCGCGCGTCACGTAGGCGCGGTACATCGTTTCGCGCAGCGCGCTGCGGGTGGCAAACTGCATCACCGGCAGATAGCAGGGCATCTTGAGCGTGAGCTTGTAGCCGCTCTTGCCTTCGGCCTGGGCCGCCGCCAGTGCCGTTTGCTGCACGTCGGCGGGCACGCCATCGAGCTCTTCTGCCGTGGCGTAGTAGGCAAAGGCGTCGGTGGCATCGAGCGCGTTTTCGCTGAACTTCTGGCTCAGCTCGGCCTGCCGTTCCTGGATCTGCGCAAAACGCTCTTTCGCAGCCCCGGTGAGTTCGGCGCCGCTGAGCACAAAATTTCGCACGGCATTCTTGTGGGCCTGGCGCTGCTCAGGGGTCAGCGTGGCAGGGTCGATGGCCTTGTACTTGGCATACAGGCGCTCATCGGCGCCGAGGCGGGTCCAGAATTCGGTGACCCGGGGCAATGCCGCGTTGTAGGCGGCCCGCAGCTCCGGTGTGTCGGCCACGCTGTTCAGATGGCTGACGGCCCCCCAGGCGGTGCCCAGATGTTCCGTGGCCACGTCCAGCACCTTCGCAATGGCATCCCAGCGGGTCGGGAAATCGGCGGCCGTGACCGTTTCAAGGGCCGCGTTGGCCTTGTCCAGCAACGCGTCCATCGCAGGGGCGACGTCGGCGGGTGTGATGCGGTCAAACCGGGGAAGGTCGGTGAAGTCGAGGAGGGCGTTGCTCATGCGGTTCTAGATGGCGCCTCGTGGCGCGGGTTCAAGTGGCGAGGCCTCGGGAAACGGCGGCGGGCTTCAGGTTCAGGCGCCTGCAGCGCGCTCGGCGGCTTCCAGGGTGTTGACCAGCAGCATGGTAATGGTCATGGGGCCCACCCCTCCGGGTACAGGGGTGATCCAGCCGGCCACTTCCTTCACACCGCCGAAATCCACATCGCCGCAGAGCTTGCCTTCGTCATTGCGGTTCATGCCCACGTCGATCACCACGGCGCCGGGCTTGACCATGTCAGCCGTGAGCACGTTGCGCTTGCCCACGGCGGCGACGATCACATCGGCCTGCAGGGTTTGTGCCTTGAGGTCGCTCGTGGCGCTGTGGCAAATGGTGACGGTGGCATTTTTTGCCAGCAGCATCAGCGCCATGGGCTTACCGACGATGTTGCTGCGGCCAATGACCACGGCGTGCTTGCCTTTGAGGTCATAGCCGATCGATTCCAGCATTTTCATGCAGCCATATGGCGTGCAGGGCCAGAAGCCGGGCATGCCGGTCATCAGCGCTCCGGCGCTGGCGATGTGAAAGCCGTCCACGTCCTTGGCGGGCGAGATGGCTTCGATCACCTTTTGCGCGTCAATGTGCTTCGGTAATGGCAACTGCACCAGGATGCCGTGAATGGCCGGGTCGTTGTTGAGGGCATCGACGCGTGCCAGCAACTCGGCCTCGCTCAGGTCGGCCGGGTATTGCTCCAGCACCGAGTGCAGGCCAGCATCATGGCAGGCCTTGACCTTGTTGCGCACGTAGACCTGGGAGGCGGGGTTGTCGCCCACCAAGACGACGGCAAGACCGGGCGTGACGCCACGGGCCTTGAGAGAGAGGGCGCGCTCGGCGACTTGGGCGCGCAGTTGGCGGGAGAGGGCGTTGCCGTCGATCAGTTGTGCGGTCATGTCAGAAAATACAGGTCAAATTGGCCTGTAGCGCTTTATCCATAAGCGCTACATGCTATGAAATAGTCATGAAAATAGCCATGACTTACGCAAAACAGGCCCAGGCAAGCCCCCTGCCACAAAGGCAGGTACCGTTGGGGCATCCTTGTTTGCATCAGTCCCAATAGTGAAAGGTGAAAGTGAAGTGGGCAATCAACCCTTGAGGGCGTTCTGGCCCAGTGCAATCTTGAGCAGATCGGCAACGGTGTTGGCGTTGAGCTTTTCCATGATGTTGGCGCGATGCGCTTCCACCGTCTTGATGCTGATGCCCAGGTCGTCGGCGACCTGCTTGTTCAGGCGGCCGGCGACGATGCGCTCGAGCACCTGGGCTTCGCGGCCCGTCAGCTTGGACAACAGCGCGTCGCGGCTGGCGGCCTGCTGGTAGCCGGCAAAGGCTTCGCGGGCATGGTCCAGCATGCGTTCCACCAGCCCGACGAGTTCTTCTTCATCAAAAGGCTTCTGGATGAAATCGAGCGCACCTTTTTTCATGGTATTGACGGCCATCGGCACGTCGCCGTGGCCGGTGACGAACACGATGGGCAAGAGCGACTTGCGTTCGACCAGCCGGTCCTGAAGCTCCAGCCCTGTCATGCCACCCATGCGGATGTCCACGATCAGGCAGGCCACCTCGCGCGGGTCGTAGCGCGAGAGAAAGGTTTCGGCCGAATCAAAGCAGCGCACCCGGTAGTCCTTGCCCTCCAACAGCCACTGCAGGGAGTCGCGAACCGCCTCGTCGTCGTCCACTACGTAAACGGTGCCTTTTTTCGGAATCAAACTCATGCAATTGTCCTTGGGGTTCGTGCATTCGCTACAAAATCTGTAGTGGCATCCACAGGCTTGGCAAGCGGAAGCCAGAAGGAGAACCGGCAACCTGTGACCTCGCAGGCATTGTAGAGGTTCTCCGCCCGCATTCGGCCGTGGTGCGATTCGACGATGCTGCGACACAGGTTTAGGCCCATGCCCATGCCTTCCTGCTTGGTGGAGAAAAAGGCCTCGAACAGGTGCTCAAGCACCTCGGGTGCCATCCCCTTGCCTGTGTCTTGCACGGAAAACTCCACCACATCGCGGTCGTCGATATGCCTGGGCACCACGCGCAGCTCCACGCTGCGGTTGGAAATGGGGCGGTTGGCCATCTGGATGGCTTCGGCCCCGTTTTTCATGAGGTTGATCAACACCTGCTCGATGAGGATGGTGTCGGCCATAACGGGGGGCAGCCGCGCGGCGATGTAGTGGGTCAGGCGCACGTTGTGGCGGCGCAGATCGATGTCGGCCAGCTCGACGGCCTCGTTCACTATCAAATGCACATCCGCCAGTGCACGATTGGGTTCGCTTTTTTTCACGAAGGCACGGATGCGCTGGATGATCTGCCCCGCGCGTTGCGCCTGGTGGGCCGTCTTTTGCAGGGCGGCAAGCAGGGCTTCTTCGGTGATTTGGCCGCTCTGGATGCGCGAGACCATGCCGCTGCAGTAATTGTTGATGGCCGTGAGCGGCTGGTTGAGCTCGTGCGCCACGCTCGATGCCATCTCGCCCATGGTGATCAGGCGGCTGACCGACTGGGCCCGCTCGGCCTGGCGCGCCGCCTGCTCCTGGGCCTGGCGGCGCAGGGTGATGTCGGTGGCAATCACCATCTGGGCCAGGCGCCCGTCCACCCAGCTGAGGTAGCGTGAGCGCACTTCCAGCCATTTGCCCAGCCCGGGCAGGTAGATTTCGGCGTTTTCGGTGCGCGCGCTGGTCAGCGAGTCGGTGGGCAGGCCCATCAGACCGTCTTCGTCGTCCACGCCCACAGGGTTGCTGCCCGCCGCCGGCACCACGCCCGCCTGGGCCACCAGCTGCAGGTGGCCGACGGTTTGCGAGCCAAACCACTGGCGGTAGAGCTTGTTGGCAAACAGCAATTCCTGGCTGCCCAGCGGCGCTACCGAGACCGAGGCGTCCAGCGACTCCAGCACGATGGTGAAGCGCTCGTGGGATGCCGACAGCTGTTCGCGGATGCGGTTGGGCTCGGTGATATCGGTCATCGAAGTCATCCAGCCGGTTTGCTGGCCATGGGCGT
>LNAQ01000077.1_pt1 | contig 16220 bp, 11 predicted proteins | sample 602591 | NCBI WGS metagenome assembly LNAQ01 (sample SAMN02440304, study PRJNA202911) | soil metagenome | biome: Subtropical and temperate rainforests or woodlands; isolation source: soil samples (1 kg each in a 20% v/v slurry with milli Q water) were... ... | reverse complement strand
GGTGCGATCGACCATGCCGACAATGGATTGAAGCGCCTTTGTCTCATCGATGAACTGCAAAGCGGTAGCCCCCCACTTCTCACCCAGACGATGACGAAGGGGCTCGAGCTTCGATCGGGCGATATCGACGAGGAAATTGTCATCCGCCATGAAGTTGAATGGGATGATGTTTCCCTCGCCGATACGGCCGAGAAGCTCAGGACGCTTCAGTTCGTTCACAAAGTGAGATCGAACCCTCTCGATGAAAGCAGTACGAACATCCGGGTTGTCGACCTCAATTTGAGCGGCGCCAATATTGGATGTAAAGACGATGACCGTATCCGAGAACAGTACGGTGTCACCCTTGCCATCCGTCAGTCTTCCGTCTTCAAGGATTTGGAGGAACTTGTCAAGAATCCTGGGGTGGGCCTTTTCGATCTCATCGAACAACAACAGCGAGAACGGCCGCTTCTTCACTGCATTGGTTAGCTGGCCGCCTTCCTCGTAGCCCACATAGCCGGGCGGTGCTCCGACCAGGCGTTGGTCAGCGTGCTCGTGATTGAACTCCGACATGTCAAACCGCAGACACGCCTCATCGTCCCCGAACAGAAACTGCGCAAGCGCCTTCGCCAGTTCAGTCTTGCCCACACCGGTCGGGCCAACGAAGAACAGAACCCCCTTTGGGGTCCTCTGCTTGCTGGAATGCTGTAACCCGGACAAGCCTGTGTACGCGCGAACAAGAATCTGATTCACCGCATCGATTGCTTGATCCTGCCCCTTTACGCGAACCTTCAGCGTCTCAACGGCCTTGCCGAGCTTGTCTCGATTCAGCTGCTCCCAGGGACTATGTCTTTCGCCATAACGATACATACTGACCAGAGACTCCGCGCTCATCTTTGGCAGCTGACGCGAGAGCTTTGCGAGATTGTGAATATCGCGAAGTGTGAGCCCCTCTAGGGAATCGACGATGTCTGCCAAGACCCTGCTCTTCGGGAGCACGGGGGGGTCAACGCTGAGAACAGAAGAAAGCTGAAGTACGGCAGCTTCTCGTACCGTTCGGGACGGGAGCGGCAGGTTGATTTCCTTGAAAAGCGGGTTGTTCAGATAGAGCAACGGGGGCAACACAGACAGCCCCTGACACAGGAAGACCATCAGCGTTTGCGGTCGATCCACATCGGTGGGATTGAGGCTGATGTGTGCGTCTCTGGTTGCCTTGCCCATCAGCAGCAACCAGCCCCTCTCTGCTTCGCTCAGTGAATTGGCTGGGCCAAACAAGAGGTGAGACCAGTCCAAGACAAACGCAACCCGATCGGGTCCAGACTGTTTCATCAATCGGGAAACCACAGCCAAAAAGTCCTGTGGAGTGACTTCCAGTGTGGGCGAGTCTTGTCTAGGCTGACTTGACGGCGGAAGTGCGCCCATGTCGTACTCATCCCCGGCTGCTGGCGCGGCCGGTTGTGTCGCAGCAGCAGCCAATTCCCGCCACGTTCTTGAATCGACCCCAGAAACACCGCCTACACGGTCCCAGCGAACGACATGCCGGTAGCCGCGCTGCTTGAGCATAGCATCCACGGCATCTGGCACACTCCGCCATCGATCTGCAGCTGACGGGTCAGACACCACATCAATCACGTTGCCGTGCAGGATGATTCCACGCCGAATCCCGCACTCCCGCAGGAATCCATCTTGCCAAGTTGTCTGCCCAGAAGCCATCTATTTCTCCCTTGTCATTCTAGGTTGGGGCTTGGCATCGCTGTCCTTGTCGTCCGGGTTTTCCCAAAGAACGCGCGCAGTCGAAAGCTGGATCCCATATATCGATTGCAATTGGGGAAGGACCGTATCAATGTCGTTCTTGCAAGCGGATCCTTTGTAGTGGTCAAACTTGTAGTTCAACTTTCCGCTGAGCTCAACCTTGAACAGCGCTTGTGCGCCTGCAGGCCTTCGGCCAAGGATCACGACCTCGTTTACATCACCTTCTCGCACAAGGCGAGGCTTTTCCGTAACAAAGCCCGCGTCCTCAAGTACGCGGCAAACCGCCTGCACTACTTCCCGTCGGCAGCTCTCGTCGACTACCGCTGAATCAAGCTCTCTGGTGACTTCGACCAAGTGCTTGGCAGCATCTTCTGGCGACATCTTGCCAACAGCATCGAGCGACGCGCCCAAGGCCTGTGCGCGCTCTGCAGCACCACCACCGACCAGGGCAATCTGGTCGCGGCATAGCTGCAGGGTCTCTTCCGTAGTGCTCGCCTCGGCGGCCCTGGACTCCTGCTCTCTGATCTGATGGGACTTCTTGTTGTACTCGACCTTGACCGCTCTCAACGCGTTTCGCAGCTCGTCAGCGGAGACGCGACTCCGTTCTCCCATCAGTCGGGATCGCACTTCAGATAGCGACTTGAAGGCCAGTTGCCTCGCAAGCGGATCGGCCCAGGTCGTGAGCTCATCCTGCCAGGCAATCTCCAGCTCCTGCCGTGCCCTCGCCTGCTGCTCAACCCGGATGCGCTCCGCCTCGCGAGCAGCTTCCTCTGCCTCGCGCTGCGCCTGAATGAAGGCCTGACGCATCCCACGGGCATGTCGAGGTAGCGCGTGTACACGTCGCCCCAACTCAATGCTCATGTCTCGCGCAGCGGCAGGGTCGCTTTCCAGTACTCGCGTTACGTGCGACAACTCTCTTTCAATTGCAGAGTATTCGGCCTCAACGTACTCGCCCAGCCCTTGGCTCGCCACGTCGTCCAGCACGCCTCGATACCTATCAAGGTAACTGCGAGTCGTCTCACGAACACGCTGATTAAATAGCTCCTGACGCCGCTTGCGCTCGATCTGATATTGCGCCTCATAATGCCTGCTCATCGTTGTCCCCTTTCTGTCTCGCGTCTGCCGCCCTGATTCGGAATTATGCCTCTGTACTCCTCTGGCAACATGGCCGCGATGTTCTCCGCCCGCGCCTTATTGCGAAAGTTCCTGTCCCCGGTTACGACGAGCACGTCGCTCAGCCGAAGGTACAGAGCAACCGACAGAATTCGATTGTCTGAAGTAGGCTCCCAATCGGGAGGCAAGAGGTCGAGTACTTCGGATTCGTAGTTCACGGCCTGCCCAGCGCGCTCCAAGGATCGAATGGCTGAACGAGCCTTCTGAGCCTTGTCTTCTTCCGCCGATTCCTTGATCCCATCCAACTCGTCGAGCACACGACGGGGGACGACCGGAATGTCGCCTCGTCGCATGGTGGACAACAGGTCCGGCACCTGCATCAAAGCGCTTGTATCGAGCACGACCAGTCTTTGCCCTGATGGCGCAGGATGTGCGAGGCGCTGACTTGCCAACGCGCGCCACGCGCCAACCATCCTGTCGAACTGAGCCACCCTATCCATCGCATCGCCAGCAAGCGCTGGTCGCATTCCTCGAACCACTTCGCTTGCTGCCTGCCACCTGCCCACACTAGCCAGCGCCGATGTCTTCACTCCCTGGAGGCTTAGGTTGCCACTCGCTGCATCTTCCAGGGACTTCAAGCCAACATCACGAAGTACCGCCTGGTGGGCAGACCTGATCAGCTCGATTGGCTGAGCATAGGCATGCGGGCCGAACAGTGTCAGCACTCCATCGGACAAGGAGTCCGTGATCCACCTGTGCAACAGTGCGTCACCGACAACGCGGTCTGGCAACGCGAACGAATTTCCCGTTGCCTCGCGAAGTCTCGCCAGAGACTCGACATCTGAAACTGTGCCGCAATGCGCTAGGAGCGCCTGCATGACATCACCGGACTTGGTAGGCAGCAGTCGATCAATATCCAGGAGCCATCCGAGAATTTCGTCAAGCGCAACCTCTTCATCTAAATGAGAAATTGCGGCAACCAGTTGATCGCTCAGCGCGCTGTGCCAATCTGGCCTCCAGTCCTCTCCTGATCGAGGAGAGAACCGTTCCAGCGCCAGCGCAAAGTTGGATGCATCCGCAATCAGTTCCTTCAACGCCAGTGCGGCTACTCTAGAGCGCCAGCGCGAGATGGTCTCCTGAGGTGGCTCCCAGATTGCGGCAAGTGCGAAGACATCGGCATCCTGGCTGCTTGTCAGGCCAGATTGCAGCGCAGCCTGAATTGCACCCCAGACATGACGACTCGTGTTCTTGTCTGCAGTCAGACCCAAGACTGCTCTGCGTTCCTGGCCCGCCCAAAAAACCTTCGCAAATCCAGTGAGATGAGCCTCAGGTGAGTGATCCTCGTTGCGGAGGATCAGTCCATCGAACCCTTGGGGCAGATCCGATGGCGCCGCCATCTCAAGCCAGATGGTTCCCTGTTTCGAAGGCAGTCGGCGAACCCCAGGATCAACACTTTTGAGCGGCGCAGTCAGACTCTCGATGACACGCCCCTCTCTTTTCAGCAAGACCACGTCTTCGTCAACGTGCCGTTCCAGCTGAGCTTCATCGATGAGCACTCTCAGTGCCGTTCTCGGTGAATCTACTGGAGCACCCACTTCCGTGGACCCGTTACCCAGAGGCGCTATGGCAAGAGCGCTACTGACACTTATCTGACTGAGAGTCGGCCAACCTGACGATGCCTCACTTGCGAGGACTGGCTCCAGAATGTGCTGCCAGATCACATCGGGATTTGCCAAGGCCAACCATCGATCAAGATCAGGTGATCCCTGTGCCTTGATGGCAAGCACGCCCGACTCATCGCATTCGAGACTGACTTGGTGCTGCTCCCAGGCCACACCGATTACCCGAGACTGAACAGAGTGAATCTCGGTACTCGATGACTTCCAGGCATGCGGCTCGCCCGCCACAGCCTCTCGTACCAGCGCAGAACAGTCCGAAGGCTGGAGCACCGCATCGCTCACAAATGGCTTGGTGGGAGTTTGGGACAGGCGGTTGTCCAAGCGTTGCGATTTGACCGAATTTGACAGCGGGAAGAACCGATGCGTGACGGTTGCCTGCTGTGATCGACTCGGTAGCCGATCGCGCTCTAGAAAGGCAAATCCATCGGCTGTGAGGGACAGGTCAGCCAGACGGATGGTCATGTAGTCTTGCGAACCAGGGTTTGCCAAGACCCCCATATAGATCAGGTTCTCAACGCTCGGCCCGACCAGCTCGTTTGCCGAAGCCACGCCAAGCTGCTTCTCGAAGACCTGGGACAACGTCATCCCGGCGATCTCGGGCGTAGTCCTGTATCTCCCGCACAGTCTCATCACCATCCGCTCGAACACGGTAGGTGCGCGGACGGTCTGGTATGTCACATCGGACTCAATCTCGTACAGAGGCAAGCCGACGGAAAAGGCTCCCAATTTCATCGCCGGTCACCTCGATTCCCATATCCAGGGCGCGGTGCGAATTGACGTTGGCCAGGCCCGTCCTTTCGCATCAATCGGCTTGCCGGGATCAATCGGGCATCCCTGTCTAGCTGGTTCAAAATGTCCTTGTAGACCATCCGCGTGGACGAGCCTTCACGGTTCATATATGGCAGGGTCACTTCGTACGACTCGTACATGCTTCTCGCGCCAAAGACGATCAACAGCTCCTGCGCTCGGGAAAAGGCCACGTTGATAAACTCGTACCGCGCCACGTTGGCTCGACTTGATCTGCGCCTTGCTGTGCCTCCGCCACCCTTGGCCTCGAACCCGTCGTTGCGTACCAGACTGACGAGAATGACTGGCTTCTCTTTGCCTTGATAGCGAATCACGGTGTTGACTTCGACGTCCAAGCAGTCAAACCGACCGGAAGGCTTAACTGCACGGATTGCCTCGCGGATCAACCTGCATTGGCGCGCGTAGAACGACACGATACCCACATGCCGCCGCTTCTGTGGCGAGTACCCGGCAAGGGCAGACTGCTTGTCCAATTGGACCAACGTGTGAGCAATCAGGTCCGCCTCGAGCCGATTGCTGCGCATGGGCTTGCCGTTGCTATCGAGGTCCTCCTTGTGAATCTGGTCATCCAGATTTCGTGAGGTATCGACCCACAGCACATGGTCTGCCGCTGTGACCACTGGCTGGTTGTTCTTGTCAACGAGCGCCAGATGATGGGCACGCTGCACGTCGGGATCGGTTAGACCACACACGAGCCGTTGCTCGTAGAAGTGGTTGATCATCGACATGATCTGCGGGTGCATGCGGAACTGCACTTCAAGGCGTGCTCGTATGGAGTCGTCCGCTGCCTCGAAGTGCGACTTGAACAAGGAGGCCGTGACCATCTTTTCAAACCGATGGAGGTTTTGACGTGTCAAAGAGCTCCTGCTCTCTCGCTCGTCCTCCTCCACCTCGTCCACGACGTCACTGAACGTCTGCGCATCTGTCCCCTCTTGAAACAATGGGGGGAGTTGCCGATGGTCGCCGACCAATATGGAACGGCGCGCACGCATCAACGGCAGCAGCATTTCTAGCGGCGTTGCCTTGCTGACCTCGTCGATGATGGCCACATCAAAGCTGACCTGCCCGGACTCTTCCAGCGTCTGCTCGCGCTCGTTGCAAGTAATTGCGACCACATTGCACTGCGGCACATAGATTTCTTTGAAGTGCTCCCAATCCGCCTGGTCGGAACCGGGGCGCCTAAGGTCGGTGACCCAGTCTTGCAAGAGCGGGCCCCAGACCTTCTGCACCGTTTGCTGACCACCAACTTGCTCCCTCAAGGCGGCAGCTTCGCGCTCACGCAAAGCAATCTGCTGCGCGAGCAGCGCTCCGACATCTGATTGCTGATCCTGATGCGCTTCAGACCACGGAAGCGCGTCGAGTAGCTCCACGCCTCGTGCATGGCAGGCGGCTAATTCTTGGTGAACCCGAGGTTCCTTCAGGCTTTGCTGCTCAAGGTCCTGCTCGCGCTGCTTCCACTCAGACTCGTCCACCTCGGGCGCCACACAAAGCTCAAGGAGCTTGTCGGCTTCCGCCAACAGCCGCTGCAAGGCAGCTCGAATAGCTTCCCCCACCTCGCTCAACGACGTGAGACGAATGGCCAGATCGTTGCCAGCTTGCTCGGCGTTGTCGATTGAGGCTGACCACCTATCTGCGTCGACAAACAGATCTCCGTACAACTCGGCACTTAGGCCGCCTGCCGAGTTGCTGCGTACTTGTTTAATTTCCTGACGTTTGGCTCTCCAGGCGGGCACCAAGCTCTCGTTATCGTCCACGCGGTCAGCGAGCGCCTTTTCCTCAGCCTCAAGTTGTGCCAGTCGAATGGCTACATCTGGACTTTGAAGCGGGCGAGCCCCTGCAGCATGCAGGCGCGCGACATCGTTTTGCAGGTCCTTCAGACGCGCATTGAGCTTGGTCCAGAACCTGAGCAACCCAGCGAGCATCAAGGTGCGCTGCTGTGGCACAGCCTCCCAGTCCGCGCTTGAGACAGGCAGCTTTGATTTCGCCGCGGACAGTCTGAATAAGGCGGCGGCCAGTTCCGAGGACTGTGGCTCCGGTAGTGACAAGCCTTCCGGAATATCACCGTCGCCAGCGATCAGAAACTCCTTGAAGGCGAGCAGCCGATTTCGTCGCTGCTTCACATCTTCATTTTTCTGAGCCTGCTCCTGAAGTCGCTGCCACGCACGATCTCTTTCCACCTTCGCTCGGGCTCGATCCTGCTCGAACCGTACGATTCCCTGCTCGGCGTCCCCGATGTCGCGTCGCACGTACTCCGCCCTGTCTAGCCAGGATTGAAGCTGATTCAGGCGCTCAGAGGATTCGTGCCATGGCCGAAGGAACCGCTGCTCCGAGTGCTCAGCCAGTGATGAGTAGTACCGCGACAAGGCGGCTTGTTGTACGAACGACTTACCTTCACCCGACACCTTGTCCAAGTCCCGCGCAAGACGAATCACACGCAAGTCGGGGTGTTTGCCGAGTCGATCAAGCGCGTTGTCGACAGCAGTGTGGGCCTGGCTTGCCAACAGGACTCGCTCGCCTCTGCGAGCCAGTTGCATGATGGCTTCCGCAATCACAGTCGTCTTGCCGGTACCTGGCGGGCCTTGAATCAAACAAAGGTCAGGCGCGGCAATGATCTTCTCGACCGCCTCCTTCTGAAATGGATTCAGGTCATCCCGGAACCACTGTGAGATTTTCTCGGTGGTCGTTGGATTCTTGGCTTGCTTGACGTCGAACAGATACGACGACAGGTAGGGCGCATAGCCGCCTTGGTCCTGCAGGCGCTTGATGGCCATTTCGTGGCGCCGGATCAGGGCAAGGTCCCCGGCCGCCGATACTGACAGGAAGCCTTGCTCCGGGATTCTTGACAGCAGCATCCGCTGAGTGGTCGGCAGATCCTCGGCGACCGTCAGCTGATTCTGGTCATCCTCTGACAGGCCCACGACCACCTCTGCGAAGTAGGGTGTCGGCCATTCGCAGTCTTTGATCTTGTCTGCGTACGGCGCCAGCTTTGTGATCGCCTCAGGCTGACCCAATTCGAAGCCTCGGGGCGCTCTCTTCGCACTATTCCGGTCATCGATCCGGAAGGTCCATGCATCTACAGAGACATTGAGGTCGAACGCCATCACGTCCTGCCTGGACAGGGATCGATGCACGTCTCGCAGGTACTGCTCACTCTCCCCAATCACCTTGAAGACGATCCGGTCCTCTTGCCACTCGCGTTGGATGAATCGAAGCCCGCGCGTCTTCTCCGAAATGAGTTTGCGCTTCCACTCCAGGAAGTCGCTCCAGTCGGTGAGCTTTTCCCGCGTAGTGATCGAGATGGGCGGCAGCTCATGAGCCAACTCGCGCGTGAGGGCGTTGTTGATTCGCTGGATGCGTGGCAGCTGGGGGTTGTCCTGGTAAACGACCACCGCAAGGCTTCGCTCGTACGTGTGCCCCGGCGCATCTGCGACTTCGAACAAGTCTTGAACCATGAACACAGGGCTGGCCACTCGAGTTGGCCAAAAACCTCGCGCGGCCAATGAGCACCCTCTTGGGAAGGGCCAGGGCTGCTCGGGACCGATTACCGGGCGAAGGGCCAGGTTGACGTTGTCTTCAGGTCGGTCTTCGATGCTGAGATTGGCCGCGTGGTATTCCATGGGCATGCCATGGGGAAACAGGAAGTTCAAGACATCCTGGATGCCATCTCCCTCGGCGAGAAGCTCACGAAAGTACGGGTGCCGGCGCGCCAGCTCGCTAACCGTTCGGCTAAGCTTCTCTCGGCTTCGGTGGTCAACCCATACGTAAAGATTGGCCATGGTCTAGGAACTTCGCTGGTAGACGCGGGTTGTGCGTGCCTGCGGACACATGCTACGTGCGCCTTCTTTGAAGGTCCGGGCGACAACAAATGGCCATCGTCAAGCGACTGATCAACAAACAAGAACGCGTTTATGGGCACATTCTAGAGCAGACTATATACTTTCCGCAATAATTCCCACCAGCCATCGCTGACGCGAATGAGCAACCCCAGGATGTCGAACGAACAGCTAGCAGAACTCGCCCAGCCGCAGCGCGACCGCCTCGCGTTCGTGGAGTTGCGCGTGCGCTTCATTGGGGAGATCCGTCGCCAGGACCTGGTCGCACGTTTTGGCATCCAGTCGGCAGCGGCCAGCCGGGATCTGGCGCTCTACAAAGAGCTGGCCCCGGGCAACATCGACTACGACTCCAAAGCCAAGACCTACGTCTTGGGCCCGGACTTCCGGGCGGTCTTCGACTTTCCGCCTGAGCAACTGTCGTGGCCATGACCGCCGCCGCCGTTGCCGCCGCGCGCGAAGCGGCTGGGCAGCGATGGCTGGTGATTGGCGCCGCGCGTGCTTACCTGGCTCTGGCGCACATCCTCGCCGGATTCGACATTCGCGCCGAACGTCACGCGGCGTTGACGGGCGATGTTCTGGGATCGCTGGTCAGCGGCAGAGATCTTCTCGCCGGCTCGCTGCGATCACTCTACCTGGACATGCGCAAAGGCAAGGGCCACCGAGTACATGTCGGGACCCTCGCCAATGAAGCGGTACGCCGTTGGCCAGACCTCGAAGACCAAACTGTCCGCACGCGCTTGTTCGGGGCGCGCCGCTTCGGCCCGTTGTTCAAGGCGGCCGGCCTGGTTGTCGATGGCGACGACGTGGTTGGCGTCTGAAATGTTCACCCCTGAGCAGCGGGCCGTCATCGAGCATCCCGGCGGCCATGCGCTGGTCAGCGCGGTCGCCGGCTCGGGCAAAACGACGACGATGGTCGAGCGCATCGCCCGCTTGGTGGAGAGCGGTAGTGATCCGCGACGGATCGCTGTGGTGATGTTCAACAAGGACGCCCAGCGGCAGTTCGAGGCGCGCCTGGGAAAACGGCTGAGCAAAATGGGGGGAACATCCCTGCCCACCGTGCGCACCTTTCACGCCATGGCGTACGGGTTGCTGCGCAAGACTCTTGAGCCGGAGAGGCTGATGCCTGCGTGGGCCTTCGAGTCGTCGGACATGGTCGCCACCAGGCTTTCCCGTGACTCGATCAGGGCGGCGAACGGCGGCAAGAGCTTTATCGAGCAGTCGGAGCTCGATGAGTTCCTGCGTTACATGGACCTCTGCAAGGCCTCCCTGGACGGGCCGGCGCAGGTGTTCAAGACTGCGAAAATCCAGTCGAGCTACCAGCATTTCGTCGCCGCGTTCGAACACTTCGAGCGGCAACGCAAAAACCAGGGCATCCGGTTTTTCGCCGACCTGCTTCGGGATCCCGTTCTGGCAATGTGCCGCGACAGGCGCCTGGCGGACCGGGTGGCGAACAAAGTCGAACACCTGATCGTTGATGAATACCAAGACATCAACGCGGTGCAGCAGGAACTGGTCAAGATCCTGGCTGGAGAACGGGCGGAGGTCATGGTGGTCGGCGACCCCGACCAGTGCATCTACGAGTGGCGCGGCGCCCGCCCCGCCTTCATCTTGCGGGAATTCGAGCGCGATTTTCCGGGCGTAACCCGCTACTCGCTCAGCCGCACCTTTCGATACGGGCACGCGCTGTCGCTGACCGCCAACCACGTGATCACGCGCAACACCGAACGGCACGACACGCTGTGCGTGTCCTGCTCTGGCGCGCCGGCTACGGTCGTCGAGGAAGTCGTCTCCGACGTTCAGGCGGGACGGAACCATCCGGCCGGAGACATTCTGGCGACCTGGACACGCGCTGGGCGCGCCCTGGAAGATGCGGCGATCTTGCTGCGCCTGTGGAACCAGAGTGTGGCGATCGAGATTTCGCTGCTCGAAGCAGGCATCCCCTACAACATCGGCGACCGCGAGCCGCTGTTCAAGATACGGGAGATCGGCTCCCTGCATTGCGTCGTGCGGCTGTTGGCCGGCGACTTTGCGGCGCTACCAGAGAACACCCGGCGCTGGCTGGCCGCATGCTTCATGACCACCCCAGGCATGGGCCTCTCACCGGCCGACGTCGAGGCCGCGGCCCGGCGCATGGCGGCCGACCCTCTCAGTGGCGAGCACGCCATCCTTGACCTGATCACCACCCAGACGCGCAATCTGCAGCGCCAGCGGCTGATCGCTCGCGGCGAGTTGTGGGGTTGGATCGCAGGCGGCTATTGGTCCGGAATGCCCATCGACAAGGCCCTCGACCTGTACTCGGTCAAGGTGGATTACCTGGAAAGCCTGCGCCGCGCGGGCGTGACCGTCGAGTCTGGAAGGAACCGGTCGTTGGCCGCCGAAGCCTTTCTCGGCTGGGCGCGCCAAACGTCGATGACGCCGGCCGCCTTCGCGGCCAGGATCGACGCGCTGATCGAGGCCGAAAAGCGCCTGCGCGTCACCGACGGTGGCGTGCAGGTCACCACGGCGCATCGCGCAAAGGGCCTTGAATGGCCTCTCGTCATCATCCCGGGTCTGGACGAGGCCACCTTCCCTGCCACGGAGTCGGCCGGCGCGTCAGCTCTTGATCCGGCGTGGATCGAGAGCGAGCGGCGTCTGTTTTATGTTGCGATGACGCGCGCCATCGAACGGCTGGTGCTGCTTGTGCCGACCGACGAATACCTGGTGGCTTACCGGGAAAGCGGCGGTCGCCAGGCGCCCGCGAAGATGATCGCCAGCCGCTTCGTCTACGAGTGCCAGCTTCCGGCCAGTGCGCGATTGGGCAAGATGCTCGCCGACGGGCGACGACCCGAAACGACTGGTGGGATCGCCGGCCGCTACCTGGCTGAGGTCGATGCGGATGGCGTTGCCGATGTGACCCGCCGGGCTGCCGCCGGCCGTCAAACCGCGTGAAGGTAGCGCTCGGTGGTCAGCAGGCTGTCATGACCGAGTGCGTCGCGCACCCTGGCCAAGGACCAGCCCGCGCGTAGCATGCGGCTGGCTGCCGTGTGCCGCAGCAAGTGCGGCCCCTGTTGGGGCTTGCCGGTGATGCCGGCCCGGGCGAGCGCCCGACGCACCAGCAGATAGACACCGTTCTGCGTCATGCGGGCCATCCGGTCGCGACCCGAGAAAAGCGGCGCGTCTCCTGGCGCCTCGCGTCGCAACAGATAACCGCGCAGGTAGGGGGCGAATTCGCCCAGGGACTGAACCTGGCGCTGCTTGAGACCTTTCCCGACCACGTAGGCCGACCTTCCCTCCGTCAACGCGAATCCCTGGCTCACCGTGAGGGCGAGCAGCTCGCTGACGCGCAGTCCGGTATCGAGGAACACGCCCACCATCGCCTGCTGTCTGGCCGCCAGCGCACTGGGAAGCTCCGCAAGCGCGTCGATGAGCATTCCGACCTCTTCGTCGGAAAGCACAGGCACCGTGAGCATTCGTGGCTCGCGCGCCCTTTTCAGCGTCCGCTGCCGCTCGACGAGTTTCTGAACCGGGTTTTCCGTTTCGACTCCCTCGAACTGCGCCCACCGGTAGAACAGCGATATGGCGGACAATTTCTGCTGTTTTGTGCTTTTCGCGGCTTTCGAAAGTGTTTTCTTGGCGAATGCCCTGACAACAGCCTCGTTGGCGTCGAACGGGCGCTCCATGCCTATTTCGCCAAGATAGCCCATGAACTGCCCCAGCGCCTTCGCATAGGCCTTGATCGTATGTTCCGAGTACGGCGCACCATCGTTCGGCGCGCCAAGCCAGGCGAGAAAGGCGTCCGGGGAGACTTCAGTCATGGCTGACACGCGTGATGCTGGGCTTCTTGTTCGGATAATAATACATTATCCTAACTAAAAGCCGAAGTTCTGACAGGCTTCACAGGAGTGCGCGCCTACACGAGCCGCTGAGCGGCTCCATGTTTATCCTATTTGCGGCGTTTGGACTTTGCCGTATCGTCGTCTATAGTTCGAATTGGTCAAATTCCAAGGACCTTTTCGATTATGGAACAACCAACGCATCTACCCAACGAAATGGTCCGCTTCGGGGCGTCGGTCCAAAAACGGACCCTCAAGTCGATCAAGCTGCTTCAGGTCGATCTCGGTATGGATGAGCGGTTCTCTGTCGCTTCTGAAAGGAATAGCGCCACCCTGGAGCTTCTTGTCACATGCGCGACCGCCCTCCTCCAGGAGGCAAAATCGGAGAACCGCGACCCGGACTATGGGTCTTTCGTCGAATGGCTCGGCGACAGGACTTCCGCGCCATGATGAAAAAAAGACGGTTCGCCGTGCGAAAACTCGCCTTGCGACCGCCTGCAGAGCGAGACGCCATCGCCCGCTATTGCGCGAGCGCTCACCCGAGCAACGTTCCGCAAGATGTAGACAGGGCTTTAACGTTCGTTTGAAATCTATATGAAGCTGTTCCAATCTCTCCAATATGGAAAGATTCGTAGGTATAGGTGAGGCCGCGCGGGCGCTGGGGGTTTCGATTACGACCCTGCGGCGCTGGGAAGCGGCGGGCAAGCTGGAGGCCGAGCACACGGCGGGCGGCCATCGCCGCTACGACTTGGCGAAGCTGCGCCCGGAGATGTTCCGCACCGAGGACGAGGCGAATCGACGCACCATCGCCTACGCCCGCGTATCCAGCCACGATCGGAAGGACGATCTGGAGCGGCAAAAGCAGGTGCTTGAACTTTACTGCGCCCAGCAAGGATGGACCTTCGAGGTAGTTGCCCAGCAGGTCGTACGTGTAGGCAGTATTGCCATTCAAGGCATCGCGCTCCAGGGTCAGGCGGTTGAGCTCATCGTACTGCCGGTAGACGCTGGCGGCCTGGTTGTTCTTCGGTTGCAGGCCGGCCACGGCGTTGGCGTCGGTGACGTGGCTGGCGTTGCCGTTGGCGTCGTATTGGGTGCGGGTCTCGTAGCCCAGAGAGGTGATGACCCTCATCCCCGCTCACGCCTTTGCCGAATATTCCATAATTCTTTAATGAGCATACCTGCCATAATTGTCAGGCAAAAAACGATTGCTCCCATTAACGCAAATCCAAATCCAACAAACTCAGTGTCTACTCCAAATGAATTAAGCAATGCAACCAAGATAACCAAGTTTACCGGCAACAAAATTGCTGCGCATAGAAAATACAGCAACAAATAGATGCTAGAACTTCGGTTTAACAAGAGCTTTCTTAAATGCCAGCCAGCGAAAAGCACTTCACCAAAGTAAAAACCACTAATGAGTAGCGCTACAACGAGCCCCATTATTTAGAGTACACCGACTGCATCATTTGGTGTTCGGTTTGCTTGGATATAACACAAAGCCGCCACCTGCTGATCCATCACCCAATGAGTTTAAAGCATCATTAAACAGGTAGTTCGTATATCCTCTGGTTATTGCCGCAAAATCGCGAAATTCGTCGCCCTCCCTAAGCTTTTTAGTGATAGATACTCCAAATCTCTCTCACAAAAATAAAGAGAAGAACAATTAATGAAATAAAACCTGACAACATGAAAACAAAAGCAGCCCCTACAAAATCCGTATCGAAACCCAGCAGAGTAAAAATTCCGATAAATATAAATAAATTCAAACCTAGCGCAACTAACGCCAAAACAACAAATATCGTTAGAAACAAATAGCGCTTTCTAGCATTGAGTAATGACCTTACAAACCTGATCAAGAAATGAAGCTCTACCCAATATGCAGCGTTTATACAAATTGCCGCTACCAATCCCATTATTTTCTATACACTGATTGCATCATGTTCGTGTTCGGTTTGCTGGGATATAACACAAAACCTCCGCCTGCTGATGAACCACCTAATGAATTGATGGCGTCACCAAATAGATAGTTTGTATATCCTCGCGTGACTGCGTCCACATCACGGAACTCATCACCCTCCCATGCTCCTCGGAATACATTCCTTGCATACTGCTCCACATTTGATCCTGTCAGAACAGTATCCAGTGAAACATTCTTTGATGCCGCTATGTCGCCAAAAATCACGTTTCCGATATAGTCGGATCGATATGCTTGGCCTTCATACACATAGAGAGATGAACCACCATACGTATCGTTAAAACCCAATTTATAGTTGTACCGATTAAATCCTCCAAGCCCCAATTCAGCTATACCACTACCAGGGATAATCTCCCCATGATGTGGTTGGGTTGACTGCTGAATCAAGGTCGAGGTTGTTTGGGCATTAACTACCTGACTGATTGGCGTTGTGACACTCTCTAGCGGGCCAATAGGTATTTCAGAGAACGTGCTGACGTCGACTACGTATCGATTGAATGAAGAATTATCGGGAGTGCTTCGTAGTGTTGGATTAGCTGCGCCTGGAGAATAAATTACATCAAGCAATCCCATCGGATCATTGTTATTGATGGGGTTGTTATTCACATAGCTATAGAAATTAATCCCCGCCTGGAATCCCAACGGATCCTCACTGATAAACCGCCCAATCTCCGGATCATAATACCGCGCCCGGTAGTAGTAGAGGCCTGTGCCGCGGTCGTACTCCCGCCCGGTATACAGCAGGTCATTGCCCGTGCCGGGGATGGTCAGGCTCAGGGGTGCGCCGAAGGCATCGAAGCGCGTGGTTTCTTCGGTGGTGCCGTTATGCCCAGTCAGCGCGGTCACCGAGTTCAGGTGATCGTGATGGAAAGTGTAATTCGTCCAGTCATTGGGATTGGACGAGTGATAGGTATAGCCGTTGACGATCTCATCGACGACCACGCCCCGGAGGTACTTGTCCTGGAGTTGGCCGCTGCTGCTGTAGGTCGCCTCCAGGTGCTCGCCTTCGAGGTGATACAGCGTGCTGTCTTTCTGGATGCGGTAGTCGTTCGGATCATAGGCGAAGGTGTGGGTCTGCGTGCCGCCGATCTGGCTGGCCCGGCCCTTGCCGTTGTAGGTGACGCTGTAGATCGGGGCGCCGGCACCGGTCTGTTTCTGCAGGATGCGCCCGGCATCGTCGTAGGTGAATTGACGGTACAGCGGCCCGGTGAGGCTGCCGGTGCGGATATTGATCAGCCGGTTGCCGCTCGGACCTTGGCTGCAATCCGTG
>LNAQ01000075.1_pt1 | contig 16375 bp, 15 predicted proteins | sample 602591 | NCBI WGS metagenome assembly LNAQ01 (sample SAMN02440304, study PRJNA202911) | soil metagenome | biome: Subtropical and temperate rainforests or woodlands; isolation source: soil samples (1 kg each in a 20% v/v slurry with milli Q water) were... ... | reverse complement strand
ACATTCAGAAGTGACCGGCGCCAGGACGACTTCCTGTTGTTATGTTTTTGATAGCTGCTAGCGCTTTATGGATAAGCTCTAGCGGCCAAAAACGCTCCAAAATACCCAGCCTTGTCAGCGAAGCAGCCCCGCCCTCACACGCAACCCTGCCCACACCGCAAAGAACACCGCCGCCCCAAACACCCAGCCCGACAGCGCCCCGGCCATGCCGCCCGACAGCAGCGTGCCCATGGTGCAGCCCAGGCCCGTCATGGCGCCCCAGCCCAGCAGCACACCGCCCGAAAGGCCCCGCGCCGCATCGCGCCCAGTAGGCCAGCGCGGCGCAAACTGGCGGCTTGCCAAGGCGGCAATGAATGCCCCCGCCACCAGCCCTGCCAGCAGCATTGCATTGGGAGTGAACCAGGTGGACTGTGGCGCAGTCGCGCAGCCCGCAAAGCCGTCAAGCCCGTCCAGCCGATCGGGAATCCACCCCTGCCCCTGCGCCCACTGGCGCGCCGCACTGCCCAGCGTGGCCGTCACGCCCAGGGGCCGCATGCGCACTATGGCAAACGCGCCAATCAGTCCCACGGCCAGCCCGCCCACCCAGTAGCACCAGCGCCCGTCCCACAGGTTGTGCCACACGGCCCGCAAGGGCCGCACCACACGCGCCTGTGGGGGCCCCGCAGTTTCGCGCGCAAAGCCGCGCCACAGCCACACGGCCAGCAAGCCCAGCCCACCCAGTTGCACCGCCAGCGCTCCGCCATACCCCAGGTGGGCCGGCAGCCACACCACCGGCGCATCGGCCACGCTCAGGCTGTAGAGCGCGTTCCAGGTCTTGAAGCCCACAATGAAGCCCAGCGCCGAGCCGATCAAAGCAAACGGCGACACCGCAGACCCCTCGGCCAGCCGGTACCAGTGCGCGCTGATGCACGAGCCCGACACCACCATGCCCGCGCCAAACGACAGGCCCGCTGCCACCAGCACCCAGCTCACCGGTCCGATGTGCATGTCGGGCGGCAGTTTGCCAGGCTGCGGCACCGGCAGCCAGCCGCCCAGCACCACGGTGTAGCCCACCACGCCCACCGCCAGTGCCAGCACGATGGCCAGCAAACCGCGCGGGTTGCGGTCTTCAAACCAGTCGCGCGCATGGCAATAAAAGCAGAACCGCGAGCGCTGCAGCCCCAGCCCCAGCACCGCACCCGTGACCAGCGCAAACACCAGCGTGCGCCCGCCTGGCAGGCCCTGCAAAGCCTGGGCCGCCACGCCCAGCGCCACCAGCAGCGCCACAGCCGCCAAAGAAGTGAAGTTGATCCTGAATGTCATAAGCCTGCGCAAAAAAAGCCCGCACAAAGGCGGGCTGTAAAAGAGACCCCCTACCGAAAGTCACAACGTGTTTTTCCCTGTTGCGCCCTCTTCCCCATTGCGTGTTGCTTACTTGGCAGCCCAGATGGTGCCTGCCGGGTTCGAGATAGGCACACCCACCGCATTGCCGTATTCGGTCCACGAACCGTCATAGTTCTTCACGCTGTAGCCCAGGATCTTGGACAGCGCGAACCAGGTGTGGCTGGAACGCTCGCCGATGCGGCAGTAGGTGATGATGGGCCGGCTGCCGTCCACGCCCACGCTGGCGTAGACAGGGCCAAACGGCCACAGGATCAATAGTGGCCGTGCTCCATCCTTCACGGTGCGGTTGAACCGCTCCAGCCAATCTAGCCGTGATGCTGCGTACATCAGCCCAGGCTTTTGAACTTGAAGAAGCATCGCGTTGAACGGTGCGAAGTTGCGCAGCCGGATCACAAAATCGAGTAGCGCACGGTAGTCTTTGCCTGTTCGATACAGCCGTGAATCCGCGAGAAGCTGATCCAGCAAGGCCTGGCTGCTTCGGTTTCCAAAAGGTCCATTTGCTGCATGACTCCTCCATCGTGACTGCGAATTTAGTGACACTGCGCATGTGTCGCGCTCTTGAAAAGCCCGCCAACTCGCATCCTGCAGATGTCTGCCGCTTACGCTCCCCAATGAATGCGCTGGCCTGCCTCATCCAGGTGAATGGTCTCGCGCCCGTAGTTGAATCGCGGCGCATCCATGTCTACCGGTTCCAGCCGCAAGTGCCCACCGCACTCATGCTGAAACCCGCTGCACACCCCGTTGTCATCAAACTTGAGGGGTTGGGTGCTTGCACTTCCGCAAGTCAGGCAGCGGCATTCATTCCCACGAGTCTCGGCCAGCTTGATCTGCCCGCGCAGTTCATCTGCTCGCATTTGAAGTGTGTCGGCGCCTTGACCAAATAGACGATAGACCCAGCGCTTGATCCGATGGACAGGGGTGGCAAAGGTGGCGTTCAGTGCGTCCAGTTCGGTCTGCAGGGGGGCAATCGCTGGTTGGGCACCCTCCACATCGCGGGGATTGCGACAGTCGCTGCACCAACGCATTTCACGGTGGCCATTGACAGCGGTCCCGTCCGCAAAGTGATACGCCAGTGTGATGCGCCGGAATACCAGAAAACCACGGTAGTCGCACGCGGTGCAGCTGAGGCGGCCGTCGGGCAAAGACATGGTTACGCCGTTTCGGAGGTTAAATTTTCTGGGTGACGAACATCATCCATTTCTGCTTGTGAGGCATGCTTGCCCATCACGTCTTGCATGGCAGACATGCTGCCCACGATGACATCCCACGCCCAGGTGCCAAGACCGCCTTGCGCATTCACGGCCTGCACCCACTGGTCCATTGCGCGCCGCTTGGCCTGGTCCTGGGGTGAATCCTCGCCCTTGATTTCCAGCACCAAGGTCTTGCCCGATTTGAATCGCACCAGAAAATCGGGGATGTACTTGCGCTTGGTGCCGTTCCACAAATACAGGATGTGGAAGCCCAGGTGGTCGTTTTTCACCCATGCTGCGACGTCTGAGTGCGTCTCGGCCACATTCGCAGCGTATTTCTCCCACCCGCTGTCCACCACGATGTGGCTGATCTGGCTGCGCTGCGTGGGCTCGGCCACGCGGGTGGTGTACCAGGTGCGCATGTCACGGGTGCTGCCCACCGGCCGCTCGCCGTCAAACACCGCCTCCAGCCGCAAGGTGTTCTGCTCGATCACATAGGCCATCAGGTGCTGAACGATGGCATCCATGTGCATCGAGAACAGAATCCGCTTGCGCAGCGAGTCCTGGTGGAACAGAGACGGAATATCGATCTTGCTGGAAGCCAGAAACGCCTCCACCAGCCGCACCAACTGAAACAGCAGATATTCCCGCTGCCCTTTGAACTGGTGCTGCAACTGCTCAAACGCCTTCTGCGCTGCCTTGAACACCAGCCGCTGCAGCCGGAATTCCTCGGGCAAGTTCTCAAGGTCGATGGTGACGATCTGGCTCCAGTCGGCTGCGCCGCCCAGCGCAGGGGCAATGTCCGCGTGCAGCGCCACCTTCGCGGGGTCAATTGTCAGCGGCGGCACCTTGCTCCACTCCACCACCAGCTGCGGGCGCACCACCTGGTCCACCCGCAGGATGTTGGGCCATTTGATCTCATGCACTTGCCGCTCGGGCAGGGCCTTGATCTGCACACTGGGCTTGGGCGGCGGCGGCGGCGGGCCTTCGCCGCCGGGTGGCATGGCCACAGACAGCGGCACGCCAAACACATTCACAAATTCGGGCGCGTACAGGCCCGTGGCCGGGTCGATGTCGTAGGCCACGCGGCGCAGGCCCCGGCCAATCACCTGCTCGCACAGCAACTGACTGGTAAAGGCGCGCAGCCCCATGATGTGCGTCACCGTCTTGGCGTCCCAGCCCTCCGACAGCATGGCCACCGACACCACGTTCTGCAGGTCTTGCCCGATCTGGCCGGACTTGCCCACGGTATCCACCAGCTCGCGCAGCACTTCTTCTTTCTTGGTGCTGCTGGCCTGCCAACGCTCTTTGTGCGTGGGCGTTATGCGTGCGGCCTGCACGATGCTGCGCAGACGGGCGTCGTAATCCTTGTCCGCTGACGCCGCCTCGCCCACCTCGGCTTTTTCTAGCACTTTCGAGTCCACCCGCAGCGTGCGGTGGGCATCGTGCAGCTCCGTCCACTGCGCGTGGCCCTTGGTGAAATAGTGCTCCACGCGCGCTGCCGTCTCGGTACGGTTGCACACCGTCAGCATCACCGGGGGCGACAGGTGCCCCTGCGCCGCCCAGTCGGCAGCTGTGGCGCGCCAGTCGGCGCCCAGCAGCGTGTAGGCTTGCTGCACCAGCGCAGGCAGGGGCTCGTGGGCCTCGGCCTTGCGGTTCAGGTCTTCCGCCACGTCGGGCTCGCGGTACAGGTGGTAGAGCTTGGGGCGCAGCGTTTGCGCGTTGGGCAGGGCATCGTCGCGGACCACCACGCGCGGCGTTTTCACCAGCCCGGCCTCGATGGCATCGTTCAGACCAAAGTCCGACACCACCCAGGTGAACAGGCCCGCTTCGGTGTTGGTACGCCCCGTGGGCGCAAACGGCGTGGCCGACAGGTCAAAGCAGCGCGCAATGCGCCGTGTTTTGTGAATGCGGTCCAGCCCTTCCACCCAGCGGGTTGCCTCGTCCAGGTCAATGCCAAAGGCCTCGGCATCGGCCTTGCTCACCTTGATGTCGGCGGGCTTGCGGTAGGCATGGTGCGCCTCGTCGTTGATGACCACCAGGTTTTTGGCGTTGGCCAGCGTGCCCAACACGCGCCGGGTATAAGCCTCGTCGCTCTCCTTGCCCTTTTTCACCACCGAGCGCTCTTGCTCTTTCAGCGGCATCAGGGTGTGCCAGTTTTCAATCAGGATGTCGGCCCGGTTGAGCTTTTGCCGCAGTGCCTCGGAGGGGCACAGCTCGAATTGGTCGTAATAATTGTTCTCATGCCCGGGCATCAGCACCTGCAGGCGCGACTTCACCGTCAGGCCCGGCGCAACCAGAAAGATGGCGCTCGAATACTTGCGCGGCGACTTGGGGTAGGTCAGCGCATTGAGCACCTGCCAGGTGATGATCATGGCCATCACGGTGGTTTTTCCGCTGCCCGTGGCCATTTTGTTGCACAGCCGCTCAAACTCGCCGCCGTCGCCCTGGATGTAGATGCCCTGGCGGTATTCGGGCAGCGCCTCCAGGTGCCAGATCAGCGTCTCGATGGCTTCGAGCTGGCAGAAGTAGAAAGGGTACTGGCGGCGCGACACCTTGTCTGCATCCCACCAGTGCTGCAGCAGACCCAGCGTCACAGCCGTGGTGCCCGGCCAGCCATCAGCCCGCCACTGGCGCACCCGGTCGCGGATGGTATCCACCAGCGGGATGGAAACCTGCCGCCGCGTGTTCTCGCGCGTGTCGATGATTTCGTAGCCCGCCGGGCGGCGTGCAGGCTCCAGCCGCAGGGTGCGGTCAGCGTTCTCGGCCCAGTGCTGCTGCGGCTCGGTGAAGGCCGAGTTGATGATGAGGGAGGTGGGTGAGGTCAAAACGCTTCACTTCATAAAGGTTTGCAGGCGATTCAAAGTGCGCGCCAGGCTGGGGGAGTGCGCCATGGCAGCGTCCACACTCCAGCCCTCACGGACAAACTGGCCCAGGCGTTCGTTGTACAGCGGCCCAATGGACACCGCACTGCCTTGCGCCGGCACCAGTTCTGCCGCCAGCCGCTTGTTGCGGCTGCGCCGCACCAGATTGATCAGCTCTTGCTTTGGGTCGGCCAAAGACTCGGGCGCCGCTGAAATTTTGTTGACGGGTATGCCCGCAAAGCCAGCAAAACCCTCCCGGTCGGCCAGAACCCAGGCCTCCGCCTCGCGCACCGCCACCCGAAACAGCATGGACTTGGGCACGCTGGCAACCCCCCACTGCGCGCGCAGCTGCGGGGCGCACGCGCTCTGGTCCAAGTCCACCAGCACCACATGTGGCAAAGCCCGGCTGGCGCTGCGGTATTTGGCGATGGATTTGTAAATATTGCCCACCCCGCGCTCCACCAGCGGCCGCAGCACCGTATAGCCGCGCCCGCAATGGGCCAGCAGCTTTTCCATCAAGACCAGGCTCAACACGTCTTCCACCACCAAGGCGATTTCCAGCGGCTCGGTCATGGTTAAAAAATGGAAAGCTGGGTCAACTCGCCCGGCGGCGCCTTGCGCACCATGGCATCGGCCACGTTGTAGCCTGCCGCTACCAGTTTCAACTCTTGGGCGGTGGCAGGCACAACACGCGTGCCTTCCGCCGATGGCACCAGCCGCAGCACATCGCGCGGGTCCACGCTGCTGTGCTCCAGCAAGGCCTCGCTGTGGGTGGTCACAAACACCTGGCGGCGGTGCTTGGCCTGGCGCTGCATTTGCCACAGCAGGGGCGGAATTTGCCGAACAATCGACTCGTTCAACGACAACTCGGGCTCCTCCAGCAGCAGCAAAGAGTCGCCATCGAGCAGGCTCCACATGATGCCGAGCAGGCGCAGCGTGCCATCCGAAAACTGGTCTTCACGCTGCCAGCCCGCATCGGGCCGCCAATGCTCGTACAGCGCCTCCAGATGGGGCGTGCCCGTGGCACTGTCCCGGCTGAATTTGAGGTCGCGCATATTGGGCACACAGGCCCGAAGGGCTGACTCGATTTTTTTCAACCGGGCATCTCGGGTGCGGTCCTGGGTTTTGGCAATGCGCTCCAGAAACGACTGACCGAATGGGTCGCCTTCCAGCAAAGCGGTGGCGCCCAGCTCAGCATGTTTGAGCAATTGCGGCACCAGATGCAGATAGGTCAGCGCGCCAAAAAACTGCGCAATGTCCCGAAAATCCTTGTTGGCGTTAACTTGCTCCAAGCTGGTTTCCGTCAAGCGCTCACGGTCTGCCTGGTCTTCTGGGTTGTGGGGGCGGTCCAGCAGCACGGCGCCTGTGCGCAAATCTTCCACCTGCTCCTTGCTGACCACCACCCGCTGCTTGCCTTTGCCCTCGCTGCGAAAAGCCAGGCAGTAACGCCAGATGGCAGGCGTATCTATTTTTTCTGCCAGATCGACCTCGATCAGCACCTCCGGATCGCGCCGCGCCAACAGGCAGCGCACCTTGGTCATTCCGCCGCGCGCCTCCACGGCGCGCTGCAGTCCACCGCCCTTGGGTTTGGCCACATCACGCAAAAACCGGAAAACATCAAGCAGGTTCGATTTGCCAGAAGCGTTCGCCCCAATCACGAACACCCGATCGCGCAAATCCACCTCGATTTTTTTGAAGTTGCGCCAGTTTTGTAGTTTGAGTCTTGAAATCAGCACTGCGCTCTCCTTATGCCGAGGTTGCCGAAGCATCCAGCCGCATCACCTTCAGCGACTCAATACCCCGGTCATCCACAATTTTCACCGCCACCATGCGGTTATCACCCGCAGCAAAAGGCAGCGACACGGTGCCGGTGAAGGCCTGCAGCAGCTCCGCATCCAGCTCGGCGCGGATGTCTTTCTTCAGCTTCATCCACCCCTCGTCCTTGCCCGCCATGGGGAAGAACACCTGGTGCGGAAACAGGCTGCGCCCGTCGTAGTCGGTATCCAGCTGCCACGCCGCAATCTTGGCCTTGCCGCCCGACACCAGCTCGCCCTTGGCGGTGTCGAAGTAGTCAAACCCGTTCACCTCCACCTGCCACAGGCCATCGGGCAAGGCGGTGAGTAGCACATCGGGCTGGCCCATGAGCCAGAAGCTCTGGTTGCTGCTGCGCGCCTTCTTCAGGTCTTCGGTCAGCAGGTCGGTGTTCATCTGCGCCTTCAGGGCGGTGATGCCTTTGAGGGCGTCGATGTCTTTGGCTGCCTCGGGGTCGAAGGCGAAGGCGCAGAACACGATCATCTTGGGGCGGGGGAACAGCTCGCTGGCCTCGCTCAAAGCGCGCTCCACTTGGCGCTGCTCCAGCGCGCCGTGCTCGGGGCCAAAGCTCACCACCACGCGCTCGCCCGTGTCGAGGCTGCCGCTGGCGTGCACGCTGGTGGTGCCGGGCAACACCTCCAGTTCGGCAAAGCGCAGCATCTGCCCGCCCTTGCCGCGAATGCCGGTTTTCAGCAACTCGTCGCGCCAGGTGTGCTGGCGGCTGGTGTGGCCGCTGCGGGCCAGGCTCATATCGGCCAAATCGGTGCTTTGCGCTTGCCCCGCTTGCGCAGGCAGCTCCTCAAGTGATAGCACGGTGGGGAAGGGCACCGCCTCCACCGTGAACGGGCCGCACACGCGCAGCTTCGCCTTGTCGCGCTCGGGCTGGTCGTACAGGGTTTCGCTGTCGGCGTTGCTGGCAATGCTGCGGTCCATCTCGGCCTGCATTTTTTGGCGGGCGGTGTGGAAGGCCGCAAGCGGCGCTTGCAGCGCGGCGGGCCAGTCGGCGGGCAGGTCAAACGGAACTTCCCATTCCTGCAAGTCCTGGCCCTTGCTGCCCAGCGCCAGCTTCTGGCCCTTGCGCGCGCCTTCGGTGACGGGGAAGGGCATGGCTGGGGCGTGGGCTTGCAGCGCGGCGTTCAGGTCGGCCAGCGCGGACGCGATGCCAGGGTGCAGCCGCTCGTAAATCGCGTCAATCTCGGCATTGTTGGCAATGCTTTTGAGTGTGACGTGCGGCACGGTTTTGTAGATAAAACCGCCGCGCAGCCCTTCGTGCGGATAGCGCAGGGCGAAGTAATCAAAACTGGCGGTCATCAGCCGCTGCTTGGCCAGGGTGACGGCCACGCGCGAGGTGTCGCAGGTGATCCAGCGGCGGCCCCATTTCTCGGCGACATAGGCCGTGGTACCGGAGCCGCAGGTGGGGTCCAAAACCAGGTCGCCGGGGTCAGTGGTCATGAGCAGGCAGCGTTCGATAACTTTTGTAGTTGTTTGCACAACATACACTTTGTCAGCATTAAAGCCACCAGACTGGGTATCAAGCCAAACATTACCCAATGGTTTTGCCGCATTGAAGTCCCAAAATAGCTTAAAAGCAACGTCGTTACCTAGCTGAAATATATTCCCCGAACGGGCCACTCTAGGCAGATCGGTGACAGGATCTACCGTCCAGTGTCTATTTGGATTGCACCAGTATTCCAAACCTTGAAAATTGAATGGCTTTGGATTGCTTGATGGGCCATCCGAATTTGTTGGACCGTGTCTAAAAATTCGTCCTATCTCAAGCGTTTTTTCGGGGTTTTCTGACTCGTCATTTGTAAACCATCGCCAATCACCATTTTTCAAGAGGAGACGGCGATAGTATTTGTCGTTTGGCTCTGGAGTTGGAGAGAACTCCCTGAGATCTCGGTATTTAACAACCTCCTTATCTTTCGCATACCAAACAACATAATCCTCAATCAGCGACAGAGTTTTCTTGGTAAATCCACCAGTTTTTTGGATAACTATTTGACCTAGGAAGTTTTCCAGGCCAAAAACCTCATCCATCAACTCCCGAACATGGTGCAAATTCTCATCCGAAATCTGCACAAACACGCTGCCCGAATCGCTCAATAACTCCCGCGCCAATAACAGCCGGTCGCGCAAATACGTCAAATACGAGTGAATGCCCAGCTCCCAGGTATCGCGAAAGGCTTTGATCATTTCGGGCTCTTGCGTCAAATCCGCATCGGCCCGGTCTTTTACGTCGCGCTTGCCCACAAAGGGCTGGAAGTTGCTGCCGTACTTGATGCCGTAGGGCGGGTCGATGTAGATCATCTGCACCTGCCCGGCCATGCCTTCCTTGTGCAGCAGGCTGTTCATCACCAGCAGGCTGTCGCCCGCCACCAGCCGGTTGGCCCAGCCGCGGTCGTGCTTGTAGAAGTCCAGCGCCGAGCGCAGGGGCACGTTCTCGAATGGGGCCTCAAACAGACCAGGTTGGTAGAAGTTAGGGTGTTTTTGGCCTTTGGCGCTTGCCCCGCTTGCGCTACCAGCTATTGAATTGCTAGCGTTTTGGTGCTTACCCACGCTGCTCAGGATGCTCATGGCGTCAATGCGCTCGTGCACATGCAGGCTCACGGTGTCCACCTCAAAGCTGGTGCGCTCGGCCTTGCCGGTCCATTGCAAATAGGGCGCGCCCATGCGCTGCAGGGTTCGCAGCGCGGCGCGCATGGCGGCGGGGTCGTTGCCGGCCAGGGCGTCGGCTATCAGGGCGTCGGCCTGGGCGCGGGCGCTGTCAAATTGCAGGGCGGGGTCGAGGTGCGGGTCGTAGGCCCAGGCGGTTTTGGGCTGCTCGGGGTCGCTTTCGGTGTTGACCAGGCCCACTTCGGGGTTGTTTTTGCGCCGGTCGGGGTGGCGGTAGGCCAGCACCTGGGCGTCGCCGGTGTCAATCTGGCTGGGCGTGGGTTTGGCTTTAGCGGGCTTGGCCTGCTTGACGGCTGCGGCGGAGGCATTGGGCGCTGGTACTGCTGGGGCATCGAGCGCAAACGCGGGGCGTGCCGCGCCGGTGGCCCGGGCAGTGGCGCCGCCGCGCCCTTTGCCTTTGACGGCCAGGCCCGCGGCCACCAGTGCCTCGCGTGCAGTTTTGAAGTCGTCTTCGATGGCTGGCGGCTTGTGTCCTGCGGCGGTGGCAGCAGCCAAAAACTGCTCTAGCAGCGTGATGTTGCCCACGGTGGTGTGGTCTGCCGGCAGCAGGTTGAGCAACAGCGTTTGCAGCTGTTGTTGTTCGTTGGTCATTCGCCCCATCCCCTCTGATCTCGATAAGGGGGAAGTTATAGCAGGACATTACGACCCAAAGCCCGTTTCAGAAATTCACTCAATGGCCCATACACCGGCGAAGACTCAGGATGGTTGAGGATAGGTGTGCTGGTATTTGGCTTGTTGGCAAAAGCTGTTACCAGTCGCCTACCAACATAACTGCCAACAACGAGTTGGTATGTCATGCTAGTCAATGAAGTCGCGTGAGACAACAAAAAACCCGTTGCTCCAATAGAGTCAACGGGTTGTGGGGTGGCTTGATGCCTTGCGAGATGGCAATTTGGAGCGGGTGAAGGGAATCACCCAAGGCAGCCAACCCATTGATTAATAAAGATTTTTTCTGGTTATTCAAACCAGAAGTGGCCTCTGAATGTACCACATCACCCCTCTTGGCGAAAGGCATAAATCCACCGCCTTCTGCTGGCAGCTACCGACAGCCACTGCGATCAGGAAGGGAGCGCTTTTGCGATCTGCAGTGCCCAACTTGGCCGGAGTCGTCCCGAACAACGACAGCAGCAGTGCCTCGGCGGGCAACCCGCCAGGTATAGCGCCACACTGGCGATGATGGGGTTCTCGATGGCTCTTGCAAAATCCTCCGCCTGTTCGGACATCGTCGCGCTGAAGGCAAAAATCAAGAGCATGAACAGCACGAACCCCGCCCTGCAGATGTCAACCGTGCGCGCGAACAACCGCCGCCACGGGTGATGCTGCCCGCCCAGAAAGGTCTTGCTCTGATCGACGGGCGCGGAAGGTTTTGGGGCGTAGTCGCCGGACGTGGGCGATGGGGCGTTGGGATCTTCGCACGTAGGCCATGGGCTGTTCCTGTTCCTGTTCTTGTTATCGAATCGCGATGCTGCTTTTCAATCGGTTGTGCGCTGCCATCGCCTTCTGGTCGCCCTCGATGTACGAAAGCGTGATCAGTGCTTTTTCAGCGCCCAGCGGCACGTGATACTGGGTCACTCTCATGGTCTCAGCCGGATTGGCAGTTGATGTGCGTGCGTAGCGAATAATCAAGGCGAGCTGGCCGCCAAGTGGCTCCACGGCAATGCTGGCGCGCCCCACTTCTTTCACACCGTTCTTTGCCAAACCCGCCCACATCATCGGGGCCTCTTCCCGCCAGGTATCAGCCAAGTCCTTCAACACCTGCTGCTTGTTCGCTTGGACTTCCTGCCGCACATCGGCCTGAGTGATTGGTGGCTCCATAGGAATGAACGACACCCTCATCATCGTTCGTGACGGCGTAGGGTACCCGTCGTGCTTCTTCTCGATGTGAGCGGCAGCATGAGCGGAGAGAAAATCCGCAATGTGAATGATGCCGTTCGCGATATGTTGGATACCTTCAGCGACACCGAGAACGGTGAAACTGAAATCCATGTAGCGATCATCACTTTCGGTTCTCAGGTAGCGCTGCATCAGCCGCTTGCCAGCGCCAGCGATATTCATTGGCAGGACCTTTCAGCTGGCGGCATGACTCCGCTTAGGATTGCCTACAGCATCGTTGAGCGAATCAATAAATTGTTGTAACGAATATGCGAAGCGCTCAAGTTCTTCTGGGTTGCCGATTGCTTGTGCCATTACCAATACCCTCCATCTTCTGTCGAAGAACTTTGTGTCACAGAGTTCTGTTTATCCTGGCGTGCTTCGATTGTGGCGGGCTGGATTTCAAGGGCGCTCGCTTCAGGCACATTATTTGGCGTCTGTGACTTCGTCCGGATGGTCACCGACATAGTGACAAACTTGAAGAAGTCACGTAGCTGTTTGGCGTTCTCTGCGTAGAAGAGGCGATTAGAGGTGCCTTCGATAAATTTCCCAAGCACTGCCTCGTCAGCATCAGCGCCTATCGCCATTGCCAAACGGTCACATTTTGCAGAGCGCCCGTCGCTAATGAACGCGTTCAGAGGTTTTTCCCACGCATCATTAGGCCCGCCATCAGAGACCAATACGACCGTTGGACGATACGCACGCGAAGGAACGACATCTTTGTCTTCGATCATCGCTTTGGCCATTTGCAATGCCGTGCCAACGGTGCCTTTGCTTCACTCGGAGATACCTGGCAAGACGAAAAGCGGGCGCGATTTGAGGAGGATTACAACGCGCTCGTTCAGCAGTTGCAGTACTTCAACGACAACGCGTCTGAGCAGGTTCCATATCTGGCAGCGCTCGCGTCGCGGCTGCGGGATTATTTGCAAAGCTAAGGGCAGCGAGGTCGCAATGGCACAAGTTTCAATTGGGCAAGTGGAGAATTTGGAAGACCTCGTGCGCGAGCTGCAGTCAGTGCGCGAGGCTCTAGGGATGGTCTGAAAAAGACTTCCCGAATCTGGTGAAATACGCCGATCCCGTTGCCCGAGTTTCCCGATGAAGCAAATGACCTTCGCCGACGCCGAGTACGCCGGCAAGCGCAAGCAGACCCGCAAAGAGTTGTTCCTGATCGAGATGGATCAGGTGGTGCCGTGGAAGGGTTTGATTGCCCTGATCGAGCCGCACTACCCCAAGGGTGAAGGTGGTCGTCCGGCGTATCAGCTGATGGCGATGCTGCGCGTACATCTGATGCAAAACTGGTTCGGCTACAGCGATCCGGCGATGGAGGAAGCGTTGTACGAGACCACGATCCTGCGCCAGTTTGCCGGGCTGAACCTGGAACGCATTCCCGACGAAACCACCATCCTCAACTTCCGTCGCATGCTGGAGAAGCACGAATTGGCGGCTGGGATTCTGGCGGTGATCAATGGTTATCTGGGCGACCGCGGTTGGCGCTGTTGCATAAGTCGGCCGCGGCCGTGCTGCCCGCCCGGGTTCTTGGTAGGCTCAAGCCATGAGCAAGCCTGCGCGGGCGAAGTACCGCACGACGAACTGGACCGAGTACAACGCCGCCCTCAAACGCCGAGGATCCTTGATGGTCTGGCTCGATGCAGACCTGCAGTGGCAGGCATCGCCCACCGGCAGGAACGGACGGCCAGCCGTCTTCAGTGATGCCGCGATCCAGTTCTGCCTGACCCTCAAGTGCATGTTCGGCCTGGGGCTGCGCCAGGCCACAGGTCTGGCCGAGAGCCTGCTGCAGCTGGCCAGGCTCGATTGGCCGGTGCCCGACTACAGCACCCTGTGCCGGCGCCAGAAGACCTTGAGCGTGGCCATCACGGCACGCCCCAACCGCACTGGCTTGCACCTGCTGATCGACAGCACGGGCGTGAAGATGTTGGGAGAAGGAGAGTGGAAAACCAAGAAGCATGGTGCTGACTACCGGCGTCAGTGGCGCAAAGTCCACCTGGGCATCGACGCGCAGACGCTGGAGATCCGGGCCATCGAGATCACGGACAACGCCATCGGCGATGCGCCCATGCTGCCAGAGCTGCTGGCCCAGATCCCGGCTGGTGAGCCCCTGCACTCTGTCAGCGCCGACGGCGCCTATGACACCAAAGCGTGCCACGAAGCCATCGCCGGTCGACAGGCCGCGGCCATCATCCCCACCAGTAGGAACGCAAAGCCCTGGGCCGACGCCAGAGCGGGTGCCCAGGCCCGCAACGAGATCTTAAGAACCACCCGAAAGCTGGGGCGAGCTATTTGGAAGAAGTGGAGCGGCTACCACCGCCGCAGCCTGGTGGAAACCAAGATGGGGTGCTTCAAGAGACTGGGGGAGCGGGTGATGGCGCGCGACTTCGACCGGCAGGTCACGGAACTACAGGTGCGAGCGTCCATCTTGAACAGGTTCACCAGCCTGGGCACGCCCCGAACCGTGCGCGTGGGATAACTCCGTCTGGGGTAAGGGGGCGCTCGACCTCAGATCGGGTTATGCAACAGCGCCCAGGAAAGGCGATGATGTTCCGTTCATCCCTGTAAAAATCGGTGCAGGCATGAAGCCATATGAGCTTTCACTGGGTCGCAATGTGCTCTGGACAGGGACGATGAACCAAGATGAAACCACCAAGTCACTTTCAGACAAGGTGCTTGATCGATCCATCATCATCAACTTTCCGCGCCCGACGGAACTCAAGCGCCGCCTGAAGCTTGCTCCACTTGATGACAAAAATCGAGGCCCAGCGCTACACAAAACGTCGTGGCAGAGTTGGCTAGCGCAAGGCAGCAACTTCTCCGACGATCAGGTCAGCCCATTCAAGAAATTCATTGAAGGAATCAATGCCTCTCTCGCGGTCACAGGCCGTGCTCTCGGTCACCGCGTTTGGCAATCCATTGAATACTACATGGCCAATTACCCGGATGTCCGTGCTGCACCCGATAAAGATGCGCTTGCCAGGGCTATGCATGTCGCCTTCGAGGATCAACTCGTGCAGAAGGTCATGCCCAAGTTGCGGGGTATAGATACACGCGGCAAGAGCAAGACGGAGTGCCTGGACAGGATTCGTGGACAGCTTGTTACAGGAATCGGGAGTGACTCATTCAATCTGGCCGAGGATTTCGATCTCGCCTGCGATCTTGGATATGGTCAGTTTATCTGGCAATCAGCAAACTACCTAAACGCCGGCGATACTATCTCTGATAAAAAAACCTACGGCGGCTCTGGCGCCGGACGGGAGCGAAGAGCCACATCCACTTTTTATGAAAGAATCAGATGCAGCCAAACGCCGTAAAATCTGGAACGCAAAGACACCTGAGCAACGAAAAGAGCTTAGTGAAAAGCTAGAAGCGAATGCCGGAAGGATTCCATATAACCCATGACAATCAATCAAAAAAAAATCTATGTGGGTTATCGCGCCAAGGAGAAAAGTTCTAGCGCCTTACTTGAGCAATTAGATTGGTTTTATCGGGCTGCAGATTTCGATCCGAAAACAGGTTTGGCGTTGCCGCAAGCATTGTCTTCTTTTTTGAAAAAAATTGCGCAGCCTGTAAATAACAGCATAATCCATGATCGGCTTTGGCGTATCACAGAGCACAGCCGTGCTGCACTCGAACATCTGATGCGATCACTCAACGAGAGCCCGCGTCGTGAGCAAGCGTTGATGCCCATTCATGCTGTGCGCGAGCTCGACGCTAACAGTTTTATAAAACTCAGCAATCGTCCAGGGCGTACCATTCGAGAAAAACTTGCTGGTAAGCCTCATATGCAGGCTGTGCGTCGTTTTCAATCTGTCGATCTGCCTGAAAATCGTCTATTGAAGGCATTTGTTCGCCATCTTGTTGAATTGCTTGAATTTCGCCTAGATTACCTCGGCCATGAAGACGAGATTCTGCCAAAAATACAATCTTGGCTGCACTCCGAAGAAGCCCAAGAGATTGGCAACTGGGACAATCTGCCACCCAATAATACGCTACTCTCGCACCGTGATTATCGACGCATTTGGGATGCATGGCGGTGGCTACAGACCTTGGATGATGATGTCGCTGGCGACTTTGTCCAGGTTGAGGCACGTGACAAAACGATGCGCTTATGGAGGCAATGCGCGCAAATGTGGTCTTCCGGAAAACATCTATTTTCTGAGATGCCGCTTATTTTTGACTACGAGAAGTTTGAGATACTTCCCTGGACTTCAAAACCGCCCTTGTTCAATACATCAAGGAAGAATATTTCGCGGCATAGCCTGCAATGTGAAATCACCGATCCAGCTTGTGTTGATTTCACGTCCTTACGCCCGAGTTACGACTGCGGCGACGGTGCATTCGCACAGTCTTTGCCTGATACGTTTCTGTGGCAGCAATGGAGGCGCGATGATGAGAGCATCGACATCGAACTCTTCCACTCCGATGCAGTTTGGCTTCATCCGCAATCGATAACCATATCCGGGCCAGACCTCTTATTTGCCAAAGGCAACACATCAGAGAACTGCGACCGTGCCGCTCGCGCATTCACTATTCGGCTGCACGAGATTTTCAGGAATGACACACTCT
>LNAQ01000074.1_pt1 | contig 16399 bp, 15 predicted proteins | sample 602591 | NCBI WGS metagenome assembly LNAQ01 (sample SAMN02440304, study PRJNA202911) | soil metagenome | biome: Subtropical and temperate rainforests or woodlands; isolation source: soil samples (1 kg each in a 20% v/v slurry with milli Q water) were... ... | reverse complement strand
ACGGGAAAGCGTTTTCCTGACCGATGGCCATCAGCACGTCGTCGCAGGGAATCAGCACCAGCGGTTCGCCGGTCGGCACCAGCCTGCGCCGTCCCTTGTCGTCCCGCTCGGCGCGCATCTTCTCGAACCACACGCCGGACAGGCGGCCGTTTTCGAGTTCGAAGGACTTGGGCGCGTGGTAGTCCAGGATCGGGATGCCCTCGTGCATGGCATCTTCCTTTTCCCACGGCGAGGCCTTCATCTCGTCAAAACCGCTGCGCACGGTCACGGTGACCTGCTCGCCGCCCAGGCGCAGCGCGGTGCGGCAGCAGTCCATGGCCGTGTTGCCGCCGCCGATCACCACCACGCGCTTGCCGATGGTGTTGATGTGCTCGAAAGCCACCGAGGCCAGCCAGTCGATGCCGATGTGGATGTTGGCGCTGGCCTCCTGACGGCCGGGGATGTCCAGATCCCGCCCGCGCGGCGCGCCGGAGCCCACGAACACCGCGTCGAAACCCTGCTTCAGCAGCCAGCCCATGCTCTGGACCGGCTGGCCGAAGTGGCACTCGACGCCGAAATCCAGAATGCGGTCGACTTCCTCGTCCAGCACCGACTCGGGCAGACGAAAGGCCGGAATCTGCGTGCGCATGGCGCCGCCGCCGCGCTGATCCTTCTCGTACAGCACCACCTCGTAACCGAGCGGCAGCAGGTCGCGCGCCACCGCCAGTGAGGCCGGACCGGCGCCGACCAGCGCCACGCGCTTGCCGTTTTTCTTGCTCGGAATGGCCGGCAGGCGGTCGCTGATGTCGTCCTTGAAGTCAGCCGCCACGCGCTTCAAGCGACAGATGGCGACTGGTTTTTCCTCCACCCGGCCGCGCCGGCAGGCCGGCTCGCAGGGGCGGTCGCAGGTGCGCCCGAGCACGCCCGGGAACACGTTCGAGAACCAGTTCAGCATGTAGGAGTCGGTGTAGCGCCCGGCGGCGATCAGCCGGATGTATTCGGGCACGTTGGTGTGGGCCGGGCAGGCCCATTGACAGTCGACTACCTTGTGAAAATGTTGCGGGTCGGAGATGTCTGTTTTTTTCAAGGACGGAGACCGCTGGCACGGCAGGGTGGGGGGGACAGAAAATTCCCTTATTGAACCATAAGGCCCCCTGGGGAGGCGCTGAATGAACCCATGCAGGATTTCTCAGCGCCCGCCATCGAAAAGCGTGGTTTTTCGATGGCTCAAAAAATCAATGGCTTGCAGCCACCGATTTTGGCAGCGCGTCCCTGTGCTGCAGGAAACACTGAATACCTCAGCGTTTCCCTATCGGCGCTGTGCGGCGACTCTTTGCCCGGGGCTGGCGCTTCAGCCGCTGAACACCGCCGCGTCGGCGCAGAACGCCTGCATGCCCAGATCGGTCAGTGGATGGTCGGCCACGCCGGCCAGGATGGCGGCCGGCACGGTCAGGATGTCGGCGCCGGCCAGCAGCATTTCGGACACCTGCGCCGGGTTGCGGATGCTGGCGGCCAGCACCTCGCTGCGGATGTCGTAGTGCGCGAACACGGTGACGATTTCCTGCACCAGCCGCGAACCGGAATCCTGCCGCGGGCCACCGCAGGCCACGAATTCGGTGTTGTAAAAACGGGTCTCGCCGTCGACCTGATACAGCGAGTTGCCCGGCGGGCCGGCCGGATCGTCATGTTTGGCCAGGTAATCGGCCACCCGCCCCAGGAATGGGCTCACGCAACTGGCGCCGGCGTTGGCGGCCCAGAAGGCCTGCGTGGTGTTGAACACCAGCGTGGCGTTGGTGTGGATGCCCTGCTCCCACAGGGCGCGAATGACCTTCAGGCCCGTGAACGGATCGGCGCCGGCGTCGGCCGTCCGGTAGCCACCGATGGGCACCTTGATGACCGCATTGCTGCCCAGGGCCGCCAGTTCCTGCGCCTGCACCAGCATCGCGTCCTGCGTCAGTTCGGTCAGTTCCAGGCTCACCGGGTTCGGCGCCAGCAGCTGGAGGATGTCGGTCAGCATGCTCTTGGCCTGCTGCCAGGAGGTGGCGCCCGCCTTTTTGAGCAGCGTGGGATTGGTGGTCACGCCGTTGATGATGCCGGCCCGGTACAGCGGCTCGATGTCGCGGATGTCGGCGCTGTCGGCAAAGATGCGCGGCGCCCGGTCGGCCGGGTGGCGCTGGTCGCGGATGGTCGGCATGACGCGGCGGCGCTGCTGGATGGCGGGGCTGAAGTCGGCGGGGTTGAACATGGCGGTTTCCTGTGGTGCGGGCTGGCCGATTCTAGCAACCCGCGCCGGCTTGCCCGGCGTCAAGCCGTCGCCGCACTGCCTTCCGGAAATGGCCCATTCACGCGTAAAGTAAACGGCCGATCGGCCAGTCCCGGCCCTTTTTTCCTGTCCCGGAGCGCCTCATGAACAAGCCCCTCGAAGCCGGTTTCGGCGGCACGCATTTCATCCGTATCGACCCGCAGCGCTGCGAATTTCTGGTGCCGCGCTGGGCGTTCACGGACCCGGCGGTGCTGGACAAGGAGCGGGAGGAGATTTTCGCGCGCTGCTGGCTGTACGTCGGTCACGCGTCGGAAATCCCGAAAGCCGGCGATTTCGTGGCGCGCAAGGTCGGCGGCCGGCAGCTGTTCCTGTGGCGCGGCGAGGACGGCGTGCCCAAGGTCTACTTCAACACCTGCACCCACCGCGGCGCCATGGTGTGCCGCGAGAAACAGGGCAACGCCAGGCGCCTGACCTGCCCGTATCACGGCTGGACCTTCGACACCCGCGGCGGCATGGTCGAGCAGCCGGGTGCCAGCGGTTTTCCGGACGACTTCTTCGCCAATGGCGCCAAGGACCTGATCTCGCCGGCCAAGGTCGAGGCCTACCGCGATTTCGTGTTCGTGAATTTCGACCCGAACGCCGTTGACCTGACGACCTATCTTGCCGGCGCCGCCGAGTACCTGGACCTGGTGGCCGACCAGGGCGGGCAGGGCATGGAAGTCACGCCCGGCGAGCAGGCCTATTCCATGCGCGCCAACTGGAAGCTGCTGTACGAGAACAGCGCCGACGGCTACCACGCCATCACCGCCCACGCGTCCTATTTCGACTACCTGCGCGCCACGGTCGGCGTGTTCCGTGAGGACTTCGATCCGCACGACGTCGGCGGCGGCGGCAGGAGCCTGGGCAACGGCCACGCGGTCATCGAGTATCAGGCGCCGTGGGGCCGGCCGGTGGCGCAGTGGGTGCCGCAGTGGGGCGAGTCGGGCAAGGCTGAGATCGCCCGTGTCAAGGCGGAGCTCAGCGCGCGCCTGGGCGAGCAGCGGGCCGACCGCATCGCCAACTGGAACCGCAACATCCTGATTTTTCCGAACCTCATCATCAACGACATCATGGGGCTGACCATCCGCAGCTTCCAGCCGGTCACGCCCGGCTACCTGGAAGTCACCGCCTGGTCGCTGGCGCCGCGTGGCGAGCATCCGGAAATGCGCGCCTGGCGCCAGTACAACTTCAACGAGTTCCTGGGACCGGCCGGCTTTGCCACGCCGGACGACGTGGAAATGCTCGAGCTGTGCCAGCAGGCCTACCAGAACATGCCGGAAGTCGCCTGGAACGACATCTCCAAGGGCATGAACCGGCCGGATGCCAACCAGGGCGACGACGAGGTGCAGATGCGCTCGTTCTGGATTCGCTGGGACGAACTGATGGGCGCCGCCCGCTGAGGCACGCTCTGGTCAAACACAAGGAAACACGACAATGGCACTGCTGACCCGGGCCGACGTGGAGGATTTTCTCTACCACGAGGCGGCCCTGCTGGACGACTGGAAGACGATGGAGTGGGCCGAGCTGTTCACCGAGGATGGCGAATACCTGGTGCCGCCGATGGACATCCCGGACGCCGACAAGGCCGAAGCGCTGTTCATCATCAACGACGACCACCACCGCCTGGTGCAGCGCGCCAAGCGCCTGACCCGGCGCACGGCGCACGTCGAGTTCCCGCATTCCAAGGTGCGCCACACCATCCACAACGTGCGCATCCTGGAGCAGGACGAAGCCGGCCTGACGGTGGCCAGCAACCAGGTGGTGTATCGCGCCAAGCGGCAGAACCTGGATACCTTCGTGTGTCACACCATCCACAAGCTGGTGCGCACCGCCGACGGCCTGCGCATCCGCAGCAAGCGGGTGATGCTGGACATCGATGGCCTGCGTCCGCACGGCATGATCAGCGCGATCCTTTAGAACCGAAGCCCAAACGCGAGGAGAAACAGCATGTTTCGTTACAAGAAACTCGGTTACGTCGCACTGAACGTCACCGATCTGTCGCGGTCAGTGCCCTTCTACCGCGACATCGTTGGCCTGCAACTTAATGAACAGATCGAAGGCGGCCCGGCCTTCTTCGCCTGCAGCGCCGATCATCACAACGTGGTGCTGCACCAAGGCGGCGAGCCGGGTCTGAAGCGCGTCGGCTGGGAAATGGAGCAGCCTGAGGAGCTCGACCGCCTGTTCGAGCACCTGCAGAAGGTTGGCCTGAATCCGGTCGAGCTGCCGGCCGAAGAATGCCGCGCCCTGCGCCAGCAGCGCACCATTCGCATCAAGGAGCCGTTCAGCGGCCTGACCTTCGAGTTCTACGAAGGCCAGCTCGAACGCGGCAGCACCTACACGCCCACGGTCACCAAGATCGCCCGCCTGGGGCACGTGGTGCTCAACGTCGAGCGCTGGCCGGAAGCGGTCAAGTTCTTCAAGGAAACGCTCAATTTCCGCATCTCGGACTACGTGGACGGCTTCATCGCCTTCATGCGCTGCTTCCCGAACCCTTACCACCACTCGCTTGGCATCGGCAACGCGGCCGCCACGCGCAAGGAGCCGGGCCTGAACCACGTCAACTTCATGGTCACCGACATGGACGACATCGGCTGCGCGCTCACGCGCGTCAAGCGCCACGACGTGCCGATCGTCTATGGCCCCGGCCGGCATCCGCCGTCGGGCAGCATCTTTCTGTACTTCCTGGACCCGGACGGCATGACGCTGGAGTACAGCTACGGCATGGAAGAGTTCCCGGAGGAGCGCCCGCGCAAGGCAAGGGTGCTCGAAGCGCGGCCCGAATCGCTCGACTACTGGGGCAACGTGCCCGACCCGCGTTTTGCCTCCACCGGCCGCTTCGAGCCGGCCAGCGAGGGCTGAGCATGGGTGGTCCGCAAACCGGCCTGCACGGGGGCCGCGCGGCCATCGTCAGCGGCGCGGCAAAGGGCATAGGCCGCGCCATCGCCCGCGAACTGGCGCGCGAGGGTGCCGACCTGCTGCTGGCCGACATGGACGGCGACACGCTGCAGGCCACCGCCGCCGCCATCGGCAGCGAATACGGCGTGCGCGCCGCCTGCCATGTGGCGGATCTGGCCACCGAGGCGGCCAACCAGGGCATGGTCGAGGCCGCGCTGGCGGCATTCGGCCGCATCGACATCCTGGTCAACAACGCCGGCGGCGGCGTGATCAAGCCGTTTCTCGAACATACGCCCGAGACCCTGCACACCACCATCGACCGCAACCTGTGGACGGTGCTGTGGGCCTGCCGCGTGGTGCTGCCGGTCATGCTCCGGCAAGGCTATGGGCGGGTGGTCAGCATTGGCGCCGATTCGGTGCGAAATGGCCTGTGGGACCACGCCGCCTACAACGCCGCCAAGGGCGGCGTGCACGGCCTGACCACCGGCCTGGCGCGCGAATTCGCGGCCCAGGACATCACCTTCAACACCGTCGCGCCGTGCGCCGTGCGCACCGAGCAGGTGGACGAATTGATCCGGGCCTACCCGCAGATGTTCGACAAGTTCGTCAGCGTGATTCCCAAGGGCCGGCCCGGTGAGATGAGCGAAGTGGCCTCGGTGGTGAGCTTCCTGGCATCGCCGGCCGCATCGTTCGTGACCGGGCAGGTGATCAGCGTCAACGGCGGCAGCACCATGCTGTGAGCGGCGGCTGCCGCGCCGAACCAATCAGAAGGCGTCAGGGAGCCAGATAGACCGTCACCGGCACGTCTGACTGGCACAGCACCGCGCTGATCGGCAGCTGCAGCGGGTCGCGCTGCGCCAGGGCGCGGGCATAAACCGCCCGCTTGGACGCACCGGCCAGCGGCAGGTGGATGTGCCGACAGCCGAGCAGGGCCCTGAGCGTCAGGCTCAGCCGTGGATGCGCCGCGGCCGGTGGATCGACGGCCGCCAGCAGGGTCGCGCCGGTGGGATCCAGCGCTGCGGCCAGGCCCGGCGCGCCGGGAAACAGCGACGCGGTGTGGCCGTCCTCACCCATGCCAAGGACCACGCAGTCTAACGGCTGCGGCAGCTGCGCCAGGGCCGCGGTGCGCTCGGCAATGGCCGCCGCCGGCGTCGCGGCGCCATTCCACAGGGGCACGAAATGGGCCGCTGCCGCAGCCCCTTGCAGCAGATGCTGGCGCAGCAGGGCGGCATTGCTGTCCGGGTGGTCGTCGGGCACCCAGCGCTCGTCGGCCAGCGTGATCCACACCCGCGACCAGTCGAGTTCGGCATCGCGCAGGCACTGAAAAAAGCCGATCGGGCTGCGTCCGCCGGACACCACCAGGCTGGCGCGTTCCCGCGCCGCGAGGGCGGCCGCCAGCGATGCGCTGACTGCGTCGGCCAGGGCGGCCGCGGCCTCTGATGGCGAGGAAAACTGCCGTTCCTGGACAGCCATCAGGCCTCCTCGCGCCAGGCCAGGCCATCGCGCAGGATCAGCGCACTCGCCGCGGCCGGGCCCCAGGTGCCGGCGGTGTAGGGCTTGGGTGGTTCGTCAAGCGCGTGCCAGCCTTCCAGGATCGGATCGACCCAGCGCCAGGCGGCGGCCAGCTCGTCGCGGCGCATGAACAGCGTCAGATTGCCCTGGATGACTTCCATCAGCAGGCGCTCGTAGGCCTCCCACTGGCGGTGCTTGAAGGTCTCGGCAAAGTCCAGGTCCAGCGCCACCGGTTTTACGCGCATGCCCTCGCCGGGCACCTTGACCAGCAGGAACAGCTTCACGCCCTCGTCCGGCTGCAGGCGGATGACCAGCCGGTTGGCCTCCCCCGAGGATGGCGACTGCGGCAGGATGGCATGCGGCACCGGGTGGAAATTGACCACGATCTCGGCCATGCGCTCCGGCAGCCGTTTTCCCGTGCGCAGGAAGAACGGCACGCCCGACCAGCGCCAGTTGTCGACTTCGGCCTTGATGGCGACGTAGGTCTCGGTGCGGCTGTCGGGGGGGATGCCGGGCTCGTCCAGGTAGCCGGGTACGGGCTTGCCGTTCACGGCACCGGCGCGGTACTGACCACGCACGGTCTTTTCCTTGATGTTGGCGGCGTTGATCGGCCGCAGGGCGCGCAGCACCTTGAGCTTTTCGTCGCGCACGGCGTCGGCGTTGATGCTGGTTGGCGGCTCCATGGCCACGATGCACAGCAGCTGCAGCATGTGGCTTTGCACCATGTCGCGCATGGCGCCGGACGGATCGTAGTACTCGCCGCGGCCCTCGGCGCCGACCTGCTCGGCAATCGTTATCTGCACGTCGCGCACCGAGCCGCGGTTCCACAGCGGCTCGAAGATGGAATTGCCAAAGCGCAGCGCCAGCAGGTTCTGCACCGGCTCCTTGCCCAGGTAATGGTCGATGCGGAATATCTGCTGTTCCGGAAAGATGCTGCCGACGGCTTCGTTGATGGCCTCGGCGCTGGCGCAGTCGTGGCCGAGCGGTTTTTCGAGCACCACCCGGGTCAGCGGCGTGACCAAGCCGTGCCGGGCCAGGCCCTCGCAGATCGGTCCGAACAGCCGGGCGGCGGTCGAAAGATAAAACACCCGCACCCGATCGGCACGGTTCTGGAACCACGCCGGCAGGGCGGAAAAGCCGTCCGGGTTGGTGCCATCTACCGGCAGGTAGTCGATATGGGCGCAGAAGTCGCCCCAGGTGGCGTCGTCGAAATCGGCGGCGGGGATGAACTGGCGGCAGTTGTCGCTGAGCAGCCCCAGATACTCTTCACGGCTCAGGCCGCGCCGGGCCAGGCCCAGAATGCGCCAGCCGGCCGGGCGCTTGTTGTCGCGAAAGGCGTAATACAGCGCCGGCAGCAGTTTGCGCAGGGCAAGATCGCCGGTGGCGCCAAAGAAAATCAGGTCAAAGTCTTGCAGGGGACTCATCATTGCGCTCCGTGGCCCTCGGGCTGGTTCACAGGTCTGGCATCGGGATTGCTGTTTTCATGCCAGAACCCTTGCCGGGCCGGCTCGCTCGGGCGCCGCAGCGCCCCACGCACCACAGGAGATTGCGCATGGCCATCCACCCGGTAATCGCGGCGGTTACCGAACGCATCCGCCGCCGCAGCCAGCCGACCCGGCAAGCGTACCTTGCCCGCATGACACACGCGCGGCGTGCGGGTCCGGTGCGCAAGGGCCTGCCCTGCGCCAACCTGGCGCATGCCTGCGCGGCGGCCGGCACGTCCGACAAGGCCGCCCTGACCGGCGGCGAGGCGGTCAACATCGCCATCGTATCCGCCTACAACGACATGCTGTCGGCCCACCAACCGCTCGAAACCTACCCGGCCATCCTCAAGAAGGCAGCGGCGGAAATGGGCGCCGTGGCGCAGTTCGCCGGCGGCGTGCCGGCCATGTGCGACGGCGTCACGCAGGGTGAGGCCGGCATGGATCTGTCGCTGTTCTCGCGCGACACGATCGCCCTGGCCACCGCCGTGGCACTGTCGCACAACGTGTTCGACGGCGCGCTGTGCCTGGGCGTGTGCGACAAGATCGTGCCGGGGTTGCTGATCGGCGCCCTGGCCTTTGGCCACCTGCCGGTGATCTTCGTGCCGGGCGGGCCGATGCCGTCCGGCCTGCCCAACGCCGAGAAGGCGAAAATCCGCCAGTTGTATGCCGAGGGCAAGATCGGCCGCGAGGGCTTGCTGGAGGCTGAATCGCGCGCCTATCACGCGCCCGGCACCTGCACCTTCTACGGCACCGCCAACACCAACCAGATGCTGATGGAGCTGATGGGCCTGCACCTGCCGGGCACCGCCTTCGTGAATCCCGGCACGCCGCTGCGCGATGCGCTGACGGCGCAGGCCGGACGGCGTGCGGTGCAGCTTGCCCGCGGCGAACACCTTGCGCCGCTGTACGAGGTGGTGGACGAGCGCTCGATCGTCAACGGCATGGTCGGCCTGCTGGCCACGGGTGGTTCCACCAATCACGCGCTGCATGTGCCGGCCATTGCCGCGGCGGCCGGCATCGTCGTCGACTGGGACGATCTGGCCGAGCTGTCGTCCGTGGTGCCGCTGCTGGCGCGGGTCTATCCGAACGGCAGCGCCGACGTGAACCAGTTCCACGCCGCCGGCGGCATGGCTTTCGTGGTGCGGGAGCTGCTTGGCGGCGGGTTGCTGCACCGCGAGGTCTGCACCGTGGCCGGGTCGGACCTCGCCGATTACGCTCAGGCGCCGTACCTGGATGCCGAGGGCCAACTGGCCTGGCGCGATGCACCGGCGACCAGTGGGGACACGAGCATCCTGCGTCCGCTAACCGATCCGTTCAGCCCCGATGGCGGGCTGCGGGTGCTCACCGGCCGGCTCGGCCGGGCCGTCATCAAGACCTCGGCGGTCGCCGCGCAGCACCGCGTGGTGCAGGCCCCGGCGCGGGTGTTCGATACCCAGGAGGCCCTGCAGGCGGCCTTCAAGCGCGGCGAGCTGGAACGGGATTTCGTGGCCGTGGTGCGTTTTCAGGGCCCGCGCGCCAACGGCATGCCCGAGCTGCACAAGCTGACGCCGACGCTGGGCGTGTTGCAGGACCGCGGCTTCAAGGTCGCGCTGGTCACTGACGGGCGCATGTCCGGGGCCTCGGGCAAGGTGCCGGCGGCGATTCATGTGAGCCCGGAATGCCTGGCCGGCGGACCGCTGGCGCGGGTGCGCGATGGCGACCTGCTGCGTGTGGATGCCGAACGCGGCGAGCTGACCACGCTGGTGCCGGACGCCGAATGGGCGGCGCGCGTGCCGACGGTTCCCGATCTCGATGGCGCGCACTGGGGCTGCGGGCGCGAGTTGTTCGGCTTTGCCCGCGCCTTGGCCGTGAACGCCGAACAGGGTGGGGGCTTCATTGCCGCCTGTCCGCCGCCGTCGGTCGGCGCGCCGCTCATGGCGGTGGAGGTGGGGGCATGAGCGTGATCGACATCCTGCGCCTGGGCCCGGTCATGCCGGTGCTGGTCATCGACGAGCTCGACCAGGCCGTGCCGCTGGCGCGGGCGCTGGTGGCCGGCGGCATCCGCGTGCTGGAAGTGACCCTGCGCACGCCGGTGGCGCTGGATGCCGTGCGCGCCATGTGCGCGGCGGTGCCGGACGCCGTGGTCGGCGTCGGCACGATTACATCGCCGCAGGATCTGGCCGATTCCAAGGCCGCCGGGGCGGTGTTTGGCGTCAGCCCGGGCCTGACCGCCAGCCTGCTGGAGGCGGCCCGCCAAACCGGCCTGCCGCTGCTGCCCGGCACCATGACGCCGTCGGACGTGATGACGGCCCGCGCCGCCGGGCTCACCGCCTGCAAGCTGTTCCCGGCCGCGGTGGCCGGCGGCCTCGGCATGCTCAAGGCCCTGTATGGACCGTTTGCCGACATGGTCTTCTGTCCGACCGGCGGCATCGACGCCGCCAGCGCGCCGCAGTACCTGGCGCTGCCCAACGTGGCCTGTGTGGGCGGCTCCTGGCTGGCGCCCAAGGCCTTGGTGCAGGCGGGCGACTGGCCGGCCATCACGGCGCTGGCCAAGGCCGCCTCCAGGCTTCGCTAGCGAAACGCGGAAGCCGCACGGGCTGACGGCCTGTGGTGCTGCATGGCGCGCCCCGCGCAGGCATCATCGTGGGCCGGAATCCTCATGCGGAGCCTGCCTGTGCCACGACTGCCCACGCTCTACATCCCGCACGGCGGTGGGCCGTGCTTTTTCATGGACTGGAACCCGCCGGACACCTGGGATCGCATGGCCGCCTGGTTGCGCGGCATCGACGCCGGGCTCGGCCAGCGGCCGCGGGCGGTGTTGTTGATTTCCGGCCACTGGGAAGAGCCCGTGGTCAGCGTCAACGTCCAGGCCCGGCCGCCGCTGCTGTTCGACTACTACGGCTTCCCGCCGCATACCTATCAGCTCAAATACCCGGCGCCCGGCGATCCGGCGCTGGCAGCCCGGGTGCGCGAGTTGCTGCAGGCCGGCGGGGTGCCGACCCGCGCCGAAACCGAGCGCGGCCTGGATCACGGCGTGTTCGTGCCGTTCTTGCTGGTTTATCCGGAAGCCGACGTGCCAATCGTGCAGCTGTCCCTGCACGCCAACCTGGACGCCGCCGCGCATCTGGCGATCGGCGCCTTGCTCGAACCGCTGCGCGACGAGGGCGTGCTGATCGTCGGCAGCGGCATGAGTTATCACAACATGCGCGGCCTGATGGGCGGCGCGGACCCGGCGCGCGATTCGCTGGCCTTCGACAGCTGGCTGGGCGATGCCTGCACTGCTGAGCCGGCCGCGCGCAGCAGGCTGCTGGCCGACTGGGAACAGGCACCGGCCGCACGCAGGAGCCATCCGCGCGAGGAACACCTGCTGCCGCTCATGGTGGCCGCCGGGGCCGGCGGCGGCGATCCGGGCCGGCGGGTGTTTCAGGACCGGGTGTTGGGCGCCACCGTGTCGGCCTTCGCCTTCGGCGCCTGAAGGCCGGGCCCGCCGGGCGGCGGAGCAAGCGCCAACCAGCCCGGGGCGGCATTTAGCCGGTTCCGCTAATATCCTTGCCGGGCGGGCCGGCAGAAAAACGACCGGCACGCGGCGCCGCCTGTCCATGGCGGCTTGTCACGGCCGGTGTCTCCCGGCCGTCGCCCCGCCCGACCATAACCCCTGTCAGCTTTCGCAACGAGGAGAACGATCATGGCCGACCTGACCGACGCGTCCACCAGCAAATCCGCCACCGTCACCGAGGGCAACCTCAACGGCTTCAAGATTCATTACAACGATGCCGGCCAGGGCGAAGTGGTCATCATGCTGCACGGCGGCGGACCGGGCGCCACCGGCTGGAGCAACTTCAACCGCAACATCGGCTCGTTCGTGGACGCCGGTTACCGGGTGATCCTGCCGGACTGCCCGGGCTTCGGTAAGTCCGACGAGATCGTGTCGGACGTGCAGCGCGGCCTGCTGAACGCGCAGGCGGTCAAGGGGCTGATGGACGGCCTGGGAATAGGCAAGGTGCACCTGATCGGCAACTCCATGGGCGGCGCCACGGCGCTGAACTTCGCGCTCGAGTACCCGGACCGCCTGGACAAGCTGATCCTCATGGGCCCGGGCGGCCTGGGGCCGAGCCTGGTGCAGCCGAACCCGCAGGAGGGCATCAAGCGGATGATGCGCCTGTATGCCCAGCCGACCTGGGAGAACTTCAACGCCATGCTCGAGGTGTTCGTGTTCGACCAGAACGCGTTGACCGAAGACCTGCGCAAGGGCCGCTGGGCCAACATCGAGGGCAACCTGCGGCATCTGGAGAACTTCGTCACCAGCTTTCAGCGCGCGTCCCTGGCCGCCTGGGATGTCAGCCATCGGGTGCCGGCGATCAAGCACCGCACGCTGGTCACCTGGGGGCGCGATGACCGCTTTGTGCCACTCGACCACGGCCTGAAGCTGATCAACCTGCTGCAGGACGCGCAGCTGCACGTGTTCTCGCGCTGCGGGCACTGGGTGCAGTTCGAGCACGCCGCGGCCTTCAACCGTCTGGTGCTGGATTTCCTGGCGCATTGATGATGCAGTGACAAAAAATCCGGGCGGCACGGTGCTGCCCGGTACCCGCCAGGGGCTGCGACAGACGGCCCCGGCAGTGTCTCCTGGAGGAGATGTGCCCATGAACAGTCCCGCGAACCTCAACCCGCGGCCGTTCGCGCCGCGCTATCCGCAGCTGGGCACCGGGCCGGTGCCGGTCAGCTCGGCGGTCGACCCGGCGTTCTTCGAGCTGGAGCGCGAGCGCATCTTTCGCGGCATGTGGGTGAACCTGATCCTGCGCGAGGAGGATCTGCCCAAGCCCGGCGACTATTTCGTGCGCTACCTGGAAGCCCAGGACGCCTCCATCCTGGTGGTGCGCGGCGATGACGGCAAACTGCGGGCCTTCCACAACGTCTGCACGCACCGCGGCAACCAGCTGGCGGAGGAGGGCGCCGGCCATTGCAAGGGCTTTCAGTGCAACTTTCACGGCTGGACCTTCGACACCCGCGGCCGGCTGGCCTTCGTCACCGACGAGCAGCGATTCCACAACCTCGACAAATCCGCCCTGGGCCTGCCGGCGGTGCACCTGGATACCTGGCGCGGATTCATTTTCGTGAACCTGGCCAAGCGACCGGCGCAGACGCTGGAGCTGGCCATGGCCGAGTTCAACCAGGACCTGAAACCGTTTCCGTTCGAGCAGATGGTGCTGGCAGGCCGCTACCGCTACGCCGTCAATGCCAACTGGAAGGTGACCATGAACGCCTTCCAGGAGTCCTACCACGGTGCCTTCGTGCACAAGCTGTCGGTCGGCCAGTGCATCAGCCCGGAGGATCCGTACCTGGCCGTGCAGCGCATCAAGCTGCAGGAAAACGGCAACCAGTCGGTGTCCGTCCACCTGGCGCCGCACGACCTGAGCCCGGCCGAGAAGCTGGCCTTCGGTTTTGGTGCCACCTTCACGCAGGGCGGCGAGGCGGCGCAGGCAGTTCCCGGCACCGCGCAGGCGCAAGTGCGCGACTGGGGCTTCGACCTGAACATCATCTTTCCCTACTCGCGCATCAACGTCGGCGCCGGCTGGTATTACGTGGATGCCTTCTGGCCGGTCGCGCACGACAAGACCGTCTACGAGCTGGCCTATTACTTCCCGATGCCGCAGCGGGCGTCGGAAATGATCAGTCAGGAATACAGCAAGATCGTGCTGCGGGATCTGTCGCGCGAGGACCTGGCCACCAACGAGGCCACGCACCGCTCGCTGCGCTCCGGCGCGATCCGCCAGATGATGCTGTCGGACCAGGAAATTGCCGTGCGCCACCTGTACCACACGGTCGCCGCCCGCTGCGGCAAGGAGCTGGCGAAATGAGCGCCGCGACCGCGTTGCCAAAGCCGTTCGCGCACCTGGAATCCTGGCTGTCCTTTGCGCTGCCCAGCGAAGACGCACGCATGCGCCGCCGCCTATCGGCCTCCATGGACGAACTTGTCGGCCTCTACCGGGCGCTGGTGGAGGAAATGCCGGCCATCGCCGCGCATCTGGATCAATGGCCGCTGGCTGAACTGCCGGCCGAGCAAAAGCCGCTGCTGTACCTGGCGCTGTCGTTCATGGAATCGGCCATGGCCGTGGAGGCCTTCCACCAGCCCGGACCGCCGCATGCCACGACACCCGAGAGCATGGTGGTGTTCCCGGGGCGGGCCGAGGCGATGTTGAATCCGGGAAACACCTGAGGTATCCAGCGTCTCCCACAGCGCCTGCCGCAACAAGGCATCAAAAAACTGTAGGAGCCCGGCTATGCCGGGCGATATCGCGCAGCGAAGCTGCGCCTACGAGGTTTTTCCAGTTGCCGGCCGCCGAGACCCGCCGCAGGCCGGGCGTGCGTTCCGCGCGCCAATTCGAGAGCCGCTCAGACGTCCCGCTTGAGCTCGTAGGATTGCAGGCCGGGCTTGAACTCGCGCTTCTTGAACGAGACCAGCGCGGTGCGTACCCAGTCGTCGTTGGTCTCGCGGGACAGTTCCCACATCTTGGCCATTTCGTAGTCGATGGCGGCCTCGAAGTCCATGTCCAGCACCTTCTCGTAGACCTCCTTGGTCTTGCCGAGCACCACGCGACCCAGGCGCGTCAGCATCTTCACCACGCGGTCCGTCTCGGCGTCCAGCTGCGCCAGCGGCACGGATTTGGTGGCGTAGCCCAGGTCGTGCGCCTGCTTGCCGGTGAAGGTCTCGCCAGTCAGGGCGTAGTAGAGGGCCTTCTTGCGCGACGGCATGTTGTTGGCGTAGGCCCAGGTGGTGCCGCCGCCGGGGAAGATGCCGAAGTTGATTTCGGACAGGCCCCAGGTCGACTCATCGGCGGCGATCACGATGTCCAGCACGCCGGCCAGGGCCATGCCGCCGCCGAAGCACCAGCCGTTGACCTTGCCGATGGTGACGGCGGAGATTTTCTTGATGCGCGTGAACCAGCCGAACGCGTTCTTGTTGATCTCGGCCATCAGCTCGGGCTTGTCGAACGGCTCAAGGAAGCACTGTTCCAGGTCCATGCCGGCGCAAAACGCGTCGCCCGAACCGGTCAGCACGATCACCTTGCAGCGGGCCTTTTCGATCTCGTCCAGCACCTTGCACATTTCGGCATGCAGCGTGGGGCTCATGCAGTTGCGCTTTTCCGGCCGGTTGAAGGTGACGTAGGCGGCGTTGTCCCGGATGTCCAGCAGGACGGTCTGATAGGTGCTCATGGTTCTCCTTCCAGTCTTGTCGTTGGTAAAGGCGGGCGATCGGCGCCGCCCCGGCCTCGGCGATAGGCGCCGCTTTCCAGATGCGCCGTCGCGTCGCCAATTTAACATTCGTTTAATTTCCTTCGCAGGCCGAAAACCGCTTGTGCGCCCCGGCGGGCACGGCTATAACGAACGTCGGGCCTGAACGTGTCCGGTCACGGCCGGCCGTTGATTTGCGGCCAGCAACGCACGAAGCGCTGCTCTGGATCCATGGAGGATGCCGACCAACCGAACCCTACAAGCACCCGGAGGAGAAACATGGACCAGACCACTACCCACCCCATCCACACCGGCCTGATGGACTTTCGCGCCTGGATCAACGAGCTGGAGCGCACCGGCCATCTGGTGAAAATCGCCGACGAGATCGACCCGCAGACCGAAGCCGGCGCCATCATGCGCCTGGCCAACGAGCGCCAGTCCCCGGCGCAGTGGTTCACCAATCTGAAAGGCGCCATGCCCGGTTCGAGCCTGCTGGGCGGTCCGTTCGCCACCAAGGAACGCATCGCCATTGCCTTTGGGCTGCCGCCGGACACGCCGTACTCGGTGCTGACCGACGTGTTCGCCGATGCCTTGCACGGCAAGCGCATCAAGCCCGTAATCGTGCCGACCGGCAGCTGCCAGGAGAACGTGCTGCTGGGCGAGGCCGTGGACCTGGACCTGCTGCCGGTGGCCAAGCTGCATCCGCAGGACGGCGGGCCGTACATCGGCACGCTGAACATCGGCGTGTGCAAGGACTTCGACAGCGACTGGGTGAACTGGGGCACCTACCGCGGCATGAAGCACGACAAGAAAAGCACCGGCCTGTGGCTGGGCCCGCTGAACCAGGGCGGCCAAATCCTCAAGAAATACCGCGCCGCGGACAAGGTAATGGAATACGCCATGTTCTTTGGCGGCGATCCGATGCACAACATCGTGGCCTCATCCAGCGTGCCGCCCGGCGTGTCGGAAGTGGACGTGGTCGGCGGCATTCGTGGCGAGCCGGTCAAGCTGGTCA
>LNAQ01000071.1_pt1 | contig 16726 bp, 18 predicted proteins | sample 602591 | NCBI WGS metagenome assembly LNAQ01 (sample SAMN02440304, study PRJNA202911) | soil metagenome | biome: Subtropical and temperate rainforests or woodlands; isolation source: soil samples (1 kg each in a 20% v/v slurry with milli Q water) were... ... | reverse complement strand
TTTGCATCCAGTCCTGGCTACCCACGGTGCCGCCGGAACCGATGACCACTTTGCTCGGATCTTTCTTCAGCGCCTGCACCAGGTCGTCGAGATTTTTGTAAGGCGAATCGCTTTTCACCGCGATGGCGCCGTAGCTGGTGCCGACCGCTGCCAGCCAACGCACGGCGCTTTCATCGAAGCGCCCGAACTTGCCCTGGGCCAGGTTCAACAGCGAGCCGCTGGACCAGGCCACCAGGGTGCCGCCGTCTGCAGGGCGCTGTGCGACCACGGCGTTGTAGGCCACTGCGCCCACGCCACCAGGCATGTAGGTCACGCGCATCGGCTTGCTCAGCAGCTTCTCGTTGACCAGCGCGCTTTGCGCCAGTTTGCAGGTCAGGTCAAAACCACCGCCAGGGGAGGCCGGGGCGATGCATTCCGGGCGCTTGGGTTCGTCGGCGGCCAGCAGTTGGCCGGCGAACAGCATGCAGCCGGCGGCGAGGGCGAATTTACGCAATGAAAGGGTCATGGTTATCTCCGTCGTTGTTGTTATGAGTGGCTATTACCAGGCACTGCTTACCAGAGCGCGACGCTGTAACTGACCAGCAGGCGTACTTCATCCGCATCACGCGCTGAATAGTTGGAACGATACGTCGCATTGCGCAGGCGCACGGCGACATCCTTGAATGTGCCGCTTTGCACCACGTACTTGATCTCGCTGTTGCGTTCCCACTCCTTGCCGGTCTCGCCGTTCTTGAGCTTGATATGGTCACCCGACAGGTAACGGCTCATGAAACTCAGGCCGGGAATCCCCAGCTTGGCGAAGTCATAGTCGTAGCGTGCCTGCCAGGAGCGCTCCTCGGCGCCGGCAAAGTCGTTGATCTGCACGAAGTTGACCAGGTACGGGTCGCTGCCATCCACATACGGAAACGCGCTGTCGCCGGACATGTGCTGGTAGCCGGCGCTGAGCTTATGGCCGTTGAGGGCATAGCTGAACAGGCCATTGAGGGAGGTGTTGTCGATCTTGCCGCCGCGGGCGGCGCCGGTGTCGTCGCTGATCGCCAGGCGCAGATCGGTGGCGAAGGTGCCGGGGCCCATCGGGCGCGCAGCCACCAGGCCGAGGAAGTGCTGGCGGTACACGTCGTCGAGTTGGGCGAAGTGATAGCTGCCGGTGATCTTGTCGGCGAACTTGTAGTCCACGCCGCCGAAATTGAAGTGCTTGCCGGTGGCGCCGCTGAGGAAACGGCTGTTCTTGTTGTTGAGGGCGATGTCCTCGTAGTTGGTGTCGTCGCGGTCCTTGGCCTTGTCGAGACGGCCACCGGTGAACACCAGGTTCTTGAACTCTTTCGAGGTGATCAGGCCGCCGTTGAAGGTTTGCGGCAGGATGCGGCCGTCGTTGGGCTTGAGGATCGGCAGTTCGGGGATCAGCGCGCCGACTTTCAGCTCGGTGGCGGAGATCTTCACTTTGCCGGTCAGGCCCAGCTTGGAATACTCGTTGGCGGCGCGGCCATCGTCGTGGGTGGGCAGCAGGCCGGTGCCGGTGCGGTCGGGGCTGGAGTCGAGTTTCAGGCCGACCATGGCGATAGCGTCCAGGCCGAAGCCGACAAATCCGGGGGTGTAGCCCGACTGTGCACGAAGAATGAAACCCTGGGCCCATTCATCGCGTTTTGATTGGCCGCTGCCGTCGCGAAAATCGCGGTTCATGTAGAAGTTGCGCAGTTCGACAGCGGCCTTGCTGTCTTCGATGAAGGCGGCGCTGGCGGGATTGGCTGGCATTGTATACCGACGATGCCGTGTATTGGGTGCCGTCCTGGGATGATGATCACGTATTGATTGATGATCCCCACAGTGAGATTTCACTCATTTACTGCGGCAATCGGGCCCGCCTGGAAGACCGGGTATGGCGTATCGAGTCGGGTCTTTCTTCGTCTTTGCTGCGCCTGCCGCGCACGTAATTTGGCAAGGCGAAAATACGAGGCATGCACAATATCCACGTGATAACCATCCACGCCATTTTCTGCCTGCATTTTCCAGTTGCCCCGATGGGTATACACCGAATGACCACGCAAGACTTCCAACCCCTCGGCTGACTGATTGGCAAACAGTTCCAGAAACGGCGCCGCACCCGCCAGATGGGTTTTGAGGTCGGGCACATCCGGGTTAAGGCTGGCGAAAATAAACCCATGATAACTGTCCACATGGGGCACAGGCGTCAAACCATGATTCTGTTTTTGCCAGTGGTCGGGATAAGCGCCAGTCGCTTCATCTTTGACATCCAGCAACTCGCCCATAGGGTTGTAGACCCAGCAGTGATAAGGGCATACCCAGCGTTTGGCATTTCCCTTGTCTTTGCGCGCCACCATCGCCCCGCGATGCGAACAGGCGTTGATGAAACCGCGCAATTGGCCATCGGCACCCCGGCTGATGATGACCGGCTGGCGGCCAATCACAGTGGTCAAATAGTCATTAACTATGCAAAGGAGATATGGTGAGCAGTAATCCAGAAATCGGCTTGTCAATTGTCGCGAATGGCCTGGCGACTAATTATCACGACTTGGGCAGTGGTGATCCTGTCTTGATGATTCATGGCTCGGGTCCGGGTGTTACCGCATTTGCCAATTGGCGGTTGAGCATGCCGGTGTTGGCGCAGAATTTCCGTGTGATTGCCCCTGATATGGCAGGGTTTGGCTACACCGAACGCCCTGAGGGCGCACAGTATTCGATGGATCACTGGGTGAGCCATGCCTTGGGCTTGCTGGATGCTTTGAAGATCGAGCGTGCCCATATCGTGGGTAATTCATTCGGTGGTGGTTTGGCCCTGGCACTGGCTATTCGTGCGCCCGAACGCGTTAATCGCATGGTGCTGATGGGCTCTGCCGGTACGCCCTTCACGCTAACCCAGGGGCTGGATGATGTCTGGGGCTATACGCCGTCATTTGAAAATATGCGCAAGATCATGGATATCTTTGCCTATGACAGGAACCTCGTGAGTGATGAGTTGGCCAAGCTGCGTTATGAGGCCAGTATCCGCCCGGGTTATCAGGAGTCATTTGCCAGCATGTTCCCGGCACCGCGTCAGCGCTGGGTCGATGCCTTGGCAAGTCCTGAAGAAGCCTTGCGTGCTTTGCCGCATGACACCCTGATTATTCATGGCCGTGAGGATAGAGTCATCCCCTTATCCGCCTCGCTCAAGTTGTTCGAGTTGTTGGCAAAATCCCAGCTGCATGTATTTGGCCAGTGTGGCCACTGGACCCAGATTGAGCATGCGCAGCGTTTTGTCAGGCTGGTTAGCGATTTTTTCCTTGAAGCGCCTAAATCCTAGTTGATTTGGTTGCTTCGGGTGTGAAGCATCTGGCATCTGTGTGTGTCGTTTGCCAAAGGGGGCTGATAGCTGCTTTTAGGCTTAATGTGTAGCGGATTCGCTGGCCTGGTGGCGGCTTGTTTTTATAGGCGCTTGCCAGAGCCATCAAGAAAAAAAAAGCCAAAACCAAAGCAGCGTTGCCTGTCCTGCCATGGTTTGGTATTTAGAATAAATTTTTTCAGAGTGAGGAGGTCTTTATGGGCGTGACTTTAACTTCGCGACGCACATTTCTGCGGGCAACGGTACGCAGCAGTGTTGCTTTGCCACTATTAACGTCGTTTGGTGTGGCGGGAGGCGCTGTTGCAGGCACTGTCACCGGGATGGCTAAAGCCGAAAGCAGCTTGTGTCTTTTTGAGGCCGATGTTGCCATGGGGGCTGATATGGCCGCCGGTGTGCGCCAAATGGGCTTGGCTTACCAAATGCTCACCTTGGATGAAGCGTCTGGCTGGCATGCCATGATGGATACCTTGGCGTCAGCGCGTGGCCGTGCATTGGCTGTCTTGGGGCGCCCGGCGACGGTGTTTGCCGTGCGCAACATGCTGGAGCCTGGCTGGCGTGTCGTGCTCGAAGCGCGCCACCATCGTCTTGCCGGTGGCGAAATGAGCCATGAGTTTACGGGGCTGGAGACGCCGATGGCACAGCTATCAGGCTGGGTGGATCGCGTGAAGGATCCGGCGCAGTATGCCGTGGTGCTGGCTTCCATGGGGCGTGGTGATCTTTCTTCTGGCGCCGAACGCAAAACCCTTGATTTGACTTCGCCTGCATGGCCGGGTGGTGATCTTGTGTCCTTATTAGCTTGGCCGAAAGGAGCTGTCTGATGGAAGCCGTTCTACCTCCCGGAATTAAGCGTGAGCAGTTTGCCGCGCTGGTTGCCGATCTGCAAAAAGTGGTTGGTCGCGAGTATGTATTTACCGATACGCAATGGGAATTGCCTGCGTATAACGATGCCTATTTGACGACGCCTGCCGAGCTGCACCAGCCGTCAGCTGCGGTTGCGCCAGCGAATGTGGAGGAGTTGCAGCGTGTGCTGGCAGTGGCGCGTCACTACAAGGCGCCTTTATGGACGGTTTCCACTGGCAAGAACTTTGCCTATGGTGGCCCCGCTCCCCGCAAGGCAGGTTACATCGTGCTTGACCTAAAGCGCATGAACCGAATTCTTGAAGTGAATGAAAAGCATGGCTATGCCGTGGTTGAGCCAGGTGTGAGTTATCTGGATCTTTACCGCCACCTGCAGAAAATCGGCAGCAAATTATGGGTGGATTGCGCGGCGCCCGGCTGGGGTGGGGTGTTGCCCAACATGACAGAGCACGGGGTGGGCTATACGCCCTATGGCGACCACGTGACCATGCAGTGCGGCATGCAGGTGGTGATGGCGGATGGCACGGTCGTGAATACCGGTATGGGCGCTTTGCCTGGCAGCCAGACCAGCCATCTGTATAAATATGGTTTTGGCCCATCGGTCGATGGTTTGTTTACCCAGTCCAACTTTGGTGTAGTCACCCAGATTGGTATCTGGCTGATGCCAGAGCCTCCGGGTTATCGTCCTTACATGATCACGTTTGAGAAAGAAAGCGATCTGCACGCGATTACCGAAGTGTTGCGTCCGCTAAAAGTGAATATGCTGGTGCCAGCAGTGGCGATGACGGTTGAGATGTTGTGGGAGGCGGCTGTGCAAACGACGCGCCGCGATTATTACACCGGCAAGGGGCCGATTCCCGACAGCGTGCGCAAGAAAATGCGTGGCGACATGAAAATTGGCGCGTGGAATTTCTATGGCGCCTTGTATGGTCCGCCGCCCATGATGGATAATACCTGGGAGGTGATTCGCGATGCCTTTGCCAGCATCCCGGGCGCGAAGTTTTATTTTGATGAAGACCGGCCGGCTGATGATGCGGCTTGGCAATATCGCAAAAAGTTAGGTGCGGGCATTCCGAACATGACCGAATACAGTGTAATGAACTGGATTCCGAATGGCGCGCACATCGATTTTTCGCCGATTTCGCCTGTGACGGGCGATGATGCAACCAAGCAATATGAGTTGATCCGCGACCGTTGCAACAAGGCAGGTTTTGATTACTGTGGCGAGTTCGCTGTGGGTTGGCGTGACATGCACCACATTTTTTGCCTGACGTTCGATCGCTACGACACCAAGCAAAAAGCGCGTGCGAACAAGCTGTTTGGCGAGTTGGTGGATGCGGCGGCGGCCGCCGGTTATGGCGAATACCGGACGCATATCGACTTTATGGATCGCATTGCAGGCACATATAACTGGAATGATTCCGCACTATTGCGCATGCACGAGAAGGTGAAAGACGCCGTTGATCCTGTAGGTATCTTGTCACCAGGGAAAATGGGCATCTGGCCTCAATCGATGCGAAAGGGGATGGCATGATGAAAGTGGCATTACTTTTAAAGTCAATGATGAAACAACGCTTGCTGGGTGCGGTTTTGATAGGTGGAATAGTCGGCGCTGGCAATACGGCGTATGCCGCAGAGGCAACTGCTGTGCCTGCAAGTCCGGCCATATTGGCACAAGGTGAGACTGTTTATCAGCACTATTGCACGATCTGTCATGAGCGTGGGCTGGGTCATCCAGGCACCGAGGCCTTGGGTTTTCTCTATGGCAAAGACAAGGCTGCACTCGCTGACCGCGATAATTTAGTGCCTGATTTTGTACGCTACATCGTACGTAATGGACGCGGGCTGATGCCGGGTTTTCGTATGGGTGAGCTCAATAACCAAGAGCTTGACGCACTAGCTGCTTATTTGTCAGCAGGCCCGCACCCGGCAGGGAAAAAATAACAACGAGGAGCTTTAGATGTCAGTTAAAAAACTTAATCTGTGGATTGGTGGCAAGTACCAGGCCGCCAAAGACAATGCCGTTTTCATTGATCACAATCCCCTTGACGATGGTTCTTATGCCGAGGTGGCCAAGGCGTCAGCAGAGGATGTGCATTTGGCCGTTGAGGCAGCACATGCCGCCTTTGCCAGCTACCGCACGACGACGCCCGGCCAGCGCGAAACGTGGCTGAGCAAAGCGGCTGATTTGCTCGAAGAGAGGAAGGAGGCTTTTGCCGACGTGCTGATCGACGAAATTGGCTCGCCCATGCTCAAAGCGCATTTCGAGATCAAATACGCCATTGCGCATCTGCGCACGGCAGCCGGCATTCCGCGTCGCATCACGGGCCAAACGCTGCCTTCGGATGTGCCCGGCCGCTTCAGCATGAGCGTGAGGGAGCCCTTGGGTGTGTTCGCCTGTATCACACCGTTCAATGTGCCGCTGATCAAGGCGATGAAGCAGTGCACAGGCCCCTTGGCGACAGGCAATACCGTCGTTTTGCTCGCCTCGGAAGAAGCGCCTGCGCTAGCCTTGCTGGTGGCCGAACTGTTCCACGATGCGGGTTTTCCTGCCGGTTCATTTAACGTGATCACCGGCTTTGGGCATGAGATTGGCGATAGCCTGGTCACGCACCCGCGTATCAAGGGGGTTAATTTCACGGGTTCAACCCGCGTTGGCCGTCACTTGTCCATGCTGTGTGGCGAGCACATGAAGCGCGCCTTGCTGGAACTTGGCGGTAAAAACCCACTGATTATTCTGAAAGATGCGGATCTTGACGCGGCAGTGCATGCCGCTGTGTTTGGCATGTTCCTGTTTCAGGGGCAGGCTTGCATGGCGTCCAGCCGGATTCTGGTTGAAGCGCCGATTTACGATGAGTTCTTGAAGCGCTATAAAGCCGCTGCAGCCAAGGTAGGCTATGGTGATTTGCGCAGCCCGCAAACCATGTTGGGGCCGATTATTTCGCAGCGTCAACGCGATCGTATCCGCCATCACATCGAAAATGCCGTGGCCAATGGCGCAACGCTGGAAACGGGTGGCAAGTGGGAAGGCAATCGTTGTTTGCCGACCATTCTTACCAACGTGAATCCAAGCATGGTTTGCTACCAGGAAGAAACCTTTGGTCCCGTCACTGCCGTGTATAAAGTGGATTCGGCTGATGCCGCTTTGGCGATTGCCAACGATACGCCATATGGCCTGTCGGCCGCTGTGTTTACGCAGAATCTGGCCGAAGCCATGCGTTTATCGCAAAGTATCCACGCAGGCATGGTGCACATCAATGCGCCCACGCTGCATGACGAACCGCATGTGCCGTTTGGTGGCGTAGGCGACTCCGGCATGGGGCGTGAAGGCGCGCAGACCGATATTGACCACTGCACCGAGTGGAAATGGGTCACCATACAAGCGCCTGGAGCCGCCCATGGACACTGAAAAAACTGTTTCTCTTTCTGCAGAAGCGAAAGCGGTCGCCGCCAGAGTGGGTTCTTTGCGCGACTTTCTGGACTATCTTGGCGAGCATGATCAATGCGTTACCTGGCCTGACGCGATTTTGCCTGAGCCGGATATTCGCAACATTTCGGTGGCAGCAGGTAACAATGTCTCAACCGGGCCTGCGGTTATTTTCGACAAAATCCGTGGTTATCCTGGCAAGCGTGTGGCAGTCAATGTGCATGGCAGTTTTGGTAACCTGGCCTTGCTGCTGGGCATGCCAAAAACAACCCCCGTGCGTGAGTTGTTTTTTGAGATCATCCGGCGCTGGGGTTCAGATAAGCCCTTGCTCGAACGTGTTGCCCCAGAAAAAGCACCGGTCAATGAAAATCGGGTGGATAAAAATATCAACCTGTATGACTTGCTGCCCTTGTATCGCATCAATGCAAACGATGGCGGTTTTTACATTGGTAAAGCCTGTGTCGTTAGCCGCGATCCCCTTGAGCCGGATAATTTTGGCAAGCAGAATGTGGGCATTTACCGCATTCAGGTGATGGGGCCGGATACCTTCACCCTGCTGTCCATCCCGGCGCATGACATGGGACGGCAGATGCTGATGGCTGAGCAGCATGGCAAGCCGCTGAAAGTTTCCGTCATGATAGGCAACCACCCGGCGATGCCGATGTTTGCGGCAACGCCTGTGGGTTACGATGAGTCTGAATTCGCCTACGCATCGCAAATGATGGGCGCGCCGTTACGCTTGACGACGGCGGTGAATGGCACGGATATTCTGGCGGACACCGAGATGGTGATTGAGGGCGAATTACAGCTCAATCAGCGCGAGGTCGAAGGCCCGTTTGGTGAATTTCCGGGCAGTTATAGCGGCGTGCGTAAAGTGCCGTTGTTCCGTGTGACGGGCGTGAGCCATCGGAATAATCCGATTTTTGAAAATATCTATATTGGTAAAGGCTGGACAGAGCACGATACCCTGATTGGTCTGAATACGTCTGCGCCTCTTTACGCGCCGGAACACCAATCAAGTCCCCATTCGTTTTGTACGTCCAACCATGATAGGAACATCGAAAGTGTGAGGTATTCCCGCGATCTGCGTTACAAATTTGAGAACCGCGATGCGGGCAAGCATTTAACATGACATTAATCTTTGCATCTTCCCCTCGAACGACAACTACTTTATCTTCCCCAATATTGCGGGTAACATAATCGCCGACGTTGGGGATTTCAGATTCATGAGCTATCGGAACCCATACCTTGTAAAAAACCTTCTCAAGCTCCATTTGCTTGGCGCGGAAATCCGTTACGTCGACACCAAAAGTTTTGGTCGGATCCGGATCGCTGAGGCAGGTAAGGGAAACGCTGAAACTATTGTGTTTCTGCATGGTATCAACGGTCACCTGGAGGCCTATGCAAAGAATCTGGTTCCACTGTCGAAAGCGTTTCACGTCGTTGCCTTCGACTACGTAGGGCATGGTTTGTCGAGCAAGCCTGTTCGTGACTATGACCCGCTGATGTTGGCCGAGCAACTGGGCGAGCTGATGGATGCACTCGGCATTCAGAAGGCTCACCTCTCGGGTGAGTCGCTGGGCGGCTGGGTTGCCGGCCATTTTGCCGCCGCGTACCCGCAAAGGGTAGGGCTCCTGATGCTCAATACCGCAGGCGGTATTCCGATCGTGACCGAAAAGGGTCGTGAAGACCTCAAGCAGTTCATTGCGCTGAACAAGCGCAATATCGACAACACCCCGACTTATGAGTCGGTGCGGGCCCGTCTGCATTGGCTGATGCATCCCAACAATCACCAATTGGTGGACGACGAGCTGATCAACTTGCGTTTGCGCATCTACTTGCAGCCCGAGAGTCGAGCGGTGTTGCCGAAGCTGAACGAGATTCTGGCTCACCACGACGACTATCTCATCCCGCTGAACAAACTGCCGGTCGGCACACTGTTTCTGTGGACGAACGACAACCCTATCCATGACACCGAATCAGTCAAGGCTGCGCAAGCCAAGGTTCCTGGCAGCGCCCTTTACTTCGTCAAGGGAGAGTCGGCCCATTGGCCACAGTACGAGGCAATAGACGAGTTCAATGCGCTGGCGCTCGAGTTCTTCACAACTGGCCAAGTCGGGACAGGAGCGTGCAATGAGTGACGCCACCAAGATTGCGGACCTGTTGATGAAAGCGCAGCAGCGCAAGCGGCCCTGCGCGCCCGTGCGTGAATACTTTGAGGAGTTGAGCGATGTGGATCAGGCCGAGCTGGCCTACGCCGTGCAGCAGCTAAACGTTCAGCGCCAGGTTGAAGGCGGCAGGCGCATCGTCGGTCGCAAGATCGGCCTGACCTCGCTGGCGGTGCAAAAACAACTGGGGGTGGATCGGCCGGATTTCGGCACCTTGCTGGACGATATGGCCATCGTTGATGGCGAGGTTATCGACACGACGCGGTTGCTGCAACCCAAGGTCGAAGCAGAAATTGCTCTGGTGCTCGATCGCGACCTCAATCACGAACGGCACACAATCGCCGACCTGATCGGCGCTACAGCCTATGCGCTGGCTGCAATCGAAGTGGTGGATAGCCGCATCGCTGATTGGAGCATCCGCTTTGTTGACACTGTGGCAGACAACGCCTCGTCGGGCTTGTTCGTGCTGGGCACCCAGCCTGTTGCCCTGTCGAAACTTGATTTGGCCGGGTTATCGATGCGCATGACGTGTGGTGAGGAGGTGGTATCTCAGGGGAATGGCGCTGCCTGTCTTGGCAACCCGCTGAACGCTGCCCGTTGGCTGGCCGATACGCTGGTCCGGGTGGGGACACCGCTGCGTGTTGGAGATGTGGTTCTGACCGGTGCGCTGGGGCCGATGGTGGCGGCGAATTCCGGCCGCACCTACACGGCTTGGATCGATGGTTTCGCCCCGGTACGGGCAATTTTCTCCTGAAGGAACTCTTCTCATGCAATTACACGATGAAAAAAGCGCCGTGGCCATCATCGGCTCGGGCAACATTGGCACCGACCTGATGGTGAAAATCCTCCGCCATGGCAAGCATCTTAAAATGGGTGCCTTTGTCGGCATTGATCCGGAGTCGGATGGCCTCAAACGCGCAGAGCGGATGGGGGTGCCGACGGTGAGCAGTGGCATCGAAGGGCTATTGTCCCACCCTGATTTTGCCTCGATCCGGTTTGTGTTTGATGCCACCAGCGCTGGTGCACATGCACACCATGAGGCGTTGTTGAGGCCCCACGGCATATGCGTAATTGACCTGACGCCAGCGGCGATCGGGCCGTTCGTGGTGCCCGCAGTTAACATCGACCAGCATCTGGATGCGCCGAACGTTAACATGGTGACCTGTGGTGGCCAGGCAACGATTCCCATCGTAGCCGCTGTTTCCCGGGTTGCACCGGTCGAGTACGCCGAGATTGTTGCCTCTATTTCCAGCCGTTCGGCCGGGCCGGGCACCCGTGCCAACATCGACGAGTTCACCGAGACCACCTCAAACGCAATCGTACGTGTTGGTGGAGCACAGCGTGGCAAGGCCATCATCGTCCTCAACCCGGCAGAGCCTCCGCTCATCATGCGCGACACCGTTTACTGCCTGGTACCAGGGGATGCGGATCGCGAAGCCATCGTCGAGTCTATTGAACTTATGGCCAGTGCGGTGGCGTCATACGTTCCGGGCTATCGGCTCAAGCAGGACGTGCAGTTCGATGAATTCAATGGCCGCATGCCGCAGGAAGATGAAGGCACGCAAGCACCTCGCCTCAAGGTTTCGGTATTCCTCGAAGTTGAAGGGGCTGGCCACTACCTGCCGAGCTATGCCGGCAATCTGGACATCATGACCAGCGCTGCGCTGGCCACTGCTGAGCGCATCGCAGCCCGTCAGTCTGTAGGCATCTGAGGAGTAAACGACATGTTTGATACGACCAAGAAGATCTACGTCTCCGACGTGACCCTGCGTGACGGCATGCACGCTATTCGCCATCAGTACACGCTGGCCGACGTTGAAAACATTTCCCGGGCCTTGGACGAGGCGGGCGTCGACAGTATCGAAGTGGCCCATGGCGACGGCCTGCAGGGCTCGTCATTCAACTATGGATTCGGCGCGCATACCGATCTTGAGTGGATTGAGCGCGTTGCCGCTACGGTAAAACGAGCGAAGATCGCCACGCTATTGTTGCCAGGGATTGGTACTGTCCACGACCTTAGGCATGCACATGAAGCCGGGGCCAGCATTGTGCGGGTAGCAACACACTGTACCGAGGCCGACATTTCCCAGCAGCACATTGAATACGCTCGCAAGCTGGGTATGGACACCGTGGGCTTCTTGATGATGAGCCACATGAACAGTCCCGAGGGACTGGTCAAACAGGCGCGGCTGATGGAGAGCTACGGTGCCAACTGCGTCTACATCACCGATTCAGCTGGGCACCTGTTGCCCGGAACGCTGAAGGAGCGCCTCGCCGCCGTGCGTGAAGCGCTGAAACCGGAGACCGAACTCGGTTTCCACGGCCACCACAACCTGGCGATGGGCGTGGCCAACTCGATCGCCGCCATTGAGGCGGGCGCCACGCGCATCGACGCCGCTGCGGCAGGCCTCGGTGCCGGCGCGGGCAATACGCCGATGGAAGTGCTGGTCGCAGTGTGCGACCTGATGGGCATCAAGACCGGCGTGGACGTGTTCGGCATTCAAGACGTGGCCGAGGATCTGGTGGCCCCGATCATGGACTTTCCCATTCGCCTCGACCGCGATGCGCTCACCCTGGGTTACGCCGGCGTCTACGGTTCCTTCCTGCTTTTCGCCAGGCGCGCAGAGGCCAAGTATGGTGTACCGGCACGAGAAATCCTGGTGGAAATGGGTCGTCGAGGGATGATTGGCGGCCAGGAAGACATGATCGAAGACACGGCTATCACCCTGGCCAAAGCCAGAGCTGCAAAAGGAGTACTGGCATGAGCCTTTCCCGCGAAACCATCGAACGGCTTGCGCAGCATCTGGAACGCTGCGAGCTGGAATTCCGTGAAACCGCCTTGGTTACCAACGAATACCCCCAGATGGATTGGGATGACGCCAACGGTATCCAGGACGAGATCCGTCGTCGCAAGATCGCAGTTGGTGCCAGGATTGTCGGCTTCAAGGTCGGTCAGACTTCACGGGCCAAGATGCGCCAGATGGGTGTGGAAACGCCGGTATTCGGCTTTCTCGCTGACTACTTCAGCGTGCCAGACGGCGGCGAGATCGACACGTCGTCACTGATTCACCCACGAATCGAACCGGAGATCGCCTTCGTCACCAAGGCACCGTTGAGCGGACCAGGCTGCGATATCGGAGCGGTACTCGCCGCGACCGACTTCGTCATCCCGGCGCTCGAGATCATCGACAGTCGCTACCGCGACTTCAAGTTTGACCTCAAGAGCGTAGTTGCCGACAACTGCTCAGCCAGTCGCTTCGTGATTGGTGGACGCATGGGGCACGCAGCCGAGCTCGACCTTGCCAACACGGGCGTGGTGCTGGAAAAAATGGCGAGCCAGTTGCCTTCGGTGCTGGTGCGGCGGTACTCGGCCACCCCGCCGCCGCGGTGGCGATGCTGGTCAACCTACTGAGCGAACGGGGCGAGTCACTCCCAGCTGGCACCCTCATCCTCTCCGGTGGCATTACTGAGGCCGTGGCGGTGCAGGCAGGCGACAGCATCACCCTGCGGGTTCAGGCACTCGGTTCGGTATCCTGCCGCTTCTGCTAACTATGTGCTGTCTCGACTGACAAGAGTGGGGCCTCCGCGGCCCCACCCTCTGGTGCTGGTGTTTCAAGTGTTCGAGCGGAGGATCGGATTGCAGGCCGCTTCGTGCAAGCTGTCCAGTAGGTCGAGTAAGGCACTTTCCGGGTGCACCTCGTCGAGCCAGCACATGCCGAGGGAGCCTCGGTCTCTAGGCTCTGTACGTAAAGTATTGTCGCAAGCACCGCATAGCGCAGGCCAATGAGACCATCGCCGCAAAACTTGTTGCGAGCTTGTCGAAGCGCGTCACGATGCGACGGTTCTCCTTCAGCCAGCCAAACATGCGTTCGATGATGTTGCGCTGCCGATATTTGGGGCGATCAAAAAGTCGAGGCAATCCTGGCTTGGTTTTGCGCTTCATGCTTCGCAACGGAATGACTGGCTGCATGCGATAACGATCACAATACTGGCGCAGCGCTTCAGCGTCGTAACCCTTGTCAGCCAGCAACCAGCGGCAACGCTTGCGTGGGCGACCGCGCAGGCTGGGTATGCAAGCCTGATCGAGTAGCGGTTGGGCATAGGCTATATCGCTGGCTTGTCCGCCTGACAACAGGAAACGCAGAGGCACACCATTGGCGTCGCACAGCATGTGAATCTTGGTCGTCAGGCCACCCCGGCTGCGCCCGAGCGCGTGGTCTTGCGGTTCTTCAAATCCCCTTTTTTCCCGGCACCTGATGAGGCCCGGGTTGCTCGTACGGCAGTGGAGTCGATCATCCATGTTTCCAAGTCAATCAAACCCTGCTCATTCAATCGGATATGAAGACGCTTGAGCATCTGATCAAAAGCTCCGCAATCACGCCATCCCCGGAACCGTTGATAGATCGTTGACCAAGGGCCGAATCGTTCGGGCATGTCTCGCCAGGCTGCGCCAGAGCAAAGCACCCAGAGAATACCGTTTAGCATCAGGCGATCATCGGCCCGAGGGCGCCCGGTGCGCTGATTTTTGGTGAAGATATCTGCAACCAGATCCCAGGCTGCGTCGGGGAGTTCATACCGCTTTGCCATCTTGGCCTCCTGGCTTTAATGGCGGTGTATTTTACAGAAAATCGTATTTCTTGGGTTTACGTACAGAGCCTAGGGCTAATAAGCTAAAACCGGTCGCTCCAATAGACCATCTCGCAACTTCGCCTTCCCTTGGTTTTCCGGTTAGCCATGTCCAAAACGGTTGCGTAAAGTCTGGGAAAATATTGTAACTCTCACGTGTGGGACACATTAGCACGCTCCCATTACAAAATAAAACGTTCGGACATGGCTCGCTCCGCACGCAGAAAGCGGGAGAATTTTATAGCCTTCTCCTTAAGTTCTGGATGTCCTGAGCGATCGGTAATTTTAAGCAGCCAGTCGAAAAAGTCCGACAGCGGAGCCTGTTTATAGAAATGAACCCTGGAAAGGATGCCAATAATATCCTTAAAGTTTTTTTGGTTAATGATGCTTGAAAGCCCAAGTATTCCGGCTAGAAATTCCTCAGTCATTGGGGGTCTTGCTATTATGTCTGGTCCCGGAAGATCATTGGCGATGGCTTCGGGATAACGAAATAAGGTGGAAACAGGAGCGTCTCCTAGTTCGAAGTCCAGACATAGATTTAAACGCGGGGTTCCAGAAAAATTAGTAGCAGAGTGAAGCCGGGAAGCATCGAAGAGCCAGATCTCACCCTGGCGCATCCTGAACACCACATCATCTTCTGAGTGAAAGCATTGTTTGTCGGTCTGGATAGGTATATGTATCCTGCCCCACTTGGGTGTATCAGCCCCTAGCTCTATGAAGTCCCGATGTGGGATTAGGACCCCGTCGCGCAGTGAATGTACTCTTGCAAGGCGAAGTTTTTTTGTATCGAAAACACCGTCTATCCATGCGTTGATTTTCGGAAGCGTGTGTCCTCGAGGCGTTATGGACGCCTCGCCAGCATCTGCTGAAATCACACCATCGCTATCTGAACCGGACGAACTTCGAATGATAAATGTTTTCCAATCACCGATTCGAAATTCATTATATGTTGTGTTTTCGTCTATAAACTTCAGGATCGTTTTTAGCTCATTTCCGGGTATCAACTTAGGGTCGAAAGCGTGAATTATTCTGGACTCCATAGTTCCCCCATTGGGTCTGCATAGGTGTACTGTTACCACACCGACTTGTGATCGGTGCGGAGTTACGGCAAGATGTCCAGTCGACGTTACGCTATGGTGAGCGTTGTGTCGGTCGGCCGATAAGCCTTTACGCTCACGAAATCATCTGTAGATTTAATCCACACCAGCCGCTTGCATTTCATCGCCAATAGCATTCCAGAAATCCTCAAACAGCTGCAAATGGCGGTTAAAACCTTCTTCAATACGACGTTTGCTATCCAGCCCGTCGTGAAATTGCTTGGCACCATTTAGTGACTCAATTTTGTGCTCTTTCTCGGTTGCACCTATGTGTGCGTAAAAGTATTCGCAGGCTTCGTGAAAGCTATCTTCATTACTCCAAAGATACTTGTATTGCAGTGCGCCATCGTACATTCGACGCAACATCGTGTACGCTTGCCACTCCAGTGCAAGCTGCGCTCCGGAAGCGGTGGCATTATCATTAGCGTACATCTCCTTCTCACCTTCGATGAGTGCTAGTGTTTGTGGCAGAACTTTTTGGTCCCTCTCAATGTTTTTCCATGTCAGCGTTTCAGGCGTGCCGAGTTGACTGCCGAGCTCAAATAGCCAAGCATCAAAAAGCACCGAGTGTACTTTGTCCAACTGTCCAGATCCCATTTCAGAATATAAAGTTTTTGCATATTCGGTTCTGGCTTCTATATTTTTCGTATTGCTTAACATTACAGCAAGGACTTCAGGAAAAGTGCGATTAAATTCTCCATAATTCCTTGCGAACACCGCTATCTGTTTTGGCTTCAACGGCTTCGATATCCATAGATCATAGAATCGGTTGTTCAATGCTCCACTTCCATATACGGTGTGGGCAAGGGCTTCGATTGGATCTGATATGCTCGTATCGCATTGATCCAACTGGGTGACTCCTTGAACTTGTTCAAGCTTAGTCATTATATTTGTCCTCGGCGGAACACGGGTCAGAGAGTAAATTCCATTTGGCTACAACTCAAAAGTGATGCGCTTTCCTGTTGGTGTCTAACAGATATTTCAGATGGGGCTTATTTGTACCGCTTATATGCTGGAGTTAATCGTATCTAAACCGAGCAGATTAGAATTTGAGAGCGCTTCAACGATACGGTGTAAGGTACGCGAAAAATAAACTTTGAGGTCAAGAGCCCGAGACGTGCTCTTCGATTCGAAGATACATGGGAACGGGCCAGCTTTAACGTGATTTAGTTTGGGGTGCTCTGTGGTGCCATGGTGTCCTTGAGTATGAGGT
>LNAQ01000069.1_pt1 | contig 16819 bp, 18 predicted proteins | sample 602591 | NCBI WGS metagenome assembly LNAQ01 (sample SAMN02440304, study PRJNA202911) | soil metagenome | biome: Subtropical and temperate rainforests or woodlands; isolation source: soil samples (1 kg each in a 20% v/v slurry with milli Q water) were... ... | reverse complement strand
CCTTAGCAACAGCGTCTTGCGGATTGGCTTCCAGTATTTTTTGATACAGCCAGGCAGCTTGATCCACGTGTTCCTGTTTTTGTGCAATGGCCGCCAAACCATGCAGGGCATCGGTATTGTAAGGGTCTGCTTGAAACGCACGGTTGTATTCGCTTTGTGCGGCGGCTAAATCGCCCCGTTGAAAGGCTTCGAAGCCGCGGATCAGGGCAGGATCAATTTTTTGCGGCGTATGCGTTAAGCGAACCAGATCATTGCTTGCCGTAGCTGGCGCGCTCACCGCTGCGCGAGGTGGCGTCCTGCCGACATTGCCACGCAGTGTTTTTTGCGTAGGCAGAGCGCTGTTTTCGTCCTCTTCTGCATCATCCTCGCTTGCATTGTCAAGCGGCGCGACAGGGGCTTGAAAAGTCGGTACCTCAAGGGTACTTTCCAGAGACGGACTCAAGCCTGTGGGGTGTGCTGGCGAGACGGCGGCTGTGGGTGAAATAGGCGGTGAGGCCGTTGCTAAGGGCTGCATGGATTGCGCAACTAGGGCGAGGCTGTGTGGTTTATGCGGCTGTAGTTGCCACCAGAAATAAATGCCAATGACCGGCACAGCGAGGGCAGTGAAGCCGCCCAGAATGAGGGCGAAATTTTTATTGTGTGCCGCGGATGGCTGCGCAGGTTGCTTGGCCGTGAAGAGGTTATGCGCAGCAGCGGCGTTGGCTGGCATTGTTGCATGGGGCGGTAAATTGTTTGCTGCAAGCGGCGTTGCTTGTGTTGAGACTGATGGGCTGGCAGTTGGACCCATTGCGGTTGGGATGCCGGCACTGGTCGCGGGGTTGTGGGAAGCTGTGTGGGGCGAGCGGCGGACAGTGGTTTCCATTTCCGCCAAAAATTTATCATCAATAGACGCCAGATGCTCGGCTCGGGCGGTGCCTTCAGGTATGTCTTCGGTCAATAAGGGCGTTTCGTCGTTAATTACTGGCGTATTTCCGTCAGGTGCAGCGGTGCTGAGCGGCTCAAGGCTAAGTTCGCTCGAGGCTTGGGCTGTCGTGGCTGGATCAAGTGCTTGATCGGGTTGGTCTTGATTAACGCCGCTGGCTTGACGCTTGGCCGATTCGGCTTTTTTGAGCGCATCCATAAGGAGGCTCATGGTGCACGGGCTCCTTGAAAATCAATCTGTTTGGGTTCCGGGCCTGGATTGTTTTTAAAGAAGTCCTGGTTCGGTAATTGACTTTGGAAGTTGCGATAGTCGCCATGGATGCTGGGGTCGCGAATGATCGTTGGTTTGATGAAAATGACCAGTTCTTTTTTGGTTGTGATGTCGTTACGCGAGGTAAATAGCATGCCAATGCCAGGCAGTTTGGATAGGCCGGGCACAGCATCGGTGTTGTTGTTGATTTCATCGGACATCAAGCCGCCCATGACAGCGATTTCGCCATCTGTGAGACGTAGCATGGACTCCATTTCGCGGGTCTGAATCTCGGGGATGAAACTGTCTATGGTGATGGATGGGTTAGGGTCTTTTCTGGTTTTTCCATCCCCAATCAGCTTGGAAATGCTGGGACGAACGTTGAGCAAAATGTTGCCGTTGTCACTAATCTGGGGCGTGACGCTCATCACTAGCCCCACTGAGACTGAATTCGGGGTGGTGGTCACCGTAGTGAGTGATGGTCCGCTGGATGAAGTGGTGGTATCGGCCTTGACTGTGAAATAAACAATATTGTCGACCACCTTTAACATGGCGGTCTGGTTGTTGAGCACGCTGATTTTGGGGCTGGACAGAACTTTAACGTTGCCAAAGTTTTCCAATAGCGTTAGCGTGGCCGAAATGCCCAAACCCGGGGCGACATAATTCAGCAGGAAGGATGCGCCATTGGTTGAATTCACGGCCGGAAGGTTTTGGCTGGGTGAAAAGCCGGCTGTGCCCGGATTGCGTAATGAGCGCAGGCTTTGCCAGTTGATGCCTTGGGTATAGGTGTCTTTCAAGCTGACTTCCGCAATGGTGGCTTCAATCATCACCTGGCGCCCGGCATTGCGGGTGACCAAATCAATGTATTCCTGAACTTTCTCATGCTGGCGTGCCGTGGCGCGCACCACAATCACGCCGGCTTCCGGATTGGCGATGACTGATGAGGCTTCGCGGAAGGTGGTGCGTTTAACCACCGTGGTGCCTTGTTGCTGCAGATTGGCTGGGTTGGGGCTGTTGGCAAGTGAGTTTGAGGCAGCACTTTTGATCGTTGGCGAGGGCGGTGCGCCCGTACCGGTAGTCGATTGCTGGTCATGGTGTTCAGTCACGGTTTCGCTGGAGCCTTCCGGCAGGATTTTGTCGGTTTCGCGCAGGATGTCTTTGATGTTTTTTTCAATAGAGTCCCAGAAATTGTTTTTGGCTTTGCTGGTGACTGTCGTGGTCGAATTGTTTCCGCTAGCACTGTTGGTAGTGGTTCCAGCGGCGGCTGAGCTGGTGGAAGCAATTTGGGTGTTAATGGACACTGTGCCGCTCACGTCACGCGACATGTTGACGTAATCCACTTTGTAGGTGTGCAGAAAAGGTGAGTCGGGCATGACGATCAGATTTTGCCCGTCAATTTCCCAGCGCATATCGACTTGCTTGGCCGTGCGCGTGAGAATTTGCTCCAGGGTTTGATCAATGGCATTGATTGTGACCAAGCCATTGATGCCGGGGTGGACGTCGATATTCAGTTTGGCGTCGCGGGATAAGGCAAAAAGCAACTCCTGCGCAGGTATTTCACGCACGGAGACAGAATAGGTTTCTTTTTTTGCCTGCGCTCTCGGGCGAGGCAAAGTGATGGCGCTAGCAACGGGTGTCGGGATGTTGGCAAGCATTGTGTTGCTGGGTATTGTGGCTTCTGCCTGGAGGTGGCTGCCAGGCACATTCATGGGCTGAATGCTGCTGCACGCTGCAGTGAATAGAACCCCAAGCAGACTAAAGCCAGAGATCGCTGATTTTTTTTGGTATGGGCGCAAAGGGGGCTCTAAGATTCTCCGCATAGGGGCTTTCGATGTTGGCTGTAGTTTAGTTGTTAAGCGCTATGGACTGATATTATCATCATACATCATGTTATTTAATTAACTTAATGATTATATTGGTTAATAATTTTTAAGGAAGATCATTTAAATGATGCTTTCTTTTCTATTTAAGGCGAATGACTTGGCGTGGATAGGGCTTGTTCTTTTTTAGCATCGTCGGCAGTTCGGTGATGGCCTCGGCCGCCGCGGCGCGAGTTGGGTAGTCGCCGTAGATGATGCCGTAGCGAGGCTTGCCGCTGAGCGATGAAAAATACAGGTGGATGTTATCGAAGCCATTTTGCCTGGCAGCGTCTTTTAACAGGCGTTCTATTTCGCTTTTTTGTGTTGCATCGGTTGTCCAGAGCTGAATAAACCAACGATCATCACTGACCTTTTTTAGCCAGTTTTCGCCGGCTTTGAGTCGAGACTGGGTTAACGGATAGGCAGACTGGACAACATTTTCTGCATGGTCGGCAGAGGGTGGATGGGCCATTGGCGCCGAAGATGTAGCTGATGGTACGCTGGCTGGTTTTATTTCAGGCCGTGTGGATTCAACACGTTGGGTAATTTCTGAAGTTTCTTCATGAGCTAGTTGTAATTTCGCTACCAACCAGATCGTGCCGATAAGAACAAGGCCGGCGGCGGCGAGTGCGAGCGTGCGCATGAGATAGGGTGGGATTTTTTTGTTCGCGTAAGTCGTTTGGCTGAATTCGCTGTCGCGAACGGCAGCACGGGCTTCCTTCGTGCCGACTTGATGGCTGCCGGTGGCGTAAGCTGAGAGCAGGGCTTTGTCGGCAAGGATGTTGATCCTGCGGGTTAGGCCGCGCGAGGTTTGGGTGATGATTTTGATGGCAGCAGCGGTAAAAACGCTGGGGCCGCGATAGCCTGCGGCGCGCATGCGGAATTCAAGATAGCTTGCAATATCGTTGCGAACCAGCGGTTCCAGGCCGAAGTTATGGGTAATGCGCTCTTTGAGTTGGCGCATATCGGGGCGCGCCAGCACGTCATTTAATTCCGGTTGGCCAAAAAGAACCAGTTGCAGAAGTTTGTGGCGGTTGGCCTCAAGATTCGATAACAGGCGAATTTCTTCTAGTGTTTCGGCTGGCATGGCATGGGCTTCGTCAATGAGTACCACGACTTGGCGGCCTTCGCTGAAGGATTTGATCAAGTGTTCTTGCAAGGTGCGTAGAACCAGAGACGTTCTGGCGTTGTCAGGCAAGGTCAGATTCAATTCGTCGGCAATGGCATACAGGATGTCCTCGCGCGACAGCGACGGGTTGGCTAGATAAATGAGGATGATGTTGTCAGGTAAGCGCTCCATGAGCACACGGCATAACATCGTTTTGCCACTGCCGACTTCGCCGCTGACTTTGACTATTCCCTCGTCATGGGTGATGGTGTAAAGCAAGGCCTCAAGCGTTGCACCGCGATTGGCGCCGGAGAAGAAAAAATCCGTGTGGGGGGTGATGCGAAAGGGCGCTTCGTCGAGTCCGAAGTGTTCGAGATACATGGCTTAAGTGTCCGATCGGGTCATGGCGATGGGGCGTTTTGCGCGGCCGAGCGTATCAATGCGGCTATATAGCGTCGTGCGATTGATGCCCAGGAGGCGTGCGGCCTGGCTTGGATTGTCGTTGGCGAGTTGGCGTGTCGCTTCAATGTAGGTTTCTTTGCAATGTCGTAGCGTTGAATCAAGGCTGAACTCGTGTTGCGATTTACTCTCTTGCAGGGCGTAAGTCACGCGTTCGGTTTGAATTGTTGGAGCAGTGGATGTCAGGCTCGATGCACCCGCCATATCCAGTTCTCTCTCCACGTCGCAGGATGACAGTGTTTTTCCTGCATGTTTGGTGATCAGGCGAATGGCGATGTTGCGCAATTCACGAACATTGCCGGGCGATGGATGGGCAAGCAGCCGTTCGATGGCCTGTCCGCCAAGTTTGAATGGGGCAAAGCCTGTTTGTTGGCTGTATAAATCAAGGAAGCATTCAATGAGCTGCAGGTGATCGGTGCCTAAACTGCGCAAAGGCTGGGCGGTGGGCTGGCGCAACAGATCAATCGCATCACTACGACGGTCGGCGGTCAGAACGGTATAGTTGCGACCGAGAAAGTGGCTGAGTGTATTGGCGATGAGCGGGCCATCATCGACAAGCAGAACTGTGAGGTGTTTTGGTGATGCAGTCATGGGTTGTTTATGGATGGGTTCATGCGCATCATAGGCCAAAGGCATTTGCTTCAAAGAGGTAGGTGAATGGTGTTTTATCCACTTTTTCTGGCCTTAGGGCTTTAGTCATGCCTGCATGACTCTGCTACAATAGCTGGCTTCAAATTGTCAGTTATTGCAATCCTCTTTCCATTTTTCTATGTCACAAGAACCCCTTGTTGAAATCCGGGATCTCAATTTCGCCTACGATACGCGGACGATATTGAGTGGCATCAACATCACCATCCCGCAGGGGAAGGTGGTTGCCATTATGGGCAGTTCCGGTTGTGGCAAGACAACCACTTTGCGTCTGATTGGCGGTCAGTTGAAGCCGACTTCCGGTATGGTTAAAGTGGGTGGGCAGGTCGTGCATGAGATGGATGGCAAGCGGTTGTATGCCTTGCGCCGTCGCATGGGCATGCTTTTCCAGTTTGGTGCTTTGTTTACCGATATGTCGGTGTATGACAATATCGCATTCCAGATGCGTGAGCACACCGACCTAACTGAGCCCATGATCCGTGATCTGGTGCTCATGAAGCTGCATGCCGTGGGTTTGCGTGGCGCCCATAATCTAATGCCGGCTGAGTTGTCTGGCGGTATGGCGCGGCGGGTAGCCCTGGCCAGGGCTATTGCCTTGGATCCGATGCTCATTATGTATGATGAGCCATTTGCGGGCCTTGATCCGATCTCCTTGTCCATTGTTGGCGAGTTGATCCGTAAACTGAATGATGCGCTGGGGGCGAGCAGTATTGTGGTGACTCACGATGTGCAGGAGTCATTGAAAATCGTCGATTATGTTTATTTTGTCTCTGAAGGCAAAGTGGTTGCCGAGGGTACGGCCGAAGAGATTAAAAGCTCGAAAACCTCATATGTTCATCAATTCGTCTGGGGTGAGGCGGATGGTCCGGTGCCTTTCCATTATCCATCCCCCAGGGCGTATGGTGAGCAGTTGATGGATAATTCGGTACGTCGTGCGTAGGGTAATGAGGATGATTTCAAGAATTTTGCAGGGCTTGGGTAATTCTGTCACCAAGCGAATTTTCCGTTTGGGTTTTGCCGCACGGTTTTTTGTGGCCATTTTTATGCAGTCTGGAACGGCTTTCCGACGTCTGCACTTAACGTTGCGTGAGGTTTATTTCACGGGCGTTCTGTCTTTGATCATTATCCTGGTTTCGGGGCTTTTTGTTGGTATGGTGCTTGGTTTGCAGGGGTATGACACCTTGCAGCGCTATGGCTCTACCGAGGCATTGGGGATTCTGGTGGCTTTATCCCTTGTCCGGGAGTTGGGTCCCGTTGTTGCGGCGCTGCTTTTTGCCAGCCGGGCAGGCTCGGCGATCACTGCCGAGATTGGTTTGATGAAGGCTACCGAGCAATTATCCGCCATGGAGATGATGGCGGTGAATCCTATTGCCCGGGTGGTTGCGCCCCGGTTCTGGGGTGGTGTGGTTTCCATGCCGCTTTTGGCGGCGCTGTTTTCGGCGATGGGTGTTTTGGGTGGTTACCTCGTGGGAGTGCAATTGATAGGCGTTGACGAGGGCTCGTTCTGGTCGCAAATGCAGTCTTCAGTGGATTTTCAAAAGGACATTTTCAATGGCGTGATCAAGAGTTTTGTCTTTGGCATTGTTATCAGCTGGGTGGCTGTGTTTGAGGGGTATGACGCTGATCCAACGGCCGAAGGTGTTTCTCGCGCCACTACGCGCACTGTTGTAACGTCGTCGTTGGCTATTTTGGCCGCTGACTTTATTCTTACCGCCTTCATGTTTACAGGGGCATGACATGACTCGTACTACGATTGACCTTTGGGTTGGTTTTTTTGTTGCGCTTGGTTTGGCGGCGCTGCTTTTTTTGGCGTTGAAAGTGGGTAACCTAGCTGCCGCTAGTAGTGGGGAAACCTATCTGCTGGAAGCGAAATTTGACAATATTGGTGGCCTTAAAGTGCGTGCGCCGGTAAAGAGCGCGGGCGTCGTCGTCGGACGCGTGGCAGAAATTCGGTTCGATCCGCAAGAGTATCAGGCTGTGGTGAAGATGCAAATTGATACTCGCTATCATTTTCCTCGTGATACGTTTATCACCATTAATACCTCTGGTCTGCTGGGGGAGCAGTACATTGGTTTTGATGCTGGAGGAGACTCTGAAATGTTGGCAGATGGCGATGTGGTGAAAAAGACACAGTCGGCTGTTGTGTTGGAAAAATTGATCAGTCAATTTATGTTTAATAAGGCTTCTGAAGATACAGGTAGCAAGACGCAGTAACTCTAATACAGGAAATAAAAATGAAAACAATATCTGTGCGGTTTAAGTCAGGTGCAATGTTGCTTTTGACGGTGTTAGTCACCGCAGGTTGTGCCACCTCCAGTGGTAGTGAGAAAGATCCGTTGGAAGGCTATAACCGTGCAATGTTTGCATTCAATGACGGGTTGGATAAAGTCATTCTCAAGCCAGTAGCCAAGGGCTATGATGCTGTATTGCCGACACCCGTACGTACGGGTGTTACCAATTTTTTTGGCAACATTGCTGATCTCTTTATTGGTGTCAATAACTTGCTGCAGGGCAAGGTCTCTACAGGTGCAGGGGACTTGGGCCGTGTGGCGGTGAATACGACGGTTGGCCTGTTGGGCGTATTTGATGTCGCCTCGAACATGGGTTTGGAAAAGCATGATGAGGACTTTGGTCAGACTTTTGGTCGCTGGGGTGTCGGTAGTGGTGCTTATTTTGTCGTACCGCTGTTTGGGCCGCGCACTGTGCGGGATACCGCTGGTTTGGTGCTTGATGTGGCTGCCGATCCTGTTGGTTATATTGACCATATTCCAACCCGAAATACACTGGTTGCTGTCCGCGTGGTGAATGATCGGGCGGACTTGCTGCCAGCGGATAAGGTCATTGAAGAGGCTGCTCTGGATAAATACTCTTATGTGCGTGATGCCTATCTGCAGCACCGCCGTAGCGTGATTTACGATGGTAATCCGCCGCGTAAAGCAGAGTTTGAATAGACAATACTCCTTGTTTGCAATGGATTTTTTATCTAGGATACAGTAATGAAATATGCCATCAGCTTTCTCATCGGCTCGATCATGTCTTGTGTTGCTACGGGTGTTGCAGCGAACAACTTGGCACCCGATGAGCTTATTCGCACAGTTAGCGCTGATGTTATCGAGATTGTCAAGGTTGACAAGGATATTCAGTCAGGTAACGCAAGAAAAGCAGCGGATCTGGTTGATAAAAAGGTCGCGCCGCATTTTGATTTTTTGCGTATGACGCGGTTAGCCTTGGGGCGTGACTGGCGTCAGGCAAGTCCGGTTCAACAAAAAGCTTTGGTCATTGAGTTTCAGACGCTGCTTGTGCGCACCTACTCCAAGGCATTGACGGAATATAAAAATCAAACCGTTGATGTAAAGCCGCTTGTGCTTAAAACTGAAGATATGGATGTCAAAGTGCGCTCCGAGATTAAGCAACCGGGCGCAAAAGCCATTCAGCTTGATTACTACTTGCAAAAGTCCGACACTGGTTGGAAGGTTTACGATATTGAAGTGGCAGGGATCAGTCTTGTTACCAATTACCGTGAATCATTCGCAACTGAAGTGCGTAACTCAGGGATTGATGGCTTGATCAAGGTGCTGCAAACCAAGAATAAATCCACTGAAACTGTAGCCGTCAAAAAATGATTCGTAATAGCCAAGGGCATTTGCAAGTGTCGGGTGAGGCAACGATTGCCACTTCAGCGGTATTGTTGGCGGAAGGCGTTGCGGCCATGTTTGTGAAAGATCAGGCTCAAGAAGAAGGTGCAGTGTTTGACTTATCAGGCGTAACGAAAGTCGATTCTTCCATGCTGTCTGTTATTTTCGGTTGGATGAGGGCGGCTAAACAGCATGATCAGGCAATTCGGCTGCTAAATGTTCCGCAAAGCCTGATGAGTTTAGCTGCAGTTTATGCGGTGGCTGATTTGTTGCCCCAGTAGCTTTAGCCGTATTCTAGTCCATGGCAATGACAAGGCAATAAAAACGCGATAAACGTTTTTTCTTGGCGATGGCTATCTTAAATGTCATATACCCGCATTAGCCGTCCGGCGAGAGACTTTTGAGTTGTAACGCCAGACCTTCTTTTTATCTTTCCTGAATTTTTCCGTGACTACAGCCGCCATTCGCGTTGAACAAATTTTTAAGCGCTTCGGCTCGGTTCAGGCACTCAATGGGGTTGATCTCACGGTTCACCCGGGCGAATTTTTTGGTCTGCTGGGGCCCAATGGTGCAGGGAAAACAACGCTGATTTCAAGCCTCGCGGGTTTGACCAGGCCAGATGCGGGGCGTGTCGAGATTATGGGGTACGATGTGCAAACCAATTATCGTATGGCACGCCGTCAGTTAGGCGTCGTGCCGCAAGAATTGGTGTTTGACCCTTTTTTTAGTGTCCGGGAAACGCTGGAAATCCAAGCTGGTTACTATGGTATCGATCCTAGTCCCGCCAGGCGTGCCTGGATTGATGAGATTCTCGAGGGGCTTGATTTAACCAGCAAGGCGGACGCCAACATGCGCACCTTATCGGGTGGCATGAAGCGCCGCGTGTTGGTGGCGCAAGCGCTCGTGCATCGGCCGCCGGTGATTGTGCTGGATGAGCCAACTGCCGGGGTCGATGTTGAGTTGCGGCAATCGCTTTGGCAATTTGTGCGCCGCCTGAACCAGGAAGGCCACACGATTGTGTTGACAACGCATTACCTGGAGGAAGCGGAAAATCTTTGCGGGCGTATTGCGATGCTCAAGGCGGGATGCCTTGTCGCGCTGGACACAACGCGCAATCTGTTGAGCCTTTTTTCATCGCACACGCTACGCTTGCGCACGATGGGTGATCAACCGGCGCAACTGGGCATGGTTCGGGAAGAAATAGCCGATAAGGAAAACACTGAAGGCTGGTGGGTAGCGTCTTTTACCCGTTTCGACGAGATTGAGCCTTTGCTTTCACGCCTTCGCCTTTCGGGTTGCGTGATTGACGAGCTTGAAATTGGCAAGCCGGATCTGGAAGACGTGTTTGTCCGTGTCATGCAAGAGAAAGGCTGCGCGGTATGAATGATTTGCCGATGAGGCCGAGCCGCGGTTTTATTACGCTGTTCTACAAGGAGATATTGCGCTTCTGGAAGGTCTCGGCACAAACGGTTGCAGCCCCTGTATTGACTGCGTTGCTGTATTTGTTGATCTTCTCCCATGTGCTGGCATCCCACACTGAAGTGCATGGTGTACCCTATGCCGCGTTTTTGATCCCTGGCCTGGTGATGATGTCGGTCTTGCAAAATGCCTTTGCGAATACGTCTTCGTCCTTGATCCAATCCAAAATTACTGGCAATCTGGTGTTTGTCTTGCTGCCACCCATTTCACACCACGAATTTTTCCTGGCCTACGTTTTAGCTGCGGTTGTGCGGGGACTCACGGTTGGTTTGGGTGTGTTGATGGCGACGATCTGGTTCGCCCATTTAACTTTCGCCGAACCCTTGTGGATACTGGCTTTTTCTGTGCTCGGTAGCGGCATCATGGGCATTTTGGGCATGATGGCCGGAATATGGGCGGAAAAATACGATCAACTCGCCGCCTTCCAGAATTTCCTGATCATGCCGCTGACTTTTTTGTCCGGTGTATTCTATTCCATCGCTTCGTTACCCGTGTTTTGGCAACAGGTATCGCGGTGGAATCCCATTTTTTATATGATTGACGGCTTTCGCTATGGTTTTTTTGGTGTCTCGGACATCTCGCCGTGGATCAGTTTGTGGGTCGGTTTGTTGTGCGTGGCGATTTTGTCAATGATTACCTTAAGTTTTCTCAAGCGCGGCTATAAACTGCGCGATTGATTTTATGCAGGGTCTTGATGATGCAATTCAAGGCACTCAGGAGATATAAAAAATGTTAGACCCCAAAAAGCTCGAAACGTGGATTGTGGATGGCTTGTCTTGCGAGCATCTGGCAGTGGAAGGCGATGGCGCCCATTTTTCGGCGCTGATCGTGAGCAATGAATTCCATGGGCTTAACCGCATCAAGCGGCAACAGCGCATCAATGCCATTTTAAAACCCCATTTCGATTCGGGCGAGCTGCATGCGCTATCAATGCAAACCTTGACCCCTGAAGAATGGCGCGCGAATGGATAAATTGCAAATTTCCGGCGGCGTAGCCTTGCGCGGTGAAATTGCGATTTCGGGCGCTAAAAATGCCGCCTTACCGCTGCTGTGCGCCGCGTTGCTTACACGCGAACCGGTCACTTTCACCAACGTGCCGCATTTGAATGACATTGGCACGATGCTCAAATTGCTTGCGCAGATGGGGGTTAAGGTCACGCGTGAGGCTACCCATGACGCTGGCAATGGCATGGGAAAAGTTCCCGGAGGCAGTTCGGAGGCCGTGCAGGGCAAGCAGGGCGCTGGCGACACGGTGACGCTGGATGCCTCGGCGCTGGATAACCCCGTCGCTCCCTATGAACTGGTTAAAACCATGCGGGCGGCGATTCTGGTCTTGGGTCCGCTGGTGGCGCGCACAGGGGAAGCCAAGGTCTCCTTGCCTGGCGGTTGCGCGATTGGCGCGCGGCCCGTGGATCAGCATATCAAGGGTTTGGCGGCCATGGGTGCGGAGATTGCTGTGGAACATGGTTATGTACATGCCAAGGCAAGCCGTCTTAAGGGCGCGCGCATCTTTACCGATATGGTCACTGTGACGGGCACGGAAAATCTCATGATGGCCGCCTGTCTTGCCGAGGGCGAGACGGTGATAGAAAATGCTGCGCGTGAGCCCGAAGTCGTTGATTTGGCGACCTGCCTTAATGCCATGGGCGCGCGCGTTTCTGGCGCGGGTGGCGATGTCATTCGCATTCAGGGCGTGCCTGCCTTGCATGGGGCAACGCACCGCGTGATGCCTGACCGGATTGAAACCGGCACCTATCTGTGTGCCGCTGCGGCCACGGGAGGGGATGTGCGTTTGACGGGGACTTCATCAGCGTATCTGGACGCGCTGATCGATAAGCTCATGGATAGCGGTTGCGAGGTGGCTGCTGAGCGTGAGGCCATCCGGTTGAAGGCGCCGGCACGGCTCAATGCAGTGAGTTTGCGAACCGCCCCTTACCCTGCGTTTCCTACCGACATGCAAGCGCAATTCATGGCCATTAACACGGTGGCAGAAGGCACGGCCGTGATCCGTGAAACGATTTTTGAAAATCGCTTCATGCACGCCGTTGAGCTTATTCGCCTGGGGGCGGACATCAAGATTGATGGCAATACCGCCTTTGTTACCGGGGTTGCCAGGCTCGAAGGCGCCAACGTTATGGCCACCGATTTGCGTGCATCAGCCAGCTTGGTGATTGCCGGGCTAGTCGCGCAGGGCGACACGGTGATCGAGCGGATTTATCACCTGGACCGCGGCTATGAAGCGCTAGACCAAAAACTCACCGCGCTAGGCGCGCGCGTCGTGCGGCTAAAATAAAAAACCATGAGCGTAGCTGACCTGGACATGATTACCATTGCCCTCTCCAAAGGGCGCATTTTCGAAGAAACCTTACCGTTGCTCGCTGCTGCCGGTATTGTGCCAACGGAACACCCTGAGCAGTCACGTAAACTCATCATCAGCACAAACCAGCCCGATGTGCGCGTGGTGATTGTACGTGCGTCCGATGTGCCCACCTATGTGCAATATGGCGCGGCGGATATCGGCATTGCGGGCAAGGACGTGCTGCTGGAACACGGTGGCGCGGGGTTGTACCAGCCGCTGGATTTGAATATCGCCAAATGCCGGATGTCCGTTGCCGTGTCGGAGGGGTTCGACTATGCCGCAGCGGTGAAGTGGGGCGCCAGGTTGCGCGTCGCAACCAAATACCTCAACACGGCGCGCGAACATTTTGCCGCCAAAGGTGTGCATGTCGATTTAGTGAAGCTCTATGGTTCAATGGAATTAGCGCCCTTAGTCGGACTGGCCGATGCGATCGTTGATCTCGTTTCCAGTGGCGCTACCTTGCGCGCCAACCATTTGCTTGAAGTGGAAGAAGTTATGCAAATTTCATCGCGCCTGGTGGTGAATCAAGCCGCACTGAAAATGAAACGAGAGCGCCTCGCGCCCATGATGGATGCTTTTGCTGCGGTGGTGGCCCCATGATGCGCCGCTTATCCAGTCATGCGCCGGATTTTGCGGCTACGCTTGAGGCCCTGCTGGCCTTTGATCATGCCACCGACGAAGGCATTGAAAAGACGGTTGCCGACATCCTGAGCCAAGTACGGCAGCGGGGTGATGCTGCTGTGCTGGAATACACACAGCGCTTTGATGGCCTCGCTGCGCACAGCATGGCCGAGCTTACCGTGTCAGCCAATGAACTTGCCGCCGCGTTTGCCGCTATCCCTGCGGTGCAGCGGCAGGCGCTAGAGGTTGCGGCGGCGCGCATACGCAGTTATCACCAGCGTCAAAAAGCCGAGTCCTGGGATTACATTGAGGCCGATGGCACGCGGCTGGGGCAAAAAATCACGCCCCTGGATCGTGTTGGGTTGTATGTGCCCGGCGGCAAGGCCGCGTATCCCAGCTCTGTATTGATGAATGCCCTGCCTGCCAAAGTCGCTGGCGTGGGCGAACTGATCATGGCCGTACCCACGCCGCGGGGTGAAAAAAATGCGCTGGTGCTGGCCGCTGCCCATTTGGCCGGTGTTGATCGCGTGTTCACCATTGGTGGCGCGCAGGCCGTGGCCGCATTAGCTTATGGTACAGAAGCGATAGCCCAGGTCGACAAGATCGTCGGCCCAGGTAACGCCTATGTCGCTGCCGCCAAGCGCCGCGTGTTTGGCACGGTGGGCATTGACATGATTGCCGGGCCGTCCGAAGTGCTGGTGATTGCGGACGCCTCAGCCAACCCGGATTGGGTGGCGATGGATTTGTTTGCTCAGGCCGAGCATGACGAAATGGCGCAATCCATTTTGCTCTGTCCGGACGCGGCCTTCATCGAGCGCGTTGCTGCGAGTGTTGACAAACTGTTGCCAACGATGCCGCGCCGTGCAGTGATTGAAGCCTCACTCACAGGACGGGGGGCTTTGATTCAAGTCGCTGATCTTGAAGAAGCTTGCGCCATCGCCAACCGCATTGCGCCAGAGCACCTGGAATTAGCCGTTGCCGAACCCAATCTGCTGGTAGAAAAAATCCGCCATGCCGGTGCCATTTTCATTGGTCACTATGCTTCGGAATCGCTGGGCGATTATTGTGCGGGGCCGAACCATGTGCTGCCCACCTCACGCAGTGCGAGGTTCTCTTCGCCATTAGGCGTGTATGACTTTCAGAAACGCAGTAGCCTGATTGATGTCTCGGCGAGTGGCGCTAACGTCCTGGGTGAGGTTGCCGCCACCTTGGCGCATGGCGAAGGGCTCACTGCACACGCGCGTGCGGCGGAGATGCGCATCAAGCCATAAAACCCCGGTCGTATAGCCGTCTGGGTGTGCCATTGGTTGTCGCCGTGTTGCCAAAACCGAATTTTGGCTTTTATGTTTTTTAACGTGAAATACCTGGGCCAAACGCGCTATGCAATCACCGCGCGCAGCGAGCCGGATAGAAGTCTTGCCGCGAGGGAAGGATGGGCGGGGGGGGCGGGAATGCGCGCCGCATGCGTCGCGCTGCCGCCGCCGGATGGCGGTGCAAAGCCAGCCGTGGGCCGCGTAGCGGATGGGCGGGCTCATTTGCCAGCCCTTGATGCGATGCGGTTGACGGATTTCATGATTCGAGGCGGCTCATCGGCACAATGCGCGTTAGCGTGTAACGCGTAAGGCGCGATGTTCAAACGCCATCGAATCCCGAACTCGCCATTGATGACGGGTGAGTGCAAGGCGGGAGGTAAGGAAAGCCGCTCCGGCAAGGTAATAAGCATTGGGTTCTTCCAGTTCATTTGTGCAGCCACCAAGCCATGCGCCTGCGGCGTTGTCGCTTCGCGCCAGCCCTCCGCTCGAACGCACCATCGAACGCACCATCGGACGCGCTATCGGACGCGTCTAACGGCAGTTTCCAGGATGATTTGATATTCGCCACCACGTTTTCCCCCTACCGTTGCGGACGGTGTCAGCTGGGCTGACAAGTCGCCGGGGAATTGACTTGGCGTTTTTAAACAGGCATTGAATAAGCGATTCGTAAGCATCTTCACAACCGGGTTTGGCGCGGTGGCGGACGAGGCGGAAAACGGTTTCACTCATGACGATCGGATGGGGTAGCGGCTTTTCGCCGTGCGAAGGGCGGAAAATAAACGCGCACGTCCATGATCAAGCCGCCTCTTTCAGGCGTTTGCTCAAGGTTTTCAATATCACGGGCACTCAAGGGCTGGACGTTGGCAAGGTCACGCTGATGATTAAAGACCTTGTTGCGCCATTGAAAGACTTCATCCAGTTTTTCACGGAAGAGATAGGCGTGATGATGGTCGTTGTAATAGTCGTCAAACATGCCGCGGCCAAGATAAATGACGTTGGAGCCTTCATAGCCGGTCTTTTGCGCAGTGGCCGGGTCGGTATTTAAAAAATACCCCCAATCGCCGGGGATGAAGTTTTTGGCGGGAATGTTGTAGCGCATGGTGAGCAATTTCCCTTTTTGCCACAATTCGCCCGGGTCAAAGTTTTCTTCAAATGCCCAAACAGCACGCGGTTCGGTGCGCACCAAGGGGTCGTTATCGCCGGCCAGGAGCCGATGCTCAATTTCCTTGAGCTCTGCGGGGCTATTTTTTATGCGTTTGTAATAATCCAGGACGCCATGAATCATGGCGAGCTTAGTGGCGGTATAGCAACCAATCGCGTACTTTTTCTGATTCAAGAAGGCATCGGCCACTGCCGTGGAGATTGATACGCCAGGCAGGGGCGTGCCATTGTGCCAGAAACGCTTGTTCCAGCGGGCGCGGCTGCCATCGGGCCAGCCCCATTCCAGGCGTTCAGTCCAGGCAACGGTATTTTGCCGGGTGCCCACATGATCACGGAAAGCTTGAAAGCTGCACTGGTTGCCGGAAAACTCCGTCAGCCGACCATGCTGCATGAGCGCCAGAACAATTTCTTTTTCTGAGACGGTCAGCACCTGGGTGGTTTTGTCCTGACGGCTTGCCTGACCCATGCCTTGCTTATTGGGTAGCCTGACCAGTTGATTACGAATCTCCATCTCGGGGCGTGCCCAGAGATCAACCGTCGATACATCCCCAGGCGGCGTGGTCAGTTGAAACAGCAAGCTAGTCCTGTGGGCAGAATAGGCATGTTGATAAAGCTTCGGCGCTATGTTCAGTTGCTTGAAGTAGCCCAGCATCTCACGCTCAACCGTTAGCAATTGCTGTTCTGCACAGGCGAATTTAACGCCTTCCTCGCCGCGGTCGTTGCTGGTAAAGGCTTGTCGATGCAGGATTCTGTCTGCGGCGAAATCCGGGTTGGCCGCAAGAACCCAACTTACAGGATGCGCTGCCGTGAGTAAAAGTAACAAGACAGGCACATGGCAGAGTTTTTTGATGAGCACTGTTCGCTGGGCGAGGGGGACGATAAGCTGGCGGGTTGCGGGTGGCGTATCAGAGGCCGCAAGGGAAGGGAAGGGAAGGGAAGCAAGTGGATCATGGAGAGACCATCATCCGAGAATTTCCTGCAGCGCACGATGCCGTCGATCATCACA
>LNAQ01000067.1_pt1 | contig 16991 bp, 17 predicted proteins | sample 602591 | NCBI WGS metagenome assembly LNAQ01 (sample SAMN02440304, study PRJNA202911) | soil metagenome | biome: Subtropical and temperate rainforests or woodlands; isolation source: soil samples (1 kg each in a 20% v/v slurry with milli Q water) were... ... | reverse complement strand
GCGCATCGCCAACCGCCTGCTGCGCCGGGCGCGTGATTACGCACAGATGCGCGCTGACGGCGCCGTGACGCGCGAGGTGGCCGACGCGGCGCTGGCCATGCTGGGTGTCGACCAGCGCGGCCTGGACGGCAACGACCGGCGCCTGCTGTCGGCGGTGCTGCAGAAGTTCGGCGGCGGCCCGGTGGGCGTGGACAACCTGGCGGCGGCCATCGGCGAGACGCGCGACACCATCGAGGACGTGATCGAGCCGTACCTGATCCAGCAGGGCCTGCTGATGCGCACGCCGCGTGGGCGGGTGGCCACCGAGGCAGCCAGTCTTTACCTGGGCCTGGCGCCGGCCGTGGCGCGCGGCGCTGCGCGGGACGATCTGTTCGACGACTGAATTTGTGCCGGCAGCGGGCGCAGTGCCGGCCGGCAGGTAAAATTCCGCGCTGCGGCAACGGTCTTAGTGGCCGATGGCGCCGCCGCCTCACCGCAACCCTTCCCAAACACCCCCGCGGAGCATTGCTTGGCCAACGAGTTATCCATTGCCCACCTGGTGTTGGGGGCAGGTCCGGTCGTCAAAACCGTCATGGTGATCCTGCTCGGGGCCTCGGTGCTGTCCTGGACCATCATGCTGCGCAAGCGGCGCGCGTTTGCGCAGGTGGCGGCAGCCATCGAAGCCTTCGAGCGGCGCTTCTGGTCCGGTCAGGACATGGAAGAGCTCTACAAGGCGGCCGCCGGCAGTATTTATCCGCCGGGCAGCGTCGAGGGCCTGTTCATCGGTGGTTACCGCGAGTTCCGGCACCTGTACGAGCAGCCACATCTGCCGATCGAGGCGGCGCTCGATTCCGCCCAGCGCGGCATGCGGGCCGGCATGTCGCGCGAGATGGAGGCGCTCGACGAGCACTTGCCGTACCTGGCCACGATCGGCTCGATCAGCCCGTACATCGGCCTGTTCGGTACCGTGTGGGGCATCATGAGCGCCTTCCAGTCGCTCGGTACCACCGGTCAGCCAACCTTGGCTTTGGTCGCGCCGGCCATCTCCGAGGCGCTGGTCGCCACCGCCATGGGTCTGTTCGCGGCCATTCCGGCGGTGATTGCCTACAACCGCTTCGCGTCGGTGGTGGATCACCGCGCCGGCCAGTACGAGGCCTTCATCGAAGACTTCATGAGCCTGCTGCAGCGCCAGGCACATGCGTTTCGAGCCGGCCTGGGACAGCGCGGCGGCGTGAAGGGCTGACCGGCATGGCGCAGACGCAGGGCCGCCGCAGGCGCGGCCGGGTGGTGGCGGAAATCAACGTCGTGCCCTACATCGACGTGATGCTGGTGCTGCTGATCATTTTCATGATCACCACGCCGTTGCTGGAGCAGGGCGTGAAGGTGGACCTGCCGCAGGCCGAACAGGGCGAGCAGGTCGAACAGGAAAAACAGACCCCGATTCAGGTCACCGTGGACAAGGACGGCCGGTATTACTTCGACTTCGAGACTTATCGCAGCGAAGAGGGCAAGCCGGAGACTGCTGAGCGGCTGATTGCTCTGACTCAAGTGGCGCTGGAGAAGGCGCCCGATGCGCCGGTAGTGGTGCGCGGGGACAAGGCGGTGCCGTATCAGGCGGTCATCGACGCCATGGCCCTGCTCCAGCAGGCGGGCGCCAGGAAGGTCGGCCTCATCACCCAGGTTGCCGACTGAGCGCATGGCGAAACGGCGCGGCTCGAGCGGCGATCTGTCCCGCCCCCTGTTCTGGGCGGTGCTGGCTCACGTTGCCCTGATTCTGCTGCTGACGGTGGGCATCGATCTGTGGAAGGACAAGCCGGCGCGCCCGGCCGGCCAGCCGATCGAGGCCGAAGTGATCGACCCGGCGGCCCTGGATGCGGCCCGCGAACGGATCGATGCCGCTGAAAAGGCCCGTGCCGAGGCGGACCGTGCGCGTCAGGCCAAGCTCGAGGAGGAGCAGCGGCGCATCGAAGAGCTTCAGCGCCAGCGCGAGCGCGAACAGGAGCGTGCGCAGGCTGCCGCCGAGCAACGTCAGCAGGAGGAAGCCGCGGCTGCGAAAGCCGTCGAACAGGCGCAGCGCGAACGCGAGGCGGCCCAGCAAGCCGCGCAGGCAAAGCAGCAGGCGCAGGCCGAGGCACGTGCCGCTGCGGAAACAGCCGCAGCGGCCAAGGCGGCAGCAGAAAAAATTGCCGCCGAGAAGGCCGCTGTTCAGAAAGCAGCAGCCGACAAAGCTGCGGCCGACGCCAAGCAACAGGCGGATGCGATCGCCGCCAAGCAGGCGGCCGAGCAGAAACTCCAGCAGGAACAGGCGGCCAAGGCGGCGGCCCAGAAAGCAGCAGCCGAGAAAGCTGCTGCCGAGAAGGCCGCCGCTCAGAAAGCGGCGGCCGACAAAGCCGCAGCGCAACAGGCAGCCGCCGCCAAGGCTGCAGCGGACAAGGCCGCGGCAGATAAAGCAGCCGCGCAGGCCGCCGCTGCAAAGGCTGCCGCCGACCAAGCTGCCGCCGCGCAGGCAGCGGCCGGGGCCGCCGAGCAGGCAAACCAGATCAACGGCTTTGTCGCGGCAATCCAGCGGCAGGTGCAGGCGCGCTGGCGCAAGCCGCTGAACTGGCCGCCGGGCCTGCGTTGCGAGCTGCGCGTGAAACTGCTGCCCAGCGGCGAGGTGATCGGTGCGCAGGTGGTGGCATGTGGGGATGATCCGGCCTTCGTCGAGTCGGTCGAGCAGGCGGTGATGGCGGCGTCGCCGTTACGGGTTCCAACGGATATCAGGCTGTTCAATGAACATTTCCGAAACTTCATTTTCGAGTTCAAGGCGGATGCGGTTTGACCTGCGCTGGCTAGGCGTGCTGCTGTTGCTGGCCCTGGTCGGCGCGGCGCACGCGGAGCTGCGGATCGAGATCACGCAGGGCGCGGCGCAGACCATCCCGATCGCCGTCGTGCCGTACGCCAACGACGGCGGGGCCGACTCCATTCACGCCGTGGTCGGGGCCGATCTGACGCGCTCCGGGCAGTTTCGCGTGGTGGCCGACGAGCAGATGCTGTCGCGCCCGACCGAGGCGGCGCAGGTCGATTTTCGCGACTGGCAGCTGGTGATGGCCCAGTACCTGACCATCGGCCGGATATTGCCGCAGCCGGACGGGCGCTTCACGGCCGAGTTCGAGCTGTTCAACGTCGCCACCGGCCAGCGCATGACCGGCGCCCGCTTTCCGGGCGTCGCGCCGGCCAGCAAGCGCCGCCTGGCGCACCACATCGCCGACTTGATCTACGAAGCCATCACCGGCGTGCATGGCGTGTTCGGCACTCGCGTGACCTACGTGACGCAGGTCGGCAACAACTACGAGCTGCAAATCGCCGACGCCGACGGCTACAACCCGGTCACGGTGCTGCGCACGCAGGAGCCGATCCTGTCGCCCACCTGGTCGCCGGATGGCCGCTTCGTCGCCTATGCGACCTACGCCAACCGGCGGGCCGCCATTTTTCGTCAGGATGTCAGCACCGGCGTGCGCCAGCTGGTGGCGTCGTTTCCGGGTCTGAACGGCGCCCCGGCGTTTTCCCCGGACGGCGGTCGTATTGCGATGGTTCTGTCCAAGGATGGCAACCCGGACATCTACGTGATGGACCTGGCCGGCGGCCCGCCGCGGCGCATCACCCAGCATTACGCCATCGACACGGAGCCGAGCTGGTCGCCCGACGGACGCTACATCTACTTCACGTCCGATCGCAGCGGTGGCCCGCAGGTCTATCGTGTGCCCGCCAGCGGTGGCGCCGAGGAGCGGGTGACCTTCGACGGCAACTACAACACCCGCCCGGCGGTGTCGCCCGACGGGCGCAAGATCGCGATGGTGCACGGGGCAGCGGGGCGCGGCTACCGGATTGCCGTGCTCGACATCGCCAGCCGCCGACTCGACGTACTGACCGATGGTCCACTTGACGAATCGCCGGGCTTTGCGCCCAACGGACAGGTCATCATCTATACTGCCAAATCCGGTGGCGCCGAGGCGCTCGCCACTGTTTCGATCGATGGCAATGTTCGCCAGCGCCTGGGCGTCGTCCAGGCCAAAGTGCGAGAACCCGGTTGGTCGCCGTTCGGTGCCACACCCTGATTTCCCCCCAACGCTCGTGAGGAGCTTCTGCCCATGAAGAAGTTTTTGTATGTGTGCGTGATTGCCCTGACCGCCGTGGCTGCGACCGGTTGCGGCAAGAAAGCCACCACCCGCGCCGGGGGCGATGCGGCATCGACGTCCGGCACCGCCGGCACCGGCACGGGGGCGGATGGTGCCTACGGGGCCGGTTCCGGCACCGGATTTGCGGCCGGCTCGCTGGATGATCCCAGCAGCCCGCTGTCGCAGCGCAAGATCTACTTCGGCCTGGATCGCTACGACGTCACCGATGAATATCGTTCGCTGGTCGAGGCGCACGCCGGCTATCTGCGCAGCAGCCCGAGTGCGGCGGTTACCCTGGAAGGCCATACCGACGAGCGCGGCTCGCGCGAGTACAACATCGCGCTGGGCGAGCGCCGCTCGAACGCGGTGCGCGACCTGCTGGTGGCGCTGGGTGCCTCGGCAAGCCAGATCACCACGGTCAGTTACGGCGAGGAAAAGCCGGCCTCCGATTGCCATGACGAGAGCTGCTGGTCGCAGAACCGGCGCGTGGAAATCGTCTACACCGCACGGTAATTGCTGATGCTGCACCGTTCCGGCCGCCGTGGCGGCGCATTGCTCGTCTTGCTGGCGCTGGCCGGCGCGGTGTCGGCAGCGACCAGTCCCAAGGACTTCGACCAGCGTCTGACGGCGCTGGAGCAGGCGGCCAGCGCCGCCGGTGCGGGGGCTGGCCAGAGCCAGGCGCAGGTGGTGATGCAATTGCAGCAGATGCAGGCCGAGCTGCGCCAACTGCGCGGCATGGTGGAGGAATCCGCCAATCAAGTGCAGCAGCTGCAAAAGCGCCAGCGCGAGTTCTATCTGGATCTCGACGGTCGGCTGAGCGCGCTGGAAGGGAGGGGGGCGCCGTCCGGTGGGGCTGCTGCGCCGCCAGCCGAGCCGGGGCCTGACGCCGCAGCGCCGAGCCTGCCACCCGGCGGGTCGGCAGGTGTCGATGCGCCCGCATCGCCGGGGCCCGTGTCGTCTGCCGCAGATGTCGGGCCGGTCGAGAGGCCAGTTGCGTCGGTCAGCGACGCTGCACCGGCGGCGCCGGTCATTGCTCCGTCTCCTGCGCCGGTGCCCGCCGGCCAGGTGGCATCGGTTGCGCCGGCCGCGGTTGCGGCGGATGCCGGCGGGGAACAGGCTGCCTATCGGGCGGCTTCCGAGCTGCTGCGCATCGGACGCTACGAGGACGCCATCGCCGGCTTCCAGGCGCAGCTTCAGAAATATCCGGGCGGCAGTCTTGCCGACAACGCGCAGTACTGGATCGGTGAGGCGTACTACGTCACGCGCCAGTTCGACCGTGCGCTGGCCGAATTCCAGCGCGTCGTGGCGCAGTATCCACAGTCGCCCAAGGCGGCGGACGCCCTGCTCAAGGTGGGTTATATCCAGTACGAGCGTCGGCAGTTCGCGGCCGCCCGCCAGACGCTGACGGACCTCAAGACCACCTGGCCCAACAGCCCGGCCGCCCGTCTGGCGGACAACCGCCTGAGCCGGATGAAGGAAGAGGGCGTCTGAGCCGCCCGCCGGCTGGTTTGCAATGACCGTACATGCCCAGGCTGCGCCGGCGCACGTGCCGGTGGTTCGCCTCAAGATCACCGAAATCTTCCATTCGATACAGGGTGAAGGCCTGACGGCTGGCGTGCCGACGGTGTTCGTGCGCCTGACCGGCTGCCCGCTGCGTTGCAGTTACTGCGATACCGCCTATGCATTCACGGGCGGCGAGTACCTGCAGCTGCCGGCGATCCTGAGCCGCGTGGCGGCCTTCGCGACCTCGCATGTGACCGTAACCGGCGGCGAGCCCTTGGCCCAGGCCGGCTGCCTGGAGCTTCTGAGCGCCTTGTGCGACGCGGGTCATCAGGTGTCGCTCGAAACCAGCGGCGCGCTCGACGTGGCGGCGGTCGACCGGCGCGTGGTGCGCGTGCTCGACCTGAAAACGCCATCATCCGGCGAATGCGCCCGCAACCTGTATGCAAATCTGGACCTGCTGCAGGCGAGCGATCAGGTGAAATTCGTGCTGACCGATCGGGCCGACTACGACTGGGCGGTCGAAACCGCCAAGCGGTATGACATTGCCAGCCGGGCCTGCGTGCTGTTTTCTCCCGCCTTCGGCTTGCTCGACGCCGCCACGCTGGCCGACTGGATGCTGGCCGACCGGCTGCCCTTTCGCCTGCAGTTGCAACTGCACAAACTGCTGTGGGGCGAGGTGCCGGGCCGATGAATGAGTCCGCGCGTGGCCCGGCCGTCGTGCTGCTGTCCGGCGGGCTCGATTCCGCCACGGTGCTGGCCATGGCGCGCGCTGATGGCTATCTGTGTCATGCGCTGAGCATCGACTACGGACAGCGTCACGGCGCGGAACTGGCGGCGGCGGCGCGGGTGGCCGCTGCCGGCGGAGCGGCCAGCCATCGCACGGTCTCGGTCAACCTCGACGCCATCGGTGGCTCCGCCCTGACCGATGTGTCGATCGATGTTCCGTCGTCGCCCAGCGCCGGCATACCGGTGACCTACGTGCCGGCCCGCAACACGGTGTTCCTCGCCATCGCACTGGGTTACGCGGAAGAGTTGGCCGCATCAGCCATCTTCGTGGGCGTCAACGCGGTCGACTATTCCGGCTATCCAGACTGTCGGCCGGCGTTCATCGACGCATTCCAGGTCTTGGCGGACGTCGCCACCAAGGCCGGGGGGGAAGGCCGGGGGCCACGCATCGCCGCGCCGCTGCTGCGACTATCCAAGGCCGATATCGTTCGCCGTGGTCAGGAACTGGGCGTCGATTATGGGCTCACGGTGTCTTGTTATAATGCCGACCCGCAAGGCCGGGCCTGCGGCCAGTGCGACGCCTGCCGCCTGCGGGCGGAAGGCTTTCGCGCCGCCGGCGTGGCCGATCCCACCATCTATTTCCCCGCCTGACCGTATCCATTCCGGCCCATTCGGGCCTGCCCCCACGGGGCCGTTAGCTCAGTCGGTAGAGCAGCGGACTTTTAATCCGCGTGTCCTGGGTTCGATTCCCAGACGGCCCACCAATCAACATCAATGGCCTACGCCATAAACCGCCCGGTCGTCAGTGCCCGGAACTCCGAACGGGGTTACCTTTGCGGTGACCTATCGCCAATTCGGCGGGGACTGCGACCGACCCGACCATGACCCTGACCGACCGCTACGCCGAAGCACTCGCCTTCGCATGCGAAGCCCACCGCGGACATGTGCGCAAGGGCACGGCCATTCCCTACGTCTCGCACCTGCTGGCGGTGTCCGGCCTGGTGCTCGAACACGGTGGCGACGAAGACCAGGCCATTGCGGGCCTGCTGCATGACTGCGTCGAGGATGTGGGCGTGCACCTGCGCGAGCCGATCCGCGAACGCTTCGGTGCCGGCGTGCTGGCCATCGTGGACGGTCTGACGGATGCCGTGACGCAGCCCAAGCCGCCCTGGCGTGAGCGCAAGGAAGCGTACATCGAACACCTGCGCACGGCCCCACTGCCGGTGCTGCGCGTCTGCGCGGCTGACAAGCTGCACAACCTGCGCTGCATCAGGGCCGACTACCGCGTCCACGGCCCTGCGCTGTGGCGCCGCTTCAACGCCGGCCCGGCGGACACCTGCTGGTACTACAGCGCGGTCACCGACACGCTGGCTGCTGCCGGGGCGCCCGATGGCCTGGTGAATGAATTGCGTGACGTGCTGGCTGCCTGTACGGCGGCGGGTGTCTTCGAGGATTAAGCCGGCGCCGGATCGGGCGAGGGATACCCCTTGGTTCGGGCGAGACAGGCCGGCGTCAGCGCCCGATGCCGCTCGCCAGGCCAGCCCGGGCGTTCGGTCCTCCAGACGCGCCGCAATGCGGGCGGCGACCGCCGGCGACTCGGCGGCGATCTCGTCCATGACGGCGCGGTAAAAGTCCCGGACGCGCTGCTTCTCCCACAGCACGGCCGACACGGCGGCGGCGGTGCGCAGAACGTCTGCCATCACCTTGCAGGCGGCCAGCAGAAGTTTCGGCTGCCGAACCTTGCCGTCAGCGGCTCGCGCGTGGTCGACCACCGCGTTCGCGTTCGCAATGCAGGCCGCCAGCACGGCCTGAGGGTCGATCGCGTCCCGGCCGCACAGGTCGCGAAGGCGCGGCGGTTCGCGCAGGCTCCTGGCCCGGTTGCGGTAGTCGGTGGCGAACTCGCCGTTGATGATCGTGTTCGGTTGGTCGTACCAGGTGGCCGGCAGGCCGACCACCGGTTCGTGTACGGCAGGCGCTGGCGCGCTCATGGCGCCCTTCATCTCGTTGAACGCCACGCCCTTGAAGGTGAGTTTCGAGTCCTGGTTTTCGGACTCGGCCCTCGTGCGCCGGCCCCGTCAGCCGGTGGCGCGCTGCCGCTCGGCCATTTGCCGCAGCTGGTCGATCACCGACTGCTCGTGGTCGACCAGGCCCTGCTGCCACACGTCGATAGTGTCCAGGCCACGCGCCAGAAGCCGCGGCTTGGGCGGCGCGTCCTCGGTGAAGTGGCGGGCGCCAAAGCTCATCTCGGCCACCGTGTCCGGCCCGGCAAAGTAAAAGCCGACCGAGGTCGATGGCGCGTGGCGCAACAGGTCCATGGTGATCGGGTAGCCGAGCTTGCGCACCGTGGCACGCGCCCGCATGACGTCATCCAGGCCCGGCGGCTGGAAGCAGATGTGATTCAGTCCGCTGGCCGCGCCACCGAAGCCGCCGACACCGATGCCGTGGTGCCAGCCGTTTTTCATGTGCAGGAAGCACACGTCACGCTCGACCCAGTCGGACTCGCGCATGCCCAGCACGTCGCGATAGAAGGCGGTCGCCTGGGACGTGTCGCCGGCCGCCAGCACGACGTGCTGGATGTCCAGCAGCTGCACGGCGCGCGGGGTTGGCGGCGTCGGCATGGCCACCATGTCGCAGTACAGTTCGAGCGGATTGCCGGCCGGATCGGCGAAACGCAGGTAGCGGTCGACGCGCTCGGTGTCCAGGCCATCGCCAGCCTCGAAGGCGACACCGAGCGCCTTCAACCGCGCCTCGAAGGCATCCAGTTCGGCACGGTTCTCCACCTCCAGTGCCACCCGCCCCAGGCCGGGGTCGGCCGCTTGTTCGAGCACGATCCAGTGGTGCTCCAGCCCGCCGCGCAGGTACACGCGCCCGCCCAGGCGGGCACTTACTTCCAGCGGCACGGCGCGGGTCCAGAAGGCCAGCGATTCGTCCAGGTTCTTCACCCGCAGGTGAACGTAGCCCAGACGCGTCGGACACAGGCGAAAATCGGACATTGTGGTATTCCTCACACTATGATGCTGACGGTGCCCACCGGCCGCAGGCCGGGCATGGACAGGACGGCGCGGCGCTGGACGAACTTCAGCGCCCCGTCGTCGCTGACCAGGCGCAGCTCGTAGCGGCCGACGAAGTGGTCCTGCAGACCGTGACGGGTACGGGCGATCAGGAACGCCGCGGTTACCGCCAGTGCGCCGTCCCGCACACCGTGCAGCAGCACGTTGGTGACCAGGCGCTGGGTGCGCGAGTGCGGCTGCTCGGCATGGCCCTGCGGCAGGGTGAAGCGCTTGACCCGAGCCTCGTCCAGTTGGATACCCAGGCCGGGGCCGGCGGGCACGGTCAGTTCAAAGTCGCTGTAGTCCAGCGGCTGCGTCAGGATTTCTTCGGTGATGAGCAAGGGGCCGAACAGTTCGGTGCCCCATTGCAGTTGGGCAAAGCTGGCGAACAGATGCGCCGCCGCGATGGTGCTGACCGCGCCTTCCAGCATCGTGCCGCCGTACAGCTCAATGCCCGCGGCATCGGCAATCGCGGCTACACGCTGGGCGGCGAACAGGCCGCCGTTTTGTTCGATCTTGATGGCGAACACGTCGGCACCGTGCTCGCGGGCAATGCCGAAAGCACTTTCAGGGCCTTGCACCACTTCGTCGGCCATCAGCGCAATGGGAAAGCGTCGCATCAGTCGCGCCAGCGACACCGCGCTGGCCACGGGCTGCTCGACCAGTTCACAGCCCACCTGCGCCAATGCGGGAATGGCCCAGGCGGCTTGCGCCTCGCTCCAGGCCATGTTGACGTCCACTCGCACCGAAGCCCGGTCGCCCAGCGCGCTCTTGATATCGGCCACATGCTGGATATCGACCTTGGGGTCCCTGCTGCCGATCTTCAGTTTGAAAATGCGATGACGCCGCGTATCCAGCATCTGTTCCGCCTCGGCGATGTCGCGCGCGGTATCGCCCGAGGCCAGTGCCCATGCCACCGGCAGCCGATCACGGCGCCGTCCGCCCAGCAGTTCGCTGACCGGCACGCCCAAACGCTTGCCGTGCGCGTCCAGCAACGCGGTTTCCAGCGCGCTCTTGGCAAAATGGTTCACTTTGACGAGCTTGCCCAGGTGCGCCATCAGGGCCTGGATGCGGGTGGCGTCCTGGCCGATCATCGCGGGCGCGAAGTAGGCGTCGATGGCCAGCTTCATCGCCTCGGGGCTTTCCGGCCCGTACGCCATGCCGGCAATGGTGGTGCCTTCGCCGATACCCACGACCCCATCGCTGCACACCACCCGGACAAGCATCAACGTCTGCCCATACATCGTGGCGACGGATAGTTTGTGCGGCCGAATGGTCGGAAGATCGATGAGAGACGTTTCGATGCGTTCGATAGTTGCTGCGGGCATGTTGGGCACAAAAAGGATAAGGGTCGGGATGTGGATTTATAGGTCCCGCCCGCTTTTTGCGTCCAATACTTTAGGAGTCCAAATTGATACCTTATGGGTATATATCGTGGATTACGCCCGGTTGAAGGTCATCGCCGTGCATCCGGCTTCTCACCGATAATGGTTTATCAGTAAAGAGGGTATTAGGAAGAATGCGGTGTTCGCCGCGGGCCTTGATGTGGCGCCTAATACCTTTAGGGTATGTAAGGCTGGCTGTCCGTGGGCGGGGCCTCTACCTGCGTAACGGGTTCAAGTCTGCGCGCGGCGAGGCAGCCAGCGCCAGAACACACCGGCTGCCACCAAACCCAGCGAGCCAACGCCGAATGACGCGCCGCCCAGCGACACCAGCGCGGTCAGCACCGACAGCGCCACCGGCCCACCGCTGGCGCCCAGGTCGGCCATGAAGCGCCAGATACCCAGGAATTGCGTGCGCGCGCCCGCTGGCGCGGCGTCGGCGCCCAGCGTCATCACGATGCCAGAACCAATGCCGTTGCCAAAACCCAGCAGCGCCGACACCAGGACGAAGCTCGCCACGCCGCTGGTTAGCGGGATCGCCATCAGGCTCAGTCCCATCAGAAGCGTACACGGCAGCGCCACCCACAGGCGGCCACGCTGGTCCATTACTTTGCCCGCCGGATAAAACACGGACATGTCGACCGCGGCGACGAGTCCATAGACGAGCGAGGTGGTGGTGGCGTCCAGGCCAAGATGGTCCGCCCACAGCGGAATGACCACTTGGCGCGACGCGCGCAGCGCGCTGATCAGCATTACGCCGACGCCAAGCGTAGCGTACACGCCGCGGTGGTCACGCGCGACTTCACCCATGCGGACTCGCGGCGCACCCGCGCTGGCGCCACCGGAGGGCTCGATGTCAGGCGCCTTGAGGGCGATGAATCCCGCGCCGAGCATGGCGCTGATGGCAATCCAATAGGCGCCGTCAAGACCCAGATAATGGATGAGCCCTGCGCCCGCGAAGGGACCGATGAAGGTGCCGATTCGGGTCGTACCGCCCAGCGTGGACAAGGCGCGCGCCCGGTACGCCAGCGGTACGACCTCGATCATGTAGCTCTGGCGCGCTAGCTGGAACACCGACTGCGCGCACCCCTGCATCAGCATGGCCAACGCCAGCACCCACAGGGTGGGAATGCCGATTACAAGCGCCAGGCCGATCACGCTCAACAGGGCCGCCCCGGTCATCGCGCGCTTCTCGCCGAAGCGTTCGGTGATCAGCGCGGACGGAATGTTGGAGAGCAGCGAACCGACCCCGATAAGGGCGGCGATCAGGCCAGCGGTGGCTACCGAGGCACCCTGTTCTCGCGCAGTTAACGCGATTACGGGAAGGATGGCACCATTGCTGATGCCATAAAGGAGCGACGGGCCGAACGCCGGAATGGCGATCTGCTTCAGATTGAACGAATCAGGTTGCGACATGAAGACATGTTGGGAACACGGCCGCCTGCCTGCCGCTTTGCCTTTGCGCGGGGCCGGCCCAGCGGCCATCGACGCGGGATCCCGAGAGTGTAGCGGGAGCCTTCCGCGTCCACCTGTCAACCGCCTGACAGCGCGCGCTTGCCCGCGCCGGACCGGCATTCGTCAATCAGGCTTTGGCGGGCCCGCGTCATTGCCGTACTCGACAATCAAGCGTAAGCACTTGACGAACAGTCCCCGGTATTCCTCGGGCAGGCGAGCCAGTAGCTGGTCTTCCACCAGCACATCGCGCGGCATCACCCTGCACAGAAGGTCCATACCGGCTGGCGCGACATAAAGCTGGTAGGCCCGAGCGTCCGTCGGTGACGGCCGTCGTTCTATCAGTCCGCCGCTATGCATGCGTCTCACCATTTCGGCGACGGTATTGCGATCCATTGCCAAGCGTTCCGCCAATGAGTTTTGGCTAAGCCCGGGCTCTTGGTAAAGCAAGACCAAGGCGGCTTTTTGCCTGGGTGTTACCCCCTCGCCGGGAAACGTAGCTGCGAAGATCTCCTCGGCCTTGAAATGAGCGCGGCGTAAAAGATGGGACGGCACATCCTCAAGGCGGAAATTTTTCAGCAGTGATTCGACTTTGGCCGGGGCGGGCGAAGGCGAGACATGCGGTGGGGGGAGCTTGGGGGAGGGTGATCGGGCCATTGTGATCGCAGCGCTTTGACGGTCGTTGAGGATATTAGGAGGGGACCCCGCGTAATTACAATAGCACGTGTACGTATAAGTTCAGGTTTTTTCCGAAAGACCTTGCCCTTCCAAGCGAGCAGTAAATATAGGGTTTGTACGCGTTTCTTAGCATTCCGCTCCGACCTACGATAGTACGTATACGTCTGATAAAGCCCAGTCCGCAGGATGCCGCCGCGGAGGTGAGCTTCAACCGTCAAAGTAAGGAGCTTCATCATGAGCGAAGGGCTGATTCTTTCCGGTTTCCTGGCGCCGCATCCTCCCCATCTGGTCTACGGTGAAAACCCGCCCCAGAACGAACCGCGGTCTGAAGGCGGCTGGGAACCGCTGCGCTGGGCGTATGAGCACGCGCGCGAGAGCATCGAACGCATGAAGCCTGACGTGCTGCTGGTCCATTCCCCTCACTGGATTACGCAGGTGGGGCACCACTTTCTTGGCGTTCCCAGGCTTACCGGGCGTTCGGTCGATCCCATCTTCCCCAACATTTTCCGGTATGACTTCGGCATGGACGTGGACGTCGAATTGGCCGAGGCGTGCTGCGAAGAGGCCAAAAATCTTGGGCTGGTCAGCAAGATGATGCGCAATCCGAAGTTCCGGCCCGACTACGGAACGATCACGACGCTCCACATGGTCCGACCACAATGGGACATCCCCGTTGTGGGGATATCCGCCAATAACACGCCGTATTTCCTCAACACCAAGGAAGGCCTGGGCGAGATGGATCTTCTGGGCCGTGCCACGCGGGAGGCCATCCGCAAGACCGGACGCCGCGCCGTTCTGCTGGCCAGCAATACCTTGTCCCACTGGCATTTTCACGAAGAACCGGAGTTGCCTGAAGACATGACCAAAGAGCATCCCGAGCGCTATGACGGCTACAAGTGGGACGTGCGGATGATCAATCTGATGCGACAAGGCCGCATGAAAGAGACCTTCCAACTTCTTCCTCAGTTCATTGATGAAGCTTTTGCCGAGGTGAAGTCCGGCGCCTTCACATGGATGCACGCCGCGATGGGATATCCCGAACTCGCCGGCAGGCTGCACGGCTATGGCACCGTCATCGGCACCGGCAACGCCGTGGTCGAGTGGAACCTTCAGGATGCAGGGCTTTCAGGCCTGAAGCCAGCAGCCCGGCCCGCTTGATTGCGCGGCTTGCTAAAGAAAAAGGGGAATTGCATGAGCATCGTATCCGCGTTTCTTGTTCCGGGCAGTCCTCTGCCGCAGTTGCGTCCCGATGTTGCGCCGTGGGGCCGCCTTCGAGACGCCTTCGCGCAAGCCGGAAAACTGCTGGCCGAGTCAAAACCGGATTGCGTGCTGGTCTACTCGACACAATGGTTCGCCGTGTTGGACCAGCTTTGGATAACCCGGTCACGCAGCACCGGACTGCATGTCGATGAGAACTGGCACGAGTTCGGTGAGCAGCCGTTCGACATTCATTCTGAGTCAGCTCTGGCGCATCGATGCGTCCAAGCCTGCAACGAAGCAGGCATCAAGACACGCGGTGTCGACTACGACCAATTCCCGATAGACACCGGCACCATTACCGCGACGACACTGATGAGCTTTGGCTCATCGATGCTTCCGGTGGTCATCGCCGCAAACAACCTTTACCACAGCGCCGCGCAGACGGAGCAGCTGGGTGCCATCGCCGCCAACGCCTTGCAAGACAAACGCGTCGCGGTGGTTGGGATCGGGGGGCTCTCCAGCGGTATGTTCCGCGAGAACATCGATCTTCAGAAAGATCACATCCTGTCGGAAGCGGATGACGCGTGGAATCGGCGTTTGCTTGCCTTGATGGAAGGCGGCGATGTGGAGGCTATTCGCGCAACCCTGCCCGAATATGCCAAAGAAGCGCGTCCGGACATGGGGCTGAAGCAGTTCTATTGGCTACTTGGCGCGATGGGTGGGAATTTCAAGCGCGCAATCGTGCACGAGTACGCGCCGCTGTACGGCAGCGGTGGCGCCGTCGTGGAATTCAATCTCCAGTAGTGCCTTTCAGCGGGGCTTGCCAAGCCGCCCTGTATTTGCCAAGGAGCCGTCGCGGGCGCGTTGGGCGTCTCAATGGGTCGCTATTGGCCAGCGCTTTCTTGCAACGACCTTCATCAAGACGGAATAGACATGAGTTTTACCAATCTCTCTGCACAGCCCCCGTTGTATCCACCAGAGGCCGAGGACTATGCGCAGGCGGCCCTGGAACTGTCGGCCGCTGCCGCGCTGCGCTGCGAACGTGTCGCCGACATCCAATACGGGGATACCGCCGCGCACAGGCTGGACGTGTACCCGAGCCGAAACGCAGATGGGAGAGCGAGCCCAGTGCTGGTCTTCGCACACGGCGGAGCATGGACGAATGGCTACAAGGAATGGGTGGGGTTGATGGCCCCTGCCTTGGTCGCCGCCGGCATTACGTTTGTCTCGGTTTCGTATCGCCTCGCGCCCCGCTTCAAATGGCAGGCGCTGCTGGACGATTGCTTATCAGCGGTTTCCTGGGTGCATCGGAACATTCACAGGTATGGCGGGGACCCCAGCCGCATGGCTCTTGGAGGTCATTCCGCAGGCGGTCATTTGATGACGCTTGCCGCCCTGAGTGCCGAGGGCCTGAACGGTCACGACATCCCGACGTCGTCGATCGTCGCTTGTTTTCCACTGTGCGCGCCTCTTGACATCCGATATCCCGATCGCGTGCCGGGCAGTGGAGAAGAGCGCACGCATCTGAATCTGTTTAACGACGTTTCGGAAGCCGCGATGGCGAGTCCGGTGTGCCTCTTGAATAAGGACGTGCCCTATATGTTGCTGGCTTATGCCAGCGAGGATTTGCCACGCATCGTTAAGGGAAATCAAACCATGGAAGTCGAGCTGCGCCGGCTGCGGCTTCCATGCGAAACCATGGTGCTCCCGGGTGATCATTTTTCCCCAGCGATTTCGGCAGGGGAACCGAACTCGCCCTGGACGAATCGGCTGATTCAAATCTTGCACGGATGAACTTAATAGGTACGTTGGAGAACGCAATGAAAATTCCCCGATTGATATTGCTCTTGGCAATCACATTGTCTACGGCAGTGCATGCGCAATCTTGGCCAAGCAAGCCGATCAAGCTGATCATTCCCTATGCCGCTGGGTCGGGTCCTGACGTTGCAACGCGCCCCGTTGCCGAACAGATCGGAAGAATTCTCAAACAGCCGGTTATCGTGGAAAACCTGGCGAGCGCTGGCGGGATCGTGGGCACCCGTACGGTCGCAAGGGCGGCGCCGGATGGATACACGTTTGGCTTTGGCAACAACATCACCTTGGCAGTTAATACGAGTTTCTATCGCAGCCTGCCCTATGATCCGATAAAAGACTTTTCTCCAGTTGGTTTGCTGTTCGATAACCCCTACATCCTGGTTGCAAGGAAGGACTTCAAGCCGAATTCCATCGCCGAGTTCATTGCGTATGTAAAACAGAACCCCGGCAAGGTGAACTTCGCGTCAGGAACGGGGGTAGGTTCGGGTAGCCATCTGACCGGTGAAATGATGAAAGCCATCGGAGCGCTTGAGATTACTCACGTGCCGTATCGCAGTGGTTCCATGGCGCTATCAGATGTCGTCAGCGGCCGGGTCGACGTCATGTTCGACAACGTGAATGGCGTGCAACAGTTCATCAGCAACGGAACGCTTAAAGCGTTTGCCGTCACCAGCTCGAAGCGCCTGGCGACAATGCCGGATGTTCCGACGATGGCTGAATCCGGGTTTCCGAACTTCGAAGCGGTGGCATGGGGAGGAATCGTGGCGCCAAAGGGAACGCCGGACGCAATCGTTGGGCGCATGAACGAAGCGATTGGGCTTGCGCTCAAGACCCCTCAAGTCGACCAGGCCAATGCCGCGATGTCGCTCAATCCGATCAGCTCCACGCCTGAAGAATTCGCGGCATTCATTGCCGCAGAAACAAAACGGTGGGCCGAGACGGTCAAGGTTTCTGGCGCTAGAGCGGAATAGAGATCGTCAACGGCAACGATGCAGGCGCACGGCGTCGCTAAGGCTGGGATACGCCGGCCAGTATGCCGGCAACTGCCG